>OLQV01000118.1_pt1 | contig 82593 bp, 71 predicted proteins | sample 1672371 | NCBI WGS metagenome assembly OLQV01 (sample SAMEA3136676, study PRJEB25190) | human gut metagenome
GATTCAATAATCCGAATGTTGTCTGGTTTGCAACTGCAAAACTGCCCTCTAAAACACTTGTGCTTTGTCCTGCTAAATCAATGCTTTGCTGTCCTGCCATTATGGAGGACAAATCCTTTGAGAATATGTTTTGCAGGCTGATGCAAAATTTATACAGTTCCACAGGCACAACGCCGAACAGCGAACAGGCAAAGAAACCTTTTAATACATTTATTGCTGTTGTTTTGATATTTGCTCTGCCGTTCTGATATTCAACAGCCACATCAAATACGGCAACGACCGTTCCTGCGACGAACAATGCCCAGCCAAAAAGCGTAAACAGGTTTATTGTCGCCTGCACCCATTCAAGGTCGAACACATCTGCTCCCATATTTCCCATCATTGTGAAGAAGTCGGCAACAGCGTTGTAAATCGTTTCATAAAGCCACTGAATCATTGTGTTCCATATAGCATTTGAGATTTGCTCACCGAGGTAATCGAACACACCTCCTATGGCACTTCCGATACCACCGATAAAATCTCCTAACCAGTCAAAAATATAAATCACCTCGCAAAAGGCTGTTATGACTCAACACAACAGCCTTTGTTTTTATTGTTATTAGAGTACCGTCCAGATGTATAGCGGTGCAGTCAGAGAGAACACAAGACAGCCGAAAAGAATTGCCGGCGCGGTGAATTCAAACTGTCCGTGCTTGCGGTAATCGAGATAAGCAGTAGCAAGTTTAACAAAGAAAAGTATGGCAAGAATCATATCTACCGCAGGAAAGACAACATTGTTTACAACATTTTTAATCTGTGTTTGAGCCGATGTCCATGTGCTTTCGATTGCTGATGATACATCTCCTGCGGCAAAGACTGTTACTGCCGATATTCCGAGCATTAACAGTATTACTGATACGCCTGATAACCATTTAATTAACTTAGTTCTTCTTGATTTTATCATTTTTTACCTCCGATTTTCTTAAATCATTCTCCGATATATATCTGACTTCGATGTTCAGTTTTTCTGCAAAGCGAATTTCTGTTTTCATACTCTCAGTTATTTCATCTCCGAAAACCCAAACCGCATCACAAACCCAAAGCATAGAAAGTCCTGCGTTCATACCGAGATTCCTTTCTTTATCATTTCTGTCATCTAAAATCAGCACATAAAAATGCGGTATGAACGGAGCCATACCGCACTCTAACGCATAACGGGCATATCGTTTTGCGTTTTCAATGTTTACAGATACATTACCGCCCAAAGGCGAACAGATATACACCCTGTGCATTATTCATCGTCCTCATCTTTCTTTTTGAATTTGATGATGAGAAATGCAATTAAACCTCCGACAGCAACAGAACCTAAACCAATCCAAAAACCGAGATTTGAATTATCGCCTGTCTGCGGCTTTTCGGGTTCGGGCTGCGGATGAATTGTTACTGTCTGATCCTTGTCTTCAATGTCAGCGTGAACGGCGATTTCCGTTTCATCACGATAGAGAGTTTCAAACACAACAATTTCTGTATCTTTGGTAATTACAGAACCGTCAAAAGTGAAGGATACAGTTACTTCGCCGTCTGCTGTTTCGGGTGTGAATGTTACTTCGGAACAAACTTCTTTTCCGTCAACAAGAAATGCTTTTCCTGTTGACTTGTCCATAAGCACACCGCTTACTGTGTATTTTTTTCCGACTGTCAGATTCTTATAAGAAACCACATCATCAATAGTAATATCGCCGTTAACTGTGAATTCCTTTTTACCGTCAATAGTTGCAGTTGTTCCGAGTTCAGGTATTTTATCGTTCTCAATTGTGATTTCGATAATTTCATCGTCCTCTGAAATTGTTACAGGATATAATTCCTCATTTTCAAGGTAACCGTTAGCAGGCTTTAATTCACGGACAATGTATTCGCCGTATGGAACATTTTCAAAAGTGAAGATTCCTTCCTCATTTGATTCGGCTGTCAGAATTGCAGTTTCTTCTGTAAATTCGGTTTCATTAATATTGAATAATCCGAACAATGCACCTTCTATATTTTCTTTGGTTTCGTTGTCTATCTTTAATCCTTTAATTGAGCCACGAATAATTTTGTTTTCAACCTCTTTTTTTGTTACTTTATTCCATTCAATAACTACGCGTTGAGTTTTCGGAACAACATATCTGTCGGCGGTATTGACTTCTTCAAGCGTATATGGTTTGTCACCACTTACAAGGACATTTTCAAATTTTGCAACACCGTCAGCATTTGTTGTTGCATACAAATCAATGCTTGCACCGCTGAGTGAAGTTACGTAAAGGTGGAATTCAACTCCCTCGTTGAAATTATCCTCACTTGTTTTTACAACTTCAAGACTGCCTTTTCTGAGGACATCTTCAAAGGGATAGAGAATACAGGTAACGCCGTCATTTTGAAACACAGAAACATGCTCAAACTTTGTGTCGTCAAGAAGTATTCCTTTGTCCGTGAGCATTTTATTGATGCCGTCCACCCATTCCTGTGTTTCACCGCCACACCCCTGCAAGATGAGTCCTTCCTTGCCGTTCATACGGCGTAGATCTGTTAAAGTTATTTGGTTTATTTTCATTGAGATCAGTCCTTTCAAAAAAATAACAGCACCCGATTAAGAGTGCTGTCATTATAAAATTTTAAATTGTCCTTACAACGACCTCAACTTGAGTTATTACATCACGAAGCCTGTCACCACCGACAATATATTCCAATATATCATCTGCCGTATCTCCCCACATTCCTTCTATGTCAATGCATGGTTCATTGCTGAGAACATTATAATTTTTTCCATCTTTTATATAGTAGCCCTCACCAATGTTAATTCTCCCGTCAGGATGTGTGATAGAATAAGATTTGCCTTTCCATTGAAATTCAACTTCTCCACCACAATCTACACACCATTTAAACTCGCTAATTGTTTTAAATTGATCTTCTTCGTTTTTTACAATATTTTTATTTACTTTCATCTGTGTGTTCACTTCCCTATAATACTTAAATTCTGGAACTACATCAGGATAATTTATAGGTCTCTGTGGCAATGGATTACCACGATTAGGATCCCAATTTATCATATGATCATGCGGATTTGTATGTTTATCAGGTCGATTATGGAAACTGAAATGTCTTTCCTTGGTTGCACGTCCATCATCACCAATTTTCGTTAACCTTCGTTCGCCATTCTTATCAAATGTTTCCTTGATTTCGCCCGGTTTTCCTAAAAATCGTTCATCTTCAGTCTTTTTTGGTTTCCACTTACCGCCGTAGGCACTACCTGAACCTTTCAGTGAATACATTTTATTGAAGTTCTCTGGCTGAAGCATTGTTTTGTTAACAATTATACCCTTTTTATTATGCAATGGCAAGTTCAATGATTCTTTATTGAGATATTTCCAACCGCTAAGTTCATAATCAACATAAATTATGTCACCTTGCATTTCAGGAAAAGGTTCGCTGTAACATATAATTTTGCTCGGTTCTATTCGCCTGAGCATTTCTTCGTAGCCTTTCATAAAAAAGTCTTTTTGGTCTGCATGATTGTTATGTTCACGCACCATATATGTTGAAACCGCTACTATACTACCTTTTGGAATTCCATCAAAACAAAACTCAAATGTATTTTCATCACCCCAATTTACCGTAGGAATAACCTTTATATCTTTGCTTGCTAGATAAGCACCACACCAACGGTTACGAAAAGTATTACAGAGTTGCAGTGCTTTATTCATCTCTATATACATACTAAAATCAGGAGATAAAACAGCTTTGTATTTTTTTAACTTTTCCACATACTCATCAGGCTTTTTCTTGCCTAAAAGTACTGCTCCCTAGCCTCCGAACGGTTCAATATACCTTTCGTAATTCAGAGGAAAGAGGGCGTACAAAATATGAAGTATGGAGGTTTTGTTACCCATCCAACTTACAGGGGTTTTGATATTCTCACTTCCTTACGGCGAGCCGCCGTTGGCAATTCCCCACCGCATAACATTACGATAGAGGAAACATTGTCAGCAGTGGGGAGTTATAACTCTCATCTCGCCAAAATTTTTTAATACCAATCGCCCCTGAAACGACAAAAAGCCGTTGATTAAGTTTTTAACTCAATCAACGGCTATATATATTGAAACCAATATCAGTCGCTGTCAGAAACGATTGAATTGGTTGTTGTTTAATTTTTACTTTCTACCTTTTTAATGATTTCACCGATTGCTGAAATCACATTTACTGTAACTGCATTTCCAGCCATCTTGTAAAATCTGCTATCGGATAGTCCTGTGGCTCTTGCTTTATCGAACTGTTCGTCCGTAAAGCCTTGCAATCTCCAGCACTCCCTCGGAGTAAGCTTTCATTCTGCCTATGTGAACTTCACCGTTTGGCTCAACAAAGGCTACTGCAAACTTTTCATTGCCGTCAAGAACATCTGAATTTTCTTCAAACACCCCCGAATGTTCAGCTTTTCGGTTACTGATTCCCGAGTCGTGCCTTGCGGTTATGCATCTTGCAATTTCTGTCAGTTTCGGGTCAGGGTTAAGGTCAATAAAATAGTACGCCTGCGTTGCTGAGGTTGTTAGAGTATGTGCTATCTGATTGCCGACTCTGCCACGCCTTGAATTTTCTCCCGAAAATGCAGTATCAATACTGTCGCCGGGATATGCGATCTAATAACCGTCTTTGGATTAGCTTTTATCAGCAAGCCGAAATTCTCAGTATCTTCAATGAGATAAAGTCCCGAATGACCGCCGAAACCACCCGAACCGCAAGTGAGCGTACAGCTCAGTCCTGTTGATGAGTAGATTCGCTCACCTTGTGTGGGATTTTCTTTGTATAAGAGCTTTTCCGCTTGTTTGCGTGAAAGATAGTACTTCTCCGGCACATTTTCCTCGATTATATCCGATAATGAACACTCGATTTCGTGACTGGGGAACTCCGAAATTTTTGCTGTTAAGTACCTGACAGCATACATCATACCCCTCGTCGGCACAAGCTCTGCTTACTCGTTTCGACCGCAAGCGGTCAAAAGCTCGTCCGCTATGCTGTGCCTCCTCTCCCCAAAAAGCTTACAGCTTTTCGGGGACCCCGTACGGAGGATTGTTTCAAATGTCCTGCCTTCGTCGTGGTTAAGCAGACCGGGAACATTTTCGAGGAAGAGATACTTAGGTTTTTTAACGGCAGCAATTCGAGCAATTTCAAAAAACAGCGTTCCTCTTATATCATCAAATCCTTTTCTCGCTCCTGCGATTGAGAAGGACTGACAGGGAAATCCTCCAACAAGAAGGTCGAAATCGGGTAACTGTTCGGGTACAATTTTTCTTGCGTCATCAAAGTAAAGTTCACCTCCCGTGTCATACATTGCTTCATATGCCTGCTTTGCATACTTGTCGATTTCGCAGTATCCGACGCACTCAAAACCGCCTATGGCTTCAAGTCCTGAACGGAAACCGCCGATGCCTGCAAACATATCAAAAATTTGATTGCCATAAATCTTCATTCCAAACGAAGATTTATATATTAAGAAACACCTCACATTCCCATAGTCATTCCGCTATCCTCATCAGGAGTTCCATTTTCAACTTCTGATTTAGATTGGTTTTCTGCTTCAATTTCTTCCTGTGTGAGCTTTCTGAATGAGTCCTCACCGGGAACTACGCCAAGTGAACGACCGTTGTCCCACTCAGGGAATATTGTTCCCATCGAATCAACGAATTTTACTGTTCCCCTTGTGCCTGATGGAACAGGTGCGTAGGAGTCGCTCATACTTAAAAGTTCGATTCTTGTACCCGGCGGATACAATTTCTTTGTACTTTCAGCGATTCTGCACTGTCTTTCATATTCGTTCAAGTTATACATCTCCTATTTTTTTAGTTTTGATTCAAGCAATATCCATTAGTAGGACTCCTGATTTTTATAGTCATAAAATCAACCCCTGTCTTTCTTGTTTCTGTTTGTATTAAGTTTTTTGTTGTCAGAGAAATGTGCAATCTCGCTTTCATTGTTATCATCATTACGCCTGTCAAAATTAGGTTTCTGACGCATCTCTCTTTCAAACTTTCTGAGTTCGGGTGTGTCGGTAAAATACATTTAAAATCATTCCTTTCAAATTTTTTGCAAATAAAAAAGGCAACCGTTCTAATCAAAAAAATTAAAACGATTGCCAATAAAAAAAGAGCCAACTTTATATTTCTATAAAATTGACTCTGCTATAACAATATTAAATTTTAAAATGGGGAAAGGTCAAAAGTTGATGTTCGAGGGTTCGAATCTCCAAAACTGCCAAAACAGGCAAAATACATCTACGGTTTTGTAACTAAAAATCACGGGCTATACAACAAAAAAAGCCCGATAAAATCGGACTTTTTTGCGGTTACATCTTTTTTGCACAACCATTATGGTGGGAGAAGATGGATTCGAACCATCGAAGCGAAACGCAACAGATTTACAGTCTGCCCCCTTTGGCCACTCGGGAATTCTCCCCTATCAAGTTTTTCAAAAATCAAAGCCTACTGCCTAAACAGTAGGCTTCAATGGAGCTGGTGGACGGACTTGAACCCCCGACCTGCTGATTACAAATCAGCTGCTCTACCAACTGAGCTACACCAGCGAATTTAGCTTTCACTCTTGCATTCACTCTTTAATTTCGAGTGCTTATATAATATATCACATTCTTCATCATTTGTCAACACTTTTTTCAAATTTTTTTAATTTTTTTGAAGCATTTTCATTTTTTGAAGATGTCCTCGAATGAGTCAGCTTGACTATTATATCATCCCCAACCCTATTCGTCAAGGGTTTTTGCAAAAAAATTTTTCATTGTATTTTTCAACAAAATATCCTATGAATTTTTTGTCGCTCCGTTGCTAAATTGCAAACCTTTCGGTTTACAGCTAAATTAAATTCACTTTTAGCTGTCCGTCAGGACAATTTAGCTATCTACAGGATAATTTAGCTTGCGTAGCAAATTTAGCTCACGCTTGCGTGAATTTAGCTGAAAAAAGCACGCTCGAGCGTGCTTTTTTCAATGGCCTGCCCGAAGTACTTTGTGCGGATTTAAACTTTCCGCCTCGCTTGTTGCGTCCTGTGCATAGCTATGCCTCCATAAACGCTCCTCCCTAAAAATGCCCCACAGGGGCATTTCCTTTACGGTCGGCTTCAAATCCCTTCGGATTCTAAACAGGACAAAAAAAGACACCCCGTAGGGTGTCCTTTTTTGGCCTGCCCGAAGGGATTTGAACCCCCATTCTCCGGAATCGGAATCCGTTGCGTTATCCAATTGCGCCACGGGCAGATATATGCGGCAGGGTATTTTGTCTGCCGTTTTTCATTTTTAATTTGCATAATTTTTTATCTGAAAATCAACTGCAAAAACTGCTGTGCAACAGTCTTTAGCTTATATTATGCGGTTATTATACAACAATTTTTTACTTTAAGCAAGGGAAATTTGTCACTCCTCCCGACTGTAAGACGATCATTCTGCCATACTTTCGAGTTCTTCCCAGATTTCGTACTGCTCCTCCTGCTGTTTTTGCAAATCCTCGAGCAGTTTTGAAAGCTCCATAAGTTTTTCGTAATCTGCGGCAACTTCCTCACTTGAGAGAAGCTCCTGTGTTTTGGCGATTTCTTCGTCAAGTCGCTCAATTTCAGCCTCTGTCTTTTTAAGCTTAGTCTGTCTTTTGCGTTCTTCACTCTGCTTTTGCTTTTGCAAAAAGTAATCATTCTGCGTTTTTTCTTTTTTATCTTTCTTATTCTCAGTCGGAACAGCACCCGATTTTTCGGCTGTTGTGCGTTCAAGATAATAATCGTAATTACCGAGATATTCCTTTACTCCGTTATTTGTAAGGAGTAAAATTCTGTCGGCAATTTTATTTATAAAATAACGGTCATGGCTGACAATCAGCATTGTACCGCTGTAGTCAAGCAAAGTTTTTTCAAGTTCTTCCCGTGATGATGCGTCAAGGTGGTTTGTCGGCTCATCGAGGAGCAAAAAGTTACTGCCTTTTAGCATTAGTTTCAAGAGCGAAACTCTCGCCCTCTCGCCACCGCTCATTTTTGAAAGCGGTTTAAACACTTCGTCACCTTTGAACAGGAATGAAGCAAGCGCACTTCTGACTTCGGTCTGCGTCATATTTGGGAAGGTGTCCCACACCTCATCAAGTGCGGTTTTTGACAGGTCAAGATTTTGCTGCATCTGATCAAAATAACCGATTTCAACATTTGCGCCGTAGTCATATTCACCGCAGTTCATAGGAGTTTTGCCCGTTAAAATTCTGAACAGCGTTGTTTTACCGCAACCGTTGCCGCCGATGATGAACACTCTCTCGCCTTTTCTGATATGTATGTCAACATTTTTGAAAAGCTGTTTGTTGTCAAACGACTTGGCAAGATTTTTACAGATTAAAACATCGTTGCCACTTTCACATCTCGGCTCAAAATGCATACGCATTGTTTCAAGCTCGCTTTCGGGTGCAACAAGCCCGTCTTTGATTCTGTCGGCCTCTTTCTGCTTACTTGCGGCTGTGATAAAGTTGTGAGCCTGTCCCCAGCGTTTTTGCTGTTCAACAATGCCCTCAATACGCTTTATTTCCTTTAAATCGTGTTCATATTTATTTTTAAGCGACTCGTTCACCGATTCCTTTTTCTTGACAAATTCCGAATATGAACCCTTATAAACCATAGCACGGTTGTGTTCAAGTTCAATCGTCTTGTTGGTTACATTATCAAGAAAATAACGGTCATGGCTGATGATAATCATTGCACCCTTGAAATCTCTCAAAAAGCCTTCAAGCCATGCGATTGCGTCAATGTCAAGGTGGTTTGTCGGCTCGTCAAGGAGGAGCATATTGCTCTGCGACAGCAACAGCTTTGCAAGGCAGAGCTTTGAACGCTGACCGCCGCTTAAATTGCCGACAGGCATTGTAAAGTCATTTTCGGAAAATCCGAGTCCTAAAAGTGCGGAACGGGTTCTGCTTTTATAGGTCAGACCGCCTGCTCTTTCAAACTGTTCAATAAGCATGGTCTGCCTTTCAACAAGCTCGTCAAGATTTCCCGACTTGTTGTCAATCTGGTGTGCAAGTGCGGAAATTTCGGTTTCCATATCCGAAAGATAATCGAACACGGAAAGCAGCTCGTGATACACATCTGCCCTCGGATTGTTGCAGGCATGCTGTTCCATATATCCCGGACGGACATTTTTTGAAAAGGTAACAGTTCCCGAAACAGGGCTGATTTCGCCGTTGAGTATCTTAAAGAGAGTTGTTTTACCGACTCCGTTAGCTCCGATAAAGCCCACCTTATCTCTTTCTTCAACATCAAACGAAACATCGGTAAAAAGGTTTCTTTCGATAAAAGTCATTGTAAGATTTCTTACTGATAATGCCGGCAAAACATACACTCCCTTTCAAATTCGCTACCCACTATTGTACATTAAAATCGACAAAAGAGCAATACAAAATTGAAAATATGCCATAGGTTTACAAGGGCATAAGACACAATTCCGACCGTTAAAAGCATTTCAGCCGTTTTGCTCCTGCCGATTTCGGCAAGCTTGTAAATCAATGCACAACCCAGAATAAGCACAAGCGGCAAAATTCCCTTGATTAACAATGTCAGCCAAAAGTTTTCAAGCACAGGCTGCATAACGGGATTTGCCTCAACAAAATGTCCGCTGCCGATGAGCGCCTCTGTACAAATCCAGTCAACAATATTGAGAAAATAGAGTAAGCCGAGTTTGTAATAAAACGAACGACTTTCGTGACCTTTTTCATTGACGATATTATTGACATCAGATTCATTTGCCGATTTCAAATTAAACACAACAGTTTTTTCAAGTCCGATTTTTTCTGTCATACACAACACCTCAACGGTATTTTTTCCCGCTGAGAATGTTATATTCACACAAAAGAAAAGAGCCTCCCCTCGGAAGCTCATAATGAAAACGAATCAGCCTACTTCGCCTTCATATTTTTCTTTAAAAATTTCAAAGACTGTATTGAGAGTGTCATCATCATCAATAGCAATATACTCTTCATCTTCGTCATTGATAGGATTGATTAAGAAAATAACAACATCATAAACATCACTATCAATATTTGGATTGAACTTTGTAAGGATAAGATATTCTTCATTATCATACTCAATTACATCAAGAAATTCATAATCAACTTTTTCACCAGTTTCATCCTCAAGAGTAACTATAACTCTATCATCTTCGTTCATAAGCTCGTTTTTTGTATCTGCCATAGCGTATTCCTTTCCGAATGCGTTTAACGCCTCATAAAATAAATTAAGTTTAGTATAACCCAAAACATCGGCAAAATCAACACTTTATTGATATTTTACATTTAAAAGGTAAAAGCCAAAAACAGCTGCGATTGCTCGCAGCTGTCCTTGGGTTTAGAAGTTTTGAAATTAACGTGAAAACCGTAGATATTTAAGTCAGTGTTTTCAGAATTAACCTACTTTGGCGTTACCTGTGTCGCCGAACATATTAAGTCTGAAAAGCTTGCTCTCGTCGTTCTTGTTTTCGCAAATAATACTTGCTTCTGCAATCCTGCCGCCTTCGATAAGTCTTGTAAGACCGACAAGCTGGCAAAGCTTGCTGCGGAGATTGAGTCTGTCGCCTTCGCTTGTAACGAGATATACATTGCCCTCGCAGGTATCGAGCACGGCGAGGAATTTGGTTACATCAACATTGTGTAAGCTAAGAATTGGTGTCATAAAATTTCCTCCATTCAATTCTTTAAAAATATAAAGTTTTGTTTTCGTGCGCCATTTACCATTTGGCAAAATCATGATCAATTTATCGACTATGTGATAATTCAATTTTACTCGAGTAAGGCTAATTGGAAATCAGCCGATAGTCAAGCGGACTATTTACTTGACAATTATTATTATAGTCAAGCATTCGGAAAAGTCAACAATTTTAGCGATTAATTTTTGTTCACAAATGCATTTGGGTGTCAGTTATGCACAATAAATTGTTGTGTTTTTTGTACAATATGCTTTGTATTTGCTTTTATAGAAATATAGTTTTAACACAAGCATAACATTTGATTGTGTAAATTCAACAACTTGTTTCTTTTTCAGCATTATATAACTGCTGTTTTTTACAAACTTAATTTAATAGGCATATTGAGATTTTGCTCATTTTAAGTTATAATCTATGTTATGAAGGCTGATATCAAAAAGGATGCAGGATTGCTCCGAATTAAATTTTCAATAAAAGCAATCATACAAATAAGAAAGGAATCATAAAATGCTTAACGATTTTTACAAACAGTTCAAAAGCGGAACAGACATACGAGGAGTTGCAAGCGAGGGTGTTGAGGGACAAAGTGTAAACCTTACCGACGATGTTGTTGCCGATATGGCGGACGGCTTTGTGCTTTGGCTTTCTAAAAAAGTTTCAAAAAAGCCGAGCGAGCTCAAAATCTCTGTCGGTCGTGACAGCCGTATTTCGGGACCGCATATAATGAAAATCACAACCGAGCGTTTTAAGCGTTGCGGTGCAGAAGTTCTCTGCTGTCAGCTTGCGTCAACTCCGTCAATGTTTATGACAACCGTTGACCTCGGATGTGACGGTGCTCTTCAGATTACCGCAAGTCACCACCCGTTCAACAGAAACGGTCTTAAATTTTTCACACGTGAGGGCGGTCTTGAGGGCAGTGACATTGAGGAAATTCTTCTCTACGCACAAAACGGTGAACATCCCGAAGAAAGCAACGTCGGAAATATTACGGATGTTGACTATATGAGCGACTACGCAAAGGGACTTTGCGAGAAGATTAAAAAGGAAGTTAATGCAGAAGATTACGAGCATCCGCTCAAGGGCTTTAAGATTGTTGTTGACGCAGGCAACGGTGCAGGCGGATTTTATGCCGACAAGGTGCTTTCTGTTCTCGGAGCAGACACAACAGGCAGCCGTTATCTTGAACCTGACGGAATGTTCCCGAATCATGTGCCGAATCCCGAGGCTAAAGAGGCAATGGATTCAATCTGTGAGGCTGTCAGAGAATCGGGCGCAGACCTTGGCGTAATCTTTGATACGGATGTTGACCGTGGCGGTGCTGTTGACAGCAAGGGCAACGAAATCAATCGAAACAGACTTGTAGCCGTTGCGGCGGCAATTGCTCTTGAGGGCAATGACGGCGGTATGATTGTTACAGACTCAATCACATCAAGCGGTCTTAAACAATTTATTGAAAATGACCTCGGCGGAAAGCATTACCGCTATCGCAGAGGCTATAAGAATGTTATCGACAAGGCTCTTGAGCTCAACGCTCAGGGCATCAACTGTCCTCTTGCAATCGAAACATCGGGTCATGCCGCAATGCGTGAAAACTACTTTCTTGATGACGGTGCATATCTCTGCACAAAAATTATTATCAAGGCCGCTCAGATGAGAAAAGAGGGCAAGGAGCTTGACGAGCTTACCGCCTCACTCAAAGAACCGCTTGAAAGCACAGAAATCAGATACAAAATTCTTGAAAAAGATTTCAGAGCCTGCGGTGAAAAAATTATTGCCGACCTTACAAAGTATGCCGAGGAGCAGGACGGCTGGTGCGTTGCCGATGATAACCGTGAGGGCATCAGAGTTTCGTTTGACAGGGATAACGGTGACGGCTGGTTCTTGCTCAGACTTTCGGTACACGATCCGATTATGCCCCTCAATGTTGAAAGTGACAGCGAGGGCGGTGTAAAAATCATCTGCGACAAGCTTGGTGAATTTTTAAAGACTACAACAGGTCTTGACCTCTGATATTGGAATATTTTGCGTTTTTGTTGATTTTTATTGTCGCAACTACGGGTTGCAACCGAGAGTTGCGACAATGGAACCCGAAATGTATTGTTTTTTGGGGCAGGCAACCGATATAATTTTCTCACAAGGTAAAACCCTAAAGCAATATTTGAGGAGGAAATTTTATGAACATTGAAACTGCCAACAGACTTTTGCAGTACAGAAAAAAGATGAATCTAAGCCAGGAGGAGCTTGCCGCAAGAATAGGTGTAAGCCGTCAGGCTGTGTCAAAATGGGAGCGTGCAGAGGCATCGCCCGACACGGATAATCTTATTCTTCTTGCCGATATCTACGGTGTTTCGCTTGATGAATTGCTTAAAGGCGAAAAAGAAACCGAAAGCGAAACACAGTCGGAAGAACCCGAAAATAATGCCGAAAATAATCCCGACAGCGACACAACATACAAAAAATCAGACAAGGTTTCGTTCAAACACGGAATCCATGTTGACTCAAAGGACGGTGATTCTGTTCACCTTAATTTCAGGGACGGAATCCATGTTAAAGATAAAGATGGTACAAAGGTTGATGTCGGCTGGAACGGAATTCATGTTGAAGAAAACGGCAAAACAAAAGTCTATACAGACGAAAACGGAAATGTTATGTATGATGAAAGCATTGAAGAGCATAAACATTCAAAGTCGCACCGCTTTTGGAAACACTTTCCGTTTTGGTTGATTGCCGTTATCGGATTCCTCGTTTGGGGATTCAGCGGAGTATTGCTCGGTTGGGTACTCAGCTGGGTATGCTTTCTGACAATTCCTCTCTATTACACACTTGTTGACGCAATCTACAAACGCAAGCCGAGTCATTTTGCTTATCCCCTGCTTGTCGTTATTGTGTATATGTTTTTCGGATTTCTCGACATCTGCGGCGGTTGGTCATTTGGTTGGATTGCATTTTTAACAATTCCCATTTATTATGAAATCTGCAAGCTTTTCAAAAGCGAAAGAAAAAGTTCTGACGATTAAAACTGAATTAAAGACATACAAAAACACGGCAGTTGATAAAAAACTGCCGTGTTTGATTTTGCTGTAAATTATGTCCTTGTATAAAGTGTAAACCATGTTGTTGACATAGTTATTCGCCCATAGATTATGCAAACAGATAATCGTACAAATAAAATTTTACGGAATCATAACTGTGTCTGTTGTGTCGAGCTGTGAAGTTCTCATTGCGGGCTTGCAGAGTTCAATCTGCCTGCCGTCTTTGATAAAGAGCGGAACTTCATTGAGAGCAACCTCAATATAATGAATACCCTTGCTCATTTTTTCTGTCGTAATGCTTGTACCGCTGAGTTTTACAAAAGTCATGTTCTCGGGGAGATAAACATATCTTCCGCCTACATTCTGCTCATATACAGGGCAAATCATGCACTCGTCACCGAGCATAAGCTGTGTTTCACATTCACGGGCAATTTTATCATCGGGATAATCAAACGAGAGCGGTCTGAAAATCATATCATTTTCTTCGCTTGCCTTTTTGAATGTTCTGTAAAGGTACGGAATAAGTCTGTAACGAACCTCAACAATATCCTTGAAATCATCGCTGTTTTCAAAGCTGTAGCACTCCTGATTTCTTGTTCCGAGAGCGGCATGGTTACGCATAAGCGGAGTAAACACCCCGAGTGCAAGGAAACGAAGAACAAGGTCACGGGTTGCGTTTTCGTTAAAGCCTCCGAGATCTGCACCGCAGTAAAGAAAGCCGCACATATTTGCCGACGGGAGCATTTTGAGGTCAAGAAGAATGTGCGACCACCAAGAGTGGTTATCGCCGAACCAGATACCGCTTGAACGGTGAGCGCCTACACATGACGCACGGGAGAACATAAGAATTTTTTCTTTACCGAACTCCTCCGCAAAATATTCGCCGGCGGCCTTTGTCATATTAGCACCGTAAATGTTGTGAACCTGATCATGGCAAACCTGTTTGCCGTCAACTGTATGGTAAATGCTTGAATAATCCTCGGGACTGTTTGAAAGACCTGTGAATGTATCCTTGAGTTCAAAGAATTTTGAAAGGTCAAGGTTCTGCCCTTTAAGAGAAGCCGCCTTATCAAGTGCTTTGTTAAGTCCTTTTACCGAATAAAAAATTGCAGGTTCGTTCATATCGTTCCAGAAGCCGTCAATTCCCATATCTGTGAGAATTTTATATTTTGAGCCGAACCACTTTCTTACATCCGGTCGGAGAAAATCTGGAAAGCCAACGATACCTGGCCATACACCGCCCTCAAAATCCGTGCCATCCTCGTTTTTGCAGAAGTATCCGTTCTTTCTGCCCTCTTCATAGATATCGTAGCCGTTCTCTTTTTTTACGCCTGCGTCAATAATCGGAATGAGGTGGATTCCTTCTTCCCTTTTCTTTGAAACATAGTCCTTGAAATTCGGAAATTTTTCATCATCAACAGTAAAGTCCTTGTAACGCTCCATATAGTCGATGTCGAGATATACGCAGTCAAGCGGAATCCCTGCCTTGTTGTAACCGTCAACAACAGCGTCAACAGCTTCGGCATTGTAATAGCTCCAACGGCTCTGCTGATAGCCGAATGCCCAAAACGGCGGAACATAGCTTGTGCCGATTGATTTTCTGAACTCTTTTACGATTTCAAGCGGCTTTGTGCCGTCAATGTAATATATATCAAAATTCGTGCCGTCAATTGTGATAACGGTTTTGTTTGTGGTTGTGTAGCCGATGTCCCAACGGATTTTTGACGGGAAGTCGATAAAAATACCAAAAGTTTTTGAACCGCTGAGCATAAGGAAATTGTGAGCGGCATAGAGGGATGACTTTGTTTCGGTGTGGAACGGGTCATCACTGCAAAAGCTGTTATACACCCAACCACGCTTGTTGATTCCTCTCGGAGCTTCGCCGAGACCGTAGACGATGTCGCTGTCTGCCATATCAAATTCAAAGACAAAATTTCCGTTTTCAAACTTGCCGCCGAGCGGAAATTCCGCAATAGGCAGAGCGTTAAATTTTTCAACAACAGCCTGCGTATCAATCGGGTTGCCCGATGTAAACTTTTTAATCATTAAAGCACTTCCTTCTTTATTAAAATTTTCCGATTTTTTCAAAGCGTTCTGCAAAATCTTGCCAACACGCACTTACGATTTTAGTATAACATTAATTTTGATTATTGCAATGGTGAAATTTGTTTTTGTATTATTTTATTTTTGCGCATTAAAAAAGCACCTTTACGAGCCTGTAAAGGTGCAAATTTTATTCTTTTACGCTTTATCAGTCAAAAATATCATTCTTGCTTTCAGACTTTCCGTCTTGGTAAATCTTGAGGTTTCCCGTATCATCACACACACCGAGAAAAACATCTTTGAGCCGTTTGCGGTTGTTGTCAAGCTGTTTTTTGAGCCATTCAAGATTAAAGCCCGATTCGGCAAGATTTTTCTCGAGAATTTTTCCGTCCGTAATAACCACGGACTCAGGTCTGGTTTGGTGAACAATGATTTTTAAATCATCCGGAGTTGCAGGGCGCTTTTTGTCCTTTGGCAGAACCGACAAATCGCCGTTCTGTTCAAGAAAAACCGTTTCGACATCATCAAGACTGAAATATCCCTTTTCACGCATTCGTGTAAGAAATTCGTTTATATCAATTTTTGCAACCGAAAAATTCTTTTTGTACAACTTTCCTCTGTCAAAAATCACAATAGACTTGCCTGTTAAAAATCTTCGTAACATTGTTGATTTTTGCGAAAGCCACGAACAAAGCATAACAATTATTACATAAACAATGAGTGCCGCAAGACACGCCCAAAAGTCTGACATTTCGGCTGTTGCCATCTCCGCTGCGATTGAACCGATTGTGATTCCGTTGATGTAGTCAAAAAGATTAAGGCTTGACATCTGCTTGTTGCCGATGAACTTTGACAGCAGGAACAATACTGCAATTGAAACGGGCGCCGTTATTAATGCACGCAAAAAGTCCATAATATCCCCTCCGATAGGGTTATTATGGACTTTAAATTATTTTTTATTCCGCAAAATTACCAAGGCTTAACTGTGCCTGTGATTTCCGAAACGCTCTTGATTCCGTTTTTGTCGAGCCATTCGTTCATTCCGTCGGCAATCTTAATAGGCGCATACGGATCCGTAAAAAGGACAGTACCGATTTGAAGTGCGGTTGCGCCTGCCATCATCATCTCGATTGCATCCTGCCAGCTTGAGATACCGCCCATACCGATAATCGGAATTTTAACTGCGTTTGCAACCTGCCAAACCATTCTTACTGCAACAGGGAAAATTGCAGGGCCGCTCATTCCGCCTGTGTTGTTGCGGATAATCGGTCTGCGTGAGTTGATGTCGATACGCATACCCGTGAGCGTGTTAATCATTGAAATTGCGTCTGCACCGTTTGCCTCTGCCGACTGTGCGATTGATGCAATGTCGGTAACATTTGGGCTGAGCTTTACGATAAGCGGTTTTTTGCAATACTTTTTGACAGCCGCAGTAATTGCACCTACGGATTCACAGCTTGTGCCGAACTGCACTCCGCCGCTCTTGACATTAGGGCATGAGATGTTGAGCTCAATCATATCGACATCGGTTTTGCTGAGTTTTTCAGCCATAGCACAATAATCTTCGGGAGTGTTGCCGGCAATGTTTGCAATGATAACCGTATTCTGCTTTTTGAGCCACGGCAAATCATCATTGATAAAGACATCAACACCGGGGTTTTGAAGTCCTACTGCATTCAAAATGCCGGAAGGAGTTTCGGCTACTCTCGGAACAGGGTTGCCGTCACGGCGGGTAAGTGTGATACCCTTGCATGAAATACCGCCGAGCTTTTCAAGGGGATAAAGCTCTGAATATTCCATACCGAAACCGAATGTTCCCGATGCGGCAATGAGAGGATTGTTAAATTCCACTCCGCAAACTTTTACAGATAAATCAGCCATTGAAAACTACCTCCTCAGCATTAAATACGGGGCCGTTTTTGCAGACATGCTGCATAATTTCTTCACCGTTTTTTCTTACCTTTACTGCGCACACAAGGCATGCACCCATTCCGCAGGCCATTCTCTCCTCAAGAGAAATCTGACACGGCTTTCCTGCCTCTTTGCAAACATCGGCAATAGCCTTGAGCATCGGGGTAGGACCGCATGCACAAACCTCGTCAACCTCTGAGATTTTTTCTTTGAGAACATCTGTTACAAAGCCGTGGATTCCCGCACTTCCGTCATCTGTTGTCAGCACAAGCTCTGCAACGGCTTTCTTGAAATCATCCTGAAGAATAATAAGGGCTTTATTTCTGAAGCCTGTGATAACAAGCGGATTTTCACACTGCTTTGCTGTGTAGAGCATCGGAGGAACGCCTATACCGCCGCCGATAAGGCAATAACGCTTGCCCTTTTCAATTTTAAAGCCGTTGCCGAGAGGAGCGAGAATATCAACGCTTTCGCCCTTTTTCATCTCGGACATAATTTTTGTTCCCTCACCCTTTACCTGATAAACAAGGCGGAGAACACCGTTTTCGCTGTCACAAACCGAAATAGGTCTGCGCAGAGTTTTTGAAGGCACATAAACATGGGCAAACTGTCCGCACTTTGCAAGCGGAGCAAGCTCGTCATTTTTTACCCTCATATCAAAAATGCCGTCTGCAATCTGTTCGTTTGACAAAAGTTCAAACTTCTGAACATCATACTTTTTCATAATATCATTCCTTTGGTTAGCTTTATTTATATAAAATCAATTCATAACAAATCAACTTTCAATCGGAGTGTCCCTGCACTGCGGACAAAAGTGAACATCTCATCACATCGCCGTTAATCAACATATTCAAGTTCAGCAGTCAGCACACCTAACTCATCCTTGCGATAAACATAACAGCTTTCCGCAAGCCTTGGTGAATAACCGTTAATCTCATTAGCCTCTGAAATCCAGTTATAAAGATAACCGTCATTCATAATCCTGTCATACATATAATCGAAATCGGTGTTCTTATCAACAACAATGCTGAAATATTCATCTCCGTTTTTTGCAGCATTTGCAACAGCTCGGCTTACATCATCGGCATTATCTGGATCCGAAACAGTCGGGTACTTATAGTTAAAATAGTTGTACTTTTCAGCCGTACACTTTGGAACATAAAAATTACACCATGTACCAACGCTCAAATAAGTTTGTGAATTAAGCTCGGAATACTTATATGACAGCTTATGATCCTTGAACATAAGGTCATCGGTTAGGTTAAAATAATCGTTTTCCGTATAATTATTTTCGCCGTCGGTATCATTCCATGTAACATCAATTTGGTACCAATCGCCGCCGATTTTTACACCGTTCCATGCGTGATTGTCTGAATCGGCTGTTCCCGAAAGTAATACGCAGTCAATATTCGCCTTGTTGCACAAAAGCTGAAAGGCTCTTGCGTAACCCTCACACACGGCTTTGCCGTCAACCAACGCACCGTAGGCATCGTTTTCATTGCCCTGAACATCATTGTTTTCAGCCGCTTCTTCATCATACCTGCAATTGTCAATTATATAGTTGTTAATGTATTCTTCTCTTTCAAAATCATTGCCCGAGGGCAAATTCTTCAAAACAGAAGCAACGGCAATATTGAATTTTTTCTTGGCGGCTATAAGCTTATCATTTTGAACAGTATAATCAAGCTTTACGCTTGTTGTGTCACCATACGGAACAAAAAGACTTGACCCCTTGAGCCAAAAAGTTTCGGGGTGGTCGTTTTTGTATGCCTCAACAGCCTGTGTAATCTGATAGTCGGAAAGCGTGCCTGTTGTTGTTATGTTTGGTGCATACACGGTATCAACGCTCTTTGCGATTCTCATATACAGTTCTTTTACATAATCATCGGTAAGCGTCTCGTAGGCATAATCGGTTTTTACATCTGCATAATCCTTGTCGTTTTCAACATCTTGTGCACTCGGAGTTGTAACGGATTTTTCTATGATAGAGCTTCTCTTTGGTTCACTGCTTTCGGAATCATCCGTCAACGAACACGAACAGCCAAAAAATGCAACCGCACAGGTTATTAAACAAACTAAGGCAGTTTTATATATTTTCAAAGAATCATCTCAATTTTATTTTAAATTATTTATTTCATATACAGAATACGGCAGCAGCCAAAGTTGACTGTCGCCGTATGGATTTGTCATGTTCTATTTTACTTTATTTTCGCCTTGCAGTCAATGCAAATTTGAGCATTAAACTACTTTCCCGTAACATGGGTATCACCGAAAACCTCGGCATAAACATTGTTGTCGAGAATCATTCTTGAAACGGTAAAGAGGTTGTTGCATCTGTTATTGAGTTCGTCAATATCATCCTTGCCCTTTGCACCCTTGAAAGCGGTGTATTCGCCTGTTGACGCATTGTATTTTCCGTTCTGAGAAATCCAGCTTCTGTCGGCAAACACAACGAACGGTTCTTTGTTTCCGAAAACATCCGTACCTGCCAACATTCTGCTGTCATATTCAAGGCCGAGCATATTTGAAAGCGTAGGCAGAATATCAAGGCTTGAACAGTATGTGTCAACCTTGACGGGCTCTTTCATTGAACCGCTCCACAACAGCCATGCATTTTTGTACTGTTCAAAGGTTGTGTCAACCTTGTGACCCGCAAGTTCGGACACACCGTCAAATTCATCAAGCGAATACGGATAATGGTCGTCCGTAAGGCAAATAAGGGTGTTGTCAAGCTTGCCTGCTTTTTCAAGTCTTGCAAGAAGATATTCCATTGCCTTGTCAAGCTCAATGTTTGCGGCAAGATAGCCCTTGACCTCATCGCTGTATTTCAGGTCTTTTACAAGGTCTGCGTTGCGTTCGCTCATGGTGTTGTATGAATATCCGCCGTGACCGCTGACCGTCATATAATAAACGCTGAAGCTGTCGGAATTTATGTAATCGTCAACAGTTTTCTGCATCATCTTGAGGTCGGAATTCGGCCACACATTTTCACCGAGGTCAAGACCTTTTCCGATTGCAGAATAATCATAGCCGATATTTGTAAGGTACTTGTCCCTGTCGTAGTAATCATAGGTGTGATTGTGGTAAGCGTTAACTGTTTTGTAACCGAGTTTTCTGCTCTGCTCACCGAGAGTGAACGGGAAGCTGACATTATTTTCGGCTGACTTTGAAAAGCTCCACACACCGGATTTTGGAATCAAGCCTGTAAGATTTGCATATTCACCGTCAGTTGTGCTTACACCCCACGCAGGCGAATAGTAATTTTCAAATTGAAATCCCTCGTTATACATTTTACAGAGCGTCGGAGTCAGGTCCTTGTCAATTGCATACTGCGAAAAGCTTTCAGCTGTAATGAAAATTATGTTGTAGCCCTTGAACATACCCGTGTATTCGTTGGTATAGCTCGGTTCTTCGCTGTCAAAATATTCATAAAGCGACTTTAACTCATCATTATTTGTACTCTTTGTAAGCTTTGAAAAATCAGCACTCATAATCTGAGCTTTCTGCTCTGGTTTTGTAATTTCATCGGCAGTCGATTCTTTATTTTTCGGCTTGCTGTTTGCGCGTATATTCGCTTTGTAACCGAACATAAGGCGGCTGATGTCAAGCCTTTGCATTGTGTAAAGTCCGTAGCGTTCACACACGGCAACCTGTTGCAATTCACCGTAATAAAGATTGTAGTTGCTCTTTGTGTCGGAAGAATCACGGTCAATGCCTACCGCAAGGACAGTTCCAATCTGAAAAACCACCGCAATCAAAAGCACAATCAGCTTACCCTTTAACTTTACTTTTGAAAAGTCAAACAGCTTTCCGCCGAAAATTATAAAGAAAGCAAGAGGAACAAAAAGTAAAACAACAAACACAATTCTGCTTGTTATCGCAGTCATGATCATATCAATTGAATTTAATGCCTGCCCTGCACCGCCGTTTGTAACGCTGCTTACAACAACCATTGTGCCGAAAACATTATAGTATATCATCTGCACACCGTACCATATCGTCAGCACAGCCGTGAGTACGGTTGCAATTCCTCTGTTTACCCCTCTGCGTTTTGAAAAAGAACACAACAAAACAAGTACCGCCGAAAGCACGATTGTGAACAGAAATGTGAAAGCAAAACCGCCGAGCACATCAAACCCCGACGCAATTTTAAGGTTGGTTTCAAGCCATAGAATCAAAAGCGGAAAGTACGCAAAAAATGCGACTCTCTTTGCAAAGCCATGACTTTTTTCAGGCTTTCTGTAGTAGTCAAAATTTGAACTTCCGACTTTTACGGCAGGCTGTCCCACATAGTGATTTCTTCTTGAAAATCCGCTGTTTGTACCGTCTGAATATGTCATTTAATTCTCCTTTCTTTTTCAATGCAGTTATTAAGTAGATTATAAAACTAAAACGCCGCCATTGCAATGACAAATTTAACCAAAATTCGCCTTATATGACACATTCGGACTTTTTATATATTGAAACAGTTGACCTTTTGTAGTATAATTATAGTTTAATGAGAGGCTTGTGTGAAAAGCTATGCAAATTGCGGTTTTGAACAAGGCTTCTTAATTTATGTATTATTATGAAAAGGAAGATTTTTATGGCAAAGAAACAGTTTAAATCAGAGTCAAAAAGACTTCTTGACCTTATGATTAACTCAATTTATACTCACAAAGAAATTTTTCTTCGTGAGATTATTTCAAATGCAAGCGACGCTATCGACAAGCTTTGCTTCATTTCTCTTACCGATGACAAGGTCGGTCTTGACAGAGGCGATTTCAAAATCGTTTTAAAGCCCGACAAAGAAAGCCGTACTCTTACAATCACGGATAACGGTATCGGCATGAACAAGGATGACCTTGAAAACAACCTCGGCACAATCGCATCCTCAGGCTCACTCAAATTCAAGCAGAGCATGGAAGAAAAGCAGGACGACATTGACATTATCGGTCAGTTCGGTGTTGGTTTCTACTCGGCATTTATGGTTGCAAAGAAGATTACCGTAAACACAAAGAAATATGGTGAGGATACGGCATATTGCTGGCAGTCAAGCGGCGCAGACGGCTACACAATCAGCGAGATTGAAAAGGAAAATGCCGGCACAGAGATTATTCTTGAAATCAAGGATAACACAGACGATGAAAACTATGACGAATTCCTTGAGCAGTACAGAATACAGGGACTTGTCAAGAAGTATTCCGACTACATCCGCTACCCGATTGTTATGGATATGACAAAGAGCAGAGTTAAGGAAGAAACCAAGGACAGCGACAAGCCCGAATATGAGGATTACACGGAAACCGTAACACTCAACAGCATGATTCCTCTTTGGCAGAGAAGAAAGAAAGATGTTACTCAGGAAGAATACGACAAGTTCTACAGCGAAAAATTTATGGCTATGGACAAACCACTTAAAACTATCGTAACTTCTGTTGAGGGTGTTGTAACCTACAAGGCATTGCTCTTTATTCCGTCTGTTGCTCCTTATGACTACTACACAAAGGAATACAAAAAGGGACTTCAGCTTTATTCAAGCGGTGTGCTTATTATGGATAACTGCGAAGAGCTTTTGCCCGAGCACTTCCGTTTTGTAAAGGGTATTGTTGACAGCGCAGACCTTTCGCTCAACATTTCAAGAGAAATGCTCCAGCATGACCGTCACCTCATTACAATTGCTCAGAACATTGAAAAGAAGATTAAAAACGAGCTTACTTCAATGCTTCAGAATGACCGTGAGAATTATGAAAAATTCTTCAACGCATTCGGCAGACAGCTAAAATACGGTGTTGTTTCGGACTACGGTATGCACAAGGAAGAGCTTCAGGATCTTATTATGTTCTATTCTTCAAGCGAGAAAAAGCTTGTTACGCTTTCGGAATATGTTGACAGAATGAAAGAAGATCAGAAGTTCATCTACTTTGCAACAGGCGAAAATGCCGCTGCAATCGACACACTTCCGCAGACAGAGCTTATCCGCTCAAAGGGTTACGAAATTCTTTACTGCACAGAGGAGATTGACGAGTTTACTCTACAGTCACTCATGACATATAAGGAAAAGAAATTCTGCTCAGCAATGAACGATGACCTCGGCATTGAAACCGAGGAAAATAAAGAGGATGAAGAAAACAAGGACGCACTTCTTACATTTGTTAAGGAAACACTCGGTGACAAGGTTGCAGAGGTTACCGCATCAAAGAAACTTGTTTCACATCCTGTTTGCCTTACGGCAAAGGGCGGCATTTCATTTGAAATGGAAAAGTATTTCAACTCAGTTCAGCCTGACGCAAATATGAAGGCTCAGCGTGTGCTTGAGCTTAACCTTTCACACCCTGCCGTTAAGAAGATGGAAGAATTTATCAAGAGCGATGTTGACAGAGCAAAGAAGTATGCCGAAGTTCTCTACAGTCAGGCACTTCTAATCGCAGGACTTCCGCTTGAAAATCCGTCCGAATACACAGACCTTGTCTGCTCAATTATGTAAATTGTTGATTTGCGTTTGCCGCAAATCAAATGGCGCTCACTGATCGCCGCTACTGTACGGCAATAACCGCCGATACAGGTGCAAATCACAAATCTCACACTAAACTAAACATTTTACGCCCGATTTCCGACCAAAACGGAAATCGGGTGTTTTGTTTTTGCAGAAAATTCCGCAAAATCTTTTGCAATAATATTGATATAATTTTTGCGTTGTGATACACTGATTTCAGTAAAAGTTTTTTCGGAGGCGGACTTGATGAAACATTACGATGAAAAGCAAATGCAGGAAAACATTCTCTATCTTGAGGCACTTTCGGAGCAGTATCCGAACATTCAGTCGGCGGCGGCAGAGATGATTAATCTTCACGCAATCCTTGATTTGCCGAAAGGTACGGAACATTTTCTTTCCGATATTCACGGTGAGCATGAGGCATTCAGACATATTCTTAACAACGCATCGGGTTCAATCAGAGAAAAGATTGACGACCTTTTTTCAAATACTCTCACATCCGAACAGCGTGCCGAGCTTGCAACGCTGATTTATTATCCAAAGGAAAAACTCGGTGTTTACAAAAGCGAAATAACCGACATTGAAGAATGGTACAGATTAACACTCATAAGATTGCTTGCAATCTGCCGACACATTTCTTCCAAATACACACGAAGCAAGGTTCGTAAAACTCTGCCAAAGCATTATGCCTACATCATTGAGGAGCTTATGTTCGGTGATTCAGGCAAAAAAGACCGTGAAACCTACCACGAAAATATTCTGCACACAATTATTGAGGCAGGACAAGCCGATGTTTTCATACTCTCGCTTTGTGACACGATAAAAAGACTTATTGTTGACAAGCTCCATATTGTCGGCGACATTTTCGACAGAGGTGCAAGACCTGACATTGTGCTTGACGACCTTATGATGCACCACGGTGTTGACATTCAGTGGGGCAATCACGATATTCTTTGGATGGGTGCGGCATCGGGCAGTATGGCTTGCATTGCCGCTGCGCTTAACAACGCATTTTCATACGGCAATCTTGACACAATCGAGGTCGGCTACGGAATAAGTCTGCGTGACCTCTCGCTTTTTGCAAAGGATGTTTACGGCGGCGGAAATGTTGAACGCTTTATGCCGAAAGGTCCTTTTGCGGATTCGCCCTACACCTCAAACGATCCGTTGCTTGTTGCCGATATGCACAAGGCGATTGCCGTTATTCTCTTTAAGCTTGAAGGTCAGCTTGTCAGCCGCAATCCTAACTTTAATATGAGCGACAGGCGATTGCTTGACAAGATTGATTTTGAAAATGCGACCGTAACTGTCGGTGAAAAGAAGTATCCGATTTCCGACACCTTCTTCCCCACAGTTGACCATGACTATCCGTATGAACTGACAAAGACGGAAAAACGGGTTATGGAACAGCTTAAAAATGCCTTTATGGCAAGTGAAAAACTGAAAAGACACATTGATTTTCTGTTTGCCAAGGGCGGAATGTACAAGTGTTGCAACAACAATCTTTTGCTCCACGGCTGTATTCCGATGAACAAGGACGGCAGTTTTATGGAATTTGACACGGGCAACTGCGTGCTTTCGGGAAAAGCATTGCTTGATGAGCTTGAAAAGATTGTTCGTCAGGGACACTCTGCCCCCGAAAATTCTCCCGAAAGGCAAAAGGGCAACGACTATATGTGGTATCTCTGGTGCGGAAAACATTCACCGCTTTTCGGCAGAGAAAAGATGTGTTCGTTTGAGCGTTTCTTTATTGACGATCCCGAAACCCACACGGAAACACGCAACCATTACTACACGCTCTATCACGATGAAGACGCCTGCGTGAAGATTTTGAAAGAATTCGGTCTTTCGGAAAATCACGGTCACATAATCAACGGTCATGTTCCCGTTATCCGCAAAAAGGGCGAAAGTCCGATAAAGGCTAACGGCAAGCTGATTGTGATTGACGGCGGGTTTTGCAGAGCATATCAGGACAAAACAGGCACGGCGGGCTACACGCTTGTCTATAATTCCTACGGTATGCGAATTGTCACCCACGAACCCTTTGCGGGAATTGACAACGCGATCAAATCGAACAAGGACATTCTCTCAACAACAAAAGTTTTTGACACCTCGGAAAACCGAATCCGTGTTGCACAAACCGATGACGGTCAGACAATCCGTAACCGCATTGAAGGACTTTCAATGCTCCTCTGCGCCTACCGCAACGGTGTTCTGAAAGAACAGTAATTTAAATATTTTGATATAAAACACGGCTTGTTCGGAAAATGAACAAGCTGTGTTTTTCTGTATCAATTCTGTAGGTGCGTTCATTGGACGCCCGCCTTGATGAAATTTTATGTTTTACAAAAATGTTTTGATATTATGGAAATTATGTATTCATTTGTAGCGGCGAACCGTGTTCGCCAATCGTCACAAGCGTAAGCTTGGGGCAAAATGATTATTTAACTACAAATTCAATACAGATATTTATTGTTTTGTGTTTACACACAAAACAAATGGCGAACAAGGTTCGCAGCTAATGTATGACAATAGCTTTGCGGCTTTTATATAATTTGATTTATTATAAAATTCCACTCGAAAATTTTTACCTTCCCCCTTGACTATACTTTAAAAATGTATTATTCTATATGCATAGACAATCTATGTATATAGAACTGCGAGGTATTATAGAAATGGGAGGGGTAGTATGAAGAATAAATTTCTTGACAAAGTAGCCGAGCAAATTGAAGATGAACGCTCTCGGGAGCTAATCACAGCCGAGCTTGAATCGCACTTGCTTGACAAAATCGACTATTATGTTGACATTGGCTATTCAAAAGAAGAAGCCGAAAAGCGTGCTACCGAAGAAATGGGCAATCCCGAGGACACGGCTGTTCCGTTAAATGCTCTGCACAACAATAACTTTCGTGACCTGCTGTTATTTATCTGTTGCGGTGTTATAATACTGATGTTCTTCTGCACAATATGGTTTCGTGACGCTTTTATATACAGCTACGATAACCAATCATACAGACACAGCATACTATGCGATTTTGTTTCGCTTGCTTTTCTGATTGCATATGTTGTAATGTTAATATTGGCAAGAAAAAAGCACATTAAAATCATTCCGTTATTTGTGGCGATTTCTTTTATCCTGCAATTTTTCTCCGTTATTATTTACGATTACAACGAGGCTGCACTCACATCAACAGCACCGCCGAATATGTTTTATTTTTACCAGCCTGCAATGTACGCACTTGTAAAAATAGTCACAGAGGGTTTTGGCGCATATTCAGAATGTATTTTTATTGCAGTTCCTGCCGAAACCGATTCTTTCTGTTTTAATGTTTTGCCCTATATTTTAGGGTTATTATTTATAATATGGTCAATCATACTTTTCATTAAAATATTGAAAGCAGAAAGAGTTGACAATCGTAAAAAATACAACATACCTATCCGCCTTATAGAAATATGTGCAAGCGTATTTTTGTCCGTAAATCTTATTATAACGGTCACCGCCACAGCATACAGAACTGTCAATGATTTTGCAACAGGAAACAGTTATTCTGCAAGCCGTGAAAAAATGTCGGAATATGTTCTTAATGCAGATTTAACACGAGATAAGTCTGAAATTATAGATGAACTGACGCTTGAGGGATACTATGCGGATACAGAAATCCCTGCCGAATTTTACGGCAAAGGCGGCACAATATCGGTTGATTCTGGTATGGATAATAACGGAAGATACACAACCCTTTCATACAATTTGAGTGATGGATTTATTACATACGATGAAAGCGTAGGTGCTTTCATTAATGAGAGGGATATATACGATAAAACTCCCGAAATTTTGTCCGATGTAGATGCAATCAAAAAGATTGACAAGGGAGATGACTTTGAAAGCATAAAAGAATCGGGACTTTTAAAATGGGCTAATGGAATATGCAAAACATATTATCGAGATAAGAAGAAAACAGTATATGAAATAAACTTTACAATTTATTTTAAAGGATACGATGATACTTCTGATGACGGCTCAAACTTTTTCTTTAAGAACCTGACCATAGAGGACGAAAAAGTTACTGATTATTGTGATTAAACGAAAACTCTGAAAGGAGGGATAGTATGACTAACGGTTTTATAGAAAAGGTTGCCAAACAAATTAGCGACAAGCACTCCCGAAAGCTAATTACAGCCGAACTTGAATCGCATTTGCTTGACAAAATCGACTACTATATTGACATAGGCTACTCAAGAGAAGAAGCCGAAAAGCGTGCAACCGAAGAAATGGGCAATCCCGATGACACCGCCGTGCCGTTGAATGCTCTGCACAACAATAATTTTCGTGACCTAATATCATTCATATGTTGCGGTGTTATTGTAATTATGTTTCTCTGCACAATATGGTTTCGTGACGCTTTTATATACAGCTTTGAATTAAACACATACAGGCACAGCATACTATGCGATTTTGTTTCGCTTGCTTTTCTGATTGCATATGCTGTTATGTTAATAATATCCGGAAAAAAGAATATAAAGATTATTCCGCTGTTTGTCGCAATTTCTTTTATCCTGCAATTTTTCTCCGTTATTATTTACGATTACAACGAGGCTGCACTCACATCAACAGCACCGCCGAATATGTTTTATTTTTACCAGCCTGCAATGTACGCACTTGTAAAAATAGTCACAGAGGGTTTTGGCGCATATTCAGAATGTATTTTTATTGCAGTTCCTGCCGAAACCGATTCTTTCTGTTTTAATGTTTTGCCCTATATTTTAGGGTTATTATTTATAATATGGTCAATCATACTTTTCATTAAAATATTGAAAGCAGAAAGAGTTGACAATCGTAAAAAATACAACATACCTATCCGCCTTATAGAAATATGTGCAAGCGTATTTTTGTCCGTAAATCTTATTATAACGGTCACCGCCACAGCATACAGAACTGTCAATGATTTTGCAACAGGAAACAGTTATTCTGCAAGCCGTGAAAAAATGTCGGAATATGTTCTTAATGCAGATTTAACACGAGATAAGTCTGAAATTATAGATGAACTGACGCTTGAGGGATACTATGCGGATACAGAAATCCCTGCCGAATTTTACGGCAAAGGCGGCACAATATCGGTTGATTCTGGTATGGATAATAACGGAAGATACACAACCCTTTCATACAATTTGAGTGATGGATTTATTACATACGATGAAAGCGTAGGTGCTTTCATTAATGAGAGGGATATATACGATAAAACTCCCGAAATTTTGTCCGATGTAGATGCAATCAAAAAGATTGACAAGGGAGATGACTTTGAAAGCATAAAAGAATCGGGACTTTTAAAATGGGCTAATGGAATATGCAAAACATATTATCGAGATAAGAAGAAAACAGTATATGAAATAAACTTTACAATTTATTTTAAAGGATACGATGATACTTCTGATGACGGCTCAAACTTTTTCTTTAAGAATCTGACTATAGAGGACGGAAAAGTTACTGATTATTGTGATTAAAAGAAAACTCTGAAAGGAGGGATATTATGACTAACGGTTTTATAGAAAAGGTTGCCGAACAAATTAGCGACAAACACTCCCGAACGCTAATCACAGCCGAGCTTGAATCGCACTTGCTTGACAAAATCGACTATTATGTTGACATAGGATATTCAAAAGAAGAAGCCGAAAAGCGTGCCACCGAAGAAATGGGCAATCCTGATTACACCGCCGTGCCGTTGAATGCTCTTCACCAAAATAAATATCGTGGAGTATTCACATTCATTTGTCTTGTGGCTGTTACCGCACTTTTTATGGCAACTGTAAACGCATCACCGCTATTCTGCTATGTTGCAGAATATTCAAACTTGACGCATTACGCAATGTTTGATTTTTGGTCGCTGATAATTCTTACCGCATATGTGCTGATGATAATTTACAGTCAAAAGAAAAGTCACAAATCGGTTGCAATCTTCATCATAATATCGCTCGGCTTTCAGGTTTTAATGTCTGCAATCTCAATAACATTGCAAGGCTCATTTCTTCTTATAATCAAATTTTCGTCAATCTTCCAACCTGCGGTTTATGCGATTATGACTATCATCACAAAAGGTCCGATTGCGTATATTGACAGTCTGTTTGCATATGAAAATATTGAGTATTCGGCAGTCAATGAGTGGTGCTACACGGCAATTTCTTTTATAATTATGGCACTGTTGTTGCTGTGGGCAATTGCGGTTCTGATTAAAATCAGAGGAAACGAGCGGATGAAAGGCAGAAAAATTCATCTGAAAATAACTAAAGTATTCAAAAATATTTTCATTGTATTTCTCTCTGTCAATTTTCTCATCATGGGAATTTGTGCGGTTATTTCAAGAGTAGAGATAAATTCAAAATCTACCGAAATTCTTGCCGAAAGAGAAAAAATAATTGATTTTGTGATGAATGCCAATCTAAAAACCACAAGCAATGAATTTTTGGACAATGCAAAAGCAAACGGATTTGACTTCCGACTGAATTTCAAATACGGCAAACATCCGACATTTGATTCTTCAGACAAAGAGTATGTATATCGGCATAACGGCAATATGATTTCAGTCAAAGACATCAATTGCAATATGTATTTATCTTTTGATTATAACGCTTTAAACACATCAATTTTCTATGACGATTTGTTATTAACCACGAAAGAGGTTGACGCAATAAATAAGCTAAAGGTTGGAGATTCAATCAGTAAATTATACGAAAAATCTCTTATCTATAAGGCTTCGGCAATCTCAAAAATATACTATGCTAATGATAATCTCGGAAACCCGAAATACAGTCTGTACCCCTGTATGACATTTGTTATCGACAAAAAAGGTCAAACATACAAAACAATTGACATAAGTGTTTCGGACGGTAAAATATCCAAGATATGCGAACCTATTGAACATAAAAAAGAATACGAAACCGGATTTAATTTTTTCATTCAGAGCTAATTGGAAAGGAGCAAATAAAATGAAAATCAGTAAAGAACTTATCAAAGGCAGTACAGCAATGCTTGTTATGAGCGTTTTAAAGAAAAACGATATGTACGGATACAAAATTATTAAAGAGCTTGAATTACAGAGCGAGAGCGTGTTTGAGCTTAAAGAGGGTACTCTCTACCCCATTCTTCACGCACTTGAAGAAGAAAATCTGCTTGAAAGCTACTGGGAAGAATTTGACGGCAGAAAGCGTAAATACTACCACCTCACCCGCAAAGGCACAAAACGCCTTAAAGAAAAGCAGGAGGAATGGAAAGTATATTCAAAATCAGTCGAAAAAGTTCTCAGCTTTTCAGGTGTGTAAAACACTTATCACAGACAGACCGTTTTCCGTTAATCTTGAATTTATAGCCCTGTAATGGTAAAATTATCCTATAAACTCAGAAACGGAGATATTATGATGCACAAATTAAAAGTCAGAGCAAATCATACGGTATATATCATATTTGCTGTTTTGTCATTGTTTTCCCTGACACTTATATTTAATGACAATATATGGTTTGACGAGGCGTACACGCTGTCGCTGATTCAGCACAATTATTCAGACATAATCAATATTCTGAAATCCGATATGCACCCACCGCTGTATTTTTTGTCGCTGAAAACATTTTGTAGCATCTTTGGATACTCAATAACAACAACAAAAATATTTTCGGCAATCGGTTACATTGCAACGCTGTTTTTGGGATGCACAATCATAAAAAAGCACTACGGCAGTAAAACATCAATAATTTATATGCTGACTGTCGGAGCTGTGCCAATGATGCTCTATTTCAGCGTTCAGCAAAGGTCATACTCATGGAGCATATTTTTTGTTACATTATGCTTTATTGAGTCCCTGCTTTTTATAGCAAACAAAAAGTTTCATCACTGCATTTTATTTGCTATAGCGGGACTTGGGGCTGCATACAATCACATCTATGCACTTCTTGCAGTTGCAATTATCTTTGCTTTTGCAAATATATATCTGCTCATTAAAGACAGAAATTTGTTCAAGCGTGTTATTATTGCAGACCTTATTATGGTGGCAGGATATTCATTTTGGATAATTCCTCTTTTAAATCAAACAAAATCAGCCTCAAGTAATTTTTGGCTCAGCGGAGTTGAACCGTTGTCTGTAATTGTATTCATATCGGGCATAGCAGTATCTGCACTTGTTCTTATGAAAAAGAGCAACCGAAAATTGTGTATAATTTTCGCAGATGTCTGCGTTATGGGGATTCAAATAATCGGGTTGTTCGTAACCGTTTTTATACGCCCGTTTTACATTGCAAGATACAGCGTTGTAATTCTCGGTATCTTTGCAATTCTTGTTGCTTTCGGCGTAAAAGATATAAAACCAAAGCCGAGCAAAGTAATATGCACCCTGCTTTGCGTTTTAAATATCGGCTGTCTTGTTGCAACAGGATTGTTTGAATATAATCCGTCAATGACAAATTTTCGTGAAAGATTCAGTTCTCAACAGTCAGAATCAGACACTTTTGTTTACTGCGACAGTGCATTCGGAATTATGTCGTATTATTATCCGAACAACACCCACCTTTGCACCTACAAAGAAAACTGGTTTGAGGCATTTGAAAATGTTGAATGTATAAACAAAAATGAAATTGCAGACAAAGTTGACCCAAATCATAAAATTTGGTTTGTAAAAAATGAACTCACAAAAATGCCAAAATGCATTAAAAGTAATTTCAAGTATAAAAAGATTGATTCTTTCCAATGTGACTTCAATAAATTTGACCTATATTTACTTATTCTAAAGTAAATATAGGTCTTTTGTTTATGGTATAAATGCAGAAATTAAAACTAATTTGTCTCTTATTTTCTGCTTTCGTAGTCCTTGTCTATCTCATCACTCCAAGACGATGAAAGCGGTCTGCTTTTTCTGAAATTGCACACGGTTTTCGATACTGCGTCAAAAACAACAGCCGTACCCTGACCGTCAGCGTGATAATTAACGGAGCGGTCGGAATTGATTCCAAAATGCTTAGCGGTTTCAACGGAATCAATGTTTGCACCGATGAAAAGAAATTCCCAGCCGTAGCGATTTTTCTGACGCTCAATCATTTTCTTGACCTTATTGCTTGAATAGATACGGCTTGCGTTCTCCATTCCGTCGGTCATAATCACAAACAAGGTGTGTTCGGGAACATCTTCTTTTCTTGCATACTTATGAATGTTGCCAATGTGATGAATTGCACCGCCGATAGCGTCAATGAGTGCAGTTGAGCCACGAACCGTATAATCGTTTTCAGTCATTTTTGAAATTTCCGACAATTCAACCCTGTCGTGAAGAACCTCGGTTTCATGATCAAACAATACGGTTGAAACATAGCACTTGCCGTTCTGTCTGCGTTGCTTTTCAATGAGCGAATTAAATCCGCCGATTGTGTCCTGTTCAAGTCCTGACATTGAACCGCTTCTGTCAAGAATGAATACCAATTCTGTAATGTTGTTTTTCATAGTTGTTACCTCCAAAAGTAATTAAGTTTTTTATCTTGACTTAATCATATAACTTTCGGGATAACATATGGTCGCCTGAAATGCGACATTTACTGACCCAACAAAACTTGGTCAAATTCAAATAAAGCCTCGTTTACAGTAAAAATATCATACTCGCCCTTTTGAATAAAATATTCAATGATAACATCAAATTTATTCGAGTGCGAAAGTGCATAGCCGGCTTTTTGGAGCATTTCCTTAGTTTCATCAAGCGACAGTTCAAGTGCAACGGCAAAGGCAATTGCGGTAGTTTTCTTAGGTTTATAGTTGACATTGTTTCTTATTTTAGAAAACAGCTTGCGGTCAACATTCGCCTTTTTATAACACTGAGAATCCGTAAGACCTTTTTCGTCAATTTTACGCAAAAGCATCTGAGAAAAGCTTTCATCAAGCTGATTTACAACATCAGCTAAATTCAAAGATGCGGTTTGCATTGGATAAGTCTCCGGCTGTCTTAAAAGACGGGATAATCCACGACTGCGGTTTTCGGAATAGTGCGTTTCAACATAGTGTTCGTCAATGTATTCGGCAATATCACGAACAAGCTTTTTGCTGACACGAAATCCGTCTTTGTCAAACACAACAATATAAACGAGCATATCGTTGTCTGCAAGAAATTTACATATTTCGTTGATTGCCACCTGTAATGCCTGTTCTTTCGGATAGCCGTAAACCCCCGATGAAATCAAAGGAAAGGCAACCGATTCGCATTCATAAGCCTTTGCAAGCTGCAACGAGTTACAATAACATGACGAAAGCAGTTCTTCCTCATGATAATTTCCGCCTTGCCATACAGGACCGACCGTGTGAATAACATACTTACAGGGCAGTTTGTACGCACCCGTAATTTTTGCCTCACCCGTTCTGCAACCGCCAAGTTTTCTGCATTCATTAAGCAATTCATTCCCCGCCGCACGGTGAATCGCACCGTCAACACCGCCTCCGCCAAGCAACGAATTGTTTGCCGCATTAACAATTGCGTCACATTTCATCTTAGTTATATCATTCCGAACAATCTGCAACGGCATAATAATCACCCTTTAAATTCAGAATTTTAATGTTTTATTACTCTGATATTAATTATATAGCACCTCTCAATTAAATTCAATGCAAAATTAAATAGTATGGTTTGTATTTTAACAGCCAAACAAGCGACAGCTTAATTCGTTGCCGCTTGTAATTCTCATATATTCTGTTTTTTCGGGTTACCCCAACTATTGACATTAAGCCTGTTACTATCGCAATCCGGATATTCTCATTATGCTAGGATATTTTGAAATCTACCATCAAAGGAATGCTTCCAGTTGAAACATTTATGGATTTAATTATTCTATATTCCCCTTGCGGAAGAGTAGTCTCAAAATCCACTTCAAATTCATTCGTAGCCTTTGATTCCAACAATATCGCTAATGCATTAAAATATTGTTCATTATCTGATGAATACCAAACTCCATTCTTTTTTTGTTCTATATAATAAGTTGAATCATAAGTAAGATCGGTGTTTGTTTTGTTTGAAATCAGTAACACTAACCCCGAATTATCAACACTATCATTCTTTATCTCAAGCGACACTTCATCATTGACATAAGTTTCTGTTTCGGTTGATTTCTTAGAAAAATTCATACTATTACAACCGCTGATAAAGAAAAAAGTAAGCAGACATAAAGTAAAACATATTGCTTTTTTCAATAGAAACACCTCCTTGTTTTATTATTTTCATAATAAATGATAGTTTTATAGAGAATTTTCGCAAACAAACATTGGAATCAATGAAAACACATGGTCTGATATTAGATGTAGTGCTACCATTACACGCTATGATTATCGCTATTTATTTTATAACTTTTCCTATTCAGTCATTTTCTTGATATCGTCATAGGAATATGTTTTCTCTGTTGTTTCGGAACTGTCAGTAATCAACTGAACAAATTTATTGTCGCCATCAGCATATAACTGACCTGTATAAGAAACTCTTTCATATGCACCGTTCGGCAACGGACTATTCTTAGGAGTTTGGACTAAACACAGTATCAAATCATCCGACTTTTGAACCGTTTTTTCACCGTCAATTGTTTCTTTAAGAAAAGTCGTTTTAATTTCCTCTGCACTTAAATTTTTAAATCGAAACGCATCATTATGTCCTTCAATATGTTCACTAAGCGGAATATATCCACCCAAATTAAATACTGATATTACATCTCCGACTTTTAAATCTCCTTTTAATGTATCAGTTATCAGAACATCTAATTTTGTCCAAGCAACGCCTTCATAGCTTGTATAAGCTACATTTTGAACTGTTACACGGATCACATCATCCGATATTGATATTAATTTCTTAAGGTCATTTTGATAAAGTTCATCAGGTGTTGAAGTAAGTTCAATTACATTGCTGTCAGAATCGGGAACGCTATAGTTCTTTTCCAAATTCACAGATAAATCTCTTAACACTCCAACATTTGCATTACTCGAATTATTGGTGTTATTTGAAAAGTCTTTACAGCCGATGATAATAAAACAAGCTATTATTAACATAAGGAACAATAAAAATGCTTTTTTCATAATTACCTCCTTTATCTATAAACTGTATTTTTATGCTTTGTGTAATTTCTACATTTTCATAGTAACGCATAAAGTTAATTTTGTCAACTAATGTTTTTACACCTTAATATGATTAAAAAACAAGCGACAGAATAATTCTCTGCCGCTTGTAATTATCATATATTCTATTTTTCGGGTTACCCCAACTATTGAAATTGAGCCAATTTAGATAAAAAAGAAAACAGAGTAGTCAAAAGACTACTCTGTTGTGGCTCCCCCAACTGGGCTCGAACCAGTGACATCATGATTAACAGTCATGCGCTCTCGACTATGTATATTCATATACCTGTCAAATGCAGTAGATAAACCTTTTATATTCTTATTGCACTCTGTTTTATAATTTAATTATATCAGTTGAAATTTTCAATGTCAATTATCTCAAAAACTGCTCATATGAAGAGTCCATCAGGATTTGTACTGAGTATCCCTTGCCTACCAAAATTTCTTTGAATAGTTTGCATAGTATCATTCTCTGTCTTTCGTTAGGCGCATTATCAAACTCATCAGCCCAACTCACAAATTCTTCATAATAGTAATCAATTTTGCTCATATCGTTTTCTTTGTTGTTAAGCTGATTCTGCTTTTCTGCAATTAACTGTACATTATCTGCAATTTTACTTTTAGTAGTTTCAATAGCCATTGAAAGTATATCAGGTGTAAATTTGCTGTCACCTAATAAAGAATTTGCAATTTCTTCTGTCAGTTCACCGAGTTTTCTTTTCAGGGTTTCAATTTCCCTGTTCATCCTTTTGATTTCAGCTTTTATTTGTGAAATCTGCGTTTTGTACTTTTTCTCTATAGCCGCATCTTTTGGTGTGGCTTTAATTTTGTCAAAGCATTTATGCAATGCCTCAAGCACAATTTCATCAATCTTTGAAGCCGAATACACAGATTGGCCATCGCATTCATTGCGTTTCATTGCTTTTCCTGAACACATATATCGATATCTTCTTCCTCCGTTATGAACCGTGCCATCTTTAGTTTTATATTTATCAACAAAACTGTTGGCACACAATTTCTTTCCACAGTGAGCACAGTAAATATTACCGCCAAGCATTGTTGAGGATTTGGCAGTTCTTGAAATCTGCGTTTTCTCATCGTTAGTGTATTTTCTCTGTGCAAGAATTTTTTGTGCTTCATCAAATACCGAATCATCAATAATCTGTAATTCAGCAACTCTTTTGGAGGTTACACCTCCCCTTTTGTAAAAACCACAGTATATAGGATTTTGAAGTATTCGCTTAATTGTGTTTGATTGAAACTTTGCACCGTTATGAGTCAACATTTTTCGGTCATTCACATACTGAGCCATAACATACGAACCATAACCGTCTTTGACTGTCTTTTCGAAAATGGTTTTTACCATTTCCTTTTCTATCGGATCAATTTCAAGGGTAAGAAGTTCTTTCCCTCTCTTATTAACCACTCCGCTTTTAACAAGCTTGTAACCGAAAGGAGCACATCCGCCTGTGTAAATTCCATCTTCTACAAGTTGATGGAGGCGAGTTTTTACACGCATTGATGTTTTCCGACTTTCGCCGTTTGCCTGCCAAAAGCGTATGTAATTCATCAGCTTATCAACATGGCTGTCCATTCTCTGTTCGCCCTCGTTGACACTCCACACTTCTATGCCGTGCTGAATGAACCACTCGACAACGAACGGGGTTTCATTATCAATTCTGCCGATTCGATCAAACATAAATACAAGAAGAACATCGAATTCTTTATTCTCCGCAGCAGTTTTGAGTTCCTGTACGGCATCTCTATCTTTTGCTGAAACCTTAAAGCCTGAAACGCCTTGTTCCTGAAATTCTTTCTTAATTACCCAACCGGGCTGATGTTCAGCAAACTCTCTGCATGATTGCTTTTGCATTGGTATGTCATTTTTATCAACCTGACCTTTGGTTGATACTCTGTATAAGCAGTAAACTGTTTTCATCATTGCTATTTGTGTCGGCTTTGTTGTTATCATTTTAACCTCTCTTTCTAATTCATACCGACACTATCATTAGTTTGAGTTGAGATTTCTCTCAACAAGTATTATATCAGGATTATTTAATATATCCAGACCAATATCGGTATAATAATTAATTTTTCGCATAAGAAAAGCCTTGCAAGTTTTTACGCTTACAAGGCTTAAATCTTGTATTTATTTACTGATTAAAAAATCTTTCCAATCATCATTTGGAAATCCCATTAATTCTTTTTTAACATGCGGATATTTATCGAATAGCAATTCAATAGTATCTACAAACTCGCACCAATGTCTGTCATTTGGCAATAAATGTTTTAAACATAAAAGAACAGCATATATTCTAATATTGCCAATTCCTTTTTGAGTATAATTTCTATACAAAATCGGAGTTTTCGAAAAATTTATATTATAAAGTCTACCGTAGTGAGCACAAACATTCCGTATGAATGCTATATACTCAATCCAACTTTCAAAGTATGTATACCCCACTCCATAGGAGTTTGCAATAGCTTTCTTATCAACATTTTGCATATTTTTATAAAACTTTGAAAGTGTTCCGAAACTAAATAATTCAACCAAGGCATACATAGGAATTTTTCCATCAATATAGTTATTCTGAAAATTCTGCACAAACGGTGTCTTATTACTTCTGTTTATTTCTTTTTGTATTTCTGACATTGTTGAATGATAATAATTTTCATTTTTAAAATTGTTTTTATCTTCGTATCCGAAATTACCATAAGTTAATGAAAAATAGTTTCCTAATCTACATCGCAGATTGATTTCTACTCTTTCAATTTGAGCGAATAATAATTGTCGGAAGTTCGCATTAAAAAGGTATAGTTCAACAATTTCATCAAAAGTTGTACCTTCGATATATTTTGAATTATTCTGTTTTAAACCTAAACCAAACGCCTTAATAAGTCTAAAATATGACACATCGTTAAGAAAATCTTTTGCTTTATCCTCGTCGTTAATTATCAGTCCTAAAGACTTTAGATTTTCTATTTGTTCATCAATAGTCATTGGTGGCTGATGCTGTTTTAATGCCATAGCTATAATTCTCCGTAAAATTAAACGACCCGACGTGGTACGCATCGTTGAGAGGCGTGTCGGGTTCTGTTAATATTATTATATGAGATTATTTGAAAAAAGTCAACCAAATATTTTAATTTTTCCAAATTATGCATGACATTATCAAACTATATTATATATGCATCAAGCAAATACTCTTCAATCTAATATATAGTAATTTTGTGATCCTTTTCTGAAATCTAACAATACTAATGTTACAATACATCTGTGACATTACACACCCTATTTTCATATGCATCAAGCAAAAGTTCTTCAACCTGTTTCAATGCATTTGAATTAGAATGTTTCATAAAGTAGATTTTCGCATTATGCCCTTCCAACTCAATTATATGGTTCTTATCAACATAATCTCTATCTTCCATTCTTTCAATCATTTTTCTCTTCCTCCTCTTTTACATTGTGTAAACTTTCTAAAACTTCATCATTCTTTGATGCAATATTACAAAGGCACATTACCACTACTCCGATAAATGCACCGATAAACAAACCTATAAAAATACCAATCATTAGTTATCCCTCCTGTATTTTGAGAAGCCTAAACTTATAAGCAATCCTGTATCTATTTTGTTCAAAGATTTTTGAGTTATCTTCCCCATCTTTTTCTGTAATCTGCTTTTATCAATTGTCCTCAACTGTTCAAGCAGCGCAATGGATTTTTTAGGAAGATCTGCTCCTTTTACATTTATGTGTGTTGGTAATTTTTGTTTTCTTGTTCTGCAAGTTACTGGAACTACTATTGTTGTAGGGCTGTAAAGGTTGCCTATATCATTCTGAACAATAATTACAGGACGACAACCGCCCTGTTCGCATCCAATAACAGGATTGAGGTCTGCATAATAGACTTCTCCTTTTTTAACTATCATAATATTTCCCTCCGTTTAATATGTAACGACAGCAAGTGTAATCAATCACTTGCTGTCTATCAATCGTTTTTAGCAATCATCCGTTATGATTCAACCATATGGCGAGTATAGGCGAACCGCAAATCAGACTTTTATGTTTTAATAGCAAAAGGCGGAACAGCTATATATTCAAAACTGAACCGTTAGATTTTGTTTTCTGAAACAAATATGACTTTTGCCCTTTGATTAGTATTTATTCTCTATATCCCCTAATCGGGAACACATCAGACAGTTGTGCATACAACTTCATTGGAATCTCACCACCCTGAGGATCTCCCAGAGCCGCCCTCGTATGTTGCGACGGTTTTATCACGCTCGACTTTCGACCGGACGGAAGTATCATTATCCCCTCTGCCTGTCATCGCCCTCTTTGTATTTGCCTTACAAAGTCAGAGTCCTAAAGTCCTTTACAGGAGTTTGCTCGTGTAGCTTGCCCATTCCGAACAGCAGAAGGAAAGTATCTGATGTGCTGATATTCTATTTTCAAGGTTCACGAAAAAGTAATTACTGCTTTTTCTCACTTGTATAGGGGAAGATATCAGCGTTTTGATACCCCTATTTCAAAATTTTCTTTAGTTTGTTTAGAATTTTATGCTTTTTACGATGCAAAACAGGCTGCGAAACGCCAATTTTTTCAGCACATTCTCTTTCTGATAAACCTTCATAAAAGATCAGACAAATGATTCTGCAATCTGTTTCATCTAACTCTTTCAATGCCTTATGTAATTTATCTACAAGAATTTTTCTTTCAATATTCTCCTGCATATTATCAGAGTCATTAACAAATTCTCTAAAGTTTTCATAAGCATTATCCTGACCACCTATAAGGCTACTCATCTGTATTTCATGCTTAAAGAAACTTCTATCATTATCTTTTATGTTCCATCCTGTTCTTTTGTAAGTTTGTGCAACTTCAGGATTCACATAGACGTCTTCTAACTCATTTGTGAATGTGTTAAAAACAAGAACCTTTATTTTTTCAACTTTATCCATAACTACCTCCGAATTAAATTTGATTTCTTGATTCTCAAATTTTTCCGGAGGCGCTCTTGCCATTTTCATATATCCACCTTCCTCTCTGGACATAGAAGTGGATATAAAAAAAGACTATGCACTTACGAAGTACATAGTCACAATCGAATTACTCTAGGCGCAATCAAATAATGGTACTTCGTTACCGTTTAAAAATATTTTTTAAAACGATATGAAATATCCACTCCACTGTACACTTAGAGCGTATATAATTTTTAAACTAAGAAGCAATAAATCTTCTTATTCTTACACTTCTCTTTTCATAATCCTAATTTGCAAGATGTTTTTGAGAAGTAAAGCACTATGATAACTGAAAAAAAGATAACAATTATCAGTACTGCATATTTTTGATTTACCAATTATAACAAATCTTTTATGAAATAATTGTCGAACGAATAAAACGTGTCAAAATATGTTTGTCGAACAAAATTATGTTTTGAGATACTGTGCATTTTCTCGCAGAAAAAAGCCGAACTCTAACTCACAAAAGGTACTTACCTCTTGTTTTGCTAAAGTTCGGCTTTTAGGCACTTCATCAAATAATTATAAACCACTGCATATTACAATAATTTAAGATAATATTCTGTTTTTCATAATATAATTATTTACACACTTTATTCTATTCAACCCATCAAAATCTATTGTTAAAAGGAAACAATTCCGATTAATTACACAACAATAATTCGTAATATTGCTTGTAGTACTTTAAATATTTTTCATTAGTTTCAATATCCGCACCCATTCCTAAAAGAATCCCTGCTATTATACTCCTATGACATAAATTTTCATCTTCACAGTAGCAGCAAATAAAAATATCCTTTGTTTTACTCTTTACACAAAGGCTTTCAAGCATATCCTTTATCTCCACATTTTCGGATAAATCTTTTATAAAGCTAGGAACATAAATATTGTCAAACCAATCTTTATCAAATTCCCCATTATGATATTCAATCCTATACTTTCTAAAAAGCTCTTTTGACGGGCTTAGTTTTGCAACTTGTACTGCATAAGGAGGAACTTCATCAGCAGATCGTACAATCATCAAATTTTCATCATATAATGGATTCATTTCATTTACATTTCCAACTTTTATCATATATTCTCCCATATAAAATAGTTTACTTAAGATTATTAATTTCTAATGTTTAACAATAAAACTCTTTCATATCATCAAGCCTTAACAACATTGGTGACAGTCCAGCTGCAGCTCCTGTATCAATATCAATCCACGTGTCAGTTACTACAGCCTTTCCCTTATATTCTTCCCCATATCGGAATGTTGGAGTGTGCCCGAAAACTGTTGTTATATCATCAAAATATCTGTCAGAAATTTTCGGTCTGTTCCAAAGAAAATCCTCATCGGAATATTCCGAGAACTTCTTGTTTTTGTCAAAAGAACCAATTCCGCTGTGCGTTAACAGAAAATCTCTACCGCTAACCGAAACCGTTTCATACACAGGTGCATCAAGCAAGTAATCGACTATGTATTTGTTTTCCTCCGGTCGATTATTATACAGAGAATTTATTGTAGTTCTTCCGCCGTTTGCCATCCACGTTGAATATAAATCCAGTTTTTCGCCTGTTAATTTTCTTATATTTTCCTCTGTAATTTCATCAAATAAAAAGTCGCATGACAACATCATTGCCTCGTGATTACCTAAAATAAGTTCTATATTTGGTTGTGCCATCAACCATTTTAAAATTTTAATGCCGTCCTCTCCTCTGTCTATCACATCCCCTAACACAAAGCAATAGTCAGTATCAGAGAATCCGACTTTTTTGAACATTTCTTTAATTTTATCCATCGGATAGCCGTGCCAATCCGAAGTTACATAAATCATTTTAACATCTCCGATAAATTAGAATTTTTATTTAGTTTGAATTTTCTGAGCAAAGTTTCTTTAGAATTCATTGATGACCCTTTGTTTTGTTAAAAACAGCAAAACCAACTCTGCAACATAAAAGAAACTCTCTTTCTTTATGTATTATTAACATAATTCTTTTTCATCTGTTCTAAAAGCTGCATAAGTATTCCACCGCAAGTATCTCCGAGAGTATTCATGTCTTTATCTGTATCGTGTGTAAAATCATAAACACACTTTACCTGTTGTTTGTATTCGCCGTTAAGAATAGGAACAAGCAATTCAGATGTAATTTCAGCATCATACAGAGCATTATGAACTTTCTTTGCATCGAACTTAATATCAAAGTATTTGATTGCTTCACGCAAGGGCATATGCTTTCTATCATCCGCAAGATTCATAAGTCTGGGAAAAACTTTCTGAAAATCAATCCATTTTTTCATATTGTCAGGGAACATAATATTCTTGAACTCACATTCGTTCTTTATCTGAATTAAATCATTATCACTCCAGCTATATATTCTTGTTGACGTGTCGTCACCTATCCAAGAAACAAAATTATCAAGAGCATATTTGAATGTTTCTGCCTTCATTGTTGAAGACGATTTTATTCCCGTCAATTTTGTTATGTACGGCGTTACCTGATAATTAAATTCAGGTTTAACGAAGCAATCAAAGGTATCAATAATTTCAAAATTCTCATTGAGTTTTACTGCACCAATTTCAATTACCTCTTGTTTTAATTCTTCATATATTGCCTTATTTTCCTGTGATACAGGGTTCATTTCCAAATCCAATACGATATGATACTTATACATTTTTAAACCTCCTCGTAACTATTTATCAAGTAATGTTCTTGCAATTAAATCAACATCATATTTTTCTCCCGCATTACACGAAAAATATCCAATATGAATTATAATCTTATCATCATAAAAGCCTGTAGGTGTAATCTGATAAAATTCAGACAGTTTACAGATTCTTTTAATTTTATTTACCGCATCTACTGAAACTGCCTTATCTACAAAAGAAAATATAGCAAGATGATGCTTTTCAGAGAGAGTCTTTATATAGTCGTACAGAAGGAAATCCACATCCAACTCGGTACATTCTATTGATATTGTATCAAACTCTATCAAATTGGTAAAGACTCTGATGGCCTCATCAAAAGATTTTCTTAATTTTTTATCTTCATTTTTTCTGTCAATTTGATTTATATATGTGTTTATTTCATTTTTCACATCTAAAGAATTAGATTTTATTACTTTCATCTGTTAAACCTCCAAAGTAAATAGTGAGCAGAATTTAAAACATATGCATAGCAATTTTTAGAGAGTTAAAAATTCAGCCAAATAAAAGCCCTTATAATTAGGTTGTTAACTTAATTATAAGGGCTTTTGAACACTTTATGTGATTTTCATTTACATAATAAACTAATTACTGTTATGGAGAACTTCTCAAAAAATTTATTGAAAGCTAATTTGCCTTGTTATCATTTTTAGACTCTATTCTTAATTACATTCTCTACATAGTCTAAAACGGCATTGGCTACCTCACGACGATACGGCCTGTCATGTGAAACAACGCCTTCATAAACTGGAACCAAATTATTCTTCTCTGCCAATCTATTCAGAAGATTTACATTCCCGAGCAAAGCATTGTGATACATAGTTCTTGCCTTATCAAGTTCACTGACCTTTTCTTTGAAAGTATCTCTATTTATGCAACTATTTGAATGCAGTTTCATCCATAATTCTAATTTGAATATTTTATTATGATAATCCTCAAATGATTCTAAACATCTTTCGATAATGCCAAGGACTTTTTCGTCATCTTTATTTATCTCAATCAGTTTTTTGATAGTATTCTCGTTAAACATAAAATCATCCTCCATATAATTTTATATATTTTTGAATTGCCTATGCTTAACAAAGCTGTGTAAAAAGCTTTGCAATCATTAATAATTTAATTATACTTCAAATATTTAGTCCTATATATCATCAAACTATTGCTAATTTTATCATGTTAGTATAAATTTTACAATATGTAATAAGGCCTTGGCAGCCGATTTAATGTCGGCTGCCGTTGAAATTGCACTATGTTTTACCACAAGCTCCAGAACCATCTGTGTGCTGCTCCCATCGCCTCCCAGAAACTATGCCACATAATTTTCACCTCCATAACATAATAGCTCTTAATTGTAATTAAATGCGATCATTTGGTTATATACTGCAAATCGGAATGAATTGAATACCCTGTGCTTCCTGATGTCATAGATGTGATACCTCTGTTAAAAGCGGTTTTAGAAGCTGAATCAATAATCAAAAAATTCTTTTCAGACAATGAATTAGCGTTAGTTACATCCTTATATCCAACAACACAAACATAGTGTCCTGTTGAACCATTGCCCTTAACTCTTACAACAGCAGGCTTATTGTTATTGATGCTGTTATACAGAGCCTTTAAAACAGCCTGTTTATTAGATCCTTTATGTGAACTGTACTTTGCCTTGCTCCAATCCACTGTATAGCTATATCTTCCCTTGGAAGGAAGGTATCCTACACTGTACTCAGTCCATTTATGCGATTTACCATCAAGAATATCCATACAATATGCCAATGCATAACATCCACACGGTCCGCTTACACTCTGATAACCCGTTGACTTGATATAACTCATATTAACATTAAGCTGTTTTGAGGAATTATTATTCGAAGTTGTGTCAGAATATCCCTTGTTTTTCAGAACGCTTACCATTTTTGTTCTAGTCGCAGGACCAAAGGAACCATCCTGTGATAAGCCATACTGTTTCTGAAACTTTTTTGTTGCTGTTTTACACGCAGGGCCAAAAGAACCGTCGATAGATAGCTTAGCGTTAATAGCAATATTTAAAGATTGCTGAACCCATTTAACATCATTACCCTTCATAGTAGGATTTTTATAGTAAATAGCTCTGGTTGGTGTTGATGAGTAATCCCATGGACTTTTAATTGCTGCCGAAGCAGGTATTGCCGCTGTAACAAACATTGTGCACAGAGTTGCGATAGTAAGTAAAACTGATAATAATTTTTTCATTTAGAATCTCTCCTTTTTTCTTTACTTTCATTTAAGTTGACTTTATATAATTACTATATAGTTACATACATCTTAAGGCCGTCCTCTACACCTATTCATAAACTTCATCTCCTTAAGTATTTGTTATTATAATTGATTTTTGGATTTGTTTGTGATTTCTTTTCATCACTATTTGATTGCGTTTTGTTTCCGCTGATAATATCGTAACACATTTCAAAAAAAGCACTAGGTAAATAGTTTATCAACATGCAGATGCTAAATACGATAATTTAAAAATAGAGTCAACGCTCCAAGAATTTGCACAATCAAATTTTTTGATATAATCCTTTTTGTTTTTCTTCTTAATAAAGTAATCAGCTATAAGGAATGTAGGCTCGCCATTTTTCATAGAATATGAATAAAGAATTCTCAATTGCATATTTGATTTCTGAGATTTAAATGTAAAAAAGTCACCGTGTTTGTCATATTTAACCTTGTCATCATTGAATATATGATTAAAAGTTACTCCCTGCTGTTCATACATTCTTATCCGCTCATAAAGCATATTAAGCGAATCTACAATTGCTTTACGCACCTCTTTTGATTCCTTGCTATAATCCTTCTTATAAACATAAATTTTCATTAAAATAACTCCCTTATAATTAAGTTTGTATCTTAATTATAAGGGAGCCTTGAAATAACATGTGGTTTTTATTATTTATTCGATATTTGCCGTTATTACAAATAGGAGGCAAAAGTTAATAACATAATAAAACTCCAATCCTTTTCAATAAAATATCGTTAATTCTATAACCATTACGATCTAATTGGCAAACACTCAAAGCAACTCACTCATTAACTTTAATAATGGTCTAATAATATATCTATTTCGAACACATGGTGTTCTTACTGTACCTTGCAAATATCTGTTATGAATACAACCACCAAGACAAATAGGGAAATATTTACATTCTTTACAACACTCTATATTGCTTGGATACTCTAAGAATTTTTCGTCATTTTCCCAATCTTCTAAGTTCGAGAATTCTTGAATACACGAATGTAAGGAACCGTTTGGAGCAATTACTACTGTATCAGACTTAGTTGCAAAACATCCGCATGTTTTTGGATAAGGAAAAGAATCAACTAAATTACTATATCCCGTCTCATTTAGAATCTTGAACACATTATAAAATAATTCTTCTTTATCATCGTCACAAATATATGTTTTATTTATATAGAATTCTTTTGGGAACAAAAACGTTGGAAATAGATTAAAATTCTTGAATTCAAAAAAAGGCTCAACTATTTGCAATATATTACCAAAATCATTCTTATTATTGTTATCTAGGTGTATTCTCAAATTTACATATACATTATTCTGTAATAATGTATATATTGCTTTAAATGTTGAGCGAAAAGCGCTCTTGCCGTTTAAACTAATATTTTTCCTTTTGTTATGATCATCTTCAACACCGTCAATAGTAATGTGTGCAGATTTTAGATTCCAATCATAAACAGCTTTATTTATTAGGTCAGGAGTAAAAAGCGTAGCGTTAGTTGTTATGGACGATTCCCACTGCTTGTCTTTTAAATTTATTTTTGCTTTTATTGCTTGAACAATTCTATCAATTTCAGTTACACATAGAAGAGGTTCTCCCCCATACCAATCCAAAACAAAATTATCTTTATCTTGCACATTTGTAACTAAATAATTAACAACATCACTAATCGTTTTCTCACTCATAGTTTGTTTGCAATAATCTTCTTCGTAACAATAAAAACATTTTGCATTACAAGCTGTAGTTGGAATTATAGTAAAAACACTCGGTTTTTCTTTATTTGAAGATTCAATCTTTGCAACATAATCAATAAATTCTTCTGTGCTTTCAGGCACTAAAAAGCCATTATTTACTAACTGAACTTTCTGAGAATTTGAAAAACACTCAATTCTATCTATCCCTTCAGAAGTTTTTAGTAGTGCTCCTGTCGCTGTATTAAATATAAGATGATTTTCGCCTGATACTTCTTCGAGATTATAAAACGATGGTATGTATTTTACAGTAGAAAGATAGTCTTTTTGAAACTTTCCTTTTCTCAATATTTTCAACGCTAACACTTCTTTCTGGCAATAACAAGTCCATGATTTGAACTACCCAGAATAGAACGTTCTCTACATGTAAGTCTATGGTAATTCATCCATACAGAAAATGCCTTATCATCTAAATTGTTAATAACCGACTGAAAAGCAATACTTTGCCCATCAGTAGCTAAATGATCAATAATATCTAGATTATTCAATTTTAGTTTTGCTTCTATCTCATCAGGTGTATAATAGTAGTTATCTGTCCAAAAGCACAAATTGTCGTCAGAAGAAATCTTTTTGTCATTAATTATTTTCTCTACCAATTCTGACGAAACTCTATTAGTATCTCCCCTAATAACACAAGGAAACACAGAATAAGGGCTTATATATGCAAAAGCTATTATTCCATCTTTTTTTGTTACACGAACACACTCATTTATACAAGTCTCTTGATCCTTCTCAGAAATCAGATGATATAGTGGTCCTAAGCACAATGTTAAGTCAAATTTTCTCGAATCAAATCTGCTCAAATCAGTTGCGTTACCAACAACAGGTGTTATAGGTATATTTTCATTTACAGATAACTCATGTAACCTATTAATATGTTTAGGAACTATATCCAAAGCAATAACCTCTGCACCCATTTTGGCATACATCAATGAATAAATACCTACTCCACAACCACAATCTAAAATTTTCATACCAGGAAAGATATACTTTTCCAACGACTCAACAGTAGAAAGATACTCAACTCTTCTTGCCTGAGTGCTCTGCAATCTGTTTTCTTCATCAATCTCATTATAAGAATTTATTAAATCAAAATGCATTTATTTCCTCCCGTGCTTAATACGCACACAAACACAATGTATCACTGTTATTACTAAAAGCTTCACCTGTACAAGTATCATAACATTCAAAATGAGTAAACCCACCCAATTTTAATTCTTCAATCATTGATTCTATTGAAAAAGTTTGAATCCATGAATTCCATACTTTAATAGAATCATTAATCATAGCTGCTTGTACTAACACCAGATCAATATAGTCATACCGATAGAACGCATTAAGCTCAATATATGGCTTTTCGCTCCAAAACCCACCGGATTCAAAATAAGTCCAATCTCTTTTTTCATACCTATTTTCATAATGCTTAGGGGTAAAAACCTCAACAACAACACATCCGTTTGAAGAAATAGAATTTCTTATTTTTTTTAATAATTCTATTCTCTCTTTTTTGGGGTAAAACGAATAAATGCCATAAAGCAATAAAACAATATCGTATTTATCATCAAATGCCCAATCATGAAAATCAGCTTGGTAAAACTTTATCTTATTTTTATTAGAATTATGTTTTTTTGCATACTCAATTTGATATTGTGAAATGTCGATTCCTGTATATATAAAACCTTTGTGCATAAAAGGAGTTGCATATAAACCCGGACCACAGCCAATATCAAGTATCTTTACTGCATTAACAAATTTGTTATTTATCCAATCTACCGTCTTATATATTGTTTCTAACTTACGACTACCAGAATTGATGTCATAATTAAGATGCTTTTTTAAAACATTCTGCGCAATATATTTGTTATCCCAAAGATTCATATTTCCCAATGAAAAAGGGGTAGGTTTCTTTAATAATTCAAAATTATAATTCATATATTTCTTTTGCTGCTCTCTTCACCAGTTCCTCTACTGCACCTTTAATTGAAGTACATGCATGATCTTTACCATATTTGAATTCTCTATATTTACATCCACCCTGACACAATGGTAACAAGGCACATTTATTACATTCTTCTTTATTTATATAAGGATTCGCATAATAATTAGAAATCTCATTAGTGATACGACCCGTGAAGACATTTCCGCTTGCATATTCTTGGTGACCAAGCAATCTATGGCAATTAAAAATATTCCCCATAGAATCAATTGTTAATGAAGATTTACAACCACCATAACAACTGGTAGGAATCGGTGTCAAGTAATACTTTCTTAGAATTTTATCATATTCTGACATTTTCTCCTCTGTTTTATCATAATTCCCAAAGTTACAAAAATCTTCTTCAGCATTAAGCAACGAAATCAGCGGATGTTCATTACTGTTCTCAAATGACTCAGTAATTGATGGAATGTCAGTCGAATCTATAGGAGCAAGATATACAAATAAATTATCATTTAAACCAAATCGCTTTTTTAAGTATTCTACTGTTCTCACCGCTTTTTGATATTCAAGTGGATTAAAATTAATCCTAATTCGCATACTAAGACCAACTGAAAGGCATCTCTCTATATTATCCATTACAATTTCAAACGGATTAACGTCTTTATAGACATAATCTTTAATACGATTATATTCATCCTCCAAATCATCTATTGTGATTTGAATAATCTTAACATTCCATTTATTCAAGGCTAATTCAATTATTTCATTATTCAACAAATAACCGTTTGTTATTATTTTAGAATCAAAATGAATATTATTAGCATGTAAAATATCAGCAATATATGTAATCGTATTAGGTTCCAACAAAGGCTCACCACCAAACCATTGAATAACCAAATGTTCTGGATCATGATTATTTACTATATAATTTGCTACTGCCTGAGCAGTATTTTTATCCATTCTTTTCTGCACCGCACCTTTTTCAAAGCAGTAGTAACATCTTGCATTGCAGCCTGTAGTAGGACAAATAATATAATAACTTGGTGATGAATCATTCGCACGAAGAGTTTTTATCCTTAGTGATTCCAAAAAACCAAGTTCATTTTGTTCATCTGGAATTAAGAATCCCATATCCAATAGTTCTTTTACCTCATCAGAATGTTTTTCGAACTGTCCTTTCTCAAAAATATCACTATACATTTTCTCATCAATTTCAATCATAGATGTAGTAATAGTTGAATATATCAATACTGTTCTCTCGGAAAATCCAGGTTGCTTTATAATAAAATTAGACTTTTTCATATTTACCTCTTAACAATAAAACTATAAAAAAGGGGACATTGTACTAGCAGTTTTATTCAAGCTGCTAGTACAGCGTCTGGATCATAGACTACTTAATAAGCTTAATTCTATGACTTAAATCAGCCATCACTGCAACGACAGAGGCAGCTACTTGCTGTTTCGTTGGCTACGAACTTTTCAGTCGCAACTTTTTCAAGCTTCTTGATAGCAATCTCAGCAGAAACTTTACGAATAACCTTCATTGTGTTTCACCTCCTTCAACTTTAATCTATATACAAAGCAATAAAGCACTGTATTTGCCTTTATCTTTTATACGATAGGCAACCTTGTCGTTCTCTTGGATAATAGTAGCTGCCATAGTGACTGCAATACTGTCTGCCGTTAGAATCTCTATCATACGGATTCCAATAGATACATCCATCAGCACAATTATGTCCGCACATTTTTCCACAAGGAAGTTCTATCTTTTTAATTTTTTCTTTGTTGCAATTCATTCATCTCACCTCCTCTTTCTAAAAGACTATATCAATTTTATCATCTATAATCACAATTCTGTGGTTTATGTTTTTCAACCTATATGAGCATATATGAGATTTTGGTATAACAACAGGAAAATACAGTTCAGTAATTGATTCCGGCATACTACAAAAAATACTTTTTATATATTCAATATCATCACTGGACAGAGTTTCTTGATCAACAGGATGGCTGTGAAACACCCCCATAAAGCAAATACCATTTTCATTCCATTGAGATATTGTATTATTCAGGTTGTCTGTATCCGGAATATATACCGCCTTATCATACTCTTTATGTTTTACGTCAAACACAACTGAATCTATAACATTTTCTCTTGAACCGATTATACCGCCTACCTCCGGCGGAACTAATGGACAAAAATTAATTATTTGACTATATATAGTTCTTAGTATTTTCATAATACATCAATATCTTGTAATACATCGTTTATAATAACATTCCAGAAAATCAAGTATATCTGCTTTTGCTTGAAGAATGTACTTATTCATTTTATTTACGCTGGTCGGAATTAGTTTATCACTTTGAATAACTGTTCTGTATATTAGAGAATTGTTTTCAACTGAGAAACGGCTATCATCTAAGCACATTAATTCAAAATCAGAAATTTCTATGTTTTTAAGTTTGCTATATAAAACAACATATCCTTCTTTTGTATAGAAATCTAAAACTATATTTTCAGTAATTGTACTATGTAAATCACTCTCGTAATCAAACCCTATTTCGATTATTCCATTAATTCTTGAAAATCCAATAATATAGTAATATTCACTTTTTACCATAGTCAAAAGAAGAATTGTATTATTAAATGATTCTCTAACTGAAATAGGTATATCAATCTGATAAAACTCATTATTATTCATCGTATAACCTCCATTGGCTTTCATTATATATTATTAAAACACTAACCTTGGAGATTTTATTCTTCAAATTCCGGTTCATTGATGATTGAATATTCCATAATATTTTCAAACATTTCAAATGGATTGGATGAAAGCAAAGAAAGTAAAACTAAGTTTTCAAATCGATTTGCGAGATATAATCGTGACATTCCGCATCTCAAGAGCATATCATTGCATTCATCAATAAAGTCAATGTGGTCTCGTTCCAAATAATTACCCTTTTCTATTAAATCAAGAGAAAAAGTATAGAATTTTAAAAACACCAAATCTTTCCTGGTGACAGGCTTTTTTTCTGCAATCAAGTCGTCAAGTCTGTCACTGACCAACATATTCATAGTTATTTCTTTTGGAAGCATTGTAGTTTGCGGTTTTTTGCTTTGTTGACCGGATTCACCATTTTTAATATTAATAAAATCATTGCTTACTATAACTTTTTCGTTTTTTATACGCTTAGTACTGGCTCTCGGAATAAATTGAAGCATAGCTTTTGCCAATTGTTCAGTATTAATTGTTGGCTTCAATTCTATCGCTCTATTAATTCTATCATTTTGTTCCGTTCTTTTCTGTTCTGTGTTTTCATTCTCTCCTATTATATACTCATCATTAGATAAGGTTTGAATTTTAGATTTTTTCAAAGCTTTATTGAACAAAATTAAAAATTCATTGTAAGCGGTCTGAGAATAGCCCTTAAAATTAGGAATGTTATCAACAAGAAATTCTATCAATTCATCCTCTGTTTTTATATTATTTCTAAATGATATATGTGCATAATTAGTATAGTTTTCTTTTTCAGTTTCGTCATTTGGATTACTATGTTTAACAGCTTCTGAAAATTTGCTTTTTATACGCAGATAATGAGTATAGGAGTTAATGTCTTCGTTTGATTGGCAAAAACGAGCGATTATTTCTTCCGGATCTCTATAATTGTAAGTTTGTTCTGCCAACACATCAGTTAAGAACTTTTCAGTTTCAGACTCATTCATATGCAATGCAAAACTAATTAAAAACATTTTTGTTCTTTGACAATATGTCGTTGAACGAAACAATCTTCTTATTTCAGGCTTTGGAATTTCAAGAGCCAAGCTCCCATCCGTAAAGCTATTATACTTAATATTTATTTTTTGAAATATTTCAATATAAGAGTTTATATCATCAGTTTGTAAATCATAATTTTCTTTTCTAAAATCTTTTAGATTGTACACACAACCGTCATCTGAAACAACCGAGAAACCGTCTTTTGTTTCAGTACCGTATTTTGTACAAATATATCTTCGCAGTGCTATACCGATTGGCATAGAGCAACGAATATCCTTTAGATATTCTATGATTTCCAATTCGTTTTTTTCAAGATTTTCAATATTTTCCTCTATTTCATATATTCTGTCGAGTCCCCAATCCGTCATTTTTGCATTAAGTATTCTTGTATAATTATCATTAAATGTTTTGCTCATTTATAACCATACCTTTCTGCGAAAGGCACCAACAAGGAATAAAACGGTTGATGCCGAATCGCTTAGAATTTTTAACATATTTGTGATACAATTTTCAGGTGAGAAGTTACACTACAGAACACGTGGAGGTAGGTGCGGTGCATCCGTGTAACCGCGCTCATTTATAGGTCGTCGGACATCTGTTCAAGCACCAACATGTAGGACTTTGAGCCTGTAAACTTCTCTTTGTAAAAACGCAACTCGTTTTTATCCGGATGTCCAGTCAATGGCTTCTCACAAATCTTTTAAGGGAGGGCACCTGATGGGTAGACTGAAAATTGTATATCCGATCTGTTGCGGAATGGATGTTCACAGGGATTTTGTAATTGCCTGTATTGCCACTACGAACGCTCAGGGCGTAACAGAGTACCAATCTCGCAGATTTTCCACGTATACAGAGGAACTGCGAATGTTAAAGGCTTGGCTTACAGACAACAACTGCAAGGATGTTTGTATGGAATCCACGGGTAAATATTGGTTTCCGATACACAACATTTTAGAGGACACTTGTAATGTCGTTGTCAGTCATCCGAAATTTGTAAAGGCAATTAAGGGCAAAAAAACCGACAAGAAGGATGCTCAGTGGATTGCCGATTTGTTTAAACACGATCTTGTGAACGGAAGCTTCATTCCCCTCGCGATATTCGTCAGCTCCGTGACCTCTGCCGTTATTGGGTTAAGCTTTCATCTTACACAACCGGCGAGAAGAACAGAGCGCAAAACTGTTTGACCGTTTCTAATTTTAAGCTTGATGATGTGTTTACAAATGTGTTTGGAAAGAGCGCTTCTGCCATCACTACGCAGCTGCTTGAACATCCGGGAGAAAGCTTCGACGTAACGCCTTTTGTTCACGGGCGATGCCGTACACCCATTGACAAAATCCAAAAAGCTGTTGACGGTGTTTTCTCATACGAACAGGCGGAAAAACTGAAAATTATCCGTAGTCATATGGAGTCTCTTGACCGTCAAAAAGCAGAGCTTGAATCGCTAATCCTCGGCATCGCCGAAAAGTATACTTCACAAATTGATTTACTCGTGACTGTTCCGGGGATCAACGATGTTTTTACTGCGATTCGCATAATTGCTGAAATCGGCGTCGATATGTCGGTTTTTGAAACCTCCAAAAAACTTTGTTCGTGGGCAGGTCTCACTCCGCAAAACAATGAAAGTGCAGGCAAGAAAAAGACTACTCGGATCGGCAAATCCGGCGCTTATCTGAAACCTCTTTTAATTCAGATTGCCATCGCTTCAAGCAGAAGTGAAAAACACCCGGAAATTCGGGAAAAGTATTTGGCGCTCAAAAAACGCAGAGGCGGACAAAAAGCCAAAGTTGCTATTGCAAGAAAACTTCTAACTGCTATCTTCAACATCCTTGCCAGGAACGAGCCGTACAATCCTACTCTTTACCATAAGGATGAAAGTCCCCCGTCGGCTCGTGTTATTTCACAAGAGCAAGCAATCTCAATCCTCGCAAATATGGGTTATGTCCTTGACCCATTGGTTCTTCCAACACATTAACAGTAGTGGCTTCTCATATTTTTTTTGACCGCCTCTCAGACGGTCTTTTTGTCATGCTCCTTTTCAGAAATATCGTTAGTTTTTTGTTTCAAACTTACTCCTCCATTTCTTCTGATAAGTTTTTTGCCATATCTCGGATCAATTTATTCATAATCCTGTCTTTAGATTTTTCCAAATTTTGCAAAACAATTGGGTACATATAATCATCTTGGACATTCAAAGATTCAAACAATTCCTTAGCTTGAACGATATATCTATTACCTCTTTCCGCATATTCTGTTAAATCAAGATATGCTATACCAACAAAATTTAATTGTCGAGCTTCCCATATAGAATTATCAAGTTTAAGCTTATGAATTATTTTCTCAGCCTTATTCAAAAACTCGAAAGCATCAGTAAATCTCATCCTATAAAATGCATAGGCACAATTCTGTAGATAATCAATTCTCTCAACGCTCTTTTTTCCGAATTGTTTTATGTAATATTTATCCTCAGAAAGTGCAAAATTATAAGCTTCTTGCTCCTTGTTGCTCGCTAAGAGTCCTGTTATAATTCCGCTGCAAATACCAATTCGAAAATTAGTTTGACAATTTCTGAATTTTTCTATCATTTGATAATTATTATATAGTTTTAACGCTACATTTAAATTATCTTCAAAAGCTTCAATGCTACTATTAACTATAAACAAGTTGTATAAAGCAGAATAATAATCTATCGATTGTTCAAAGCCGTGTTCTTCATAATAGATTACTGCACATTCAATATAAATTTTGCTCTCGTCTGCTTTTCCCATATTAAACAAGTTCCACCCATAATTCTGACATATAGTTGCCTTATCAAATGTTCTTGGACTCAATACATCCGGGATTTTGTCTATGATTCGCTGAAAATACTCATTTGCAGATTCATAATTACCGCTGCTAATTTGACCACAAGCAATATTGTTGTAGATTGTTATATAGTAATTGTCGGATAATCCATATCTGCTAATTATCTCATCACATATTTGGAAATCCTTATCTGCTGAATCCAGATCCTTTAGATAAATAAAGTACAAAGCCCTCTCTGCATAGCACTGTAACAAAACGAAAGTCTTTTTGTCATCAGCGTACTCTATGGCATTATTAAGATCAGATATTGCATCCTTATAATTGGCTTTTCTTGCTTTTATTTTTGCAGATAATCTTTTATAAGTAATAATATAATTCTCAGCAAATCGAGTTGTTGAAAGAGAATCTAACTTTGCTTTAATTGAATCCAAGTATTCTTCAGCCAATTCCAACTCGCCGGCTCTCTCATAATGGATTACAAGTATTTCCGCCGCAATTACTTTGCTTAACCTATCAACTCCTTTTATTGACAATGCCTCTTTGCAAAGCTTAACGGCATTATCGTATTCTCCAATCTCAAGAAGAGCCATTCCAACACTTCTTATCATATCTGACAAATACTCGTTGCCTGAAAATCTATTTAAATCTATATTACTGATATAAGTTTTAGCTTTTTCGGTCTCTCCTAAAGCAACAAATATAGTTACCAAATCCATATTTGCTCTTGAATAAACATAAGATGATTCTTGGTTATTAATACGACAAATCTCTACAGCTTCATTAGCAGTTTCGATGGCATAATCAAACTCAAAGTTATCAAGCATTTGATATGATAATGTCGTCAAAAAATCCGCCATCTCCATAGACTTTTTACCGTAAGTCTGCTCAATAAAAGATAAGTTCTCGGCTATATTTCTCATAGCCTGCTCTTTATCATCATTAAGGAGATAGTAAACCCATCTGTACTTTGCTATATCTTTATAAGCAGGAGATTCCTCTCCTAATTCTTCTCTCGCTTCAAATAAATATTTTTCGTATTCATCCCTGGCTCCTTCATAATCACCTGAATTTAACATAGTATCAATTGGAGCTTCCTCGTCTAGGGGCCTTTCACCGCCATATTTTCCAAACACACGTCTATAGTAATTCAATTCATCTTCTCTTCCAAGTTCAGTCAAAAGTTCAACTATATGTTTAAGAATTCCTTGAACAAAATTTGTAAGGCCGTGCTTTTCAGCGTAATTAAAGGCTTCTATAAACTTATCTGTAGCTAATGATTTTTGATTATCACTCTCATAACATTCAGCTATTCCGAGTAAAGAATTAAGTACTTCTTCGCTGACATCATCATCTGTAATTGTCGCTGTTGATATAGCCTTTTCAAACCAGTAAACTGCCTTTGTTTTAGTGCCAAACTTCTGCTCAAACTCTCCTATTTGAGAACATAGTACAATAAGGTTATCGTAATTTCTATTCTTTGTTTCAATATTGATTGCCTTATCATAGTATTTGCCTGCTTCTTTTGGTCTGTAAAGTGAGCTATAAATCATTCCGAGAATAAAACTGATATTAGAAATCCAGCTATCATCTTCGTCTTTATATCTTCTATCAAGTTGTAGTGCTATTGCTAACGCTCTCTGAATCAAGGAAATATGGCTTTCATCATCAATATTACATTGCGACTCCAAAAACTCACACAGTTTAAAATAACTATCCGTTCTATCTTTAATCTTATTAGCAATAACATCAGAAGTAATTGAATGTAATGAAATCAATTCTTCCTTAAGTTCAATCCAGCCTTGTGAAATTAAGTTATTAACACTTGAGTATGTATCGTCACTGTTTTTTGAATTCACTACAAATTCTTTAACTGAAATTCCTAAAGGAGAAACTAGTGTCATATCCAAAAGCACTTCAGTTTCTATTGTACTTAGCCCACTTATATCATACACAATACTTAGGTGTTGATTTATTTTGTTATACACACTTATTTCTTCATCCGAGTAATCATATTCATGAAAAACCTTATAATCAACTTCATCTATTGATTGATTTCTTAATTTTTCAATCATATCATTAACGCTAATTCCTGTCCTTGATACTACTTTTGCAATCAATGTTAACAATAGCGTATTGTATTGAATTTCTTCAATCAAATTTGCAATATCATTAGTATTACTACTGTTCTGATTAAGTTTACTTTGTAGATAGAATAAATTAACTGCATCTTCAATAGATAAAGGATTCACTTTGAAAATTTTGTCCTCATAATAATCAGCTGCCGGGATACACCTTGTTGTAAATATAACTTTGAACAAATCCTTATTAACAGGCAGAAAATCCCTCAAAAAATTATCATGTGTAACGTTAAAATTATCCACTATAATAAGAGTATGCTTATCGCTTTTGTGAAGCACCTTATTCTTTGCTCTCACTAAAGAATCAAAATCAGTATAATCTTCTTCGTTGATTCCATCAACAGCAAGAGAGGCAACAAGTGATTTCAAAGAGTCTATATACTTACAAAATTGTATTGTATGATACTTTGATTTGTATTTCTGAACATATATTTTTGCTAATTCTGACTTTCCAATACCGCCGATTCCTCTGATAAAGACATAGCCATCATTATTCAGTCTATCGTCTATTTTTCTAATGTCATCTGTTCGTTCAATACAAAGTTTTGATGGTTGCCATACTGAACAATTCACAAGATGAGGTTCCTTATCAGATACAATGGACAGTATTTTATTTAATTGCTCAATTAGCTGTGAAATATTCTTGTATCTTCTTCTCGGAGATATTTGCAAAGTATTTTTAAACAATTCATTGATTTCAAAAAACGCTTTCGGAGACACACTTTCCAACAGCTTTGCTTTATTATAATTATATTTAGCGTCATGTTGCAAATCAGACGGTTGAGGTGCGTATCCAAACAAACGCATAAAAAACATTGCACCTATTTCAAACACATCTGTTTGAACTCCGATTTTTCTTAAATTAAGATTATTCAACTCTGGAACATAGTAATCCTCCGGCATAGGTATAGGTACATCTTTTCTATTATGCAAATCAGCTATTGGCGTTAGGCTGTCAAAATCGAACAACTTGATTAGATCCGTTACCTCATCAAGTACAAGAATATTTTTAGGTTTAATATCAAGGTGCAGAAAACCAGCTCTATGATATCGCTCAACCGCCTTAGCAGTCGCAATCATTAATCGTATTACCATAGAGATATTCTTATCTTCAATCTTATCGTAGCTTTTTCCGTAATCAGAAGATGACAATGTATATAGCGTATTGTTGCCCTCATATAGGCCAAGCTGAACAGGATGATAGTTTCTGGCACTTGAATTGCGGTCAATGTATTCATTTATGTTCTTATATGTATTTTTAAATGATTCAAGTCCAATTTTGAATCTATCAGATAGTTCGTTTGGAATAACTATTCGATTATCTTCTCTGCTATAATCAGGACTCTCATCCAAAAAGGCAGGACAATATTCCTTTAAAACCGCATTATGCGGAATATTCCCATCTTCATAATATGTGACATTATAGGCAATACAACTTCCGCCGATGCCTATAATATCATTCACAGTAAATTTCTGCTTTTGTCCGTTTGATAAAAGTGTTACTGTTGTGTTTTTATCAATATATTCTCGCATAATTTCACCGTCCTGATAAATAGCCAAAAAGCCTTTACTGTAAAATGAAGTGAACCCCAAAGTTTAGACAAAATTAAATATTAAATCGCTTAACAAATAATATGTATTGATAGAGCATAAATGAAAAAATCAATAGTTTTTAGGTTTGCCACAATTTGAGCAGGCCTTTTTTAATATTCCCTCAAATCTCCCACCACAATGCTGACATAAGCACAAACTTTTATAAATATCTTTCTGAGTTAATGTATCCGGCAAATAAAGCCACGCCCAAATTCTTCCGGTCAATTGAACAAGAATCCATCTTCCTGCCACACAGTATGAGAAACTACGCACACGATTTATAGCCCTATATTCATTACTACTTTTATGTGAAATATCAACATAATAAGAGCCCGATTCAACGCGATATCCAAATCTTCCACTCATTATATATGCGATAGAATAGTGGCTGTATTTCTCCATTTTTATAATCCAATCTCCATTATATAGTGGAGGTTGTTGTCCACAGCTTATAGGATTGCAAACTGCAGGGCAAATATTACCACTTGATAACTGATACACATAATTAATAGTAATTTTATTCAGAAAAGTTTTAAAGTTATCTGACAATATATTTAAAATATCATAAGTACAATATATAAGCCAACAACTAAAATTATCAATACGATTTAAAGTTGTGTTATAGTGATTTAACTTTCCATCAAAATAACTCAGTTTATGTGTTTTCGTAGTATGCAAACATTGGCCGTATCTGGAAATTAACTCATCTAAGTAAGTGTTAATATATTCTTTATCCTCACTCAAGGCATAAGCATTCTCATATAATTTATTGATTATGTCAAAAGAGTTGAATTGTCCGTTACAGAAATACTGTTCTATAATAGTGGTAAATTCCCACCACCATCCACGAGGATCATCAGGGAATTGCTGGGTAACATCATCATAAGTACTTATTGCTTTTCCAAATTCTTTTATTTGAATATATGTCTTTGCATTGTTCAAAAGTCGCTCTTTTTCGGCACTTCCTGTTACTATCTCAACAGTCCCGGATACCATTAATTTCTTTGCTTCTTCAAGACTATACTTCGTTCCGCAAAATTCGCATTGAAAATAGCCGTCTTTTTTCATAAGTTAGTTACTGCCACACAATTCACATTTTATCGCTTTCATAAACGATCCTCCTAAATTCATAGATTATTTTGTTGATGTATCCGGCTGCGACTAGACTAAGAAATATGTATAGAAACATCGGACAATTATCCGCTAAATCCTTAATGAATATTTTTCTCAAGATTTTTAACCTTAACTATTTCAGAAATCCACTGAAATAGTTTTATAGGTAAAGCAATTAAACCTATAAAATATGAAATTATTAGTTTTATTGCAAAATAGATTAGCCAACCAATCCATGACATCCACAAGAACATAGCTGGTGTTATCTTATTAAGTGCAGACCAACCATAAGGAATACCGGCAAGTAAAATTCCTAAAGGATTTTGGATAATAACCACACCCACAATCATCAAAACAACGCTTATCACTATATTCTTAATCATTTCACTTTTCACATTGACAACATGTTGTTTTGCACAGTTCATACATGTCGGCGGATGAAAAGCTGCATCTTCTTCCACCGTCAACTGTCTTCCGCAATTACTGCATCTGTTTACTGAATAATTTTCCATAATAATTCCTCCATTAATAGTAACTGTAAGTTTTTTCTTACAGTTACTATTATACATAGAAAGAAAAAATTATTAGGTAAAACATTTTCCCCTTCTATAGCACTCTAAAAATCATCTTATTTCTTCACTTTGAACAGATGTATTCCATTCAAATTGCATCTTTCATAGGCGGTTTTTAGTTTTTCCATGTAATCATTATTCGAAGGGTCAAAAAAAGAAAATTTTACAACTGAAATACTATTAGCATTAGATTCTTTTTTAATCATTTCATTATGACTTTGACAGAACATATTTGCAGCATCTTGCGCAGGAATTGAACAAGAAGGAATTTCGCATATACCGTAAAGTTCATCTATAGTTGCGCTCGTGATACTATTATATAATTCATTAATATTCTGACTAATTGCATCTGCTATTATTTGATTATTATCTGAACCTAATTTTTTGCCATAATAGTAATCTATCGTTCTGTTATTAATATCTCTGAATATATCAGTAAAGAATTCAGAAACGCCTTCAACTACCTTTTTGTCACCGCCGAGGTAACATTCAGTGTCAATAAGCTTGCGAATAAAACACATCAATAATCTGTTCGTATCAATCTGACTTAAATAATCATCGCAAATTGATTTTATTTCTTCTGCATTAAAAACACTAAAATTCAAATTGCTGTAAGAAAGATACTTTACATCATAAAGATACTTTACATTTTCTTCACAAGTTTCCTTTACATTTTCTAACACCTTGAGAAGAGGCTCAAAGAAATCGTCATATAATTTGCATAATCCACTTTTTAATTCAACAAGAAGTTCTCTTATTTCTCTATGTAAATACACTTTTGAAAGTGTAACATAGTATTCATGCTCGGCTACAATATACGCTTGTGATTTTCTTTTTCTACTAACAACTTTCGCTTGCTGAAACTCGATGAGTAAAGTACTAATTTGAGATTTCCTTAACTCAAGTTCTGACTCTCGATGTTCTATATTCATTTCATTTTCTCTTTGATAACCATATATTACTGATAAAAGGTCTTCTCCAATGAAATTTTTTATCAATAAAGAGGCATAAATTGGCCCTTTTCTAGGTGTAACAGATAAATCAACAAGTATATCTTTAATCCTATTCAACAACCTGCTACAACAAAGGTGTCTTCTTTCCGCATATTGTTCTACTAAAACAGCTAATGAATCTCTCATTTTAGACAACATTGGCGGGATTGTATCTGGATTCATTCCTTGAACTTCTTCAAACAACTTTCTCGCATCAAATTCACAAATCGGTATACTATCAACATTTTTCGTTATTTTATCAATTATATTTGAATAACTAAAACCGATTTCATCAATAAAAGCATCTATATCGTGATTTGTTGAAGGAAGATTATCCTCATTAATTGTTGTTTCTATAGACTTAGAAGCAAGATATGTATTAAGTTCTTTGTGGGGAATACCAATTTTGGATCTGCGTAAAGCAACATAGTTATTTGCAAGATTATTTCTATTCAATGCCACTAGAATTTTAATTTTTTTCATTTCATCTGCAAAACTAAAACCACTTTTATTTTCATCAAATAACAACATACTTAAAATAAAGTCCGCTGTATTCTTCATTGTATAACTGTAGGCATTATCTCTTACACTACCATCCCCTGATTTACCGTCAATCACATACGCCAAATCGACAGGAGGTTCTTTAGATACTATTTTGATAATATCATAATCCTGATTCCATTCGCCTGCGTTCGAATCGAAATTCATACATTCATCAAGCTCTTTCATAAAAGCATATGAATTTGCATCGATCATATCTCTCAAGTATTTTGGTGTTTGATATGTTATGTAATTGTAATTAACAGAAGGCAAAAATAGATATCCAAAGACATTTGTTCTACCGCTCAAGGCAAGGCGTTCAAGAGCACATCTAACCAAATAGCAAATATCAATGAAACAACCAGATCCGGTACCACCACCCGTACCTGTGAATATGTGTATATTTATTTCTTGGCTACTTAAGCCAATAATAGCCGATTGAATTTTATGAGCCAGTGCATCTAACAATTTCTCAACATTCAAAAATGTCGCCAATCTTCCGATTTGCCTAATTCCACCAGTTCCACACCCCGTATTAAATAATTTGATATCTTTGTTAAACCACTCTAATGACTTTGATGAAATGATAGGTTCTCCTAAATGATCGCAAGATAAATATATAAATTCATTGTCTTTATTCAAATCATAAATAGAACCTGTATCTTTAGCAGAATAATAATCAGTATCAATCCCTAAAAATTGGATATGATTATATTGGGGGATTTCAGACTCTGTGTCATCAGGTTTTATTCTGTTATACACAGCCTTTTTAACCTCTTTGAGGCAATCTATTCCTGTTCCGCCAAGACCAATAAATAATGTAGGAATATCAGATTGTTCTTCCAATCTATTTTTATCAATTATTCCGCCACCTGCTGATAAAAGTAATTCCTTATAAAGCATTTTTATCCTCCCTTTATAAAAATTTTTAATATCATAAGGTCTAAACTTGTCTTACACTCAAATTATATTCGACTGTGAAGAATATCTGTAGGAATGGATTTTTATTGTTGATTTTTCTTTTTCTCCTCTTCTAGCCTACTAATCTTTTCTCGTATCTCACATCGCCTAAATAGGCAGGACAAAATTCCTTAAGAATACCCTTGTGTCGAATATTATCCCCTTCACAAAATGAAACCACATAGGCTACGCAACTTCCGCCAGAACCCTTTATGTTATCAATTATAAACTCTTTTGTGCCTTCGTTTGATGAAAGAAGAATCTTTGAGTATTTTGATATTTCTCTTGACATAATGATCACCAACATAATTCAATTAAAACAGCAATAGCCTTTACCATAATAATTGCGGGTAAAGGCATTGTTTTTTGTTTTTATTATAGTTTATAGTGAAGATTCAGTTGTTTATTTTTTTTCAGTCTAACAAATCCAATTCTAAATGGACCTGAAAGGTTTCATAATCGGAATATCCAGGTCTGTGGTTGATGTTTACTTTTTTAAATCCCATCTTTTCCAATTCATCTTTTAATGTTCCATACATTTGGGGAGAGGTGGTTAAAGTGTAAAACTGCTTTTTATCCATGTATTTAAGCTCATCCCTATAAATCTTAATATACATATCAAGATATCTTTTACCGGAGAACCTTTCCCCTAAATATATACCTTGTACAATTAGTTTTCCGGTCTTATAATCATCAGCCGACACAGCCCATATCACGGCTTTATCCTTAATTTCCATTGCCATTAAATGAGCAAGCTTTTTTTCTTCTGCACGTTCAGCTTGAAATTGAGCTTCACTTTTAGGTCTTGCAGGTTGACGTTTTTGCTTTAGTTTAGCTATCTCATCATAAATCGACATAATAAATCACCTCGAAAATAATACAACAATAAACTAAGTATATATAGAACTAAACATAATAACTTAAGGAAATCATTTTTCGTCAAAGGTTTCTATTATTCTTGAGTGCTGTCAGCTTTAGTAAAAACTAAAACTTCATTATTATTATCGTCAATTTGAATAAGACGGTTCGCTTTTATTTTAAACAACAGTTTATCACCATCAATCGCTGTAATTACTCCATCATCAGATTTGGAATAATCTCCAAGGTAATTGGTTTTAGTTTCACTTAATACATCTTGAAGTGCGGCTTCTACTAACCTGTCTGTAAAGATTGAAATATCATAATCAAAAAACCAACTAGTAAATGTTGACACAGACTTTGATACGGCACTTTTTATTTCATCAGTATTGATATCATAAGTGAATGAGCCGTCAGGAAAAAACTCAACATCTATCCCCATAACCGTATTTCCAGCCAGCATAGAGAATAGAGCTTTATCTTCATCAGCCATATTACTACTATCCATATCACTCAAGTTATAATCAGCGTGCCATTTCCCAATTTCAGCAGGATTTTCCTTTGATTCTGTTGGGGTGTTACAACCGGAAACTACTATTGATAAAACAAGTGATAATAAGACTATGTAAATGCAGATTGTTTTTTTCATATTTTTCTCCTAACTAACAGCAATTAATCCGATACCTAAAGACAAAGCACATGTAATCCCTTGAATAATTTCTTTATAATTGTATTTTGTAATATCTTCTCGAATTCCAATAATCCAAATTGCTAAAGAATTCACAACAAATAACAAAATCAAAAAGGTCAAAACATAATTCAAGGTTGCGTTTACAATTGACACACTAACAAGAAAAGCAAGAATACATAATATAGTTATTTGCCATCGAATGTTAATCTTTACCCATCCGTCTTTAAATTTTAAAAAGGAAGCTATAATAATAATTGCAGAAGAAACAATAAATACAATAGGAATAATATATCCTTTCTTTGCAAAAATAATAGCCGGAATAGTTACTATTGTTATTATCAACGAAGTAATAATAGCAGCATCTCCATCAAGCCTTAACAAATAATAAACTGGATTCTTTTTACTCCCTGAACTTGCTGAAGGTATTGAAAAACCAAAAACAAAGTACAACAATACTGTCGTAGAAAGAATTATAAAAGATTCAATTGATCTGTTTGATTTATATATCTGAAATAATAGAACAAAGCCACCTAATGACAGTGAAAAAAAAGCATCCGAAGTCATAAAATAATTAAAATCTTTCGACTTCTCATATAATACAACAAATATCACCGTTAAGACTACCATTAAAATGATAAATAGTGGAACATTGAAACCAGAAGTAATCTTTTCAAAAATTCCAGTTAATGCATTCTTTGATAAAAATTGTAAAAAGTACTGTCTATAAAAAAGGTTTAACGCTATAATACATAAATTAATAAAGAAAGCCATCCAGAATGCTTTGTCATCATTTAGATCTTTAAACTTTTTATCGCTGTATTTCTTAAATTTTGTAGTGAATAAATCTGTTAAGCAAAACAGAACAACACTAATTACAATAAAATAAAACGTGTTTATTGGCATAGTCCAAAAGTAGTATGCAGCCAAGAAAAATAGAATTTGTCCAGAATACTTTAAACAACGTCGCAATACATAGTACTTAAATTTGCTTGCCCCTGACATTGCAAATAAGATAAAGCTTAAGGCTAAAGATATGATAATACCCCATATATTAACTTGCCCCTGAGGTTCAAAATGAAATTTATTCTTTATGACAAAAGGTAACCACATTCCAAACAAAGTTATTACTGTAATAAATACAATATATGCTAACTTACTTGTTACACCATTGTTTGCCTTTTTATCATCAAGCAAAGTGCCGAAAAAGAGCAGTATTGAACCAACAAAAAACGATATTAACCCTATCAATGAATAATGAGAAATTAATACAACTAATAGTATAATCATTATACAAATATTGGTAGAGACAAATTTAATTGTCTTTTCATTCATTCCGTTTCACCTCGCTCAATTAATTGCTAAAATCAATGGATAAATAAGCCATATCAAAAGCATTGCAAACGCACAGATTTTTATATAAGCGTATTTATATTTACAGAAAACATAGACCATTAAGCCATATAATAAACTAGGAATAACAGTAAGCAATCCCCCCCAACCAATCAAAACAGCGTGATGATGTACTGAGTTTCCACAAACAAACAAGAAAATCCACATTAATACAGTCAGTACTCCACATAGAATTGTAACCAAAAAATTCGTTTTCTCTTGATTGAAAATGCTAACCAATCTATTTTTTATCTTAATGTTCGTTGAAGGTATTCCTGGTGAAGAATAATATGCATACGCCTTTTTTAATCCTTCAGGTCCTTTATCATATGAATAATGATAATTACCCAATTCTATTCTTGCTTTAATATGTCCGTTTTCAGCTGCCATTTCTAGAAGCTTTATGCCTTTTTTTAATTGATCTGGCATCTGCTGGAAAACAAATGGTTTTCCTTTAGTCAGCCCGTCGTATTGTTCAATGTACATCATGCCAAGACTGTACATTGCTGATCTCGAACCAACTTTTACGAGTTCCTCATATATTTCAGCTGCCTTATCATAATTCTTAGCATTCATTTGTACTTGAGCTGCATCTAATTTGCTTTGAATTATGTGTGGATCCAGTGTATTAATTGTAGGCTGAAATGTTTCTTGTACAGGATCATAAGAAGTAACTATCTCATAATTAAAATTCACTCCTATTAATTTACACAGAGTTGCAATATTCTCTTTTACGATTACATTTCTTAATCCTGTTTCCCTAACAACTGACATAATTAGATTATTTAGTTCCACTCTGTTTGAGTTTTTTCCGGCGTGCAAAACATAATCTTTTGTACTTTCACAAGACAAAACTAATATAAATCTTCGCAAATCTATTTGCAGCTTTTCATCTACAATATATGATTTTAGCTTTTCTTCGTTAAGTAACTCGTCCTTTCCTTCTTTATTAACGAATTCTCTTAACTGTAATTGTAAGGTATGATTCATACTTCCCTCTCTATTACTTTAGACTATAATCAAAATCTTCTAATTCATTTAACCATTCTTTAGGTGAATAGTATACTATACTATCATTCTCTCTTAAAACATTTGATCTTGAAAAGACTTGTTTAAACATATTTTTTAGATTGGGTGTTAAGGACTCCCATCTTTTTACTCTTGGAATATCGGCGCCCATAATACCTATATGATTTCTATTTGATTCGTCATCAAAAATGAAATAAACATTTCTCAAGTATTCCATTATCCAGCCGTTAAGATCCGTCATTGTTCCGTTTCGTTCATAACCTGTGAGTTCTTCTCCCTCAAAGGGATATATGCCAATTAGTAGCTTGAATAATAGTGATTGGAAAGAATACATATCAGAATAAAAGTCATATACACATTCATTATAATAAATAAATGGATCTGTGAGTTCTGTATAGTATTGATCTTTTTTTAGTTCTATTACATTGTTTTTATTTGATATATAGTTATTAAACTGAAAAATAACCTCGTTAGTTTTCTCCCCAAAAAATATATTACGCTCATCCCAATATCGATAAACATAACCATTATCATAAAAGTTTTGTAGGCACTGTAGAAAACTAAGAATTACAAATTTAATTCTTTCATCTTCAAACCCGTTATGATTATCCTTTGTATATTCCCATATGTTATGATATGTATTTTCACTCCCAATTTTTTGATTAAACACCAGATCTCCGGATAATAGCATGTCAATAGGCCACACAAAGCCCTTAAGCATTGGTTTAGAAATAGCATTTAGGTAAAACGAAGAGCGATCTTTTTTCAGGAATGTGGAAGGACATAACAAATAATTATCATAGCATTTAAAATGTCTTATCAAAGGCATAGTTTCTTGTCCAAACATTTTTTTAAATGTTCTCGTATGCCCAGATTCTATATAAACATTATCGCTACAAATTGCGCTAAGCAAAAAACTCTTATCATCATAAAACAAATTCATTTCTTATACATAATAGAGATCATCCTGAATTAGAGTCTATTATTTCTCCTTTCCCAATGAAAAATGATTATTGTCCATGCTTACCATTTTTCATGTGTTTTTTCTTTTTCCCAGGAAGTATTCCTTTAAATCCTTCTTTGCTTTTGTTTATCAGACCTCTAATTCCTGTATCTGTTTTTGATTCTTGACATTCATTTTCAGTTTCAACCTCACGATCATATTTTGATGAACTATGAATATTTCTATCATTATTGAGAATTTTAACTAATACTCTTCCTACTTCATCATACTGTCCATGCTTGTCAATGTAATCCAAAAAGCTATCACAAAAGCTTTTAAACATTATCATAGACCCATCATCTAGAGTTCTATTTTCATATAATCGACTCATTAAGAATTCAGACTCAAAAACATCTGGATCCGTGAAAACAGTAATTCTATTATGGAATATAAATCTTATATATTGCTGTATTGAAAATAGTTTTGCAACTTCAAGCCAATAATCCAATGAATAACTTTTGTTAGAATGAATTAAACAATATCGTTGAAATTCTTTCCTTAAAAAATCCTGCTCATCGAGGGATAGATTTACCCCTCTAATTATTTGTCCTCTTATATAACTATTAAACCGTTTGATTGTTTCAGGTTTCTGAGAACTCAATTCATCGACTATTGCATTTATTCCTTTTATCAAATTAAATTGCCAGTTTTCATAAGGAAGATAAGTCAAATAATCAACTATCCTATTAAAATCAAATTTACAAAAATCGAATTCATTCCAATAGCATTTTTTCATTTCGTCAGTAATTGCTCTAGAGGAAGAACTTAGTCCAAGTTTATCATTGAGAAGGGATATATGTTTATGATAATCAAACTCAATGTGTTTTTCTAACATTAGCTCAACACATTTCATGGAAAAACGATATGCAGTTTCATATATTCTCTTATTAATAATTATTCTTTCAGGGAGCTGCTTGGTTTTTTCATAGAACGCACAGAGATCATCTATGTTTTTGACACATCTATCTGCATAGAAAACTCCATAATATTCATCAAGAAATGATGGTCCTTTTACAAATCCTAAAATTGCTTTTATGTATTTATTGTAAGTCTCAACATCATTTTCTATTGATAATAAAAACTCAAATGATTTCTGTTTATCTGTAGCTTCTAATAGTTTTGTAGCTTTATAATCATATCCCAATTCAATTAGTGGATCATATTTAGTACTTTTAAGTTTGGACTCAAGCCTATTCATAAGTGTTTCATTGAGAGGTATTCCTTTTTGAATAATTAGACTCAAGTATTTTACTATATTTTCGTCTATAACTTCATTTGTGTAATCCAATGAAACATACTCTTGAAACTTTTTTAGAATCTCAATATCAGTAAGTTCAGAATCAGATTCATCGTCACTACTTAATAACATATTATGAGCCAATTCTATTGTATTTAAGTCGGTTGAATTTGCTTGTCCTACGCTTTCTAATGAATCCTGTAATGCTTCAAAATAATCCGAGCTACTGCTACTATGTATATTTTCAATAATATACTTTATAAAAGACAGTTTTCTAGAATTTGCTAAAACGTTTGAATCCAAAAACACATTATTATTACCTGATGACAAGTCATAATATTTGCCATTAGGCGTCCCCTCATCAAATGTAATTTTTGCACCTGAGAGATTTCTAAGATTATATGTGCGAAAACTAAACCTTGATCTCATGCTTAATGGTAAAACACTATACACGAGATACATTATTTCAAAATATTCAATAAATCCTTTTGGAACCTTAATGCACAATGTAGTTTGATTATTATTTCCTGCCCACAAAATAGAACGAATAAAGCACTCAAGCTTTTGTTCATCAGAAAAATATTTAGTAATTATTTTGTCTAATGATAAATCTCTTGAAAACGATAGTTCGTTATCGTGAATAGTAATAACATTATTTCCAGTTACATACTCTTGTTTTAATGCTCTGTTTTCACCATATAGTTTTTTTAAGCTAAAACTAAAGTCATCTTCTGAAAGACTTAAGAATCTTTCGGGATGTAAATAGATGTCAGAATTATCTGATATTGGAAAAACAATACCTTTCACAGAAAACGATGGACGTCCAAGCATATCTTTGATTCCAAATCTTATTTGAGAAACAAATAAATTGCCACGATATTCTGAAACCTCATACATCTCTACCGGCTTATTTAAATAACTTACAACATGATTTTTACTACCATGAAAACTCTCAAAACTCTCCATGATTTGAGATGGAGTGTTTTCAGACTTTCCAGCAATCTTCCAACCTGCCCAGTTTTCCTGTTTTCCGATTCGAGCTAAAGTCAATTTGTAATATTTTGATTCCATATACTTCACCCTTATTGCGCGAATTGTCTTATCCTACGGTCTATTTCTGTTATTTCAGATTGTAATGCAAGTATTTTTTTATTTAAATCATCTTTTTGTCTTGCCTTCTTACCAATACACAACCTGGGATATGTATTGAGTTCCTTCTGTAACTCTTTAATTTTTTCTACTAATTCTTCACGAAGTTGTATGTTCTCTTCGTTTCTAGGAGTAAAAATATCCCCCGTTGATTCTATGTATCCAAATTGCTTAAATAGCCAGAATAACGGTTCCTCAATTCTCTTAGGATTTGGGGGATTCTTGGGAATTTCTGCTTCATATTCATTTCCAAAATCATCATGCATTATCGTTTTCTTTGTTGCACAACCTAATGTTGTAAATGCAAAGAAATTATAGCGGCTGTAGTTTTCATCGAGTTTAACTTTTGTAGATGGTGCATTGCTATTTAGAAAACCATTTAATTCTTTGCTGATTTCATTATAGTCTTGTGCATTGAATTTATTCTTAACTGTCTCAACTTTATCAAAAAACTTTGGACTTTCAAGGATCCCTTTCATTAAATCACTCTTTGAAATACACACAGCTAATGGAATATCATTAAGCCCAGCTTTTCCAAATAATGCATTTATATTATCCAAAACAAGATCTAATTTATTGTCCCCTTCTCCACCTTCTATTCCTAACTCTTTAACTGGATCGATTATCAGAATAATACCATTTGAATTAACTACAAATTTACCATACTTTAAGAGATCGGATGTTTTTTCGCAATTCTCTCCAGCAATATCGTAAATTACAAAGGTTTCATTTTCTCCGTTTCTAAACTTAACGTTATATGATAAGGGTTGTTCAAGCTGCATTCTAACAGTCGGTGCAGGAAGTGGTGAGCCTTCTTTTACTGGATTCTTCCTCACAAATTCGACTGAGCTTGGCGAAGGTGTTGTTGCAAGTTTTAATTGGGCAGTATATTGACTAATATACTGGATTAGCTTTGATAAAAAAACCGTTTTTCCTGCACCTGAAATTCCAATTACACTAATAAAACGTACTGGAAATTTTCCGTAACCAAGTGGTAATGGATTGTGGCAATGGATACATACCCTTTCTCTGGTAGGTTCATCCCAAGGATCTCGCAATTCTATAGCAAATCCATCCTCATCGAAAATTAATCCACTTGTCCCATTTTCATGAGGTTTAATAATAGGTCTATCATAGACTGGGATATCCCCTCCACCAGGGTTCTCCGATGTAGTACCGAACTTATTAACTTTGTACCAATTATGGTATACAGGATCATACTTGGCACTGAAGAATTCTCTTTTATCATATTCATTAAGGAGTTTGTTTCTTTCATTATCGTCCTGTATTATTTCAATATCTGAGCGTTGCCTTCCAGCACCTGAAGCATCAAATTCTTCTTTATTAAAGATTGTCACTCCTCTAAATAAAACATCAGTATGTGACATTTCACCAAAGCAATAAGGGCATCTAAATCTATAATCCATTTTATTTTTCCTTTCCTTGAAAGCAATTTGACTTGGTTTATTATCCACCTTGAGTTTTTCTTCTGTGGATTCATTTGTAAATTCTATTTTTTGAGAAGGCGTTATTGTATTGCGCCTTGTTTGTTTTTTGCGTGATTTGGAATTCCTTTTCCTAGTCTTCGAAAAATTAAACAATACATTTTGGTTGTGTGTGATTGTTTCTAAATCATCACATAATTCATCAATAGAACTATATCTATCTTTTTTATGTAGCGCTAAAGCATGTTCAATAATTTGACAAAATCCTTTTGGGACATCACCATTGTATGTGCAAAAAATACTATTCTTTTTTCTGTTAACTATTGAATCTATGTCTTCATTCTCAAAGGGTGCAAATCCTTTTGTGATTTTATATAGAACAACACCTATAGAATAAATATCTGAGCAACAATCCACTGGATTTCCAGACAATACTTCTGGAGCATCATAAAGTAAGCTTTGTTTTTTTTCTGTACTGATTTTTGAATTATCTGAACTAACAAAGCTTCGACACAATGCATCAGTCAGTTTTACTTCATAAAGGTAATTGAAGCCTTGTGTTCTTCTCATTAAAACTGTAGAAGGTGAGATCGAACCATGAATAATTCCTTTATCATGCAAAGTTTTAGTTGCATCGCATAATTGCTTTGATATATTTAATATATCTTCCCATTCTAGTAGTTTTCCTTGTTTCTTTTTGTAACTCAAAAACCGTTCTAAGCTAATATCATCTACAAACTCACAAACAACATATTGAAAAAGATTACCAATACTAAAATCTAAAACTCTATGGATTTTTGAATCATTGATACTCATTAATTCACTTAAACATTGTTCTATCTCCGACTTACTAATATTCCTTTTTTCATCATCTAGTATATTTAATACAAAGACTTTAACTAATACTAGTTTGTTATTTGTAGTATCATAGCAACGAAATGTTTCTAAATAATCATTCGTGGATATTAATGCTTTTACCTCGTATCGATCATCTATCTTCTTTCCAACCAAATCCATTTCGTATCTCATCCTAAGCCTAGTTTATGAACAAATGGTATTGTTTCATTTTTTCGTGTTCTACAAAAAACTCCAACTCTTTTCCAATTGGAACTTCGACTTTAAATATACTGGACGACATTTTTTTTGTAACAGGATACACTGTTTTCTGTCCTTTAATTCGATAACTAATTCCGCCTATATAGTTAGAGCTTAAACTCGATATTTTTATTGAATACAAGTCCTTTACCGGTTGCTCTTGTTGTCCAAAGAAGCCTTTAAATTTTCCTATCAATCCATTTGAGTGAGTTGTTTGTGCTTCTCTAAAAATCCTAATACTAACTTTCTCAGGAATAAAAGCAGAACTCGCTGAAATCTCTTCCGGCATATGAATTCGTATTGTATCATCCTTTTGTTCACAGCATAATACTACAACTTGCATTGGCTGTGGATCATAATACCAACTATTTGTTCTTTTGTACTGACTCAAAGAAATGATATTCATTTTTATATCGTTATTTATATCAATTTCTCCTTGATATGGTTTTCCACTAGTATCAAATGACTCACATAACTTAGAGCATATTAATGAAGCTACTTTTTCATTTTTAATAAGATTTAAATCAAAGTCAACAGCAAGCTTGAGCACTATAAAATATGCAGCATTTTTATAATCCCATTTTAAATATTCTTTTCCTTTGTTATCCGATCTTGTTTTTACATCTAGAACATAAAAATCAACTTCTCTATTCACAATTTCTACATTCATTACTATCCCTACCTTAACATGATATTTTCTCTGCTACAGGAATACAAAACAATTGTCTCAGCAGAATTGCTAACACCTGTGTTGATAACAGCGTTTTCATCAGCTTCCAATATATTTACATAATCCGAGTTCTTATTTACAAGGTAATATGTATTCAAAACATAAGGTTCGGAAGAAGAGTTTATTCGAATTTGATTCTTTATTTTTGTTGGATTTTGAAGTGCTTTAGCAATTAAAGTATTTGCTTGTCCAGCGTTTACAGAGCTAAGTCTCGCATTCAGCTCTTCTTCAAATGGAGATTTATAAATTGGATTGGATTCAATAATGCGAGAAAAAAGAGAACTCAATCTGGAATAAACCTCATCCATGTCTTCATGGTAATTCTTGAAATCACCATTAATTCTTTGAATATTATCCGAACTATACATATATGTTCTCACAATATTATCATAAAACGAGGCTATATTGCCTGATAAATCATCATTTTTTATTTTTGCTTGTTCCTGTACATTTACAGCTAAAACTTCTAAATCTTCAATGTATTTTTCAGACAAAGCATCAACTTCTCTAATGATAACTTTATAGAGCGGCTTCAGCAAATTAAAAATATCATTCTTTATTTGATTCTTGATAAAGCTATCCAACTCAGATAAAGAATTAACACTTTTAGTAGAAAGAGAAGCAGGTGAATAGTCTTCTACACATTTAATGGCTTTCGACTCTAACAGTTGACTTAATTCCACATAGGTAAACTTGCTTATTAAGCTTTTTACTATAGTACTCTTTATGCTTGAATCATTATAATCGCCTTCTAATATTTCATTAATTACTCGAATATAATTGAAGTTATAAAACTCCGTCCAGCAATCAAGAGTCAACTTATTTAAATGCTCTGAAATATAATTAAAATCGACACCATCTCTTCTTGTAATTGAAAACGATTGAGTTGTTATATTTGGAAGAGAACGAAGATCACTTACTTTTGGTATCTTTGCAATGATTTTATCGTAAATCTGATTTGATAAAGAGTTATTTGCATTGATACCGATACATAAGGCTGATAATATATCCGCTTCTTCAATGATTAGCTTTTTATCAACTACAAACATCTCATTCATCAAAAAGCTCAGAATAGATACATAAGTGTTTGCAACAATTGCTTTTATGGGTTTACATAGATTTATGCATGAGACAGTATATGCTGATGAATTAGGGTATTTAGAAAACATATTATTTCCTCTATAAGATATCCCTTCTTCATCATTATTATTCGACAAAAAGATTAAGCTAGTTGACAAAGAGTAGTTTTCAGTTTCCCTTTCATCCTTAAGAACATCTCCCCCATAAAGGTTTGTACTCATCCAAAACACAGAATTATACTTATCATAATTATCATCACTAATAACATATTCTGCAAATTGTTCTCTTAGAGCAACTTTTTGAGGTCTTATTGATGAATCTTCAACATAAAAAAGCATAGTTAAGAATTTCACTTGTCGAATAGAATTAAAGATATTTACGCTTTCATATAACTCAATAAAACTCGACATATCTGAAATATTGTATGTATCTAAGTAAAAATACAGTTTTATGCTTTTTTTATCTTCAAAAATATTATCTTTAAAACTTCTAACATCTTCAATTAATTCATAAATGTCAATTTCTTCTCCCGTATTACAAGAATAAAACTTTCCATTCTTATACACTAACTGTGGAATAAAGTCAGCTCTGTTGCCCCAATACTTGTGGATGCCATCACACACAGATTCATAAAATGAAGCTGATTTATCTGTTAAATATATAATTATACACGGATTACTTGGAGCGTTTATTAGATGCTTAGATACAGTTTCTCTCTGAACAAGGGCTATAGAATCATTTAACATCGAATTAACACTCATATTGTCGTTATAATTCATAATCAAATTGGCAGGCTTTATAAAAACCTAATAAAGCCTACCACATCCTTTCTATAATTTCAACGTATTCTTTTAACCATTCTCGCAAAGGACTTATACTCTCTAACCAAATCACTGAGGAAAGAAATGACTTCACCAGGAGATTCTAGCGTTTTTGCATCTGTTTGTAAATCGCTGATATATTCAGCATCTTCAAAATCAACTGCAAGCTCACTCATGTTTTCTTTGATTAATGCGTTTAATCCGTCATCGCTGAACTCAAAATACTTATCTCGAACACTTTTGACATTTTTCTTAATATCTGCAGAGAGTTCTTGGAAAGTCAAATATGCTTGATAATAAGGTACTTTTTTGCTCTTCATCTGTGAATTACAAAGTACTTCTTCCTCTAATAGCAATCCGTTTTCATCTTTAACGATGAGTTTTACATCAAACAGTGGCTTATACTTAATAAGTCCAATAAACAAAGAATCTTTAAATAACTCAAAGGATTCGGTATCCGGCAAATAACCTTGAGCTGCATTTACAATTTTTTCAGCTTCTCTATAGGCGTCTAATGCAGAAACTGCAAAATCTCGAATTTTGGGAGAAGATACAAATCGATCAGGTGCTATATGATTAGCATTATTTGAACCAGATATAGACTTTGACTCTAAAACCGTAAAATTCAAAGTGCTAAACTTTTCAGCCATCTCTTCAAATGAACTTTCAGCTTCACTGTTTCTTCCTTTTGAAACGCTTATCTTAATTTGATCAAAATAATCATTTATTTCACTGAAATCATATTTACGGATGACAATGCTAGCATTCTCATTCTTCGCTATTCCAGTCTTTATGCAGTCATCCAGAACTTGCTTTGCAGCATTTTGATATTTCAATACCTCGTTAGGAATATTACGTCCTGTTATCTGGAAGCTCATGGGAATAGGTGCTGGTAAATAGATATCCCATTGTTTATCTATAGCTCCTCGTTCATATAAATGCGTACCAGGGAATGGATTAGTGGCATAAACTTCTTCATAAACCGATAAACCCTGATAGGCAAACAGCGGTACTCCACAATAAAATCTTAAGAACGAAATCCTATCAGAAATATTGCTCTTTCTTACCATCAGATCGCCTGCTTGATCAGCATATCCTTGGGCTGCATCGACAACAACATTGATATTATAAGGTACCGATAAATACTGAATAGTTGATGTGTTATCAAGATTATAACCACTAGTTTTCCATAGCAATGGATCAGCATCAGAAGCTAATTCTTTTATTGTTGTCTCTTTTAGACTCTCAGTAATCTTTAAATCATTAGTCGTGTTAAACTTAATCTTAAGGTAACTCAGAATGGTTCTGTTTGCAAACTCACTAAATACATCCTGATTCATAAATCTAATGATAAAACTGCTAATCTTATTAGGATCACCAGCAATCCATGCCTTTGGATTCAATACCAATTGAGTAATTAACTTGTTTATAGCGTTATCAACATTTATTGCCTCTAATTGTTCATCCATACTTCCTTTTAAACTTGATAACTCCATAATGGGTTTAAGATAAGAGGTGCTTTCTGTTCCATTGGAAAACATCAAGTTAATTGAAGAGAGGTTTTCAGAAAATGTTTCTTTTAAGTTATTAAGAGTTGTGCATAAAGGTAAGAAATAGTTTGTTGCCAACTCGTCAATTTGAGTTTTAAGTTTATCCAGTACTTTTCCGAAGCGTCCATAGGCATCAGCTTTTGCTTGCATTGTATAATAGTCAAGCATAGCATTAATATAAGCTTCTGTATTTTTTCTGTTTTGTCTACTTGACCATGCCGCCTTTGCGTTCTCCATTGTTTGATGATGCTTAGATGCCCAATTACTACAATGGTCCAATTTTTCTCTGTTTGTGGTTTCTAATCCCTTTACTATATCAATCAAATCTCTAGATTGCACTGAGGTTAACAGGTTCTTGCTAAAAAACGGACCCCACTTGGGATTACAGATACAAGTTTGATAAAGTTCATAAAAGATTCTATTGATAATCGAAATAGCGTTCTCTCCAGCTTGCTGCGGATTATAATCTTTATCAAGAGATGCTTTCATTGCGCTTGCATTTTCTGCTTGTTTTCCAGCAATATCATCGAAATAATTATTAAAATCATTAATCAAAGGAGACATATTACTCCTTAGAGTTCTCTTATCAAAAGAATTAGCCCTTCCTACAAAACCATCAGGATCCGCCTTCTTTACAAATTCTCTAAAAAGAACATCGTAATTCAATTTTACTGAATCCGCAAAAATCTTTGCATCACCATCATTCGGAGTGTTTTCATAAATTGATCCAAATCTTTCGAAAAGATGGGTAGCAAGATAAGTGGTAATTTCTCGATATGGGACAATAGCATTAGATGCACCTAACGCTGCATATTGATAATTTGCTCCATTTCTTGCATTAAGATTAATATCAAGTAAATGTCCCTTTACATTAGCCATGTGCGAGTCTAAACCAAACCCACCACCTTGATCCGCTGTGAATTCAAGCACGTAATCACATACAACATTCATAGCGTAATTATATGGATCAGAAGGTATGAAACCAGATTCGGTCTGAGCCGAAACTAAATGGCACAAATCGACAGGTGGCAACTGGGTAGAGAATCTACTATTTCCATAGTATTGATCCCAACAATCTCCGTTGCTTTCGAAATTCATGCAATAGTCTAATTCTTTAAGTGCAGCAAATCCATTTCTTTGTATTTGTCTTCTTAACTCATTATTGGTTTTTACATATGGCTTTGACATGTTTACATCAGGCAGGAAAAAGTATCCGCATACTGTTACTGCACCTTCGAGCGCCTCATTAGAAAGAACTCTGCGAAGCAAATAACAAATATCCAGGAAAGTACCCGAACCGGTTCCTCCTCCAATACCTGAGAAAATATGTATGTTCAGCCCTTTCTTACTATTCTCACGCACACTTGAAATAACAGAAGTAAGACGATTGACTATAACATTGGCTTTTTCGAGAGCTAGAAAGCGACCAACTTGTCTAATACCACCAGCACCATAAGAAGTATCCTTAATAGATAAAGGTAACTTTCCATCTACTTCTTGGTGTGATAACCATTGCATATCATTCCTTAAATTAAGATTATCATGTGCATATATTACTGATCGAATATTATTGCACGAAATATCTTCAAACTCATTATCAGCAATGCACGCATAATCATCAACGGTTTCTTCGTTCTTATCATTCTTTTTTGTTTCGGGTTTAATTGATGTGATATCTGTATCAATCGCCAAAAATTTGATATGACCATATTTGGGAACGAATGAAATATCATAATCTCCCTCTTTCTTAGGATCATAATTATCTGGCTTTATTCGAGTATAGACCTCTTTCTTGAGTAATTTCAAACAGTCTATTCCTGTTCCCCCTAAGCCAATCGCTACAGTTGCACCACCTGACTGATCAGCTTTTGAAGTATTGGAAACAATTCCTCCGCCTGTGCTTAATAATAACTGTGAATAAATAGACATAAATACTTCTCCTTATAATTAATATACATTTAACAGTGATTCAAAAGATATGTATAAACCATTCTCCATATCTGATGTTGTTGATACAGTGACTTCATATCCTGATCCATCAATTTTAATTCTTTTGATTTGAGCGCCTACAGATGAGAATAGTTTTTGTTTAGAAATTAAATAAATGTAATTCTTTCCAGTAGCTTGGAAATAACATTTATTTGCATCCAAACCCGGCAACACAACTCCAAACGCACTAAGCTTTACTCTACCTCTTATTGGACTCATCTCGTTGCTAACAACCGAAGCGTCACCAAAAGAATCAATTTTTATAGTACCCGAAAACTTTAACAACAAATCATGTCTTAACTTTAAGAATGCTAAAATCAGTAAAATTAAAACTATTGCTCCTATAATAATCAAAGTAACTATTCCAACGTTAGTTAAAGAAACTGTTACATCGAACTCGACAAACGATCCTTTTGAATCGGTTGCCTTTATAGAACAAATTCCTTTTGACAAATCATAAAAATCCTTTATTACCAACTTGTCGCCATCAATCGAATATGTTGTATCTTTGAACGTTGAGGAATATACCTCAAAGCTTAATTCATCTCCATCAGGATCGGAAACCAATTCAGATAAGTCCACCTCGCAAGTTTTAGTGAAAAATGGAACAACCCAAAAATGCTCACTATAATCTTTGCCGTTTTCATTAACAACAGGTGCAAAATTGCCGACATTAAGTTTAATACTAGCTGTTTCTGTGTATTTTTTTAATCCATTTCCTTCAAGTTCCATATGATAGGTAAATGTTCCTTCTTGGTCAAACGTAATGTTTCCTGAGAAAGAATTATTATCTATTGACATGTTAATTTCTTTGCCTTTCCCATTATCAGGAACTAGTTTTGCTGTATAGTCTTCATATCCTGAAGTCATTTTCTGTCCGTTGTCTAGAATGTATCCTTTGACTAAAACAGTATCACTTATACTGTATTTTTCTTTGCTGGTATATTCTGTATCGATAGTTATACTATCGTTATATATCATTTCTATTCTTATACTTGAATCAGGAGTTCCTTCGCCATTTAATGTCCATTGACCTCCAACAGGATTTGTTATCTTTGTAATAGAAAAGCGTTTAGCATGAGTAGTAATTTCATCAACTTCGCTTTCGTCCATTTCTCTTTTATCCGGTTTTGTTAATGATAGATGCTCAATTTTACTATCTGATGAAATAATAATATTGACCTCTTCAACTCCTTGATATGGAACATCAAACGGTGCGCTAATCTTCCCGTTCTGAGGAATTGTCCCATCCAAAATTTTTATGGTTCCCGCAGAATAAATCATATTATAGAATTCTCTAAACACATCCTTCAAGTCATCTGCTCTTTTCACCTCTTTATACTTACCTCCAGTAGCGTTTGCTATCTGCTCAAGTACATCGAGATCCGCTTCTCCATCCGCGTTAAGAGCAACAGTATAAACAGGGATATTCTTTCTTTTTGCATTTGTAAGTGCCTCTGAACGAGAATTCATTTCTGCTTCATCATTTTTATTTGATTGTCCATCACTAAGCAGAATTACCACTGAAGGAAGGCTACTATCCCCTTTGTCAATTAGCATACTTATAGCTTGATCTAATGCTTCTCCAATCGAAGTTGAGCCCAACTTTTCCTCAGTTTCCAAATCATTTTCAGCTTTAATTTTATCTTCAGGTCCATTTATGGGAACTACATCTGTTTTTTTAATGACACCACCACTGAATATAACACTGCCAACATAGTTCCCGTCATTTGCTAATAATCCCAAAAATAAACTTGTTGCATCATAACGAAGCCTTTCTGAGTCAGTATCCAACAAAGATTTTGTTGAATCTAAAACAAAACACACATTAAATCTATTAGACGTGTTTTTTTCTACCGCATTTGTTGAAAACAATGATATTGATAGGAAAAATACACATACCACCAATACTACAGATATTGTTTTTTTAACTGTCCTCATTATTTGCACCCCATTAACATGATAGTAAAATGATATTATACTATAAAAATAATCTGTGTATTTCGTTTTTCTTAGAGTATTCTACTCAAAGATGGAAGCATAAAATATATAGACTAATTCAGCAGTT
>OLQV01000126.1_pt1 | contig 79065 bp, 64 predicted proteins | sample 1672371 | NCBI WGS metagenome assembly OLQV01 (sample SAMEA3136676, study PRJEB25190) | human gut metagenome
CCGGCCGCGGCCCCCCTTCCTTTTCGCGCCCGAGTCGGAGGTCCGCTCTTTCATTTATGCTTTGTGGTACGGCCCTTTTCCTGCGCCCGGGAGGGTGGCAGTTCCTTGTCGTCGGCTCCTTCTAGATGCTGGTCTCTTCTTACCGCTAGCAATTCGCTTTCTTATTCTCTGTTACCTTCTGGTTTTAATCTCCTTTTGCGGATTTACCCGCTCTTCTTCTGTTCAATGAATTTGAAGAAGGGTATTCTTGAAACCTATTCTCAGCGAAAGGAATTCTCATGCCGATTAGTTTGAGCGGTCGTAACTATCTGAAGCTTCTCGATTTCACTCCCGACGAGATTCGCTACCTTATCTCGCTTGCAAAACAGTTCAAGGCTTTGAAGTTGGCTGGCACGCCGCATCGTTATCTCGAAGGCAAGAATATCGTGCTCTTGTTCGAGAAAACTTCGACGCGAACCCGCTGCTCTTTCGAGGTCGCCGGTCATGACCTTGGGCTAGGCGTAACCTATCTCGATCCTGGTAGCTCCCAGATGGGGAAAAAGGAATCGATTGAAGACACTGCACGCGTGCTTGGCCGCATGTTCGACGGCATCGAGTACCGTGGTTACGGGCAGGAAATCGTCGAGAACCTCGCTGCTCATGCGGGCGTCCCTGTCTGGAACGGCTTGACCAATGAGTTCCATCCAACGCAAATGATCGCCGATATGCTCACGCTCGAGGAAAACTTCCCCGAGGGAATCAAGGGCAAGAAGCTTGTGTTCATGGGCGATGCTGAGAACAATGTTGCTAATTCCCTTATGGTCGTCTGTGCGAAGCTTGGGCTTCACTTTGTTGCCTGTGGTCCCGAGGAGCGCATGCCGAATGCCGAGCTCGTCTCAACCTGCATGGATTTGGCACGCGAGTCTGGCGGTTCGGTGACGCTTACCTCAAGTGTTGAGGAGGCATGCACGGGTGCTGATGTTGTGTATACCGACATTTGGGTTTCCATGGGCGAGCCTGCGGAACTGTGGGAAGAACGAATTAAGCTTCTTTCCCCATACCAGGTCAACAGCCGCGTGATCGACCTTATGGCTCCAACGGGCATCTTCATGCACTGCCTTCCCGCGTTTCATGATACTGAGACGACCATCGGGGCCGAGATTGCCGAGCGATTCGACATCACCGAGATGGAAGTGACCGATGAGGTCTTCCGCGGCTCGCGCTCCCGAGTGTTCGACGAAGCTGAGAACCGGATGCATTCTATCAAGGCGATTATCTATGCAACCTTGAAGTAGCTCCGTTTTCTCGACGGCTGATGTTATCATGAGGGACTGTGAAATTCGCAGCCCCTCGTTTTTTTCGAGCGGCATAAAGACTGATTGAAAGATAGTGCAATGACTTTACGTGAGCAAGTTGAAGAAGTTGTCGATGCGGCTTTGAGCGCCGCTGTGGCAGATGGGTCGCTTCCCTTGGAGGAGGTCCCCGCAGCAGCGCTCGAGCGTCCGCGTGATGCGGCTAATGGTGATTGGGCGTCGACGGTCGCCCTTCGCGCAGCCAAAGCGGCGCATATGAAGCCTCGCGATGTGGCGGAAGTGGTCGTGTCTCATTTGCCGAAGAACGATCTTATCGCCTCGACCGAGATCGCAGGCCCTGGGTTCGTTAACATTCGTCTTACGAACGCTGCGCTTGCGAGTGTTATCGCCGAGGCGCGTCGCGAGGGCATGGATTTCGGACGTGGTGAGGCTCCTGCGAATGCGGGGCGCATCAATCTTGAGTATGTCTCTGCAAATCCGACGGGCCCCATGCATGTCGGCCATGGGCGCTGGGCGGCGCTCGGCGACTCGATGGCGCGCGTCTTGCGCCATGCAGGCTTCGACGTGTCCGAGGAGTTCTACATCAACGACCATGGCACGCAGATGGATAATTTCGGTCGCTCGGTGTCGGTGCGCTACGAGCAGCTTTGTGGGCGCGATGTCCCGATGCCCGAGAATTGCTACGGTGGAGCTTATGTAATCGACATCGCGCGCGAGATTCTCGAGGCCGATGGCGAGAAGTGGCTCGATGTTCCCGAGGAAGAGCGCGTCGTTGCATTCCGCGAGCGCTCGTATGTCGAGATGCTCGAGCATAACAAGGCGGTGCTCTCCGGTTTCGGTACCACGTTTGACACTTGGTTCTCCGAGCGTACGCTTTACGTTCCCGACGAGGACGGGAAGTCCGCCGTCGATCGCGCCCTCGAGGCGATGGACGCGAAGGGCTATGTCTTTCAGAAAGATGGGGCGACTTGGTTTAAATCGACCGCTTTCGGTGACGAGAAGGATCGCGTCCTCATCAAGGAGAACGGCGAGTTCACGTACTTCCTCTCCGACGTGGCGTACCACTACAACAAGATCCAGAGGGGCTTTACGCACCTGATCGACATTTGGGGAGCAGATCACCACGGATACGTGAAGCGTTGCCAGGCAATGCTCGCCGCATGGGGTTACGAGGGTGCGCTTGAAGTGGTTCTCGGCCAGCTCGTGAATCTCTTCCGCGACGGTAGCGCGGTTCGCATGTCGAAGCGCACAGGCGAGATGGTCACATTCGAGGAGCTTATCGAGGAAGTGGGCGTCGACGCGACGCGCTACCTCATGCTTTCGCGCTCCTCCGACCAGCCGATCGACTTCGATATCGAGGTTGCTAAGAAGAAAGACGCCACTAACCCGGTGTATTACGTGCAATACGCCCATGCGCGCATTTGCTCGATCTTGCGCAAGGCTGCCTGCGAAGGCGATCTTGCAGCAGCGGAAGCGGGCGATATCACGTTTAACGAGCTTGCCGAGCGCACGGTCGGCGCCGACGTGGACCTCTCGCCTTTGTGCGAGGAATCGGAGCTTGCCCTCATGCGCAAGATGGGAGATTTCGCTGACATGGTTGCCCAGGCGGCAGCTGATCGCGCGCCGTTCCGTCTGACGCATTACGCGCAGGATCTCGCAGCGCTGTTCCACCAGTTCTATACGAACTGCCATGTGCTCGCCGACGACGAAGCGACTCGCCGTGCCCGCTTGGCGCTCTGCGACGCCTCGCGCATCGTGCTCGCCCTAACACTGAGTCTTCTGGGGGTTAGCGCACCCGAAAAGATGTAGTGCATATGTAAGTTTCCTATTTGAGGAGGTCATTGCTAGGTGGAGACCCTTACGCTCGTCATGCTGATTTTTGCGGCGATTCTCGCATCCTCGATCATCGACCAGGTGGTGCCGAGGGTGTCATCGCCGCTCATACAGATTGGCCTGGGTCTTCTCATCGCATTGTTTGCCTCCTCTCAAATTCGAGTTACACTCGACCCGGAACTGTTCCTTGTGCTATTCATTGCGCCGCTGCTCTACGAAGAGGCGAAGTCCGCCGACAAGGCGGCGCTTTGGCACCATAAGCGTCCTGTGCTTTCTCTTGCGATCGGCCTGGTCGTTGCAACGACACTCGCGATTGGGTTTGCTGTGCATGCGGTCATCCCGTCAATCGGGCTTGCTGCTGCATTTGCCCTTGGTGCCGCGCTCGGTCCGACCGATGCCGTTGCCGTCACCTCACTTTCGAAGCAGGTCAACATCCCTGACAGGCAGGGGAGCATTCTCAAAGGCGAGCTTCTCTTAAACGACGCGAGCGGCATCGTGTCGTTCCAGTTCGCCATTGCCGCTGCGGTGACGGGGTCGTTCTCCCTTCTCAATGCGACGGGGAATTTCTTCGTTGAGTTTCTTGGCGGTATCGCGGTCGGTGCGCTTCTCGCCTATATCGGCAAGTTCCTCGTCAATAAGGCGCGCTCTCTTGGCGTTGAGAACACGACGTTTCATGTGCTCTTCGAAATCCTCATTCCGCTTCTGGTGTATTCGATTGCCGATGCCGTTCACGTGAGCGGCATTATCGCCGTTGTCGTTGCGGGCCTCATCAACGTGATCTCCCCGCATGCGATCGGACCTTCCATCTCGCGCATGAACATCGTGTCTTCGAGCGTGTGGCGTGTGCTCACCTTCGCCTTGAACGGCTTTGTGTTCGTGCTTCTGGGCACACAGTTGCCGCAGGCCATGGTTCATACGTGGGATGATGTCACCTTCAGCAACTTCACACTCATCGGTTATGTTGTCGCGCTTACGTTGCTTCTCTATGTTGTTCGATTCGCGTGGGTCTGCGCGAGCGACTGGCTCTACACGCGCCGACGCGGTAAGAAGCATAGTGAGAAGTTCAAACTCGACCTTCGCAAGAGCCTCATCACGACCCTTGCGGGCGCTAAGGGAACCATCACGCTTTCGATCCTGTTTACCATCCCGTATTTCATGGATGGCGCTCGGTTCCCGCAGCGTGATCTGATCATCTTCCTTGGGTGCGGCGTTATTGTATGCACCTTGCTTGTAGCGACGTTCATTGTGCCCCTCATCGCGCCGAAGAAAGTGAGCGAAAGCGAGGAAGCGGCCCGCGAGCGCGAGGCGGAGTTGAAAATCGATATCCTCAGAAGCGTCGTCGAAGAGCTCACCGCACGGCAGACGCCGGATACACGCCGCGCGACGAGAAGCGTGGTCAGCTCTTACAACGATCGCATCGAGCGCATCAAAGAGCAGCATGGCTTCGACGAGGACGAGGATGAGGCCTATTCCGATTTGCGCATCCGCGCAATCGGATGGGAGCGGGAGTTTGTCAAGAAGCTCGCTGAACAAGACGATATCGACAGCGAGATTGCGCTTAAGTACCTGAAGCGTTTGAAGCATATCGAGGAGCTAAGGAAACATAGCTCGGGACGTTGGTCCATCCAAAACATCTATCTTGTGTTGCGCACATTTTTGAGGCGCGCGAAGGGCGTTGTCTTGCGCTACGTTTCGCATATGTCGTCGTCCCCGATAACGGCTGCCGATCAGGCGGCAGAGATGCGCAAGATTCAGCAGAAGGCAGGCGAGTGCGTGATTGGACGTCTGAAGGACATGCTCGCCGATTCCGACTGCAACGTCCCGAGCGAGTATGTGAGCAAGCTTCTCATCGAATATCAGCGCACAGTTGCCATGCTCGCCGCCGAGCTTGCAGCCCCTTCGGCGACGGTCATCATGCGTGCGTCCGACAAGGCGGAGGACGTGAAACGGCTTGGCTACCTGCTTGAGCTCGAGCAGATTCAGTCGCGCTACGAAGAAGGCGAGTTAACCCGTGGCGAGGCGAAACGGATGCGCGACAACACGAACCTTATGCTGATGGATGTGGAAGATAGCGTGTAGGTCTCGTTTTTGCGGGCGGGGCGATTACTGATTAGGACCCAAACTGTACAAGAATGACGATAAGTTGTGGAGAACTCGTCAAATGAGCGGATTATCAGGGTTTCCGCCAAAAAATAATCCCCAAATTTAAGAAGGTTGGGGATTATTCAACACTGAATTCTACGTATTTTACAAAGCCTTCACAACTTATCGTCGATTTCGTACACGACCAGTTGCTTGCCTTTATTGCGCGTTGATGGTGGTCATCTGAAGCGCTTTGCCGAACAGCTTGCCAGCAGCGTTCTTGCAGGCGAACTTCACGGCTTCCGAATCGGCCACGACGCTGCCCGAAAGCGATTCGACGCCCCACTCGAAAAGGTACGGCGTCATGATCACGCTGGGACCCACCATGCAGACGGTAGCGTCCTTGGCGAGGGTCAGAAGGCGCGGCGCGGTCTTGTTGATGAGCGTGACGCCGGTGATGAAAGCGTAATCCGCGGTCGGCATAACGTATTCGCAGGCTGGATCGGGGGTATCCCACTCATCGCGGCAGGAACGCTCGAGTACGGTGAGCTTGGCGTATTCCGCGATGTTCTCGACGTGGGGGAAGTGCCCGACAACGACGACGTGGGCGTCGCCGCCCGCTTGCTCGATGCGAGGGCGATACGTCTCGAATGCGTCTTTCGACGACGTGCCGCCGCGCTTTCCCTTGTCTTCCTCCTCCTCGGTGTCGTATGTCGCGCCCAGAGGGTCGAGCAGCTCGCGGCGAGCATACCAGGCGTTCAGGGCCGCGATGCCAAGCGTGGCCTCCTCGAAGCACCATGATTTCGACAGCTCGGCCACTTCACGCAGCGACTTCCCGCGCAGATCGCCCTTGTACGTGCGCTTTCCGCCGTTGCGTGCGGTGAAGGCGACGCCGCATCCGCAATCTGCCTCAACGTAAGACCAGTTGAGCCCGAGACAGTAATCGCGCACGAAGATGTCCTCGGGGATGCCCGCGATGAGGTGGTTGTAGAGACGCCAAGGTGAGGCTGGGTCATCGGTGCCGGGGAAGACGATGGTCGAAGGTTCCGGCGTGTGCTCCATAGCAGAACTCCTTTGATTGCATGCTGATATTTTCACCTGAATTCAGTATAAACCAGTTACTGCAATGGACAAGATGGGTCGATGCGAATCCGTGGCCTGCTGCCGTGTGCTGCTCTGCTACAATTTCGTGACGTTCAAACGAATCGCATCGAAGGGACTTGATACCATGCTCGTAGCTTCCATTGAAAACGCCGAAGCGCACGATTACCTGTCCGAACGCCTGAAGAAGGCCTATGCTTTCCTGTGCGAAAACGACCTTGGCGCACTTTCCTGTGGACGCCATGACATCGATGGGGAAGACGTGTTCGCAAACGTCATGGAGTACGACACTGTCCCCGCGGAGGCGAAGAAGCTCGAGGCCCACAAGCTCTACTACGACGTGCAGTGCGTTGCCTCCGGAATCGAACGCGTCGAGGTGGCGCCCCTCGAAGGGCTTGTTTGCGCGAAGGAATATGACGAAGCTGACGATTACGCGCTGTTCGAGTCTCCGGTGCCGGCAACATCGGTTGTGCTTCATGCGGGCGAGATTGCGGTGCTTCCTCCTGAGGACGCGCACAAGCCGGGCTGCATCGCGGAGGACGCGCCTGTCCACGTGAAGAAGGTCGTCGTGAAGGTTCGCGCATAACCTGCGGGCATGGTGTATCATGGGCGCATGAAGCAAGGTGTATATGCGCTGATGATATGGAAGTTTTGGCCACGGCCTCGCAGGCTGTGAAGGAATGAATGAAGCGCCTCGGCGATTGAGCATAAAGCGTCGAGGCGCTTGAACGTGAGGTAACGTCGCCCCATGAAACGTGAAGAGAAGACAATCGCGAAGAATCGCCGTGCGTTCCACGACTATGAGGTCGTGGAGACGTTTGAGGCGGGAGTCGAGCTTTCGGGAACGGAAGTGCGGTCGCTGCGCGAGAATAACTGCCAGTTGACCGACTGTTTCGCACTTGTGCGCAACGGGGAAGTATGGATGCACAATGTGCACATCACGCCGTTTTCCCATGGCAACATCAACAATCCCGACCCCGATCGCAAGCGAAAGCTCCTGCTCCATAAAAAGCAGATCCGCTACCTTGCGGAGGCGACGCGCGAAAAGGGCATGGCGCTCGTTCCCCTGAAGATGTACTTCAAGGAAAACGGGCTGGTCAAGGTCGAGCTTGCGATTTGCCGCGGCAAGAAGCTCTACGACAAGCGCGCGAGCATGAAAGAGCGCGACACCAAACGGGAAATCGATCGAGCGCTGAAGGCGCGCTCTCGTTAGAAAGGGTCACTGCCATGAGCGAGAATCGGATCGAAACCGCAGCTGCCGAGGCTGATTCGCCATCGGAGGAGACACAGGAAGAAATTTGTGAGGTGCTGTCCGAGGGGGCGGGGGAAGTCGTCGACTCCGAAGGCGTCGAGGAAGCCGAGGGTGAAGATGAGCTTGCTGATTCGAAAAACGTGGTAGAAGAAGAGACCGAAGAGGCCGAAAAGTACGAAACCGTCGAGATTGAGTATTCCGAGGACGACATCGAGGCCTATATCGTCGACGAGGACGACAACGAGATCGGGTTTATCCTGCTTGACGAGGATGGCAACGAGATCGAGTACTACTACGATGACGACGAGGAAGCCGCGAAGGGGGAATCCGATGAGGACAACCCATATGATTTGGGCATCACTCGAGAAGGCGTTGCCGAGGCGACGAGCGACATGAACGACATCTATCGCGATGGCGTCGCGATTGCGGTCGACTTGAAAGACGCGCTCTCCGAAATCAAAGAGGCACTCGATTTCTCGGACATCCTTCCGACGAAGAAGAAATAGCCTTTTCGGCGCTGACTTGACAGAGTAGGCCGCTCGGCTACAATATTTCTTCTGCAAGAGCACGTCTTGCGCACTTTGACAAGGTGGAACGCATGAGTTCCCGCCCGTCGGCGATTGGCGCCGACGAATTCGGGGGCGACTGGTTTCGACATGGTATGTTTGAACTGAGGAGCAGGTCGTGGTCTCCTCGCCACGTAAAACAGGGGTAACGTCAAGTTAATTGGCAAGAAGAACTATCAGAGCGCTCCTGCGCTCGCCATGGCTGCTTAATCAGCACCTGGCACGTCAACCCCGGGTTGTCCCCGACTCGGGCGCGACGTCATTTTAGGGGACTGCACCAAAGCACGTAATCGGTATGGCTTTGGTAAAGATCGAACCGATCCGGGTCGGCAACGTTAGTTCGCGGACCGAGACGGCCTTGAACCCGAACGCGAAATAAGCTTGTAGAGCCTCAGCGAGAATGTAGTATGGACCGGAGTTCGATTCTCCGCGCCTCCACCACAACATGCCAGGCAGGCCCGAAAACGGGTCTGCCTGTTTTATTTTCGCGGCTTTGATTAGGACGACAAGCCTGGCTTTCCGCTCGCTTTTGAGCCGTGCGTCAAGTATTCGTGCAACGTGCCAGAACGTGTCCTGCCAAGGCGGGTTCTCTTGCTACAATGAGCCGGATATAAGAAGCAAGCTGAACCGGATGAATCAGGAATGACCAAACGTAACGAGCAACCCGCTCCTTCCCACGGAAAACATGCAGCACACGCCAAAAAGGCTCCCAATGAGCCGTCTCGCGTTGCGCCTTCGCACGGGAAGACTCAGGCGGTTCCCCCTGTGGTTCCTGCGGGCATGAAGACATCTGGCGTCCCAGCGCCGCATAACGGCAACGGGTTTGCCCCCGAAATCTCTGATGCGCCGACTCTCGGCAGCAAGCCTCGCGCTGCCCGCATTGCGGGAATCGTTCTCGGTGTCGTCTTCGGGGTCCTGCTTGTCGTCTACCTTGTGGGGGTTGCCGTCTTCTCAGGCCATTTCTGGCCGAAGGCGACGATCGGCTCTTCCGACATTTCCTTCCAAACGCCCGACGAGGTCGCATCGGTCCTCGAGCAGGGAATCAACAAGTACTCGTTGCGCGTTCATGGCGACGGCTTGGATGTGACGCTTTCTGCTGATGAAGCGGGCGTGCGGTTCAATGCGGAGCAGATCGTGAGCGATATGTTCGCGCAGGCGAACGAATGGGCCTGGCCGGTCGAGGTGTTCCGTGAGCACGATGAGACCGAAAGCCTTGTCGCTACCCTCGACAAGTCCGGCGTTGCCGACAAGCTCCATCAGGCGATCGATGCGGTGAATGAGAACACGGAAGCTCCCGTGAACGCCACGGTGGCGTTCGATGAGGACGCGAAGATGTTCAAGATCGTGAAGGAGAAGTACGGCACGCAGATCAACACCGACGTGGTTATGCAGGACGTGGAGCGGGCCGTCGCCACGCTCGAGAGCGAGGTCGTGCTCGACGAGCGCGCGCTCTCGCAGCCGACGATCTTCTCGGATGACCAGCGCGTGATCGATGCGACGTCGCAGGCGAACAGCATGATCCTCGCCAACGTGCAGCTCATGATGGCGGGGAAGAGCGCCCTCGTGTTCGACGCGTCGGTTATCGGTCCCTGTATCTCGATTGGGGAGGATTGCTCGGTGTCGTTGAACGAGGACGCGCTCGGCGCCTGGGCGGACGAGGTCGCCTCGGCTTACACGACGGTCGGTTCCACGCGCTCCTACACGCGCGCGGACGGTGCACAGTTCAGCGTGTCGGGCGGTTCGTATGGCTGGAAGGTCGACCGCGACGCGCTCTTCGATTGGGCGAAGGCGGCGATCGAGGCTGATCAGACGGGCGAGGCTGACTTGCCTTGCAGCCAGACCGCGAACGCGTGGAATGGGGTCGGCGGTCGCGATTGGGGCGCTCGCTACATCGATATCGACCTGTCGGCGCAACATGCCCGCCTCTTCGACGAGAACGGCGAGGTCATCTGGGAATCTGACATCGTGAGCGGCAAGCCGCGCGGCGGTTCGGGAAGTCTTACCCCCACGGGCGTGTACGTCATCAACTCGAATTCGGGCGGATCGACGCTCGAGGGCACCAACGATGACGGATCGAAGTACAAGACGCCCGTCACCTACTGGATGCCATTCGTCGGGAACTTGATCGGCCTGCATGATGCCAGCTGGCAATACGCGTTCGGCGGAACGCGATATCGGGACGGCGCGGGGTCGCATGGGTGTGTGAACCTTCCGACGAGCAAGGCTGCCGAGTTACACGGGCTTTGCTCTGTGGGCGACGTCGTGGTGTCGCACTGGTAAGAAAAAGAGAGCCTGCCTGCGCAGTTCGGTCGATGCGCGGGCGGGCTCTTTTCGTTTGCTGCGGGTTTTGTCAGCGCGATGCGGCTAGCTTACCGTGATGTCGGCGTAGTGAAGCGGGATGACCTTCTCGAGGTCGCTCGGGGCAAGCTCGACCTGGCACCCGATGCGTCCGCCCGAGAACATGATCGTGTCGAAGAGTTGTGCCGTTTCGTCGATGGTGGTCGTGAACAGCTTCTTCATCCCGACGGGGGAGCATCCTCCGTGCACGTAGCCGGTCAGAGGCAAGAGCTCCTTCGACTTCAGCATACTCACGGCCTTCTCGCCGACAGCCGCTGCCGCCTTCTTCAGGTCGAGCTCTTCGGCGACGGGCACCATGAACACGTAGTGCTCGCCCGATTTCGCGACGGTGACAAGCGTCTTGAAGGTTTGATCTGGGTCCTGCTGGAGGAGTTTCGCCACCTCGACGCCTGAAAGTGCCTTCTCGCATGGGAAAAGATGGCTCTCGAAGGGCACTCCTGCGGCCTCGATTTCCCTCATGGCGTTCGTTTTCGTTTCCTTTTGCTTCGACATGGCTCTCTCCTTGGTGGTTGTTTCGGAAGGGTAGCACATGTTTGATGAAAAGATGCATTGAACCATTTATTCCTTGCAGAGTGTTTTAGCTGTGATATATTTTCGCAGCTAAAATATTTAGGAAGAAAAAGATGAGGAAGAAAGGGGTTTGCTGCGTGGAACAATCCATCGAGGAATTGAAGCAGCGGCTCTTTGCGGCCACGAGGCGCGTGCGCAAAAGCCGATCGCACCCGCCTTTGCCTGAGGGCATCACACCGGCCGAGGGCTTCGTTTTGATGTCGATTTCGCAGCTTATGTCTGACGGAAAGCGCGTCCGGTCGGGCGATATCGCCAAGCGCGGCCACAACACCCCGAGTGCGACGTCGCAGGCATTGAGGTCGCTTGAGGAGAAGGGCTTCATCACGAGGCATCGCGACGAGGGCGACAGCCGCGGCGTCACGGTGCGGCTGACGGAGCTCGGCTGGAAATACGAGCAGATGAACAGACGTATGCACGATCGCCGCCTCGAGGACCTTCTCGAGTTCCTCGGGGCAGACGACGCGCGTGAGTTCGCTCGCATCGCCGAGCGCTTGTCCGATTTCGAGAGCACCCACCCTTGGAGCGCCTATGTCGAGGGGCCTCGCGAGCTTAAGGGCGATTCCACACGGAAGGAGCCTTCGCAAGAAGCTTTCACGGGAAGCGGTTCGGGGGAAGGCGGCGAGCGATGCGAATAGCCAAAAACCTTGCTCATCATAAAATCGCGGTGCTGCTTATCGTTGCTCTTCTGGCCGTGCAGGCTTTCTGCGACTTGTCGCTTCCGAGGTACACCTCCGACATCGTTGACGTGGGAATCCAGCAATCGGGTGTGGAGCACGCGTCTGCGTCGCAGCTGTCCGCACGCACCCACGACCTCGTGGAGATGATGCTTCCCGAATCCGACGAGCAGCTCTTCGCCGATGCGTACGACGAGACCGCAGGCGGAGACTACACCCTCACTGAGGTGGGCTATGATCAGCGAGAGGACCTTGACGAGGCGATGGCGCTTCCGCTCTCCGTCGTCCACTATGCCGACCAGATTCCCGATCTCGATCTTGACCAGGTGAAAGCAGCGTTCGATGCCGGGCTTGTGAGCAAAGACGACGTGATGTCCATGCTCGATGAGTCTCGTGAGTCGTTGGGCGATATGGCGGATACGCTTATCGCGCAGCAAGGCATCGCCGCAGCTCGGGCGGAATACGAGCAGCTGGGGGTCGACATGGACGCTATGCAGATGGACTATCTCTACTTCACGGGCGCCAAGATGCTCATGCTCTCCGCGCTCGGCATGGTCGTGGCAATCGCAATCGGCTTCCTCGCGTCGCGAACCGCGGCAAAGGTGGGACGATCGCTGCGCGGGCGGCTTTTCAACAAGGTCGTCACCTTCTCCGACGCCGAGATTCAATCGTTTAGCGCGGCATCGCTGATCACGCGTGGGACCAACGATGTCCAGCAGGTGCAAATGGTTACCGTGATGCTGCTGCGCATGGTTCTCTATGCGCCCATCCTCGCAATCGGCGGCGTCATCATGATCGCGCGCACCAACCTCTCGATGGGCTGGATCGTCATCGTCGCCGTGCTCGCAATCGCGCTTATTCTCGTGGTGCTCATCAAGGTCGCCATGCCGAAGTTCAAGATCATGCAGAAGCTGATCGACCGCGTGAACCTTGTGTCGCGCGAGATGCTCATGGGCCTTTCGGTCGTGAGGGCGTTCAACCGCGAGCAGCATGAGGAGGAGCGCTTCGACGAGGCGAGCACGCGCCTGATGAAAACGCAGCTTTTCACGAACCGCGTCATGACGTTCATGATGCCGCTCATGATGCTCATCATGAATCTCGTGTCGGTTGGCATCGTGTGGTTCGGCGGCCACGCCATCGACGCGGGCACGCTCCAGACAGGCGACCTCATCGCGTTCATCACCTACTCGATGGTCATCATCATGGGATTCCTCATGATCGGCATGCTCTCGATCATGCTCCCGCGCGCCGATGTCGCAGCCCAGCGTATCGAGGAAGTGCTCGAATGCGAGCCCTCGATCTGCGATCCCGCCCCTGCCGATTCCAAGGATGCTGAGCTTTCGGCCTCTTGCGTGCCCGGTGCCGAGGTCGCATTCCACGACGTGTGCTTTCGCTACTCCGATTCCGCCGAGAACGTCCTCGACCACGTCGATTTCACGTGCAAGCCTGGAAAGACCACAGCCATCATCGGCAGCACGGGCAGCGGGAAATCGACCATCGTGAAGCTGGTGCTTCGGTTTTACGACGTCAGCCAGGGAAGCGTCACCATCGACGGCGTTGACGTTCGCGATGTGAGCCAGCACGCGCTGCGCAGGCAGCTCGGCTACGTTCCCCAGAAGGCGTTTTTGTTCAGCGGCACGATTTCGAGCAATATTGCCTACGGGGCAGAAGGCGCCGACGACGAGCGGATTCGCCGCGCGGCCGACATCGCCCAGGCAAGCGAGTTCATCGGCGAGAAGCCCGAAGGGTTTGAAAGTCCCATTGCTCAGGGAGGCACGAACGTCTCTGGCGGCCAACGGCAGCGCCTCGCTATCGCGCGTGCGCTTGCGACCGACGCGCGCGTCTTCCTCTTCGACGACAGTTTCAGCGCGCTCGACTACAAGACCGACGCCGCGCTTCGCCGTGAGCTTGGTGCCCGCTTGGGCGGCAAGACCGTTATCATCGTCGCCCAGCGCATCTCGACCGTCCTCTCTGCCGACCAGATTGTGGTGCTCGATGAGGGGCGCGTCGTCGGCAAGGGCACGCATGCGGAGTTGATGGACAGCTGCGAGGAGTATCGCGAAATCGCCATGTCCCAGTTATCGGAAGAGGAGCTTGCGGGAGGTGGTGCGCGATGAGCGAGAACGCTCAGGATTTGAGGAAAGTGACGCAGCGCCGCCGTCCTCCGCACGGACCGGGCGCGCGGATGATGCCCGGCGAGAAGGCGAAGGATTTCAAGGGAACCATCGCGAAGCTCGTGCGTTTCATGGGCCAATTCAAGGTTTCGCTTGCCGTTGCCATCGTGTTCGCCATCTTCTCTGCGGCCTTCAGCATCGTGGGTCCGAAGGTGCTCTCGCAGGCGACGACCGAGCTGTTCAACGGCATCGTCGCGAAGATCGGCGGCACGGGCGGCATCGACTTCGACGCCATCGCGGGCATCATCGGCGCGACGCTCGCTCTCTACCTTGTCAGCGCGGCTTGCAGCTTCCTGCAGGGATGGATGATGTCGAGCGTGTCGCAGCGCACCTGTTATGGGCTTCGCCGCGCCATCGCCGAGAAGATCGACCGCGTTCCCGTCGGTTACTTCGAGCGCAACTCGATCGGTGACACGCTCTCGCGCATCACCAACGACGTCGATACCCTAGGGCAGAGCCTGAACCAGGGCGTCACGCAGATGATCACGTCGATTACGACGCTCATCGGCGTCGTCGCGATGATGGTCTCGATCAACCTGGTGATGACGGGGATCACGCTTGTCATGCTCCCGGTCTCGCTTGTGCTCATCATGGTTGTGGTGAAGCTCTCGCAGAAGCACTTTCGCGCTCAGCAGGATAAGCTCGGGGAAATCAACGGGCAAGTCGAGGAGACGTTCTCCGGCCATGCGATCGTGCGCGCGTTCAACCAGGAACAGGCGTGCGAGGAGCGCTTCGAGGAGACGAACGACAAGCTCTACGAGAGCGCGTGGAAATCGCAGTTCCTCTCGGGCCTCATGCAGCCGGTCATGAACTTCGTCGGCAACCTCGGCTACGTAGCGGTGGCGCTCGCGGGCAGCGTGTTCGCGGTGCAGGGCGCCATCACGGTGGGCGATATCCAGGCGTTTATCCAGTACGTGAAGAACTTCACGCAGCCGATCACTCAGTTGACCCAGGTGAGCAACGTGCTCCAGCAGATGGCGGCCGCAGCCGAGCGCATTTTCGCCTTCTTGGAAGAGGAGGAGGTCGCACCCGAGGAGCCGAAGGCGCAAACCTCGCAGGTCCCGTGCAACGTGGAGTTCGACCATGTGCGCTTCGGGTACTCGCCCGACAAGCCTGTCATCAACGACTTCTCGGCGAAGGTCTCCGAGGGCCAGACGGTCGCCATCGTGGGTCCGACGGGCGCCGGCAAGACGACCATGGTGAAGCTGCTCATGCGCTTCTACGACGTCGACGGAGGCGCAATCCGTATCGGCGGCGTCGATGCGCGCGACTTCTCGCGCTCCGACGTCCGCTCGATGTTCGGGATGGTGCTGCAGGACACGTGGCTGTTCAGCGGCACGATTCGCGAGAATATCCGCTATGGCAAGCTCGATGCGACCGACGAGGAAGTGGAGGCTGCGGCGCGCGCGGGCTGCGCGCACCACTTCATTACCACCTTGCCCGGCGGCTACGATTTCGCGATCAACGAGGACGCGACTAACATTAGCCAAGGCCAACGCCAGCTTCTCACGATTGCGCGTGCGATCTTGGCGAACCGGCGCATGCTCATTCTCGATGAGGCGACGAGCTCGGTCGACACGCGCACGGAGGAGCGCATCCAACGGGCCATGGATAACCTTATGGAGGGCCGTACGTCGTTCGTGATCGCGCATCGCCTCTCGACGATCCGCTCGGCGGACTTGATCTTGGTCATGCAGCACGGCGACATCGTCGAGCAGGGCACTCATGACGAGCTGCTCGCTCGCGGTGGCTTTTATGCGGAACTGTACAATTCGCAGTTCGACGAGGGCGAAGAGTAGGTATGCTTTGCAAGGGCGCCTCCTGGGGCGCCCTTGTTTGCTCGCTACTAGATTCTCAGTGGAGTGTTCGTGGAAGAAAGCGCTGATAATTCTCAAGTTTTGTCGGAGGCCGACGGTTCGGTCGCATCGCCTGCCGACTCGTCTGACGACCCGTCGCCCTTCGTGCAGGAAGACGGGCTGGTTCATATCGCCGCATTCGATTTCGATGGGACCTGCATCTCGGGTAACTCGCCGGTGCTTCTGGTCCGTCGGCTCATGAAGCTCGGCATGCTGGAAAAAAGCGTCCTTGCGCGCATCATGTTGTGGGGGATTGCTTACAAGCTGCGCCTTCCCCAGAACGAGAGCTGGGTACGCGGGCTCGTCTTCCGCGCATTCGCGGGCAAGCCGGTCTCGCACGTCGATGCGTTCCTGCGGGATTTCTACGACTCGGACGTGGCGTCGCTGTTCCGCGAGCGGGCCATGGCGGAACTGCTAAGCCAAAAGGAGCAGGGCCGCGTTGTCGTACTTGTGTCGGCGACCTTCGAACCCATCGTCTCCCGCGCGATGGAGTTCCATCCGATTGACTTTCAGATATCGACGCGCATGCGTGCGGCAAAGGACGGCACCTACACCTGCGAGGTCGAGGGGCTTCCCGTGGAAGGCGACCAGAAGATCGTGCGCCTGCGCGAGTTCGCCGATGAGCGCTTCGGCGCGGGCCGCTGGGTTCTCGATGCCGCTTATGGCGATCACCATTCGGACCGCACGCTTCTCGGGGCTGCGAGAAATCCTGTTGCTGTGACTCCCGATCGTCCCCTTGCGAGAACGGCGAAAAGCGAAGGATGGTGCATCGCGGAGTGGTAGCTTTCCTGGCATGTCGCGGAGCTTTCTTCCCGTTTTCTTTCGTCCGTGTAAAGAATCGTGGGAATACCGTCACTTGGGGCCAGATTCGCCTCCCGTAGTTTAATATAAGAGGTTAAACATAGAGAATGCGATGCGTGTACGCATCCGCTTTTTACGAATGGAGGTGGGTCCATGCTGGAGAACGCTGACAAGCAAAGCTGTGGTGAAGGTGCTGACGGAAGCGATGTCGATTATCTGCTTCGCGCCAAGGACGCGTGCGCGCAAGGCGACGCCGTGCTCGGCATGCATCTGTATTTGACCGCCTTCGAAAAGGCAGCGGGAGCTGCCGGCGATCCGAGCCCCGAGGCTGTTGATGCGTTGAAGAAGGCGTGGGATTTGGCGTGCGATCTTAAGGAGCGCTCTCTCGCTGAGTACATTTTCGGCAAGCTCGACCCGTTCCTGAGCGCGGGGGAGTCCTCGGAGTGCTCGGAGCGGCTTCAGCAGCTCGCCCTCGACAAGCTCGAGGAGTTCGGGCTTTCCAGGGGAGATCTTCAAGATGTGGCGGAGGCGATCTCGAAGGATCTCCTCGGGTTTGATGCCAAGCTGTTCAAAGTGGAACCCCTCGGCGATTTCCCGTCGGGGGACCTGTCGTCTCTTTTGACAGGGAAGGGCAAGGCCGAGGCGGAAGGGGAACCCTCTTCTGACGGTGATGTCTCCCGCGCATCCGATCGTGCGGAGCGCGATGGCATGACTGTGCTTTCGAAGCTTGCGGTCGACGCCGGAGTCAAGTCCCCGGGCGATCAAAAGGAAAAGCTCACCTACGACGACCTTGCGGGATATGACGCGGCAGTTGCCACGATGCGCGATTTCGGCATTGGCATGCAGGATGACCCCGACTTCAAGTCGCTCGTCACCATGCTGAACGCGCGCCATGGGCTTGACCGCCTTCCGGTGACCGACACCTTCGTGTTCCGCTCGCCGGCGCGCGAGGATGCGGGTCGCTTCGTGCAGGCGACAATCGGGGAGCTTAAGCTCCCGGCGATGCGCATGCGCATGGAGGAGAACCTCTCGGGCATGCCGATTCTTTGCGTGATGGGGCCTTCGGGCAACGCGACGCGGGCGGTGCGCGCGGACAGCGTCTTCTCGGGGCGCGGTGTTCTCGTGCTCGAGGACATCGATCTGTGGAGTGCTCCCCAGGCGGACGGGGGCGACGACTTCGAAGGTTTCGTGTATGCCTCGCTCTCGCGCGGCGCCCGCGAGGCAATCGAGCTTATCCGCTCGGCGGTGGACAACCCTGACGTCTACGTCTTGGCCTCGGCTTCGAAGAACGCCGATATCGACCCGTTCTTCCTGGAGCTTCTTGAGCCGCTGTCGCTTATCGACATCGAATGCCCGACGGCCGAGGAACGCGTCGAAATCTGGATGGAAATCGCCCGTGATCACCCTTCGATTCGCAGCATTCGAGTTGCCGACCTGGTGCGTTATTCGGTGAACATGCCCCGTTTCGACATCTACATGGCAGCGCGCGAGGCTATCGAGGAGGCCTACAAGGAAAGCCTCTTCGCTCGCCGCTACGTTCCGGTCACGCGTGACAACCTCTTCGATAAGCTTGCCGCCTACCAGCCGCTCGATTCAAAGGAGTACCGCGAGCTGGAAGATCAGGTAGTGCGTGATTTCCGCTCTGACTTGGAAAACATCGAAGACCTGCTTTCGGGCCAATAGGGGGAGGGCTCATCGATGGATATCACACGACGCTGCGACTATGCGTGCAGAATCCTGCGCGCCGCATACCGTAATGGCGATGAGCGTATGTCCGTTGCGGAGCTTGCCGAGCGCGAGGGAATTCCCTATGCGTTTGCGCGCAGCATCCAGCATGACCTCACGAAGTGCGGCTTCGTCAACACGACGCGCGGTGCCCGCGGCGGTCTGCGCCTTGGGTGCGACCCTGCTACTGTGACCGTTCGCGATGTGGTCGAGGCTGTGCAGGGGCCGGTAAGCGTCTCTGAATGTGGCGCAGGAAGCGCGCCATGCGGCCAAAGTGACACCTGCGCTTACAACAAAGTTTGGCGCGGTGCCGATCGCATCTTAAGCGACTACCTGGGGTCCATCACGCTGAAGGACCTCTTCGAGATGGGCGGAGATCATCCGAAAGTGCGCGAGGCGCTCGGCGATTGCGAAGGCGGTTGCAACGCCTGCGCGGGCCGCATCAACCTTGCCCTGACCGAATCCTGCCATGGGAAGGCATCCAGCTAGCATGGAGCTGCCTTCCTGTGCGTGGCCTGCGAACGCCCCCTCCCCGGAGGCGTTCGTTACTTTGGTGAGCCGCGAGGGTGCGCGGTTCTACCGCGATCTGCCCTGGCGGAATATCGACGATGCCTATGCGGTGCTGGTCTCCGAGGTGATGCTCCAGCAAACGCAGGTGAAGCGTGTGCTCGGCCGGTGGGAGCGCTTCTTGGCGAAGTTCCCCACGCCCGATGCCTTGGCGAGCGCGAGCACGTCGGACGTCGTGGGCGAATGGCAGGGGCTTGGCTACAACCGCCGCGCACTCGCTCTCAAGCGCGCATGCGAGATTTGCTCGCAAGATTTCGGGGGGAAGCTGCCCGAAACGGTCGACGAGCTTAAGGCTCTTCCAGGCATCGGTCCCGCAACGGCGGCAGGTGTTGTCGCGTTCGCGTGCAACCGTCCGGCAATGTACCTGGAGACCAACGTCCGTACTGTGTTTCTGCATGAGCTTTTTCCCGATGAAGAGGGCATTCGGGACAAACAGCTCGAGCCGCTCGTTCGTGCGACGTGCCCTGCGGATAACCCCCGGTCGTGGTATTACGCGCTTCTCGATTATGGCGCGCATTTGAAGGCTACGTTCGGCAACGCCTCCCGTCGCAGCGCGCACTACACGCGGCAAAGCGCGTTCGAGGGGTCGCGTCGTCAGAAGCGAGCGGAAGTGGTGCGCATCGTGCTTGCGGCCGAGGGGGCGATTTCGCTTGAGGAGGCCCATTCGCTTCTCAACAGCTTCGAGCGCGACCACGGGCGCGACGGCGTCGACGACGAGCTGTTCGCATCGATTGCGGCCGATCTCGAACGAGAAGGGTTTTTCGTCGTCGAAGACGGCATTGCGCGCGCCTAGTCGGAGGGCGCTAAGACGAGAGGAATGTGGCCGTGGGTTTCGTTGAGCTGTTTTTGATCGGCGTTGGGCTGTCGATGGACGCCTTCGCTGTTTCCATCTGCAAAGGGCTGGGGATGAAACACCTCAACATGGAGCAGGCGCTCGTGATCGGGCTTTTCTTCGGAGGCTTTCAGGCGCTTATGCCCCTTATCGGCTGGGCGCTCGGCACGCAGCTCGCCGATTTCATCACGCCAATCGATCACTGGATTGCGTTTATCCTGCTTGCGCTTATCGGCGGGAAGATGCTCTTTGACGCCTTCCGTGGGGACGATGAGGGGGAAGCGGGCGAGCCAAAGGATACGAGGCTCGACTTAAAAGAGCTGCTCATGCTGGCCATTGCGACGAGCATCGACGCGCTTGCCGTGGGCATCACCTTCGCGTTTTTGGGCGTGAACATCGTCTGGGCGATAGCGGTCATCGGCGTGACGACGTTCGTCCTCTCCGTGGTTGGCGTTGCCGTGGGACATGTTTTCGGCGCGCGCTACGAGAAGGGTGCGACAATCGCGGGCGGCATCGTTCTCATCTTGATAGGCTGCAAGATTCTTCTCGAGCACTTGGGAATTATAGCGCTTTAGTTCTCGGGTGCCACAGCTTGCTGACAGAGCGCTGCGAGCTACGTACCGTATCCCGCATCCTTCGGCGCTGAAGCCCCCGCCACAGCTTGCATGGCTTTTTTCTTGAAAAACGGCTCGCCGTGGACAAAACTGGTCGATATGTGAGTCAGCCCAGGTGAAGCGTCGTCCATCTTGCATACCCGTCGATTTACGACCTGGGCTTTCTCGGGCAAAGCAATTAGGGAAAGCGTTCGGGGAGCTACACCGACTCACATATCGCCATTATTTGTCCACGATAGGCGGAAATCGGGAAAAACGCCTGCTTACTACCCGATGGGGTAGCTTCCGAGCACCTTCACTTCGCGCAGCTTCAAACGTAGGCAGTTCAGCGCGGTCTGGATGTTGGGCTCGTTGGCGTTGCCCTCGAATTCGATAAAGAACATATAGTCACCGAGAGCCTGCTTGGTCGGGCGCGACTGGATGAGCGACAGGTTGACGCCCGCATAGGCGAACTCGGACAAGATCATGTTTAGCGTGCCCGCGCGGTCCATGTTCAGGAAAAGCGCGACCGACGTCTTGAATTTCGTCCCCGTGAACACGGGCGCATGTCCTTGTCGACCGATGAGCGCGAAGACTGTCTGGTTGCCGAAGTGGTCCTCGATGTCGTGGGCGTAAACCTTCGCGCCGTGGATTTCCGCGGCGAAGGCGTTCGCGATGCCCGCCGTATGGATATCAGCTGCCGCGAGGCGCGCACTCTCGGCGGTGGACGATGTGGTCACGGTCGTGCGGCTGGGGAGCTTCTCCGACATGAAGCGGCGACATTGGGCGAGCCCCTGCGCATGAGACGCCACGGTGGTGATGTCCTCGAGCTTGGCGTCGGGGTTCACGACGAGGCAGTGGTGGATATCGACGACTTCTTCCCCCAAGATAACTGAGGTGCTTTTCAGCGCGAAACCGTCGAGTGTGGCGGTAACCGGTCCCTCGATGGAGTTCTCCTTCGCGACAACACCGAACTCGCAGCGGCCGCGGTCGACGCAATCGAAGACCTCGTCGAAGGAGGTGCACTCGATAAAGTCGGGGCTCTCGATGCCGAGGCGCTTCGCGAAGGCGAGCGTCGCCTCGTGAGAGTACGTGCCGGTTGGGCCGAGGAATGCGATGGTGTTGTCGGGCGATTTCATGGGTGGGCAACTCCTTGGAAGCGGTTTTCACGTGCGCAAACATTGTAGCGGTCGCATTCGATAGAGGGCGATATTCCCTGAAAAAGTCTTTGAACGGGGAGTCTTCCCGTTGCGCAATCTTTGGGCCGTGTTATTTCGTTTGCTGATTCTCGGTTAAACATTCGATACGCAATGCAATGCTTGAGCAGGCATAATCGGTGTTACATAGCGATATTGGCGTAACATTTTCAGTACAAGCACCTATTTTTTCATCCCTCTGCGATTATTCCGTAACATAATGCGCATACAATGGCTAGGTTTTATACAAGGAACGTTCGCGCATGCACGGATCGGTATGCGCGGGCACTCCGTAATCGATTTTTGAGAGAGAGAAAGAGGAGGTGTGCACATGGTAAACGAAGCTACTGCTTCCGAGTTTTCCGGTATGCTCGAAGCGCGGGGGGTTACGCGACGCAGCTTCATGAAGCTTTGCGGTACGATCGCGGTCGCAGCAGGACTTTCCGAGCTCGCGGCTCCGCGCGTTGCTTCCGCATTGGAAAACTCCGTTATCGGTGCAACTAAGGGTAACCTGTATCCTGTCATCTGGATCGAGGGCGCATCGTGCACAGGCTGCACGGAGTCCTTCGCTCAGGTTGAGACTCCCGATCCGGCAGAGGTTGTGCTTGAACTTCTGTCACTCAACTACTCCGAGACGCTTTCTGCGGCGGCAGGTTGGTCGATGGAGGAAGCCAAGGAGCAGACGATCGAATCCGGCAACTACGTTCTCGTGTACGAGGGCGCTGTGCTCGAGGGCTGGGGCGGCCAGGCGCTTCGCGTCGCCGATAAGCCCGGCACCGAGCATCTGATCGAGGCTGCCAAGAACGCGAAGACGGTTGTCGCGCTCGGCTCTTGCGCCGTGAACGGCGGCTGGATGGGCGCTCACCCGAACTCTTCCGATGCGCTCGGCGTCGAGCAGTTCCTGAAGAAGTCCGGTATCGAGGTTCCCGTCGTGAACATCCCCGGCTGCCCGGCGAACCCCGAGTGGCTCGTTTCTGTGCTCGTCGACGTGATCATGCTCGACAGCAAACAGCTCAAACTCACGAGCGACAACAAGCCCGAGAGCATCTTCGGCCAGACCATCCACGACAATTGCGAGCGCCGCGGTCACTTCGAGAACGGCGAGTTCGTCTACAAGTTCGGCTCCGAGGAAGAGGCCAAGGGCTACTGCCTCTATCCGCTCGGCTGCCGCGGTCCGCAGACGAAGTCCACGTGCGGCATCACGATGTGGAACAATCGCCGCAGCTGGTGCGTGCAGGCTGGTTCTCCCTGCATCGGTTGTTGCGAGGCGAACCCCAACGACCCGGGCGACAACTGGGTCGAGGTGAACACCCCGTTCTACAAGCGCCATCGCGACCTGCGCATTGGCGACTGGATGGTTCAGCCCGGCACGATCGCTCTCACGCTCACCGGCCTCGTCGCTGCAGCGCTCGTCGTGCATGGCTTCGGCATGAAGGCCACCGGACGCATGGACGGCGGCGCGGACTTCGAGACCATCCGCAAGTGGGATAAGGACCATCCCGAGAACTCCATCGGCACCTACGACCTTACCGACGAGGAGAAGGCGCAGGCTTGCAAGGAGAATTCCGGCAATCTTACCCAGAAAGAGCGCCTCTACGACACCATCGGCGTTCGTCCCGACATGAAGAAAAACGATACGGAAGGAGGTCAGGAGTAAATGACCCGTTCTATCATTGACCCGATTACCCGTATCGAAGGCCATCTCCGCGTCGAGATGGAAGTCGAGAACGGCAAGGTCTCCGATGCGTGGGTCTCGGGCGGCTGCTTCCGCGGCATGGAGCTCGTTGTGAAGGACCGCACTCCCGAGGATGCGGCTCAGATCGTCGAGCGCATCTGCGGTGTTTGCCCGGTTTCCCATGCTCACGCCTCCTCGATCGCCGCTGAGAAGGCTTACGGCATCGAGATCTCCAATAACGCGCGCATCATCCGCAACCTGATCGAAGGCGCCCAGTTCCTGCACAGCCACATCCTGTGGTTCTACAACCTGGCCGGTCTTGACTACGTGAACCCGCTGAACGCCCTGAAGGCGAACGTCGGCGACGCGTACGATCTGGCGGCTGCCAAGGGATGCGCTACCGCGAGCGATATGTACGCCTTGAAGGAGCGTCTCTCCAAGTTCGCCGACAACGGTCAGCTGTCCATCTTCTCGGGCAACTGGTTCGATGCCGAGGACGGCACGGGATACAAGCTTCCCGCGGAACTCGACCTCATCCTTACCGCGCACTATCTTGAGGCTCTCAAGATGCAGGCGAAGGCTTCCGAGATCGCGGCTCTGCTCGGCGGCAAGATGCCCCACGTCATGACCATCGTTCCGGGCGGCACCGCGTTCGTTCCCACCTCGAGCAAGCTCGATGACCTGAAGTACCTCGTCGACGAGCTGTACAACTGGGTTGAAGCGACCATGCTTCCCGACGTGCTCGCTCTCGCTCCGTACTACACGGATGCTCTCAACTGGGGCAAGGGCTACGGCCGCTACATCGCTTGGGGCGTGTTCGAGAACAAGAGCATGCTCTTGAACGAGCGCTACATGCCGGCAGGCGTTCTGCAGGATGGTCTTAAGCTCGAGGACGTCGATACCTCGAAGATTGCCGAATACGTGGGCCATTCCTGGTACAAGGGCGATGCAACCCGTCAGGCCCCTGACTACACCACCGAACCGGAGTACACCGAGTACTACAAAGACGGCTCGGACACGGTCAACGACCGCTACTCTTGGGTCAAGTGCCCGGGTTACGATGGTAAGCCGATGGAGGCGGGCTCGCTCGCTCGCATCCTCGTTGCTTACAAGCGCAACGTGCCTTTCATTGTGAAGCACGTCGACGCGGTGCTCGAGGCGCTCGGCGCGCCGGGCGACCTGAATGCGCTCGGCTCCACGCTCGGCCGCACCGGTATCCGCCAGGTCGAGACGCTCTACATCGCAAGCCTCATGAAGGAATGGGTGGACGAGCTCATCGAGGCCGTGAAGAGCGGCGACAGCGAGTACTTCCGCGAGCCCGCCCGCATCTCCGGCGAGGGCGAGGGTCTTTGGGAGGCACCGCGCGGTGCGCTCTACCACGCCGAGAAGGTCGAAAACGGCCGTATCCAGGGCTACCAGATCATCATTCCGTCCACATGGAACCTCGCTCCTCACAACGAGAAGGGCGAGTACGGTCCGCTCGAGCACGCGCTCATCGGCGTGCCGGTCGGCGACATCAAGAAACCGATCAACGCGCTGCGCACCGTTCACAGCTTCGATCCCTGCACCGCTTGCGCCGTGCATGTGACCGAGCCTGCCACGGGCAAGCATTTTGAAACCGTTACGAGCCCATGGGGGGTGAAGTAGGATGGCACATCTTGCACACTACCGTGAAGCGCATCCTCTCGTTTTCGTCATCACCCACTGGATCAACCTTATCGCGATGATTGTCTTGATCGTCACCGGTTTCTGCATCCATTTCCCGTTCTGGCCCTATTTCGAGAGCCTGGCGCGCGGCATGCACGTGTTCTTCGGTTTCGTGATTTTCCTGAACTGCGTGTTCCGCATCATCGCTGCGTTCTTCGTGAAGACGGCTCCGACGGGCGGCACGCGCAAGCAGGTCACCGACTACAAGACCTGGCTGCCGCAGAAGGATAACCGCCATCAGGGCCTTATCTGGATCAAGTACTACCTGTTCCTGAAGAAGGACCATCCGCTGGGAGCAAAGCTTGGCGTTCCTCAGAAGATTTCCTACCTGTTCATTCCGGTGCTCATCATCGTGATGTTCTACACCGGCATGTGCCTGTGGGTGCCGACGATGAACCTGCCGTTCTTCGCTGCCGGTACGAACCTCGTCGGCGGTCTTATGTCTATGCGCATCATCCACTACTTCATGATGTACATCTTCATCATCTTCATGTTCATCCATGTTTACCTGGCGAACATCGAGGGCATTGCCCCGACCAAGCTCATGTTCTTCTGGAAAGAGCATGGCGGACTGGTGTACGACCCCGATACCCACACCATCGTGGGCGAGGACGACCTCGGCGAGTCCGAGAAGCACTAGGCGTTTGCAACGTGAGGGAGCCCGCCGTCAAAAGCGGGCTCCTTTTATCTTCGCAGCTTGCAGGCGATGCGCGCACTTTTCGAAAGCGCGTGCACCGAGGCATAAGCTGCACATCGCAATCCCATTGTTTCGAAACCGACGGAGTAGAGAGAGGTGCGCGTCGTCATGGCACGTGAGCTCACTGATGAGGAAATTGCCCGCGAAAAGAAGTTCCTGAAGGGCGTTCCGCGCGTGAACATTGGCGCGCTTTTCTTGCCGCCTATCTGGGGGCCGGCGCACGGTATGTGGGCTGCCATTTTGTTTTACCCCATCTGGCTTTTCGCCGACAACGCCTTCTACGCGGCTTTTGCGACCCCAAACGCGCTTTCCATTGTGTTCGCGGTGATCGTGTTCGTGCTTCTGACTGCGGCTACGGTGGCCTTTTCCATCGTGAGCCAGCCGTTTGCGGCGCATCGTGCGGCAGAACACGGTATCTCGCGCGAGAAATATCTCTCGCGCGAGAGGATCTGGGCTGTCGTTTCCGTGATCGTCGGCTGCGTGATGATTGCTGCAGCCACTTACTACAACCTTGTCATTCGTCCGGGGTTGGGGGCGTAAGCGCATGGGGGAGAGGAAAGCCGCCGTTTTCTGCGTGGGGAACCGACTTATGCTCGACGAGGGAGTGGGGCCTGCCGTGTACGATGCCGTGCTGCGCGATTACGAGGTCCCTGAAAACGTGCGGCTTTTCGATGTCGGCTGCATGAGCTTGGACATGCTTCCCTACGTGGACAGCTACGACGTGATCATCACGGTCGATGCGGTTGATGGCACGGGCGATGCCCCGGGCACGGTGTACCGCTTCTCGCCAGACGCCATGGCCAGGCATTCTGGGGCGATGGCCTCGCTGCACGATTTGAAGCTCGTCGACCTTTTTGACGCTGCGTCGCTTCTTGGGTACGAGGCCGAAGGCTATTGCCTGGGGATGCAGGTTGCCAACATGTCCCCTTCCGAGTATGCGATGGATTTGACCGAGCCTGTGCGCTCGGCGCTCCCCCTTTTGGTGGAAACGCTCGTCGCCGAGTTGCACCGCCGTGGCTTTTGCCTGAGAAAGAGGCCGCTTGCTTCCGAATAGCGCAGGTTGGATTTGCGTTATTTGAGTGCCGTACGATATCATTTCTCTCGCCCTCGCGGGCGGTGTTCTCGCAGGTTGTTCAGGCAATTCCGACAACGCCGAGAAGAAGTCCGATTCTGCCGCTACCGAGCAGAAGGCTGCGGCCACCGACGAGGTCAAGGCTCCCGAGTCCGACGTCGCCATGAAGTACATCACCCCGGCAGATGCCGAGGCTAATCTTGATTCCTCCGATTACGTGTTCATCGACCTGCGCAAGGCCGATGACTACAAGGCGGGTCACATCAAGGGCGCTATCGCGGCTGACATGGACGCTTGCAAGGGCGGCGACTTCCAGAACGGCGTCGACACGATGAAGGAGGCCCTTAAGGACGCTACCGGTTCCGAGAGCGGCGCGGACAAGAAGCTTGTGCTCATCTGCTACTCCGGCAAAACCTATGCCCAGGCCGGAACCAATGTGCTTTCCGTCATCGGCGCGAACATGGACAATATGTTCACCCTCGAGGGCGGTATGAAGGCTTGGACCGGCGCAACCGAAGCCTAGTTTCTCCAGGTAGGAATACGTGGCTTCCAAGCGCAACGCTTGGGTATCGCGAATCGCCATCGCGGTCGTCGTCGTGGCGGCCTGCTTTTGGATTGCTCGGTCGCTTGGGCGCGAAGCGGTCGAGAAGCTGTGCTCGAAAACGGGACTTACAGTCATCGAGCGGTTCTTCGAGCGGCATGGAGACCAAAGCGTGCTCATCGCGCGCCTGCTCCCGTTCGTCTCGTTCGACTTCGTGAGCTACTTTGCGGGTTTGACTTCGATGCCTTTCAGGGGCTTCATGATTGCGACGGGCATCGGGCAACTTCCGGCGACGATTGTGTACTCTTATGTGGGCGGTATGCTCACTGGTGGTGCAAAGATGCTGGTCACGGCCCTGTTCATTCTCTTTGCGCTCGCGGCTCTCGCTGTTTTGGCGCGACAGCTCTACCGCGAGCATGCGTCACGCGGCAAGGAGGGGGCAGACGCGGCGCCGGTGCTCAGGCAACCTTGCCGGCAGCGTTCGGGTGGTTCACGCGCTGTCGGCCCTGATGGGGGTCGATGAAACACCGGCAGTTTCGACGACGGTGCTCAATCGGGCGAAGGCGGCGAGTGAAGGCGCCTTCGTTTGCGGGGGTGCCTTCTTTAAGCGTTATTTCTTGCCGCAGCTCGGGCACAGGTCGGCAAGGAAGCACTCCTCGCATTTTGGCCGCCGCGCGATGCACGTTTCACGCCCGAAGAGCACCCACTGATGGTTGATCGGCCCCCATAAGTCGCGCGGGTAGAGCTTGAGCAGGGCGGTTTCCGTTTTCGCGGGCGTGTCGGCCGAGGGGCCGGCGAGCTTTAGCTTGTGCGCGATCCGAAAGACGTGCGTGTCCACGGCGATGCCTTCGACGATTCCGAATGCCTCGTTGAGCACGACGTTCGCGGTTTTCCTTCCCACGCCGGGAAACTTTTGCAGCTCGTCGATATCCCGCGGGATTTCTCCACCGTACTCTGAGACCACCAGTTGGGCGCACTTTACGCAATTCGCGGCCTTCGTGCGATAGAAGCCGATGGCGCGGATGATCTCTTCGACGTCGGTGACGTCGGCCGACGCAAGGTCGGCAGGGGTGGGGTAGCGCTTCCAGAGCGCAGGCGTCACCTTGTTCACGCCTTTGTCGGTCGTTTGCGCGGAAAGTAACACGGCGATGACCAGCCGAAATGGATCGCCATCGTAATGCAGGGCGCATTCCGCCTTGGGGTAGCGCTCATTCATTCGGCGGGCAATCTCGATGGCTCGCTCGCGTTTCGCGGCGACGGTCTCACGGGGCATGGCTCATCCTTTCCTCTCCGCTGAAAGTATAGCGGCTTCTTCGGGGCTCGAGGGAATGAGTGCACGCCTGAACCCAAATTCTGGCACGAAGCGTGTACTTTTTTGAATCATCGTGATGGTTTGGGAGATGCGGGCATGGGCGGCTGGGGTGCGAAGGCCCGCTGTGATACACTTGCTCTTGGAAAACTCCCTGTTGGGAACAATATCAAAACTGAAGCCGTATTCGCGTTTCCCGTCATAAAGGTGCGCGATGCGGCTCTTTGTGCTGTCTGCGGGCTGTTTCGCCCCGCAGATGCTTGGAAGGACGCGCATGCTCATCGATTCGCTGACGTTCGTGCTCGAGAAATCGGGCGCGTTAGATGACTTTTGGGGAAAGCTCGACGCGGGAACCGATGCGACGCTCGGAGTCGCGTCATCTGCGCGTCCCTTCCTCGCGAGTGCTCAGTTCTCTCGCTCGCCACGCCCGACGCTCGTCGTCGTCGCGGGTGAGGATGCCGCTATTGCCTTCGCTCGCAATATGGCGGCGTATTTGGGGGAGGACCGCGTGCTGTTGTTCCCCGAGCGCTCCGATACCCCCTTTTCCCCGAAAACGCCCGATGCCCGCAAGGTCGCCCGCCGTATGGAGGCCGCCTTCTCGCTTGCATGCGGCAGGCCATGCGTCGTCGTGGCGAGTGCCCGTGCGCTTATCAGAATGATGCCGCCGAAAGACAGCCTTGTGGCGGCGCCCCTCGTGTTCGAGGCAGGGGTTGAACTTGCCGATACGGCGCGGGAAGGTGAGGCGGCGCTTTCAAGCGCGATGCGCGAGCGCTGCTGCGTCGAGGCTTTCGAGGACGTGGCCCGCGCGCTCGAGGATCGCGGCTACGCGAACACCGGCGAGCTCGACGGGCCGGGCACCTTCGCCGTGCATGGAGGCACGATCGACGTCTTCCCTGGCAACCTCGCCTATCCCGTGCGCATCGATTTATTCGGAGACGAAGTGGACGAGATCAGGCGCATCGTCCCCTCGACGGGGCAGACCATCTCCCCGCTCTCGCGCGTCGAGATATATCCTGTGCGAGAGTACTCCTGTTCGGCGGAGACGATCGCCCGCGCGCGCAAGAAGATCGCGGCGCCCGCGAAATCGAACGCGGTTTTGCGCGACATGCTCGAGAAGCTCGATGGCGGGCTTCGCTTCGAGGGCGCTGACGCGCTGCTTCCTCATCTCTACGACAAGCCGGTGACGCTCGGCGCATGGGCGGGCCCCGATACTATGACGTGCCTTATCGAACCGCGCTCGCTTTTCGACGACGCCACGCATGCGTATGAGGAAATAGAGGCGCGCGCGAAGGGGACGAAGATTCCCGCAACGGGGCTCTACGCTGGGCCGACCGCGCTCGACTTCGGCGGGGGCGTCCGCGCGACGTACGTGTCGATCATGCGCGTCGGCGGCACGATCGACGTCGAGCTTCCCGTGAAGCGGGTCGAAGTCGCCGGGCATCCCGACAAGCTGTTCGGTCGCTTGGTGAGCCTCGTCGAGGGGGGCAACACGGTGGCTCTTTGCGCGCCGGAGCCACGCGCGCGCCACGACATCGAGCTCGCGCTCGTCGATAGCGGCATTGCTTTCCAGGAGGCGCTCGACGCGAACTTCTCGGAGTCGGACGGCCTTTCGGGTGACGGGTCGGCGAAGCGTCGTCTTCGCAGGTCAGTCGTTAATGTTGTCGATATCGACGTCCCCTTGGGAATGATCTTCCCGAAGGCGAAGCTCGCGATCGTGGCGCTCTCCGACACCCAGGGCACCCAGTCGACGGCCCGCGCCCGCAGGCGGACCGACATCACGGAGGTGACTTTCCCCTATAAGCCGGGCGACTACGTTGTCCACGCTGCTCACGGTGTCGCCTTCTTCGAGGACCTCGTAAGGCGCGAGATCGACGGCACGTCGCGCGACTACCTGCTTTTGAAGTATGCGGAAGGCGATAAGCTGTTCGTTCCGGTCGAGCAGCTCGACCGCGTGACGCGCTACGTGGGTCCTGAAGGGGCAAGCCCGCGCCTCACTAGGCTGAACACGTCGGATTGGTCGCGTGCGACGGCAAAGGCGCGCAAGGCGACCAAAAAGCTCGCGTTCGATTTGGTCGACGTGTACGCGCGCCGCGCGGCGACGCAGGGCTTCAGCTTCGGCCCGGATACCGCGGCGCAGCGCGAGATGGAGGAGTCGTTCCCCTACGAGGAGACGCCCGACCAGCTCGCGGCTATCGCCGATGTGAAGGCGGACATGCAAAGCTCGCGCCCGATGGACCGTCTCATCTGCGGCGACGTCGGTTTCGGGAAGACGGAGGTCGCCTTGCGCGCAGCCTTCAAGGCGACGCAGGACGGCAAGCAGGTCATGGTCCTCTGCCCGACAACAATCCTTGCGCAACAGCATTTCGCGAACTTCCACGATCGCTTCGCGCCCTTCGGCGTGACGGTCGAGGTGCTCTCGCGTTTTCGTACGCCGGCTGAGCAATCGCGGGCGCTGGCGGGGTTCGCCGACGGCAGCGTGTCGGTGCTCGTCGGCACGCATCGACTTCTCTCGCGCGATGTGAACCCCTATGACCTGGGGTTGGTGATCATCGACGAGGAGCAGCGCTTCGGCGTGGGCCACAAGGAGCAGATGAAGAACCTGCGCGAGTCGATCGACGTCCTGACGCTTTCGGCAACGCCGATTCCGCGCACCATGCAGATGTCGCTGTCGGGCGTGCGCGACATGAGCCTGATCTTGACGCCTCCGGGCGATCGCAGGCCGGTTGAGGTCCATGTGGGGGAATGGGACCCCGACATCGTCTCCGGCGCGATCAGGCGTGAGCTTGCGCGCGGCGGCCAGGTGTACTACGTGAGCAACCGCGTTCACTCGATTGAGGATGCTGTGGCGCGCGTGCAGGCGGCGGCGGGCGAGGCGCGCGTCGGCGTCGCGCACGGGCAGATGTCGCGCGAGGAGCTCGAGCGCGTGATGGAGGACTTCAGCGCAGGCGAGCTCGACGTGCTCGTGGCGACGACCATCATCGAGAGCGGCATCGACAATCCTCATACGAACACGCTTGTGATCGAGGATTCCCAGCGCCTCGGCTTGGCGCAGATGTACCAGCTGAAAGGGCGTGTCGGGCGCTCGTCGGTGCAGGCCTACGCATACTTCATGTTCCCTGACAACGTGAACCTGACCGAGGAGGCCGAGGCGCGCCTGACGGCGCTCGACGAGCACACCGAGCTCGGCAGCGGCATGCGCATCGCTATGCGCGACCTCGAGATCCGCGGCGCGGGAAGCCTGCTCGGCGCCGAGCAGTCGGGCAACATGAGCGCGGTCGGCTTCGACTTGTTCGCACAGATGCTCGAGCAGGCGGTTGCCGCCACGCGCGAGGGCGACGCGGGCGCTGCCGACGGGCTGCCGCCAGCGCTCTCCGACATCACCGTGAACTTGCCGGGCCATACCTACCTGCCGGAAGAATATGTCCCCGATACCGATGAGCGCGTGCTGTGGTACCGAAAGATCGCGTCGGCGGCGACGATGGAAGACGTCGAGGCCATCGAGCAGGACATGCTCGCCAAGCGGCCGGAGATGCCCGCTGCGGCAAGGAACTTGTTCGCGAAGGCGCGCGTGAAGGCGTTTGCGAACGAGCATCATATGAGCACGGTGACGGTCGCGGGCGGAAAGCTCATCGTCGAGCCGGTCGCCGTGCCGCGAGACAAGATGGTGCCGATTCGCCGAGCGGGCGGTCGCTATCTTGCGGAGAAACGCAAGCTCACGCTTCCCACTAGGTATTTCAAGGTTGAAGAAGGCGATGCGCTCTTCGGTGCGGTCCTCGATTTCTTAAAGGAGCTCAGCGGTGGAGAAGGGGAGTAGAGAGCGCTTTCTCTTTGGCGTGGTGTGCGCGCTCGCGGGCGGTGCGCTCTGGGGCTTCTCGGGTGCGTGCTCGCAGTACCTGTTCGCGCACTACGACATCGACGCCTCCTTCATCACCGCGGCCCGCATGCTCGGCTCGGGTGCGCTGTTCTTAGTGCTGCTGCTTGCGACGCGCCGCGAGCGCCTTGTTGCGATGCTGTGCGATAGAGCCTCGTTTCGGCGCCTCGTCATTTTCGGTGTCTTCGGGCTCTTCGCCTGCCAGTTTTCCTACATCGCCTCGATTGGCTGCACCAATGCCGGTACAGCCACAGTGCTGCAATCGCTCGGTACGGTGTGGGTCATGCTTGCCGCGTGCGCGCTCGCAAAGAAGCCTCCACGCGCAGGAGAGGCGCTGGGGCTTGTACTTGCCCTGGCTGCAACCTTCCTTATCGCGACGCAAGGCGACCCGTCGAGCCTGGCGCTTCCTGCTGCGGGGCTTGCATGGGGCCTTGTCAACAGCCTTACCGTTGCGATTTACATCATGTACCCAAAACGTCTCATGTTCGTGTGGGGAACCCTCTTGACGACGGGCGCTGGCATGGCAATCGGGGGCGTTGCCGCGGGAATCGCGTGGGCGGCACCTGCCGTGTGGGGCGGTGCCGTCGTCATGCCTGCACTCGATGCGACGGGCTGGTTCGTCCTTGCCGCCATCGCCGTTTTGGGAACCTTCGCGGCCTTCACGCTGTATCTGCACGGCGTCGCGCTCGTGGGTCCCGTGACGGGCAGCCTGCTCGGCGCCATGGAGCCGGTGAGCGCGACGGTGTTCGCCGCGCTGTGGCTCGGGACTTCGTTCACCGGCTACGATTGGGCCGGCTTTTTGCTCATGGTGTCGATGATCCTGCTCGTCTCTGTAGCGGGCGGGAAGGAAAAGTCTACCGCGCGCAGGTAGCGCACATCTTCGCGATGCGCCGCCCCGTGTCGTCGGTGATTTCTATGGTGTAGAACCCCAGACGGCGGCCCGATTTATCGACATCGCAGGTTGCGATGAGCTTTTCGCCCTTTGTTGCCGAGAAGTACTCGATGGTGTTGCTCACCGATACGCTCGGGGACTCACCGATGTTGCAGGCGATGGCGAGCGCGAAGTCGGCGAGCGTGAAGATGGCGCCGCCCATCACGTTCCCCGTTGCGTTGCGGTGGATTTCGGTGAGCTTCATCTCGCAGACCGCATGTCCGCGCCTCGCTTCGACGACGGTGCAGCCTGCCGCGCGTGTGGCGAACTGGTCGTTCGCGAAATAGCTCGCCACCTCTTCAAGTGTTGGATTGTCCGAGAGCATTTTCGCCTTCTTCTCTTTGTTATTCGGCGTCAGGTTGGGGGAGCAGCTCGCCGGCATATGCCTCACGAAGGCTTGCGGCGCCTTGGGGGCAGGCGTTTGTGCACAGCCCGCAGCCGATGCACAAGCGCGCTTCGAAGACGAGTTGCCCATCCTTAGGGCTTGGTCTGCGGGCGCCTGTGGGGCACGATTTCGCGCAGGCGAGGCTGTTGTCGCAAAGAGAGGCGTCGGTAACGGAGAGCATCACGCGCTTGCGCACGGCGACGGCGTCGGAGGCATCCGCCGCTTCGAGCAGCATCCGCTGGCGAGGAGAGAGCGAGCATCGCGTCATGCCCCCCTCGGCGTATGCGTTTTGCTCGGGGGTTCCGACCGCGCCCCCGATGCGCTCGTCGGCGAGCATGTGGTCACGCTGCTCGTGGAAGGCGCGCAGCGATTCGTTGCGCTTCATGCGGTATGCGCCCGAGGCGATGTCTTCCGCCTGGTCCTTCAAGTCGAGAAGCGCTTCGCGGCGGTCCTTGCCCGATGCGTCGCCAAGCGTTTGCATGAGCGTCGGGGCGACCTGCTCTTCGGGAACGTCGCCGGTGAACGCCACGGTGCACTCGGTGGCGTCTTCTGCTTGCTCGATTGCGCGGGAAAAGCGCTCAAGCCCCTGAGATTTAGTGCGCTTGCATGCTTCGCATTCCTCGAAGATGACGGCGACGGCAAGGTCGATGCCGAGCGCAAGCGCGCAGGTCCAAAGCTCGGGCGGCAGCATCGCAAGGCATGGCAGCACGATCACATTGTCCGCTGGGGTAAAGCTGGAAGGGAGCAGGTACGAGCACGTCAGGAGGACCTTCTCGCCCGTGAGCGCGATTTTGCGCATCTGCGAGAACACCGCCTCGATTGAGGCACCGGGAATCGCGAAGCCGTCGCACACGCCAACGCATATCCCGCATTTGGTGCAGGCGTGCGAATCGACGGCGGCGGAGGCGTTCGCGATGGCGATTGCCTCCTTCGGGCATGCCTCGATGCACTTCATGCAGCTGGAGCCCTGGGGGCGCGTGCAGAAATCGCGCAGGAAGAGCACCTTGCGCGGAGCGCCCAAAGCGACGCGCAAGGTAGAAGGGGCGCTCGCGGTGGATTGTGCGTCGCGAGCGCCCTGTTCGATGTCGCTATTCGTTCCCACCGAAAACCTCGGCGGTGACCTGGTCGATGCGCGCGATCACGTCCTCGCGAGGCAAAAGCTCGATCGATTCGAACAGCGGCGGGGAGACCATGTTGCCGCAGACGGCCACGCGCAGTGGCTGCAGCACGAGCTTGAGCTTCATGTTGAGTGCGTCTTCCTCGCCGAGCTCGCGGCATGCGGCCTCGAGAGTTCCCGCTTCCCATGCGCGGCTCTCGTCGGCAAGGATTGCACGACAGGCTGCAAGCGCCTCGTCGGCGCGCGCGCCTTCTTTCAGAAGCACCTTCTTCACGCTCTTCTCGTCGAGCACCTCGACGCGCGGCCCCCAGAACATGTAGGCCAGCTTGTCGGCAGCGTCGACAAGGCGCGTCTCACGCTCGGCAACGAGCGGGTAGAGCTTCTCGTAAAACTCGGGGCGGTTCGCGATGTCCGCCGCAGTCTCGCGGATTTCCTCCTCGGAGATCTCGGCATCGGCGGCAACGCCCGCGCGGGCGCGCGCAAGCCAAGGAACGCTCGCGTCAATCCAGTCCCCGGCGCTCATCTCCTTGATGTACTGGCCGTTCATCCACTCGAGCTTCGTTTCGTCGAACACGGCGTCCTTTTTCGTGATGCGGTCGAGCGAGAACTCGCTGCACAGCACGTCGCGGCTTATGAGCGTCGTCTCGCCGTCGAGTGACCAACCCAGAAGGGCCAGGAAGTTCACCATCGCGTCGGGCAGGAAGCCGCGGTCGCGGAACTCCTCGACGCTCGCTGCGCCGTGGCGCTTGGAGAGCTTCTTCCCGTCGGGGCCTAAGATCATCGACAGGTGCGCGAAGGTGGGCACGTCGTAGCCGAGCGCCTCGTAGATGAGGATCTGGCGCGGGGTGTTCGAGAGGTGGTCGTCGCCGCGGATGACGTGCGTGATCCCCATGTTCGCGTCGTCGCATACGACCGCGAAGTTGTAGGTGGGCGTGCCGTCGGTTCGCACGACGATCATGTCGTCCATGACGTCGGCGGGGAAGGAGACGTGCCCGTACACGGCGTCGTCGAACTCGATGGGGCCGTGGTCAAGTGGCACCTTCAGGCGCCAAACATGCGGTTCGCCTGCGTCGATGCGGCGCTGCGCCTCGACGGGGTCGATGTCGCGGCACGTGCGATCGTATCCCGCGTAGCCGCCTTCCTCCGCTTCCGCCTTCGCGCGCTTCTGGTCGAGCAGTTCTTTCGAGCAGAAGCAGGGGTAGACCGCCCCGCGGTCCTTCAGACGCTCGAGCGCGGTCTTGTAGGTGTCGAAGCGCTGGGTCTGGAAGTAAGGGCCCGCGTCGCCGCCGACTTCAGGACCTTCGTCCCAGTCGAGGTTGAGCCACTTCATGGCGTTCAGGATGACCTGGACGTTCTCTTCGGTCGAGCGTTCGGGGTCGGTGTCCTCGATGCGCAGGATGAAGGTGCCGCCCATCGCGCGGGCGAATGCCCAGTTATAGATTGCGGTGCGCGCGCCGCCGACGTGCAGGCGCCCAGTGGGCGAGGGTGCGAAGCGTACGCGTACGGATTTGTCAGTCACGGATTCCTCTTTCGTCTTTTGGAAGTCGTTTCAACCTGCATATGATACTCGCTTTCGCGCCTGATGGCAGGGATTGCACCGTATTGCGACAATCTACGCGGCGGGGAGGCGAGGCCTGCCTGCCTCACGGCCCCTGCATGCGAGGGCGGGTGAAGCTAGGCGCGGCGCAGCGCGAAGCCCGCGATTGCCGAAACGGCGCTCACGGCGATCGTCGTGGCAAGCCAGATTGCTCCCATGCCGATCCAGAAGGGCTCGGGGTACATGGTGATGAGCAGCGAGTCGGCGCTGAACACCCAGCTGCCCTGCGCGAAGAACAAGCTGTGGAACACGGCGAACAGCCCTTCGAAGTCGATGGCGGCCCATATTCCCAAGATGGCGAAAATCGCAATCGTTCCCAAACCCGCGCAGAGCAAAACCGTCCCGAACGTTCTTCTTCCGCTCGCGCACCCGACGCCCACGGCGGTGAGTACGGCCGCGATGAACACGCCCAGCACGACGGGTTCGGCTGTCGCAAGAACGCCGAATACGTCGTCAAGGTGTTCGATCGCCTCGGGGTCGAGCACGTAGGTGTCGGACGCCTGCGCGAGCAGCATGTCCACGTTCTCGCTGCTCGGCTGCAGCGTGCGCATGCGCGCCAGGTCGTCGGCCTCGTCGTAGGATCCCCCAAACGTGTTCGCGAGGCCGAAGAACAGCGAGGTCGAAGCGGCGTTTGCCGCGTCGGCTCCGCTCACCTTGTCTCGCGCGGCCATCTCGTCCCACAAGGCGGTGTCAAGCGAGCCGCGGTGTGCGCGTCCATCGGCTTCCGCTTGCGCGTTGATATCGTAAATTGCCTGGTTGAGGGCGAATCTGTCGTTTTTATCAAAGGTATAGCGCTTTCCCGCGAGCGCCATGTCGCAAAGCTCCTCGTGCGAAAACGGCGTCGTCGGGTTGGTGGTCCCGACGTAGGCGTCGGCAAGCGAAGTCGTCGCGTTGTCGGGAACGGCGACAGCGACAAACCCGGCGGCAACGAAGCTTACCGCAAGGCAGATCGCGCACACCACCGACACGATGCGGTTTCCCAAGCCCATGCGCCCGCCGCCCTACTCGTCGACCCAGATGGTTGCCGCGGTGATGCCGCGCATGGGCTTCGAGATGGTAGGCAGGGGCCCCAAGCGGCTGAACACGCCCTGGAAGCGCCCGTTGTAGCAGTAGAGTCCCTCCAGGTTGTTGTACAGAGCGCCCGCGCGGTCGACTTCCTCGTCGGAGAGGCTCTCGATGTCGTGGTCGGGCTCTAAGATGTGCGTCTTGTACGGCGTGATGTAGCGCTGCACCAGGAATGGCGCGCCTGCTGCCCCGTTCGCGAAGCGGTCGATGATTTCGTCCCACTTCTCCTGCGTTTGGAAGCACCCGGCGTACACGTCGGCGGCCCCGTAGGCGTCGGTTGGCTTTACGATCCAGGCGTCCTTGTTCGCGCGCACCTCGTCAAGGTCGATCTCGCTCGAGTCGAGGTAGCGCGTCTTGGGGACGGTGCGCGCGACGAACGCGTTCTCCTCGTCGGTGAGAAACGCCTGCGTCTTCGGGTGGAAAAGCGCCTCGCAAATCTGTTTGTCGTGCACGATGTGCCCGGCGAAGCTGCCGATGAGCGCCACCTTCTGCGCGCGCACCGCCTTGATGAGCGCCTGCGAGTCGTCCCAGAACTCGAGCACGTCGTTGGTGACGCAGCGGCGCCAGATGGCATGCACGGGTTGGCCCTGCGCGTCGTGGAGCACCTCGCCGTCGAAGGTGAGGTCGCGCACGTCGCATACGCAGCACGGGTAGCCGTGTTCCTCGAACTTCTTTGCGAACAGGTGGAACTCGTCTACGACGCCATTTTGCAGGTAGTCGCAGATGGCGAAGCGGGGATGCTCAACGCGTCCCTTGTAGGTATGGTAGATGCTGATGAAGTCCTCCACCCAGGCATCGAAGAGCTCACAAGGCTCAACTTTGTGGCGGCGCGCGAACTCCTGGAAGGTCTTCGCGTTCGCGAGCGAGTTGGTGATCTCGCGGTTCTCGTTCATGCCCGAGGATCCGTCGCCGTTGAACTCGCAGAAGGCGACTTCCCCAGTCTCTTCGTTCAGGAAGATGTCGAAGCGCGCGAAGGGGAGCACGGCGTCATAGCCGCGCGGCACCAAGATGAGCTCGGCTAAGCGCTGGTCGTAGTCGAAGATGGTGCGGTAGCCGGGGTCTTTCAGGTAGTGCTCGATCACCTTGCAAAGAATGCGGTGTGTCGTCTCGACCGTGGTGCGCATGATCTCGCGCGTGCGGCGATCGTAGAGGCGCGGCACGAAAGAGGTGGAAATCACCTGATGGTGCACGATAGCGGTGGAATTCTTCATGTAATCGTAGGCGGCGCGGCGGCTCTCGATGTCGCCGCCCAAGCTCTCCATGATGTCGAAATACTCTTGCGTATAGGCGTTGTTGCTCAGCATGCCCGCTCCTTCCGAGGGGGTGTCGGTCTGTCGTGATGAGTGTAGCATTGCAAGGCCTCGGCGAGGCGGCGGGATGGCGATGGAATGCTGATGGGGCTGCGGGCGTCATGAGTCCGACGTATTGGGAAGGGTGGCGGGGAGAAACTCCGCGAAGCGGCTGCGGTTGGGAATTGTTTCTTTTTTGTTCTCAATTAGAATAGACGACGATGTGGTAAAGTACCGCGTGCATAAACGAGGGTGCACGAATTGCGCCCGCGAACATCCGTTTATCAAGAGTCGGGGGAGAGAGTTGGCTCTGCGATCCCGACACCAACCTGGTGTTGTGCCAAGGTGGTCCGGCCGACAACGATGAAGGAGGAGCTTCATGGCCGAAGAACAGCATTCTACGTATCTATTCACGTCCGAATCGGTGACTGAGGGTCACCCGGACAAGATCTGCGATCAGATTTCCGACGCGATCCTCGACGCGATCCTCGAGAAGGAAACCGAGCTTCAAAAACAGGGCTACATCTCGCCGTCGGGCCAGCCCGCCGATGTGTCGAAGGTGCGCTGCGCCTGCGAGACCATGACCACGACGGGTGTGGTCGTCGTCGCGGGCGAGATCCGTACGCAGGCCTATGTCGACGTGCCGACCATCGTGCGCAACGTCATCTGCGAGATCGGCTACGATCGCGCGAAGTACGGCTTCGATGGCACGACCTGCGGCGTTCTGAACGCCATCCACGAGCAGTCGCCCGACATCGCGCAGGGTGTCGACGAGTCGTTCGAGGCGCAGCACGGTGAGGCGGAAGACGTCTACGAGACGGTAGGCGCAGGTGATCAGGGCATGATGTTCGGCTATGCCTGCAAGGAGACGAAGACCCTCATGCCGATGCCGATTTACCTGGCGCAGCGCATGAGCGAGCGCTTGGCGAAGGTGCGCAAGGACGGTACGCTGCCCTATCTGCGCCCCGATGGGAAGACGCAGGTCTCGGTGCGCTATGTCGACGGCGCTCCCGTGAATGTGGAGAAGGTCGTCGTTTCCACGCAGCATGCCGAGGACATCGACAACGCCACGCTGCGCCGCGACGTGACCGAACAAGTCATCAAGCCCGTGCTCGCTGACGAGGGGGTCGAGCTCGCCGAGGGCGCCGAGATTCATATCAACCCGACCGGTCGCTTCGTCATCGGCGGACCTATGGGAGACTGCGGTCTTACCGGCCGCAAGATCATCGTCGACACCTATGGCGGCATGGGCCGTCACGGCGGCGGCGCGTTCTCCGGCAAGGACTGCACGAAGGTTGACCGCTCCGCTGCTTACGCCGCTCGTTGGGTTGCGAAGAATGTGGTGGCCGCTGACCTGGCCGACCGTTGCGAGATCCAGGTTGCTTACGCAATCGGCGTTGCGAAGCCAGTCTCCATCATGGTCGAGACCTTCGGTACGGCACACGTCCCCGAGGCCGATATCGAGCGTGCGGTGAACGAGGTCTTCGACCTGCGCCCGGGCGCCATCATCGACGACCTCGACCTGCGTCGCCCCATCTATCGCAAGACGGCCGCCTATGGCCACTTCGGCCGCGAGCTTCCCGAGTTCACCTGGGAGAAAACCGATCGCGCGGATGCGCTTCGCGCCGCGTGCGGCCTCGCCTAGCTGCGCTTTTCCGCGACAGCCTTTCAATTCCTCGCGCCGCCTTCCCTCCTTCGCAGGATCGGGAAGGCGGCGATTCGGGTCGTGCTGTATCGAGCTCAAGCTGGGAGCGACAAAGGAGGCTGCTGTGGTGACCTGTGACTTGGCTATCGACGAAGGCCAGCCAGTCTTCGTCGATAGCAAAAAAGTGAAACCTCTCGGAATCCTCTCTGTTTGAGAAGACTCCAAGAGGTTTATCTTAGTGCGCGGTTGTTTTGGCGCTAAAGGGTTAATATTGATGGGCGCTCTGCGGAACCGATTAACCGATATTGTCAGTTGCGTTGTTATTCAGCTTATTGTTATGATATTTAATTTGACGATGATATCTAATTAACCCGTTTACTCTCGTATTCTTTCTCGAGATCACTGAAACTATGCGACTCTGCGATTCTGTCAATATTTCCTGCTCCGACAGCTAGCATCATTCGATCCTTGTTAATTAATCGATAATAGTCGCCGTACTTGTCGTTGTATCCATGCTGATTTCCCAGACTACCATTTCCTGTGACACTTCTATTGGCGGGAATTACAACATATACTTTCCATTCGGAACCATCTGCAGTGAGTGTTTTAACCCTATCGTATGGTTCCCATGTTCCCTGTAAAGAGAGCCCGGCCTTTGACGTGTAGTTGAAAGAGCCGTCTTTGTTGTATTGAGACACTTCTCCTGTTTTTGAGCTTTTCCATGTTCCAATAATAGGTTCTTGGCTTGCGCAGCTAGCCAAGCATACTCCAAGGGCTAGGGCTAAAATCGCGGCAAGAAAACAGTTTCTCATTCTCATTATTGGACCTTTCTCATTTGTTTGGATATTACCTGGCGTCGCGTTTCTTCCAGCAAAGCTTGCAATGCTTAAGATTGCCTTCATATTCAATATTGGCGGATTCCTCTGTTTTGAACTCGTCCCATTCGGCAGGTGCGGGCGATGATAAGTGACAGTATCCTTTTATGTGCAGGGTTCGGGTTTTCGGGTTAACGTAGTAGCTTGGCATAAAATGCTCTCCTTTCGCGTTGACATGCATGTCAACTGTTCTTTATCTAAGGATAAAGAACATGTCTCTTTCTCTGATAATTTAGCTGAGGGGTGTTGGTGTAGTACTTCGCAAAAGTCTATTGCGTTAGCGACATGATTTGCTGGATCCATAGTGTTGCGTCCTTTCTGGCGCTGAGACTCTGAAAAGTTGTCAAGGATTTGCTTTCTGCTCGTTTTAGCTGCTCTTCAACGGCGAGATCGCGGTTGCGATTTGCTGCTAAGGTTTGGTAGGAGTTGAGGAATTGCAAAAAGCGGATTTATGGTCACTTTCTCGAGCCTATCGTTGGGAGCGACTGATTCGACCCAATGTAGTTCATGGTTCCTCTGGCGATTTCTTCCCTTAACAACGTTTCAACCGTCGTTTATCGGAAGTAGAGAATATGCTTGCTGAGAACGCAGCCCTATTGATATTCTCGTAAGTTTGCTTCTGGGCTATACTTGATAGCATGAAACTTGCCTCCGTTATCCTCGATATTCCCACCCAAGCGCTCGATGCGCCTTATACCTATGCTCTGCCCGCTGCGGACGGGGAGGACTCGGTATACGCTTTTTCTTCCGCATCGGCCCAGATGGAGTGCCTGTTTGGGGATGATGCCCTCGCGGGTAGCGCTGTGGGTTCGGGCGCGGTTGATCCCGTTGAAGTGGGGTGTGCGGTGCTCGTGCCCTTCGGCAGGCGCCAGGCGGTGGGGTTCGTCATCGATGTCTTCGAGGCGGGGCTCCCAGGAGATGAAACGTGGCCTTCCAGCCTCGATGCCCGCAAGTTGAAATCAATCGTTCGAGGCCTATCGAAGCCTTACTTCGACGAGGAGGGAGCAGCGTGCGCCCAATGGCTTGCGAATCGCTACATCGCGCCGCTTTCCTCTTGCGTTCGCCTGTTCACGCCTCCGGGGGGCATCCCGCGGATGGTGCATGGCCGCGATGGCCGATGGCGCTTGGAGGAGCAAAAGATTGGGGAAGTAGACGACCGCTGGGTTGTCGCCGGTCCTGAGCTTTCCACGTTCGAGCCGCGCAAGAACGCCGTTCGCCAGGAGGCGATCGTGGCGGCCGTGCGGACGGGCGAGCTGCGCGTGTCCGAGCTATCGGCCCAGATGGGAGCAATCTCGTCCACCCTGCGCGCCCTCGAGTCGAAAGGTGTCGTGCGCATCGTTCGCCGCCGCCGCATGCGGGGGGCTGACGGTGCGCTCGGCAGTTTGCCGGGTATTGCGGTGAGCGGCACGCTCGCTGAAACCTCCGACGGCGTGCCTTCCGCTTCAGCCTCTATCACGTCCACCATCGCGCCCGATGGCTTCGCCCCCTCGCCGAAGCCTGCGCTCACGCCGGGGCAGGAGAGTGCCCTCGCGGCCATCGACCGCGCGCGCAAGCATGCCTGCGGCGAGGTGGTCGTTGTCGACGGCGTCACAGGTTCGGGTAAAACCGAGCTCTACCTGCGCGCCATCGAGAAGACGCTTGCCGAGGGGCGCACGGCCTGCGTGCTCGTGCCCGAGATCTCGCTTACGCCGCAGACGGTGGGTCGCTTCCGCGGCCGCTTCGGCGATCTGGTCGCGGTCATGCACTCGCGCATGAGCCAGGGGGAGCGCTACGACCAGTGGGACTTCATCAAAAGCGGCGCGGCGCGCGTCGTGGTGGGGGCGAGGAGCGCCCTGTTCACGCCGCTTTCGAACATCGGGCTCATCGTGATCGACGAGGAACACGAAGGCTCCTACAAGCAGGATTCTGCCCCGCGCTACGATGCGCGCGAGGTGGCGCGCTGGATGGTGGAGCGCTCGGGCGGCGTGCTCGTCATGGGCTCGGCCACGCCTTCCATTGAGGCGCTCTATGCCTGCGAGCAGGGCGGGAGCTGGACGAAGGTAGATCTGCCCGATCGCGCGAACGGCAAGCCCCTGCCGGCGGTCGAGGTCGTGGACATGGCGGCGGAATTTCGCGGTGGCTCGCGGGCGATGTTCTCGCGTAAGCTCGTCGAGGGGCTTCGCAGCGAGCTTTCCCTCGGGCGCAAAGCGGTGCTGCTCTTGAACCAACGCGGCTTCGCGAAGTTCCTTTTGTGCCGCGACTGCGGGTTCGTGCCCACCTGCCCCTCGTGCGACACCTCGCTCACCTATCACGAGCGCGGTCGCATGCTCGTGTGCCACCATTGCGGGCACACCGAGATTGCGCCTGCCGTTTGCCCCGAGTGCGGAAGCCCGTACCTGAAGAAGTTCGGCGCGGGAACCCAGCGCGTCGAGGCCGAGCTGCGCGCACTGCTCGACGGGATGCCGGGCGTCGGCCCTGACGTGCCCATCATTCGCATGGACGCCGACACCACGAGCGGCAAAGGGGCCCACGAGCGCCTCCTCGAGCAGTTTGCCGGATCGGATGCTGCCGTGCTTTTGGGAACGCAGATGATCGCGAAAGGGCTCGACTTCGAGGACGTGACGCTTGTGGGCGTGATCAACGCCGACACGCAGCTCCACCTTCCCGATTATCGAGCTGCTGAGCGTACGTTTTCCCTGATTGAACAGGTGGCAGGTCGTGCCGGGCGTGCCGACTTGCCGGGGCGCGTGCTCGTTCAGACCTACGAGGCCGACAACGTCGCCATCCGCGCCGCCGCCACCTACGACCGCGAGCGGTTCCTTTGCGCGGAGCTCCCGAAGCGGCGCATCCTTCTCTACCCGCCGTTCGTCCGAATGGCCAACGTTCTTGTCTGGGGAAGGGACGAGCCCTCTGTGCGCACGACCGCCGAAAGGCTGTTCACCGAGCTTGAGGCGCATATCCGCGACTTCGGCGGTGACGGGTGGTCCGTCCTTCCCGCGAGCCCGTGCGTTCTCGCGAAGCTGCGCGGCGTGTACCGCTGGCATGTCGTGGTGAAATGCCCGCCCGAGGACGATCTTTCTCGTGTGATAGCCCCGCTGTTCCGCGCTCGTGTGCCCGAGGCGGACGTGAACGTTGCCGTTGACGTCGACCCGAACGATTTATTGTGACATTCAGACACATTCGGCTCGATTTATGGTATATTTTATCGCTGTGTATTTGCGCCCGGTTGCGGTTTAGCCCCGGGCGTTCTTATCCAGAAAGGACTATCACGTGGCAAAGGATTCCCAGAAATTATCGAAGAAGACTGCCGAAGAACCGAAAGACCTTTCCAATCCCGATGAGATTCTCGAGGAGGACGAGCTCGATGAGGATCCCGAAGAGGGAGAGCCTCCTGTAAGCGAGGTTTCCGAAGCCTCCGACACCACGCTCGACGAAGACAAGATTGAGGCTGGGATCGACGAGGAGGAAGACCTGCTCGAGGGCATTCCCGAAGAAGAACTTAAAGCAACCACCGATGTGCAGCTGCCGAAGGTGACGACGGCCCGCAGCAAGCGCCGTGCGACCCGCAAGCGCGCAAACGACGGCGGCGTGACCATGCTCACAGGCGACCCGGTTCGCATGTACCTGAAGGAAATCGGCAAGGTGCCGCTGCTCACCGCTGCCGAGGAAATCGACCTCGCCATGAAGATCGAGGCGGGCGTCGCTGCGGGCGAGCAGCTTGAGAAGGCCGACGCCGGCGAAATCGAGCTCGAGAGGCGCGACCTTCGCCGCCTGACTCGCATCGAGGAAGTCGGTTTCGACGCGAAGCAGCAGCTCATCGAGGCAAACCTGCGCCTCGTCGTGTCCATCGCGAAACGCTACGTGGGCCGCGGCATGCTCTTCCTCGACCTTATCCAGGAGGGCAACCTGGGTCTCATCCGCGCGGTCGAGAAGTTCGACTACCGCAAGGGATTCAAGTTCTCCACGTACGCCACCTGGTGGATTCGCCAGGCCATTACGCGCGCCATCGCCGACCAGGCGCGCACCATCCGCATTCCCGTGCACATGGTCGAGACGATCAACAAGCTTGTGCGCATCCAGCGCCAGCTTCTCCAGGAGCTTGGTCGCGAACCTACCCCGAAGGAAATCGGAGATGTGATGGGGTTGCCTGAGGAGCGCGTCCGCGAGATCCAGAAGATTTCGCAGGAGCCTGTGAGCCTCGAGACGCCGATCGGCGAGGAAGAGGATTCCCAGCTCGGCGACTTCATCGAGGACGACGCCGCCGTGGTGCCTCCCGACGCCGCGAGCTTCAGCATGCTCCAAGAGCAGCTCGGCAAGGTGCTCGATGGCCTCGCGGAGCGCGAGCGCAAGGTCATCAGCCTGCGCTTCGGTTTGGAAGATGGCCATCCGCGCACGCTTGAGGAGGTCGGACGCGAGTTCGGCGTCACGCGCGAGCGCATCCGCCAGATCGAGAGCAAGACGCTCGCGAAGCTGCGCCACCCGAGCCGCTCGAGCAAGTTGAAGGATTATTTGGAAGATTAATCCTTGCCGCTTAGGCAAACGTCGATTGATGCGATGCTGCGAGAGCCCCTCGTCACCGACCTGATCGCTTTGAGGCTGCCCCTTGCGCACTGAGCGCTTCGGGAGCCTTGTGCGATGCCGGCGCGACGAGGGGCTTTCTTGTCGAATCGCTTACCCAGCCCACGGGAAAGGAACCCATATGTCCGACCATACCTCCGAAGAACTCGAGTTCTTCGCAAGCTGCCTTCCCGGGTTGGAAGGCTTGCTTGCCGATGAGCTGCATGCGCTCGGAGTCCGCCGCACGCGCCCTCTTGGCGGCGGCGTGGCGTTTTTCGGCGCTCCGAAGGCCGCCTTGCGCGCATGTCTTTGGTCGCGGCTGGCGTCGCGCGTGCTCTGCGTTGAGGGGCGCGTTGGTGCAGCGGACTCGGATGCGCTCTACCAGGGGGTTTATGCGCTGCCTTGGGAGAATATCCTGCTTCCCGGCAAGAGCATTGCTGTGCGCGCTCGCGGGACGAACGAGGGGCTTCGCAACACGAAGTTCACGGGCATGCGCGTGAAGGATGCGATCTGCGATCGTTTGCGCGAGGTTCGCGGCGAGCGACCCGACGTGAACGTCGCGCACCCCGATATCGCCATCGACGTGCGCATCCACGAGGGGAAGGCGACGGTGTCGGTCGATCTTTCCGGTACGCCGTTGAACGACCGCGCCTACTTCGGCCGCAACGCGCCGGACACGATGCCGCTTCTGTGCTCGTATGCGGCGGCGCTTCTCGCATATGCGAAATGGGGCGAGCGAGCGGGGGAGGGCTTCCGCTTCGTCGACGCGCTCGCGGAGTCTCGCGGCGAAGACGAGAAGTCGCGGGGCTTGAGCGTTCTCGAGCGCGAGGCGAGGGCGATCGTTCTCGATGAGGCGCCCGGCGCGGCGCGTTCTCGATGGGGTTTCTCCTCGTGGGGACGCTTTGACGAGGAGACGTGGAACGCGTTTCTCGATGAAGCCGACGAGCGTGCCGAGCGCGCCCAGGAGTCGCTGTGTCCCCTCGACGCTTCCGCGCCGCAGCTCGTTGCCGCGGTGTTGATCGACCCGGCGAACGACAACGCGGTCTCCGCGGCGGGGGACGCATCCTTTGTGCGCGCAGCCGCCGACGCCCCCGCGCGCTCCGTTTTCGCCTGCATCGGCGGCGAGGGCGCGGCAGAGCGCTTCGGCGCCGAACCTTCGCTTTGCGAGGAGCTTGGGCGGGGGCGCGTGAGCATCAAGGTCCGCCTCTTCGATACGCCCCCGGCTGCGCCTGTGACGATCGTCGTTCCCGACATGTTCGGAGGGGCTGAGCACGTCGTCGACGTGCACGACGAGACGTCCTCCCAGTTCGCTTCCCGTTTACGCAAGGTGTATAAGGAACGACGCAAGTGGGCGCGTCGCGAAGGGGTCAGCTGCTACCGCGTCTACGATGCTGACTTGCCTGGCTACGCGGCCGCGATCGACCTGTACGCAGGCGCGGGCGAGGACGAGGGAAAAACCTTCGTTCATGTGGCCGAATACGCAGCCCCTTCGTCGATCGACGAGCTGAAGGCCCGCCATCGCATGAGCGATATCCTGGCGATTACTCCCGTTGTGCTCGGCGTGCCTCCCGAGCGCGTGTTCTCCAAGACGCGCCGTCGCGACCGCGGGGGAAGCCAGTACCGCGATGCCGGCGACCGTTCGTTTGTGGCAACCGTCGAGGAGGACGGCTCGCTGTTCGAGGTCGACCTTGCCGGGTACGTCGATACCGGCATCTTCCTCGACCATCGCGATACGCGCCACATGGTCGGCGAGATGGCGGCCGGCGGGGATTTCCTGAACTTGTTCGCGTATACGGGCACGGCGACGGTGCATGCCGCCGCGTGCGGTGCGCGCACGACGTGCACGGTGGATATGTCGGCGACGTATCTTGATTGGGCGCGCCGCAACATGGCGAACAACGGCTTCTCGGGGCGGGCCCACCGCTTCGAGCGCGCCGATGTGATGCAGTGGATCACATCGGCGCGGCGCGATCGTCGCCTGTTCGACCTGGTGTTCGTTGACCCGCCGACGTTCTCGAACTCTAAGTCGATGGGACGGCGCACGTGGGATGTGCAGCGCGATCACGTGGAGCTTCTCATTGGTGTGAGCCGCCTTCTCCGTGAGGGCGGGCGGGCCGTCTTCTCGTGCAATTTGCGCACCTTCAAGCCCGACTTCGAATCGCTTGAGAAATACGGCGTGGAAATCGAGGACATCACGGCGCAAACCATCCCGCACGATTTCGAGCGCAATCCGCGCATCCACAAGTGCTTCATCCTTCGCAGAAAGTAGCTGGAGCGGCTCTGGGAAATCGTCTTAATTTGTCCACGGCGAGTTCATTCTGAGCAGGAGGTTTGAGGTTGCTGTGGAGCGGAGCCTTACCTCGTGGTCAGTTGGGAGAGTTGTGCACTGTTCGGTGGTGGGACGCTCGTCCTCGCTATTTGCGGCGGACGGGTGAATCCTTACCAGGGCGAATGAAGAAGGCCGCGATGAGCATCACTACGCTAAGCGGGATGATCGTGGTCATGCATGCTTCCCAATACGTGGCACCGCTATCGATGATCGCCCCGTACACCGGGCTGAAGCAGTTGCCGAGGCACTGGGCGAACTGCATGACTGCCATGCCCATCGTCGCCGCCATGGCGGACTGGTTCATGATCGTCGGAGCGAACGGGCGAAGGCCGCCTCCGCCGAATCCACCGCAGATGCCCATCAAGACGATTCCGATCCAGATGAGCGACTCATTGGAGTTCTGGAACAGCAGGTAGAAGCAAATTAGGTAGGATACGGCCACGCCGACAGGGACGATGCGCTTCAGGCGATGGGGCAGCTTCGCGGTCACCGAGCCACCGAGCGGATTGGCGATAATGCTGATGCCCGTGACGACGGCAAGCCCCATGCCCGCTGCCGCCTCGCTCCAGCCCCAGCCGACCGGGGGAGCGCTTTGGAGAAATGTGGACAGGTACGTGTTCACGATGCCGGTCTGCCCGATGATGAAGATGAAGAACACGAGGCCGAGAAGCCAAATCTGAGGGTTGTTCAGCAGTTTCACGCACTCGATGAAGCTGCCCTCGGCGTTGTACCCAGCCACGCTGCCCTCGGGAATGCGGTAGAACACCAAGAACAGAACGAGCGCAACTGCCGCAAAAGTGACGACGACGCCGAAGACGCCTTGCCAACCCATCGAGCTTGCAATCATGGGGCAGATGATCGAGTCAAGCGTAATCGACAGGGGTACCCAGCAGCACCACAGACCCAATGCGAGCCCGCGTGTCTTGTCGGGGAACCACAGCGTGATCAGCGTCGGGGCCGATACTCCCGCAAGGCCGATGCCAGTGCCTTCGAGGAAGCGGCCGACCATCATGGTCGCGATATTGTCGCCGCCGAGAATCTCGACGAGCCCTCCGACGATTACGCCGATGGCCGAAAGCGCGATCGTTTGCTTCAACCCCAGCTTGCGGCAGATGAAGGCGGCGGGGAAGGCAAGCACGATGCCGATAAGCGATACCATCGTCATCAGCATGCCGAAGCCGCTTGCATCGAGGCCGAAACAGCCGTCGGGACTGACCCCCGGCACATAGATGAAATAAAGCGGAATCGAGACGATCTTGAATTGCGCCATGGGCGCAGCAAAGCTTATCAGGAACGTGATGATCCAAATCACCCACGCGTAGCGGGGCGTTTTCTCTTCCTTGATTGTGATTTCCGATTCAGCGAGGGGTCGTGGCCCTCGGTTGCCCTCGACGGACCTATCTTTCTCATCCATCGTCGTACCTTTCTCTTATGCGAAGTGCATGCGGATACAGGTTGTCACGCGTATGAAACGGGGAGAATTGCCTGAAAGCAGTAAGCTGTAGATAGAAGGAAGCAAAGGGTGCTAATCTTTATGGGGAACGGGGTCGCCCTCGACTTCCCACTCCTCGAAGATGACGCTGCCGTGGTAGCGGTAGACGCCGTAGACGCCCTTGAAGTCGTATCCAGCCACCGTGAACGATCCGCCCACAGAGGTCGAGAAATCGGCTGCCTCGGTGTTGAACCCGTTCGACGGGAACACGTACAGGTTGCAGATGCGGTCGCGGCTTCCCGTCGGCGCGAGCACGATGCCCGTACCGAACTCCAGGGGCAGGCCGTCGCTTTTGATGCGAAGGCCGGTGAGCGCGAGTTTTGCATCAAAACGCTCGATCCAGGGTTTTCTCGACTGTTTGGCCCAGGCGGCCCAAACGCTCGTGTTCTTCTTGTTGTCGTCTGCGTAAATGGCGTCGAAGAACTCTCGATAGCTTTCGGCTCCGTCGAGGTACTGCTCGAATTCGGGCAGTACGGTATCGCCGATCGTCGTTGCCAGGCGCAGTCGGTCGAGCTCGAGTGCCGATGTCAACGGTGCTTTCTTGATTTGCTTGAGCAATTCAGTTGCATCCACGGTAATCCTTCTCCTTACTGGCACGTTCCCCTCAAAAAGCGTTTCGATGTTGCAAGGGGCTGCCCGCAGCGGTGTCAGCGCAGGCAGCCCCACTTGTTGTTACTGCTTCAGCTTGTTAGCGCCCTATGCGCAAGGCGGCACCCAGAGGTACTGCTGAGGCTTCTCGTCGAGCTTCTTCACAAGCTCGTCGACAGGGCCGTACTCCATGCATTTTGCCTGGCAGTGGAAGACGCAGGAAGGCAGCTTGCCCTTCTCCTGGCGCTCGGCGCACAGATCGCACAGCTTCGTGAACGCTGGAATGAAATCATACACGTACTGGTCGGTCTCGTTGCCTTCCTTGTCCTTGATGGGCCACGGGCCGTTCTGCATGACCTTCACGCCCCACTGGCCAAGCGGCAAATCGAGCTCGGATTGGCATGCCACTTCGCAAGAATAGCAGCCGGTGCAGTACTGGTAGTCGACAAGAATTCCGTTCTTAGCCATTACAGTTCCTCCTCTTTGCAGCGATACACCTTGGCAAGCGTGCACTTGAGGTCAGCGCCGAAGCCGGTCGTACCAGGTTTGTTGGCAAGCAGCTGGTTGATGTTGGACTGGCGGAAGCCGTACAGGTTCGGCTCAGCGCCATCCTGCTCGGGGAACCACCAGCCGTGCTGTGCGGCGATGGTGCCCTCGTGCACCTCGTAGGTGACGCGAGCGCGCTGGCGTGCGCGTCCGCGATGGTTCTCAAGCCACACCCAGTCGCCTTCGCAGATGTGCAGGCGCTCAGCATCGCGCGGGTGAATCTGGACCCACGGATCAGGCGTGAGCTGGCGCAGATAAGGAATCTGGCGATGTTCGGAATGGAAGAACGAGGTGGTGCGGGCGCCCGTGATCATGATCATCGGGTACTCCTCGTAGAGGTCGGGCGTGGTCACAGGACCGATGCCCGGCTCTTCGATGTAGGGCAGCGGATCGTAGCCGAACTTCTGGAACAGCGTCGACCAGAACTCGATGCGGCCGGTCGGCGTGTTGAAGCCGGGCTGGCCATCGGGACGCATGAGGCCCTTCTCGTACTTCTTGTAGACGTACTTCTGGTAGGCCGGGCCATGCTCCATGAGCTCGCGGAAGGTGAATCCGGAAGGCTTCACGATCTCGTCGTAGACCTCGTCCTCGGTCTTCCACGGCCACGTCTTTTGCTTGCCCTCGGGGCGCTCGATCACGCGGTTGAACTCGTCGTCGTTGTCGAAGTACTGGGCGAGCTCGCGGTTGATCTCGCAGTCGGACTTCGCTTCGCCCTCGGTGGCGCAGCCGCCCGTGATGGCGGAGAGGAAGTAGTAGTGGGCGCGCACGGAGTGCTTCTCAGCCCACGTCTGAACAGGGAGAACGATGTCGGCGTATGCCTGGATCGTCGGCGTCATGAAGATATCGCACGCAGCGACGAACTCGACCTTCTTTATGGCCTCGTACCAGCGCTCGGTCTCGCAGCTCATGCAGGCGATGCCGTTGGACGTCTGGATCCAGATGCCCTTCACCTTGCCGGCCTCGCAGTACTCCAGGCACATGTCAGGCATTGCCTGGGTAAGGCCGTAGCGGTACATCGGGAACTCTTTCCAGCCGACGCGCTTCTTCTGCATCTCCTCGTTGATGAGGTCGTAGATGCCCCACGCGCCTGCGGAAGGCTGGTCGACGCCCATCGGGGATGCGGTGTAGCACATGCCGCCGGGGATATCGAGGTTGCCGGTGATCGTCCACAGCGCAGCGATAGCGGCAGCGCACGGAGTGCCTTGGGACTGCATGTCGACAGCGAGGCCCCAGACGACGTTTGCCGGATGAGCGTTCGCGAACATGCGAGCAGCAGCGATGATCTTCTCCTTGGGAACCCAGGTCATCTTCTCAACCTCATCGAGGGAGAGCTCGCGGGCGCGCTCGGCCAGCTCGTCGAAGCCGTAGGTCCAGCGCTCGACGAAGTCATGGTCGTAGAGGTCCTCGTCAACGATGACCTTGATCATCGCGAGGGCGAGAGCAGTGTCGGTGCCGGGGCGCAGCTGCAGGTGGATGTCGGCGTGCGCGGCAAGCCAGGTGACGCGCGGCTCGACGGAGATGAGCTTGCAGCCGAGCTTCATGGCGTCGGTCACCCAATGGCCCATGAAGAAGTCAGGGTTGGAGATGGTGGGGTTGCAGCCCCAGACGATGGTGCACTCGGGGCACGTCCACTCGGGATCGTCGTAGCGCAGCGCGGAGAACTGCGAGAAGTCGGCGATGAGCATGCCGCCGTAGGTCATGATCATGAGCGACAGGCGGGGGAGGTAGCACGCGGTGCCGGAGAGGAAGCCGTACTCGTTCGGGCTGCCGAACGTGTTCGCCATACGACCAACCTGCCACTGGTTGTCGCGAGCGGTGCCGCGCAGGCAGTGGATGGAGTCGCCGCCATAGGTCATCGAGATGCGGCGGAATTCCTTGTAGCAGGTTTCAAGCGCCTCGTCCCACGAGATGCGCTCCCACTTGTTCTCGCCACGCTCGCCAGCGCGCTTCATCGGGTAGAGAATGCGGTCGGGGTGGAACTCGACCTGCTTGAAAGCGAGGCAGCGCGGGCAGAGGGCGCCGCGGTTGTACGGATCGTCCGGGTCGCCTTCGCACTTGATGAAGCGGCCGGTCTCCTTGTCGGAGTACACGAGCACGCCGCAGCCCTCGTGGCAACCAGGCGCCGACCAGACGGACGTACGCGTGACGATCATGCCGTCTTCCTCGTACTGCCACTCGCCGGGATGCTTCCAGCGAGGGTCAACTTCCTGGTGCACGCCGGCACCGAAGTTGAACTGATTCTCCTCTTTGGAGTTGCCAATATCGTCGCGGTCGCGCCCCTCGATATTGGTCTCGACTTTCTCGATAGTGTCAGCCATCGATCCTCCTCTCGTAGGGCCTAAAAGAGTGCAGGTGTCTTCCCTGCGTCGGCCCGGCGGGACATGAAAACGGGTGTCCGCCCCGAGAATCCCGCCCCCTAACGGGTACTGAGAGTTGACCATGAATCGATGCTGACACTATCGCGTGAAAGGTATGCAGTATTGCGAAATCAGTACGTTGGTATGAGACGTTTACCTGGAATTTCGCAAATAAGTCATCATCTGGGCGATGAGAGGACCTGAGTTACCTGTGGTTCTCGGGCTCCTCGCTTAAAGGCTTGCCCTTCGGCTTCGGACTGATGAACATCGCTGCGATGAGCATCACGACGGAAAGCGGGATGATGGTGAACAGGCAGGCGTCCCAATACGTGTAGCCCGCGTCGATCATGCCGCCGTAAACGGGGCTGAAACAGTTGCCGATGCACTGCGCGAACTGCAGGACGGCCATACCCATCGTCGCCGCCATGGCCGACTTGTTCATGATTGTCGGAGCGAGCGGGCGCAAGCCGCCGCCTCCGATGCCGGCGCACAGGCCCATCAGCACGATGCCGACCCACACGAGTGTGATGTTCTCGGTCTGGAACATCATGTAGAAGCAGAAGAGGTAGATCACCGCAACGAGCACAGGCATGATTCTCTTGAGCTTTAACGGCAGCCTGTTGGTGATGGCACCGCCTGCGGGGTTCGCGACCAAACCGATCGTGGTGACGACGGAAAGCCCCATCGCCGCAGCTTGCTCGGTAAAGCCCCATCCGCCCGTCTCGACCGACGTTTGCAGAAACGTCGGCAGGTAGGTGTTGACGATGCCGGTCTGTCCCGCGATGAACACTGCGAAGACGATGAAGAGCAGCCAGATGTCTTTGTTCTTCAGGAGCACGACGCACTCTTTGAAGTTGCTCTCGACGTTGTAGCTTGCCCCTTCGCCTCCTGGCACCTTGTAGAAGATGTTGAACAGGATGAGCGCCACGGTGGCGAATATGATGACGAACCAGAAAACGCCCTGCCAGCCGCTTGCGGCGGCGATACTGGGCGTGACGAGCGCGTCGAGCGTGATGGAGAGGGGAACCCAGCAGCACCACAGGCCGAGCATGACGCCGCGGGTCTTGTCCGGGAACCACAAGGTGATGAGCGTCGGTGCTGACACACCCACAAGTCCGATTCCCAGACCCTCGATGAAGCGCCCGATGTAGAGGGCCGTGATGTTGGTGCCCGCCAAGGCGGGAATGAGGCCGCCCACGATAACGCCAAGGGTGGCGATGGTGATGGTCCACCTCAGGCCGAGCTTGCGGCAGATGAAGGCGGCGGGGAACGCGAGCACGATGCCGATGAGCGAGACGCAGGTCATGAGCATGCCGAATCCCGCTCCGTCGAGCATGAAGCCGCCAGCGGGGCTGACGTTGGGGACATAGATGAAGTACAAGGGGATGTTCACCAGCTTGAACTGGCCCAATGGGGCCGCGAAGCTCACGAGGAAGGTGACGATCCAGATGACCCAGGCATAGCGCGGGGTCTTTTCCTCATAGCGGTTGATATCCGATTCAGCGTACGGTCTTGGCTGCTTGAGAGCAGCGCTGTCTTTCTCCATTGTTCTCACCTTCTCTAGATTCGAATCCAGATACAGCGTGCAGAGGAGCACCGTCCTCGCAAAGGACGGGATGGTTTGCAGGCCGAAGGCGCTCGGTTGCCAGCGGGGGTGCAGGCACAAGCCGCTGGCGTCGTAAACGAAGCGCCCTGCGCCTAGCTTGCGGGGATCTGTCGCACGGACCACAGCATGGGGTTGCACTCGCGCCCGCTACCGCATCCGCATCGAACGGTCGGCTCGACCACCTTCGCCCAGTAGTTCTTGTCCGTTTGATAGACCCACTGGATCTCGTCTAGGGTTCCGGTGATGGTGTACCACCACTCCATGCTCGGGCCATAGGGGCTGAAGCGCCCGTCGGTCGCCGACTCGCCGCACTTGGTGCAGTAGATCTCGACCGCGCCTTCGCCTTCCGGCCTCTTGCGTTTGAGGGAGTTGCTTGGGGCGGCCGCCTGCTCGGCTGGGATCGATGCTTCCACTTCAACCGGCTTGACGTCTTCCATCGCGATCATCGTTTCTCCCTTCCGGCCTCTTCGGCCTGTTTCCCGTTGATTCCCGTAATGTCGGGATGAGCATAGCTCGGATGCGCCTCCTCGCCGGGCGCCCGGGGGATTCTGGCGCCGCAGACGCTGCAATGCTGCGCTCCCGGCTCGGCGACCTGCCCGCACATCGGACAGGTGCCTGCAGTGTTGAGCGGGCGAGGGTCGACCTTGCCGCATAGACCGCAACGTACGCATACGCGCGTGTACCCACCGCACACAGGCCCTCACCCTTTCCTCTTTGCACTTTGACCCGGCGCTGAGCCGTTGTTTTCGCGGATTATTCCAATGAAATCTGCTCAGCGCCAGGGTTGAACGCTTACTGCTTTGCTGCCGTGCCCGTCTTGGGTACGAAGAGCACGTGCTTCGTCGTGGCACCAGCCAGCTTCGCTGCCAGCTCGTCGACGGGCCCGTATTCCATGCACAGCGACTGGCAGTGCTTCACGCACGTTGGCTTCTTGCCCTTCTCAACGCGCTTGGCGCACAGGTCGCACTCGTCAGTGGGAATGGGCACCGTGTCGAGCTGCCAGTTCTTCTTGTTGATCTGCCAGGGGCCGATGGTGGCCATCTGGATGCCGTAACGCCCGATGGGGATGTCGTGCTCGACGGAACAAGCCATCTCGCAGGTGCCGCAGCCGGTGCAGAACTCGTAGTTGATGAGCAGTCCGTATGCCTTCTCAGCCATGGCTAGTCCTCCATTTCTGCTTCGAGGGTGGAGTTGCGGAAACTGCCCTCGGCGAAGCGGTCCTTGGGCTGTGCCGGTTCAGGCAAGGGGATTTCTTCCGGCGTGCACTTGTAGACCTTGCACAAGTAGCACTTGCTCTGGTTGCCGAACCCGGTGTCGCCGCATTCCGACGGCAGGCACACGTTGATGTTGCGGGCATAGGTTGCGAAGCAGCCTTCGCCCTGGTCCTCCGGGTCGGCTTCGGGGAACCACCAGCCGTGGTCGGCTTGCACCACGCGCGGGTCGACGATCGGGGTCACCTTCGCCACCTCGCGGCAACGGCCGATGGGGCTTTCGATCCAGCACCAGTCGCCGTCTTCGATGCCGAGCTCTGCCGCTTTGTCGGGATGGATTTCGAACAGCGGCTGGGGAAGTCTGGAGCGCAGACGGCTCATCTGCCTGTGCTCGGAGTGGAAGGACTCGTAGTGGCGCGCGCCGGTGGTGAGGACCAGTGGGTACTCCTTGTAGAGCTCCGGCTGGCTGTAGGGGCTCATCGGCGGCTCCTCGAAGTAGGGCAGCGGCTTCTGCCCCCAGGATGCCAGCAGCGTCGACCACAGCTCGATGCGGCCGGTCGGTGTATTGAATCCCACCTTGCCGTCGGGGCGCTGCTCGCCCTTCTCGAACTTGCGATAGTGGAACTCGGGGTAGATCCAGTTGAGCTTGCGGGACTTGTCGTAGGTGATGCCGGCCTCCTTGATGAGGTAGGAGAAGTACTCCTCAAGCGTTTCACCTGGCCAGAGGTCCTTGTTCCAGCGGCGGCCGAGCTCCCAGTTGATCTGGAAGTCGTCTTTCGACTCGCCCATCGGCTCGCAGGCCTTGTTGGTGTTTTGGATGTAGTACCACACCGAGCGCAGACCCTCGCGCTCCGGGTAGAAGCACAGCGGCAGCACGACATCGCAGTTTGCCATGAGGGTCGGCGTCATGAAGCAGTCGACGCCCACGACGAACTCGCAGTTCCTAAGACCCTTCTCGACGCGGGGCTCGGGGTCCTGTGCACAGCAGGCGAGCGGGTTGGTCGACTGGATCCATGCCGCGCGGATCTTGAACGGACGGCCGGTGACCAGCTGGTCGATCATGGAGTCCGCCTGGCACTGGACCATGCCGGAGTTGGTGATCATCTCGTAGTTGGAGCCGATGCGCTCTTTCTCCTGCTCAGGGGTGAAGACCTCGCGGGGATCGGGCGGCAGCCAAACCTCGGTGTTGTACGGGTCGTGCACGGTGATCATGCCGCCGGGGATGTCGATCTGGCCGGTGATGCACCACAGGTTGCACAGTGCCTGGGAAGCGGTGACGCACTGCAGGTTCATGTCGATGGCCAGGCCCCACTGCACGGCCGTCGGCTTCTCGGACATGTACTTCGCAGCGGCGATGATGTCTTCCTTGTCAAGCCAGGTGACCTCAGAGGCCCAGTCAAGGTTGTAGGGCTCGCAAGCCTTCTCGTACTCCTCGAAGCCGTAGCACCATTTCTCGACGAACTCGTGGTCATAGAGGCCGTTTTCCATGATGTACTTGCCCATGGACAGTGCGAGCATGGAGTCGGTGCCGGGGCGAATCTGCAGCCAGAGATCTGCCTTCGCAGCGAGCCAGGTCAAACGCGGGTCGACGACGATGAGCTTCGAGCCGCGCTTCATGCAGTCGACGACCCAATGGCCGAGGTTACCGTCAGCATTGGCGATAAGCGGGTTGTTGCCCCAGACGAAGATGTTCTTCGGGGCGACCCATTCGGGATTGTCGTAGCGGTCGGGGAACTGCATCGAGAAGTCGGGGCAGGTGTAGCAGCCCTGGATGGTGTTCGCGGCTGCAACGCGGGGAACGTAGCACGCGTTGCCGGAATGGAAGTACGAGTACTGGATCGAGCCGAGCGCATAGCCCAGGCGTGCGTTAATCGGCGGCGTGACGCGGCCGGTGCCGGACGCGAAGATGATTGCCTTTCCGCCGTACTCATCGCGAATCTTGGTGAACTTCTCGTCGATCATGTCGTAGGCTTCTTCCCACGTGATCCGCTCCCACTTGTCCGCCTTACCGCGGAACTTCGGGTCGCGCTTCATCGGGTGGAGCAGTCGGTCGGGATGGTAGATCGCCTCGGCCACGTCGAGGCAGCGCATGCAGAGGCGCCCCTGGTAGTACGGATTCTCCTCGTCGCCTTCGACCTTGATGAACTTGCCGGTCTCCTTGTCCGTATACACGATGACGCCGCAGCCGTCATGGCAGCCCGGCGCAGACCAGGCGGCCGACCTGGTGCAGATCATGCCGTCCTCTTCCCACTGCCAAGGCACGTCTCCGCCGGTGTACATGACAGGCGGTTCGTTGAAGAACGTGGGGCGCATCCCCTTCGACTCGTCGCTGTCGTGGGGAATGTCGATTCTCATTGTCATTTGAGTCACTCTCCCTCTCCTAGAGCTTTCCACTAATGGCTTACTCGCCGTGATAGAAGTCGAGAGTGGTAAGGCCTCCTTCCTTAGCGCCCTCCGCTTCTACCTTTTCGGTGGCTCACACGTTAGGTCGCAAAATCGAGGATGGCTTGACCGCAGGAGTTCCAAAAGTGAGATTGGAACTCGCTTGATGAGGGGCGGTACGCTGCGTATGAGGTATTGAGCTGGAGAAATACGTTTTCCTTGAAATAGCGGTCCAGAGGGTGCGCTTATTTGGACCGACACCGTTATTGCTCTTGGTCCAGAAGCGCGATAAGTTCCTGTTGCGAGTGGACGCCCGCCTTGCGGTAGATGTTCGACATATGAGTCTTGGTGGTGCTCTCGGAAATGAAGAGCTTCTCAGCGATGGCCTTCGCATTGCGCCCTTGTGCGGCCCACGTGAGCACTTCCGCTTCGCGCGGGGATAGCTTGCAGCGCTTTACCAGGCGGGCGCAGCGCTTTTCAAGCGAGCTGTCCTGTGCGGCTTTTGTCGGCATGTCGACAAAAGTGATGGTACGGTAGCCCGGGACAGAGGATTCTTCGTCGAAGGGCAAAAAGAACAAGGATGCCAAGATGAAGGATGCGACGATGGCCAAGGTGACGACGAGGCTTGCATCCTGCGCCTCGCTTGCCACGGTGAGCGTGCCGATGAGCAGGCCTGCGGCGAATCCGCAGTTGGCGGCAAGCTTTCCCCGGGTAGAGGTGTAAAGGACGGGAAACTCTTTTGTTGCAGCGAGCACCGCCAGGCAGCCGCAGTGCACGGTGCGGAAGAGAAACCAGCATACCACCATCATGCCGAGGGCCACGATGGCAAGCGCGTCCCCAGGCGCGAGATAGAGGAGCAGCGCGCACGCGACGATGGCGGAGAAGAGGCGAAGCGCGCCCGAGTAGAGCATTGATCGACGGTTTCCCATCGCCGAGGAGATGATGGCATCGACGAGAATCGCCGCCGCGCCCGCAATGAGCACGTTTGCGGTCCTGGTGCGGAACAGCAGGATGAAGGCGTATCCGAACGCCACGTTGAGAGTGGCGCTCACGATGTCGAGATGGCGGGTTCCCTTGAAGAATGTCACCACGGGCTTGACGGACCTGTCGGGCTGAGGGCGGCGGCGGGGGTTTATGAACATGACGAGCAGCATGCTTGCAAGCAGCATGAGCCAGCAGACGACGCCGAGAGCGAGCTTGGGGAGCAGCGCGGTGCAGAAAAGGAAGAGCAGCCCGCCGGTGCAGAAGACCGCTGCATGGGCGAATTGGTTGTGACATAGACCGCCATGGACCATGAAATCGTCCCATAGCATGAATCCCATGGCGATTGAAAACCCAGCGAGAAGGAGGCATGCGTACATGAGGGGGAGCGGAGGCGTTTCCCCTAGGGCGTCGAGTGCCATAATCAGGGGAGAGAGCGAACCGGGCAGCAAGCTTGCGAGGAAGAAAAGCTTCTTGTGGCAAAGCGCTACGCTGTCGCGGTGTCTGAACCAGAGCAGCAAGCCCTCCGTGCCGATGATGCTTCCGATGAAGAACACGAATTGCCCCAGATGAGCTTTGATGAAATCTACGCCAGGCGGGAGCTCTGCAAATGCCCCGAAGGAGGCGATCAGGTAGTAGCCGTAATACAGGCAGAATCCCACGACGATGGTTAGCTGCATGAACCCGAGCCCTTTGGTTTTCACGATGTCCCCTTTGTTTCGCTGGTTTCCCTTATCAGCTGCACGCCCTCGTTGCGGCAGCGGATTGGGGACGTCACGTCGTTGCGGGGGAGCATCCCGAACGCGCCGCCTCGCCCGATTCCACTTCGCAAAACGCTTGTATCGCTTTCACGATCGAGGCTATGCCGTGGCTGCGGTCGCTGTTGAGATGCGGTTTCATCTGCGGATGCTTGAGAAAGCGCGGCTGCCATGCGGCGACGTCTTCGAGGGGCTGCGTATCGAGCATCCATGTGAGTGCCCCAAGCAGCCCCTCGATGATGAGGGAATCCGATCCAAGGCTCAGCTTCAGGCGACCGTTGCGCGCTTCGAGCATCAGCCAGGCGTTGCTTGCGCAGCCTTCCACCTTGCAATCGTCGGTGCGGTCTTCTTCTGGAATCGTGTTTAGGTCCCCGATGAAGCTTAGGATGTACTCGAATTGCAGCAGGGTGTCGTCAAGCAGCTCGAGGTTGCCGAGGAGCTCGTTTTCCCGAGCCTTTATTGAAGCGATTCCATTGCCGCCTTCAAGTTGAACGCTCATCGATCTCCCCATTCGTTTCGGGCGTGTCTACCCAAAGCAGGCGATTGCCAGTTTGTTTCGGTTACCGAGCTGCCTGCCACACGAGCGCGGCAAGCTCGCCGACACTATCGCAGAGCCCGGCCCTAAAGCAATCGAGCTGCACGTGGAATTCCTTCTGCAGAGCCATGATCATAAGAGCTTGTTTGACCGTCGCGGAGTCGGCACCGTCGCAGTTTGTGGCCTTGTCCTCGCTTTTGACCAGGTCAGGTGCTATTTTCAGCATCTTGGCGAGGCTTGCCTGCGCCAGCTTCTCCAAATTGTCCCCTGCTGGTTCGGCTTCCTTTTCGTCAAGGCGGAACTTGGCCAAGATGAAGCGCCCGACCAGGCTCTCGACGCGCGGTTCATCGAGCTTTCCTGCCGCGCGGTCACTTTCGAACTCTTCGCAGACGAGGGAGGCTCCCCGCTTCGCAGCGAGGAGCCTATCCATAACGGCCTTATCGGGCATCGCGTGGACCCCTTAGGCCACGACCGGAGTAAGGCCGAGGCGCTTCGCGATGAACACGAACTGGTCGACGTAATCGCCGTACACGAGAGGAAGGTGCAGGCCGAACGTGACATGCTTTTGGAAGAAGTCGCGCTCGTCGGCAACACGGAAGATGAAGCCTCCGTTGCAGTTGTCGGAATCGTATCCGAACCCTGCGACAATTTCTCCGCGACCGATGAACATTTCCTTGCAGTCGGACGAGATGCGAATCATCGTGATGACCTGGCCCTTATCCGCATCAAAATCATGGCGCTGGATCGCTCCGAACCTGGCGTCCAGAGCGAAGTGACGCAAGGTGAAGTCGTCGAGCTTGTCAAAGCCGTGGAGGCAGCGGCAGGGCGTCGAGTGGCTTACCAGGTAGAGGTTATTCTTGTCTCCTTCGATAGGTGCCGAATATTTCGGGTCGGAGAAGTTAACCTCTCCGTCGGGCCCGAGCGGTGCGGGTAGGGTGTTGCCCATGTAGGCCGCTTTCCCCGTGAGCGCCATTTCGAGAATCATACACAAAACCGAGGTAGCGTCGTACTCGCACGCGGAGCCTACGCCGCGCTCGAGGTTGAGGCTATGGGTGAGGCAGAAGGTGAACTGTTCCTCGTTGAGTCGCCTCGTCGAGCATGCGTCGGGGCAGGGCGCCGCGAATCCCGAGCAATCGTAGTAATCCATAACCTTGTCGACAACCTTGTACGCCTTAAGGCTGTTGACGAGGTACTTTTTCTCAATCTGACACTCGGATGCGTCGGCCATAAGGCTTTCGGCAAGCTCTTCGCACCAGGCGATTTCCTCCGGCGTGACGTTCATGGTCTTGCGGCCGGGAGTGGTGTGGTTGCCTTCTTCAGGCAGGGGAGACAGGTAATCCATAAGCTCGTGCACGTTCACGTAGCGGAAATTGGTTCCGAACATATCGCGCGCGAGGCAGAGGCTGTCAAAGGTATCGGTACCGCCTGCCATCGCCTTGTCGCCTCCGAAGCGCGGGGCGAGCAGGATGTTTGCAGTGCGCAGCGCCTTCTCGGCGCGAAGGCAGAGCAGCTTGTCCTTCAGCTCGGGCCAGCTTAGGGAAAAGATGATGTCGGCGCCGCGTCGCACGCTCGAAGCGAACGCCAACTGTCCGTACATCTTGAAGGGATTGGGGCCAATCGGCTTTTTGGTTCGCAGCGCAAACTCCTCGATGACGGTGTTTGCGCCGAACGCGGTGTTTACGAGGTAGAAGTCAACGATATGGTCGTCTGCGAGCGCCGATTCGAACCACTCTTCCTTGATGTCCCAATCGTCGGTGGTTCGAATGACGGCCGGCTCCAAAACTTCGAACCGCGCGTCGTTGCGCAAGTTGAAATCTAGCGCCTTCTGCATCCCCTCATAGATCTTGCCGTTGATAATCGCGTCGAAGCCAGGCTCGAGCGCGTCACCCGATGACATGCGGCAGGGTCCCTCGTAGTAGTACTTGTGCTCCATTGCGAAGAACACCGGCTTAACCACCAGTTTCACGTCTTTTGCGCTACGTACCGTCATGGTTGCCTCTCCTTTCGGAGCGCTCTTACACGCTCCGTCTGATGCCGGTGCCTTCAATTCCCCTGCACCGGCATTCCCCTTATACGTTGAGAACAGTTCACCACGAAGCGATGATGACGCTATCGTATAGCGGGTATGCAATAGCGGAATTCAGTATGGTGGTATGAGACAGTGAGCTGCGATTTTGCTGAATGACATGACAATAGGGACTCGTCACGCAATCAAAAGGGAAGCCTACTTCTTTTTTGAGGATTGTTGCGGAATGGAAACGGGGTAATCCTCAACGAAGTCCATGAGCGATTGCTGGGAGTGGATATCCGTCTTGCGGTAGATGCTGTAGATATGGCTTTTGACGGTGTGCGGAGAGATGGTCAGCTTGTTTTGGATATAGGCGGCGTTGCGGCCCTTGGCGAGGTAGCGCAACACGTCGGTCTCGCGAGGGGAGAGTTGGTACATCTCGGCAACGGCGTTGCAGCGTGCTTCGAACATCTCGTGCTCGCTCATGCCCGCAGGCGCCGGCTGTGCTGGGGTTGCAACAGCTTCGCTTGGGGCAGGCGCACGGTCGGCATTCTCGTCATGATGCTCCGATTGCGGGAAGAACACGGTGACGGCGAGGACGACGAGACATGCGGTGCACAGGCGAATGACCGTGAAAGCGTCGGAGTGGGCGCCGAAGACGACGGTCGTCGCGCTTGCGACGGCCCATCCGACGAGAAATCCCAGCGCGCTTGCCAAAAGGCGACGAGGAACCTGACGAAATACCGCCGCTTCTCCGAGCTCGACGCTCTTACGCACGAGATGTGCATAGGTTGTAGGCAAGAAGAGCGCCCACGATGCGATGACAAGAAACGCGCAGACAATCTGGACGTACCCAGTTGAGAAGGGGATGCAGATGCAAGCGAGCACCGTCATGAACAGCAGGATTCGCTGCAGAACAGTGATGTTTAGGAAGATTTTCTTCAGGGAGAGCGCAACTAAGACAAGAGCGCCGGGGATCGTTGCGAGAAGGCCGATGAAGACATAATGAGAGCCGTAGTTGAACAAAAAGACGAAGGTCATCCCGAAAACGATACCGAAGGCAATAAAGGACGGCTCGACTTCGCGCGCGAATTTCCACGGTTTGTGTTCAACGGCGCTGACCGGCGCGGCCTGCGAATTGTCTGAGTTCTCGCTTGTGTACTTCAGCAATCCCACTGACAATGCGAGATAAACGAGACAGAAGACGGGCTGGAACTCAGTTGGCATAAGCGCTGCGAGTGCGAAAAGGGCGCCTCCGCCCAAAAGCGCTTCAGAGCAGAATCGGGCATAGGCACGCGATTTGGACCTGCCGCACACGTCGAGCCAGCTTACGGTGAAGAAGCCTCCGCCGATGCCGGCGAGAAGGTTTGCCGCGCAGAGCATGGGGGTCGGTATCGGGGCTTCTGCAAGCAGTCCGAGGCTCGTCAAGGGCACGATTGCGGCGAAAACGGTCTCGATTGCGAGTACGGGCGCGCTAAACGGCGTATAGGAAGCTCGTTTGCCGAGGAAGTGACAGATTGCATATCCGAGCGCGATGCCGATGAAGATGAACAGTTGGATCGTGTCGCGCTCGCCGGTGGGAAGGCTTTGCAGGAAGATCGCGAACAGCCAGTAGAACGTGATGAGCATCCATCCGAAAAAGAGGGCGAAGCCGCCTACCCCCAGCAATTCCATTGCGCCATCAGCGCCACTGCGCTGCGTCTCTTTCGCCATCTTTCCCCCTTGAATAAGATACCGATATGCAAGAGAAACTGACCACGACGCGAAGCGGCATATCGCACGGTGCGCCCCAAAATCCCCAACATCCAGTATAAAGCTTTTCCCCTCCAAAATACGGTTTTATCCCTTTGAAACCAGCTCAGATGAGCTTCGCACCTAACGTGATTACGGTTGGTCGGGACGCGTTGCCCTAAGCCTGGCCCGGTGGTTTGATTCCCATATCGGCGATCACGTCGGACAGGCTCGCCATCCCGAGCTCCTTGCAGGCGGCGGATACGCCAGGTGTTGCGCCTGTGGTGGCGTCGACAGTATCCGCTTCGCATTCCTCGCCCTTATGCGTGTCGCCATGGGCTTCTGCGGCGCTTTCCCGAACGTTGCCATGGCTAATCGAGTGAGTCGCACCTGATGTCGCGTCTACGGTTGCGCCCGTCGTCGCGTCAACGGTAGCTCCTGTAGTGGCGTCCACGGTTGCGCCCGTCGTCGCGTCTATCTCGTATCCCGCTTCAATCTGTCCGGGGCCTCTCGATTCGCTTGGCGGTGCGGGGGCGTGGCCTTCCATTCCCATCTTCCTTTCGAGCTCTATCGAGCGGCCCGCCCAATCCGTCGGCCCGGTTGTGGCGTCGAGGTGGGCGATTTTGCCGTACGTGAGCGTAACGATGCCGTTTTTCATGGTGTGTCCCTGGATAACGAAAGGCACCCGCGCGCCGTTTGGGCGACACGGGTGCCGAATAGTACGGAAACCGAGCCTGATGTGCGCTTATTTAGCTTGCGCGTTTTCAGCCGGCTTCCCCTGCGGCTTGCCGCCTGCGAGGTCTTGCTTGGAAGGCTTCATAAACAGCGAGGCGATGATGCCCACGACGCCGATCGGCACCAATGCCCAGAAGGCGAGCATCGGGTCGCAAGCGCCTGCGGACATGGACGCGTTGAACGGCTCAAGCGCGTAGGAGGTGATCGTCTGGCCGAGGTACTGGCCGAACGTGAGGAACGAAAGTCCCAGAGCAACTGCAGTTGCGCCCCCCTTGAACACGTAGGTCGGGATCATCGGTCGGCAGCAGCCATTCAGGAACATGTTGCCAATGCAGAAGAAGATGGCGTAGAAAACGAACACGACCATGTTGTTCTGGAAGGCAAGCGCGGAGCACACGGTGAGGCCGGTGATGCCGGAGACGACTGCGATGTACTTCAGGTTGCGCGGCAGTTTGTCCAAAATGAAGCCGCCGATGGGGGCAAGGATGCCGCATGCGGTCAGCGCGCCACCGATAAGGCCTGCCATCGCGGGATCCCAGCCAAGACCGCCGGCCGTGGGATCGAGCTGCAGCCAGGTCTTCAGGTACTGGCTGAAGGCATAGTTCATGTAGTTGAAGATCGCGAACATGAAGATGAGACACCAAAGCTGACGCTTCTTGAAGAACGGGAGCACCTCGCGGAACGACTTCGTCTCGGCCGAAACCTCGGAGGCCTCATCGGCACGGGGCTTGCGGAACACAACGGCGAACAGGATTCCGATGACCACGATGACGATAGTCCACACCCACAACAGGGTAACAAGGTTCTGCCCGACGGCGTGGTAAATGCCGTCACCGAACACGTTCACCGTAAAGATGCCGACCGGTGCCCAGATCGACCAGATGGCCATAGCGCGGCCGCGGGTCGTGTTGGGGAACCAGATGGACACGCACGTGGGGCCTGCGACAATCGTCTGTGCAAGGCCGAGACCCAAGATGAAGCGGCCCACGAGGAACGCCATGAAGCTCGAGGTGATCGTGAGGGCGCACACTGCGGAGCCTATGATCGCAAGGCCGAGACCGACGAGGGTGCCGACCTTCGGACCGAACTTACGGACTACAAACGATGCCGGGAACGCCATGATGAGCGCTGCGATGGGCACGAGACCCATGACGTTGGACAGGAGGCCGAACTGCGAAGGGTCGGCCTGCACGGATGCGCAGTTTGCTCCGAGCCAGCCCTTGAACACCGGGAAGGTGATGGCGGGCAGCCACATCCATGCGTAAACGATCGATATTGCGGCGAGCAACGAGACGACGAGCGCGATCCACGCGTAGCTCGGGGTTTTCTCTTGTGCGCTTGCCGCGGCATTGGGATTGCTCATTATTTCCCCTCTTTCAGTTGCGCGGCGTTCGTCGCGCAACAAACGGTCGGGCCTCGGGCGAGTGGAGGGTGGTACGCCGAATCGAGACCCGATCCCCTCTAATCAATAAAAATAGTGCCTTGAGTGCTTACAGGTTGAAGATGCGAGCAGCGTTGCCGCCCTTCATGAGCGCCTTCTCCTCGTCGGTGACGTCGAGCGCGTCGATGGACTCGACCGAGCGAGCCATCCACTCGTAGAAGACGGGGAAGGAAGAGCCCATGAGCAGGTGGTCTGCGCCGCAAACCTTCACAGCGCACTCGATCTGGTCTTTGCCCCAAGACATCGGGTGGGTCATGTCGAAGAAGATGTTGTTCTCGAGGTAACGGGTGTAGGCCTCGTGGTCGACGTTGGTGGCCAGACGGTTCATGGCCTCCTTCTTCTTGGTCGACTTGTGCGGTGCGAGGATTTCCTGCAGGCCAAACCAGTTGCCGCCGAACATGGTGTGGACGAACTTGAGGTTCGGGAACTCGTCGAACATGCCGGAGTAGATCTCGCGGCCGACAGCTGCTGCCTGGGCATGGATGCGGCCGAGCTCACGACGCAGAATCGTGTAATCATCGAAGTTCTGGAAGGCGTTCTGGCCGGGGGTGTGGTGCACGACAGCCGGAATCTTCATGTCGTTCAGGACCTTCATGTAGGGCTTGAACAGCTCGTCGTCGAGGAAGCGATCGCCATAGCAGCAAGCGAACTGCACGCCGACCATGCCGAGGTCCTCGATGCAGTGCTTGAGCTCGTCGACGTCTTCCTTGCGGCCGAACGGCGGAAGAACGGCGTTGGCAACGAGGCGGCCTTCGGAGCGCTTGCACATCTCGGCGGCCTGCTCGTTCACGATCTTGCACATGTCGAGGGGCAGCCATTCCTGCCACACCGGCATGCGCAGCATCGCGATGTCGACGCCAGCCTCGTCCATTGCCTTGATCTTGGTCTCGAGCGTATAGTCGCCGTCAACGTAGTTCAGGATCTGCTTGCCTTCGGGGTACTCAAGGATGACCTGGTCCTTCGTGCCGTCCGGAGTCTTGCCCAGATAAGCCTTCATGCCGAAGGTGACCGGCGCGGAGTACAGAAAGCCGTGAAGCACCTCTTCGTTGGTGAACAGGTTGGTCGGCAGGAAGTGCATGTTATCGTCGATAACGCGAGTTTCAGCCATTTTCTCTCCTTTTTTGTTGTCGGTTGTCAGTAGGTTTGAATGTATGAACGGGAGCCAAGCTACGCTTAACCCTCCTTATCTGCCTTGCCGGCGCCCACTGATAGGTATGGGGAGATCCGCCCAGGTGGTGAGGGAAGCCCTGGGGATGGAAGTAGGGATAACCACCTGGGCGGCGGATCGTCTAAAGGGTGATGCGGGGCGGGGAAGCGGGTGTGGTATTCGCTTCCCCGACAAGATTCCGCATCGGGCTTACTGATAGATCTGGTTGATCTCGTGCTTCGCCATCTTCTTCATGTTGGCGCTGCAACGGACTCGCCAGTCGATGCGGCCCTGCTCACGCTGGTACTCGGTGACTTCGTGAGAGAACTCGCGCGGAGCGCGCACGTCGATGTTCATGACATGCGATGCGCACTGTCCCCCGAAATCATCGGCAAATTGCTGAGTCATGTTCTCCTCCTTCCCCCTCTCGTCTTTCCTCCGCTTGGGCAAGCGATAGGCGTGAATGCCGCCTTCCCCTGGCGGAGGAAGCCTTGTATGATCTACGCCTCGTTGATGGCGACGATCATCTGCTTGGGCGAGTTGACCTTGGCGGCCAGCTCCTCAATCGGGCCCCAGTCGAGGCATTGTGCCTGGCAGTGCTGAACGCACGTGGGCTTCTTGCCCTTGCCGCAGCGCTCTTCGCACAGGTCGCACCACTGCGTGAACTGGGGGATGAAATCGTATTGGAACACCTTGTTGGCCTCGTCGATATGCAAGGGACCCAGCTTGGTGATCTTGATGCCGAATTCCTTCTCGCTATAGCCGTGCTCCTGCTGGCAGGCGAGAACGCACGCCTCGCAACCGGTGCAGTAATCCACGTCGACGAGGATTCCCTGAATTGCCATTGTTAAACTCCTCTCGCGCGGCCTGTTAGTCTTCGGCCTTGTAGATCTTGCACATCATGGCCTTGTAGTTCGAACCGAAGCCCGACACGCCGGCGTCGAAGGGAACGAGGTTGTTGATCTGCGACTCGAAAACGCCGAACAGACCCTTCTTCTCGTCCTCGGTGTTCTCCTCTGCCTCGTCCTTGCGCTCGGGGAACCACCAGCCGTGCTCGCACTGCATGACGCGCGGATCGTAGCCGTCGTCGAAGGTGGCCTTGTACTTGCACTTGCCGTGCTTGTTCTCGAGCCACATCCAGTCGCCCTCTTCGATGCCGTGCTTCTTCGCCGTCTCCGGGTGGATATGGCACAGCGGATCGGGATGCAGGGCGCGCAGCTTCTCGATCTGGCGCTGCTCGGAGTGGAAGAAGTGAGGCACGCGCATGCCAGAGGTCACGATGTAGGGGTACTCCTCGACATCCTCAGGTGCCGAATAGGGGCTCTCAACGGGCTCTACGTAGCTCGGCAGCGGATCGAGGCCAGACCACGAGGTGTGATGGAACACCATCGAGTAGATCTCGGCGCGGCCGGTCTCGGTGCGGAAGCCCACCTGGCCGTCGGGGCGAAGGTCGCCCGTCTCGTACTTGCGGTACTTGAACTCGGGGTACTTCCAGGTGGCGTCGCGAAGCTCTTCCCAGGTGAAACCGCCGTCTTCGAGGGCGTAGTCCCACATTTCCTGAACGTTGTCCCAAGGCCACGCGATGTCGTCGTTTTCCGGCTTGATCGCATGGGTGAGGCGCTTACCGAGCTCGAGGAAGATCGTGTTGTCGGGCTTGGAGTCGCCGACGGGCTCGATCGCCTTGTTGATGCAGCTGATGCGGTAGGCGTTCAGTCCGCCGAAGCCGTCGCGCTCCTCGTAGGTTGCTGCGGGCAGCACCACGTCGGCGAGTGCCATCATGGTTGGCGTCATGAACAGGTCCTCGACCACGATGAAGTCGATCTGCTTGTACCACTCGAGTTGCTGCTCGGCCTGGGCGCCCATGGTTGCGAGGAAGTTGTTCGTCACGATGTAGGCCGCATGGATGGGAATCTCGCCGCGCTGCCACGCTTCGATGGTGGCGTTGGAGGAGAGGTTCTTGAAGCCCACAGCGAACATCGGGTAGCGCTCGATGCCGATGCGCTTTGCCTGCTCCTCGGGAGTCATGAGCTCATCCCAGCCCCAGGTGCCAACCCAGTTCGGCTGCTCGATGCCCCAGCAAGCGTCAGCCATGACGTTGCCGCCCGGGATGTCGAGGTTGCCGGTGATGCACCACATTGCCGTGATGGCGTGAGCAGCCTGCTGGCCGCCGGTTTGCTGGTCGAGGGCGACGCCCCACTGGATGGCCGCAGGATGGCTCGTCGCGTAGGTGCGAGCCACGCGAACGACGTCTTCCTTGTCGACCCAGGCGCGCTCGCACAGCTCGTCGAGGTCCATGTCGGCGACGCGCTCGCAGACTGCCTCGAGGCCGTAGACCCACTTGTCGCAGAATTCCTTGTCATAGAGCTTCTCGTCGCAGATGACCTTCAACATGGCCATGGCGAGTGCTCCGTCTCCGCCGGGGCGGACGCGCAGCCAGTCCTTGCCGGCGCGAGCCGCGAGCCAGGTGAGCTGCGGGTCGACGACGGCAACCTTCATGCCGCGCTTCATAAGGTCCAAGATCCAATGGCCGTAGAAGCCGTCAGCGTTGGAGTAGAAGGGCTGATGGCCCCACACGATGCAGTACTCGGGCACCGTGTAGCGGGGGTCGTCGTAGCGCTTGGGCAAGAACTGCGAGCAGTCCATAACGCACGAGCCGCCGAGCATGCACGCCATGGACGCGATGCGGGGCAGGTAGCAGGAGTTGCCGGCGAAGTAGGGGACGCCCTCGTTCGGGGAGCCCATGCACGCGTTCAAGCGCGTGACCTGGTGAATATCGCGACCCGTGCCCTGGCACATAGCAATCTTGTCGGGGCCGTAGGTGTCGGCGACCTTCTTGAACTCCTCGACGATGATGTCGTAGGCCTCATCCCAGGAGATTTCGACGAACTTGTCCTTGCCTCGATCTTCCTTCGCACGCTTCATCGGGTGTAAAAGGCGGTCTTTGTGGTAGACGTAGTCGGGGATGCAAAGGCAACGGCTGCAAAGACGGCCCTGGTTGTAGGGGTCCTCGGGGTCGCCTTCGACCTTCACGAGCTTGCCGTCCTTCACGTAGGACAGAATGCCGCAGACGTTGTGGCACCCCGGTGCGGAACGTGCCGTGCCGCGGATGACGGTCATGCCGTCCTCTTCCCACTTCCAGGGCACCTTCGGCGTCTCAGCCGCAGGCGCTGCCGGGACGGTGTCGGTCTTCTTGGGAAGACGCGAGCCTCGGCGATACTTCTTTCCGTTGGTTTCCCCCCAGTGCTCTTGCACCGTGGACTCGGTAGTGTCTGCCATTGGGTTTCCTCCTTCATAATCGGAATACGTGATCGGTTTCGTCTTTCTATGCTGCCGCTCTCCTCGGCGGTCTGTCGCTCGTCGCACGCACTCGTCTGATTGCGTTCACGATCGGCGCGATTCCGATGACTGCGAAATTACGCCGCACGCATGAGGACATACCCCCGATAAAAGATGAGAAGATGGATTTCAGTAGGTTGGAATTACCCCTAATAGGCGGTCAGCCCATTGGTATGATGTTGTGACCTGGTTCAATGGTGCTGTAGAGCATTGGAGTCCATCGTCGGAACCCGTCAAACTGCCTCGCCGATATCTATCCATGAGGGGCCGATCATCGAGAAGAAGGGGCTGCGCGGTTGGTCCTCGCATCGCAGCCGCATGTCGGCCCTCTGGTTCCGCTGTCCCGGCGTCCCGCGAGAAGCTATGAAACTTCCCTCGTCACTGGTTCGGATGCGGGATAGAGCGCGGGTTGTCTTGCCCTGCGTGCGAGACGAGGGACGGGCGATGCGCCTCATTTCGTCTCATCTTGGGACAAGGAGCAGAAGTGGCGGAAAGGCCGAAATTCTCAAAGGGCCGAGAGAAAGGAAACAAGTGCGCCGCCTGACAGGAGGTTGAAGAGCGAGCGTGCCGTCTGGTGAGAGGGCTTGGGATTCCGAATGCCCGCGCTTGTCAAAAAAGTTGAAATTGGGTCTTGCGCCGACTGATGAGATGGGTATAATACTATCTTGCGCGTTCGGAAAGAACGCAACTGATTGGCAGATTCCTCGGTAGCTCAACGGCAGAGCATCCGGCTGTTAACCGGAGGGTTGTAGGTTCGAATCCTACCCGGGGAGCCATTTTAATTGTTCGAACTCGTCGAGGGCATAGGTGCTCAAAACGAGTTCTTTTTGTATTCTGAGCTGAATTCATCTCCATGATGCCGCAGCTGTCGTAGAGAGCGACGCGGCTCGCGATTCCTTCTGCTGTGAGTTTGCCGCGCCTGGCGGCGTTGTAGCTGACGGGCATCGCAAACCTCCAAGAAAAGAAACCGTTCGTGATATGCGTGGGCCAAACGGGGGCGCGGGTTAAGACGCGCTGGCCTACTTGAGCCTCGCGCAGCCCTGCTGTGCGGGTGGTCGTACCACTGCGGCGCGAACTCCGCCGCCTTGTCGTCGTACGTCTGCATGAAGCCCTCCACGATGAGCTTCGCCGCCTCGCGCTTCTCGGCGACGGACGCCCCCTTGTGGGAGCGGCACCATCCGAGGACGCGCTGCTCCACAGCGGAGGTCGCGTCGTCGCCGATCTTGGCTGACGCGATAGTGTTCGGCATCACAACTTTTGAGAGAATTGCCCAGTACTGAAGCGACACGAGCGCTAAAGACAGCGCCATGACGGTCTACGAGCCGGGGTCGGTGGACGACGTTGCGCGCTACCGTGCGCGCCGCGCTGGTCGAATCGGTCGCGAAGACGGTGGGAGTGGTGTCTATCTGCAATACGGATATATGAAGTTTCCTTGACTGCTCAGCTTTCGGGTACAATAGTCTACGTTCAAAACGGGCCTGTAGCTCAACGGTGGAGCAGGGGACTCATAATCCTTTGGTTCTCGGTTCGAATCCGGGCGGGCCCACCATAAAACATCTGGTCGGAAGCCATTTTGCTTCCGACTTTTTTGTTTTCAGGCCCAAGAATCGGCCCATGGTGTAGGGCCTAGGCCCGAGGCCCCACGCTAGCGCATGAGCGGGGCGGCGCCATGGCAGGTGATGGCGCCGAGCAGCGGCGCCGCTTCTTGCGGGTCGACGCGTTTGCCGCGACGCACCCATTCGCGGTAAAAGTCCAGCGCCGTGGTGCGGATAAAGTTCAGCACCAGCTCCTCAGCGTCGGCGTCCATCCATGCAAAAGGATCCTGCCCAGCGGACTTATAGCGCATCATCTGCTCACGATAGATACGGTTGCCAAAGTCGTAGGGTCCGGGCGAACAGATAAGCTTCTCGATGGTAGGAGTTTGCTCGACAAGGAACAAAAAGAAACGCTGCGCATGGCCGTCAAGGTCTTTTGGCTGGTCGGCAGTGGTTTCGTAATTATCGAAAAAGTCGTTCATGACTTCATTCATCACGCTGTCGTACAGCGTTTCGATAGATTCGAAATGCAGATAGAACGTTTTGCGGTTGATGCCGGCGCGCTCGGTTAAATCCTTCACCGTGATTCTCGCCACGCCCACTTCGCCCACCATATCCATGAACGCATCGCGTATGAGTTTGCGCGTGCGCATGACGCGCAAATCTGTTTTGCTTTCGGCCATGATCCCCCCGTACCTTGGCTGCGCCTATGCGTTTCGCCACGGAAAAATGCACGTGTGGCGAAATCCCCTTCGTTCGAAATGTGTCGATTATACCCCGATTTCTTGCGTTCGTTGCCTAAGCACCATATCGCGAAGCTGGGCAGTGAACGAGGTTTCCATACCCTCCATAATACGGGTGCGAAACGGGTCCGGTATAAATCGGTCATCGTAATTATATCCCCTTTACTTGGGAAAACGGGATATACGGAACGAAGGAGAGGATATGGAAGGTAGCAAAAGGATGCGTGCGGTGCTTGATCGTCGTAGCTTCCTCAGGCTAGGTGCTGCCAGCGGCGCACTTGCTGCTGTGGGCGGTATGGCCACCACGCAGGGCTGGCTGGCACCTGCGCAGGCAACAGCGGCGCCTGAGGAGCGCACGGCGTTCACCTACCACAACGAGCATTGCCTGTGTAACTGCATGTTGCAGTGCACGGTGCGTGACGGACGCCTGGTCATGGTGCAACCGCGCCCGAATAGTGACAAGCGTTTCCAAAACGTGTGCCTTAAGGGCATTTCCGAGATCGAGCACATCTATGGCGAAGCGCGCATTCAATCGCCTATGCGTCGCGTGGGAGAACGCGGCAGCGGTCAGTTCGAGGTAATCAGCTGGGACGAGGCGTTTAAAATCATCGCCGAGAAATTTCAGGCCACCATCGACAAGTACGGTTCGCAGGCGTTGTGGATTCAATACTCCACGGAGGCTTCGCAGCGCTTCAGTCCGCTACTAGCTTCCATTTTGGGCGCGCAAGCTGGCGGTTTGAACGGCTACGACATGGGCCAGGGCAACGGTCAGGGTCAAGCGTTCGGCTGGTCGGGCATGTTCGCGCTCAACACCATATGGGAGTGGAAGCAGGCTAACGTGGTGCTTGTGGCCAACTGCAACATGCTGGAAACGGGCATGATGTGGTCGCGCGCTTTCCTTGATGCTCAGGCTGCTGGCACGAAGATCATCGTACTCGATCCGCGTTTCACGGCAACGGCAAGCAAGGCAGACCAGTGGGTTGGGCTGCGCGCGGGTACCGACCCGGCGTTTTTCCTGGGAATGGTGAAGTACCTGCTGGACAACGACTTGTGCGATCGCGAGCACATGCTGGCGCACACGTCGTTCCCCTTCCTTGTGAACGCGAACACCGGTGAGGTGCTCGGCGAGATGCGCGATACGGTGGATAAGGAAACTGGCGAGCCGAAGCAGGTGAAAGCCCCGTATGTGTGGGACAGCGCAACGGGTGCGGCTGTGCTGCATGATACGCCGGGCGCACAGCCTGCGCTCGAAGGCACCTTCACGGTGGACGGTGTGCAATATATCACCGAGTATGACTTGCTCAAGCAGCAGATGGCCGACTACACGCTCGACTGGGCCGAGGGCGTTACCGGTGTGCCGGCCGATACTATCGCCCAGGTGGCGCGCGAGTATGCAAAGGGTCCGTCTATCATCTGCAATGGCGTGGGCGGTATCGATAAGTTCTTCAACAACGACATCGCCGGCCACTGCTATGCGCTTATCGCCTCGCTAACCGGCAACTATGGCAAGCGCGGTACCGGTTGTGGTATCTACCACTACCACACTGTCCTGTCCGAGGCCAAGTTGGGCGCCTGGAAGCTGCCTGAGAACAGAAAGCCCACGCCTAGCAAAAAAGGCTTCTACGACATTGTGAACACCGACGACGTGCACGCGGCCATGTTCTTCGGCGATATTCCCACGCAGAAGGCGGCGAACTGGGCAAAAACGCAGCGTTGGTTGGATTCGCTTGACTTCGTGTGCCTGGCAGACATCTATCACAGCTCGGTTGTTGACTACGTTGACCTGGTGCTTCCCGTGTGCAGCAAGTTCGAGTGCGCCGACAGCGTGGGCGGCGTGAAGAACGCCAACGGTTACATTCTGGAGAACCAGAAGGTGCTTGACCCGTTGTTCGATTCCAAATCCGACTTCTACATTGAGAAGGGCATTGCCGAAGCCATGGGGCTGGGCGATTTATATCCGGAGAATGGTGAAGAATATGCTCGCGCTATCTTGACCACGGACGACCCGTCGTGTGAAGGTATCACACTTGAAGCGCTGAACAGGGAAAACGGTGCCTGTAAGCTGGTGCTGGATTGGGACGATACCGTCGGCGAGGAAGTGGGCATGACCTACGCAACGCCTTCGACCAAGCAGGAGCCGTACTACGAGAACATGCTGGCGTGGGGCCAGGCGTTCCCGCAGTGGGAGCGTCCTAACGAGGCGTACCCGGAAAACCCGCTGCGCGAAAAATACCCGCTGCAGTTCAGCCAAGCTCGTTCGCGCTTCCGCGTGCATTCTGCCTATTCGGGTGCGAAGTGGATCCAGCAGCTGTTCGAGCCGCATATCGAGCTGAACCCGTCCGATGCCGCTGCGCGTGGCCTTGTCGATGGCGACGAGGTTGAGGTGTACAACGATCGCGGTTCGTTCCGCACGAAGCTGCGTCTGAACAACGCCGTGCAGCCTGAAAGCGCGTTTATGGCCGAAAGCACGTACCGTCAGTATCTTGAGGGGACGCTGATGCAAAGCGTATCCAACGATACGATGAACCCGCGCGGTTACGACATGATGTTCGGTCCCATGATTCCGTATAACGACACGCTCATTGAGATTAAAAAGGCAGGTGAATAGCCCATGACGAAACTGGCTATCGGAATAGACCTGCACCGCTGTATCGGGTGCAACACGTGCTCGATCGCTTGCAAGATGCAGAACAACGTCCCTGATGGCATGCTGTGGAACCGCGTGCTTACCGAGGGCGTGGAGATGTTCGACGACGCTGTTGGCGTGTACCCCAACCTTTCGCGTACGTATCTGCCGGTTGCTTGCCAGCACTGTGAGAATCCTGCATGCATGAAGGTGTGCCCGACCGGCGCCACATACAAAGATGAGCAGGGTCGCGTGGAGATTGATTACGACCGCTGCATCGGCTGTCGTATGTGTATGGGCGCCTGTCCGTATAACGCCCGCGTGTTCAACTGGAACGAGCCTGTGCGCGCGACAGGTTTCCACTATGGCGATGCCGGCGTGCCGGTTCGCCCACGCGGCGTGGCCGAGAAATGCAGCTTGTGCAAGGAGCGTACCGATCGCGGCGACGAGCCTATGTGCGTGCATTGCTGCCCGGGTGATGCCCGCGTGTTCGGCGACCTGGATGATCCGGATTCGGCAGTGTCGAGGCTTTGGCGTCGTGGCGGTCATGTGCTGCTCGAGGAAAAGGGCACGCGTCCGCAAGTGTTTTACGTGAACTAGGGGGTTGATTGATGGATAAGCGAAAAGCCCTGTTCAGCGGGCGAACTATGGTGGTTGTTGTCGTGTTGGCGGCGGTGGTTTTAGCCGCGGTGGGCTGCTGGGTTGCCCAGCAGACGTACGGCCTGGGTATCACGGGCATGAACAACTCCAACTCATGGGGCCTGTACATCATGGCGTTCATGTTCTTCGTCGGCCTGTCGGCTGGCGGTCTGATTGTGGCAAGCTCGGCGCACGTGTTCGGCATAGAGTCGTTTAAGCGCGTGTCGGTGCCGGCGGTCATCACGTCCATCGTATGCATCTGCTGTGCTGGCGCGTTCGTGCTCATCGACCTTGGCGGCGTGGCGCGTGTGTGGCGCATGTTCGTGGGGTTGAACTTCGTCAGTCCGCTTGCGTGGGACATGATCGTTATCACGTGCTACCTGGTCATCAACGTGCTTGACCTGGTGTGGTTGGTGCGCGGCGACGAGCGCAAGGTGGCAGTGCTCTCTCGTGTGGCGCTGCCGGTTGCCATCCTGGTGCACAGCGTGACGGCATGGATTTTCGGCCTGCAGATTGCCAAGGCGTGGTACTCGGCGATCATGGCTCCCATTTTTGTGGCATCGGCCTGCGATTCGGGTCTGGCATTGCTGCTTATCTGCCTTTTGGCGCTTGACCGTGCGAAGTTGTTCAAGTTCGACCGCGATTTGATGAAGTCGCTGGCGGGGCTGCTTGCGGTGTTCGTGGCGGTGGACGCGTTCTTCATCGCCTGCGAGTGCCTGACCATGGGCTACCCGGGTGCGGGCGAGGCAGAGGCGCTGGCTATCATGGCCACCGGCAAGACGGCGCCGTTCTTCTGGTTTGAGATTATCGGTGGCTTGGCTGTGCCGTTTTTGGTACTCGTGTTCGCTCGGAATCGCGAAAAACCGGCGTGTGTGGTGCTGGCGAGTGCGCTGATAGTGCTTGGTGTGTTCTGCAAGCGTGCGTGGCTGTTATTCACCAGCTTCACCGTGCCGAACGTCTATGGCGGCAACGGCATTACGTTGGGTACGGCTGCCGCTCAGGTAGGCGATGCCGGCGACGTGTGGACTGCGCTGGGCGTGTATGCGCCTACGCTGCCGGAGGTCGTAGTGTTTGCGGGCGTGGTGTGCGCGGGTGCGCTGGCGTACATGATCCTATCGAAGTGCGTGCTGCCAAAATGCGGTGGTGAACAATAGCTATGGTGTGTAGGAGTCGGTTGCATTCGGTGACCGGCTCCATTTTTCATGAGAGGTAGCGGATTGCTGATGGTGGATAGGGAAACGTTTGTGCAGGTGGCGCCCTGGCTGGCGATTGCCGGCAACGCGCTTTTAACGCCGCCCTTGCAGGCAGGTGTGCAGAGTGCGGCTATATTTGATGCTTGCCTATGGGAAGAGCTTGCGGCGTGCGAAGACGCCGAGGTGGCGAATGCGGCAGATAAGCTGGCGAAGTATCTTGACGGGCGCGAAGAGGCGGCGGCCGCGTCGCGGGAAGCGCAAACCGGTGTTTGTATTTTAGGCGCCAGGGATGGCGCGAGTAATCTTGATGATCGAGTGCAACGCGCATCGGTGGAGTTCGCGCATCTGTTCGTGGGGCCGCCGAAACCGGCTGTTGCCCCGTGGGAGACGTTTTACTGCCAGCAGGGTTGTGCCGTCGGGTTCGGCGAGGCGACTCATCAGATGCGCACGGCCTTGCGCGACAACGGTTTGGAGTTGGCGCAGGCGGGTAGGCAGTACGAGGACCATATGGGCATCGAGCTTCTGCTGGCAAGCGAATTATGCCGCCGAGCAGGTGAAGGCGAGGATTGGGGCGCAGATGCAGGGTGTGCTCCCTCTGCTGCGAGCGAAGGCGCGGATGCGAATACGCAAAACGCCCTGAGCGCGGCGCAGCATGCTGTCGACTTCGTGCGCACCCGCCCGCTTTCCTGGATGCCAGCCTTGCGCGAAGCGGTAGAACGTGAATCCCCCAACGGTTTTTACGCACCTCTGTTGCAGCTAACCCAAGCGTTGTTGGAACTGGTTGCGTAAGGAGGGGATATGTCGTCAGCGGTAACATAGCTGATAGTGTTTGAGGTTTGCGCCCTACTGCCCGTTCAAGACGATGCTCGTATAATCCTGGCTTACGCCGCGTGCAATCCAGAACCTCGAAAACGGCGATAGCGCGGCAGTGGCGGCGGATTTTGAGGCGCACTGAAATGTGCTTGCGCCAGCGCATGCTGCCTTGGGTTTCCTGATTTCTCCGAGCGAGCCATGCAGCTTGTCCAGACCCGTTTCTATCGCGGTGTTTTGCGCATGACTGCCGGATGGTTTGCGTTCGATTCCGAAACCATCGATAGCTTGAACAAGGCGATCAGGTAACGAGGATCGAAGAGGCATGTCTTTGCTCTTTCCCTTGAGTATTGGATAGCGCTTGCCCTACGCCGATTCCTAGGCGGCCGGCGTGCAGATCGTGCCCGATGCTTGCTCAGCAGGATGACGAGATTTGGGCAACGTGTAGGGTGGGGTGGCGCTTCTTGTGGTGTCCCGGCACGCGAACAGGAGGGCGGAGGTGTGTTCATGCGATAGCCTCTCGCGTTCTTGGAGGGCTTTCGCGAACGCACC
>OLQV01000135.1_pt1 | contig 76326 bp, 73 predicted proteins | sample 1672371 | NCBI WGS metagenome assembly OLQV01 (sample SAMEA3136676, study PRJEB25190) | human gut metagenome
TCCTATATGCATGTATCCAGTTGGACTTGGTGCATAACGTGTTCTTACTTTCATAAATAATTCTCCTTCTTAATTTTCAAAAAAACTTTTTATTAATTCTAATATGTTATTAAATTCTTCGTCGCTACATCGCTCTATAAACTCAATGTTTCGCTCAGCATAATCAATGCTTCTGATGTGCTCACACAAAACTGACCCCTTTATTTTTTTTAAACCAGTAAGCTCATAATGAGTTGGAAAGCCTTTAGTATTTGTTGTAATTGGACAAACTATTGCCATATTCGTAAACTGATTAAATAATCTACTACTTATTACCAAGGCTGGTCTTTCTCCTTTTTGTTCATGCCCTTTTATAGGGTTAAAATTAATATATACGATATCTCTTTCTTGTGGAATATATTTTACCATAACTCTTTTCCCCTCGCTTCGTCCCATGTAAAGTCTTCTACTTTTTCAGGCCCTTTGTATTTTTTAATTCTTGATTTTAGTGTTTCTGGCTTTCTAAGAGCTTTAGTAACAATGATTTGTTCCCCCTCTCTTGTAATGTTTACTGCATCTCCTGATTTTAAATTTAAAGCCTCTAAATAAACTTTGGGTATTCTTATTCCATTAGAATTTCCCCATTTTTGTACTTTATATGCCATAACTTATCCCTCCATCTCTAATATATACATAGTCTATATCAAAGTCAAGTAAAATTTGTTAATTTGTGAAAAAAATTTTATTCAAAAGCTTTTATATAACTTATTTCAGGAAAATTAGTAGTTAAGACTTTTTTTAGATAATTCATTTTGTTATTTAAGTTTGGATATTCTTCATAATTTTTACATGAACAAATACTTTCAAAAAGACGTGCTCTATCTTCCCCTTCATTCGTTCTAGCATAGTTATCCACAAAATATATTTCATCTTTAAATTTACCAGTTCCTAAAACATCTTTATATAGTACATTTGGATAATATACATTTTGATATGTAAAATATTCTGGGTTCAAATTATTCCAGTCATATGAAAAATCTTTAAGTTTAAGATAAGCATCTATAATATGCATAGTTTCATGTGCTAGTATATTAAGTAAATTATCTTTGGAATTAAGTTTAATTATTATTACATATTCACTATTTTTAACAAATGATAAACCAACTACATCAGTTTGACTACTTTCCAGTTCTCCGCCAGTTATGTCATAAGCAAAATATATATTTAAGCCTTTCATATCATACTCATAAAATCTTTGAAAAAAATCTTTGTTAAAAATAAGAAGATAATCTTCAAGATAACTTAAAGCATCTATAATATCATTATAGTTATTTACTTCAGTTATGTTGTAGTCTTTATGCATGATATTAACACTTTCTTTTAGATTTACATTTATACCATAATTTTCTTTTATTTCTGTAACTTTATTGCTTATATAATTATTTTCAAATAAATTGTCTTTATTTATACTTTCTTCAATATCAAAAACATCATAAACATATATCGTTTTATCTGTTAACACATATAGTTTATTTTCATAAACTTTAATGCTTTTGACATTTTCTTTAACCTTATATATATCTATTCTGGTGGTTTTACTTTTTTCATATAGATTATAAACATCTATTTCTTTGTTTTCTAATACATATAAATTGTATTCATTTTTACTTAGGTGTACTATTTTACTTGTTAAATTTTCAGTAGGGCTTTTGAATTCCTTGTAATCATTATTTGTATTATATATTTTTATTTTATCATTACTATATGTAAATACTCCTTTTTCAAAAATATCATAATTTTTAATGTTTTCTTCTTTTAAAATAGTTTCTTTGTATAAATTTATTTTTTCTGTAATACTATCTTTTCTTATAAGTAAACATTTTAAATTACAAATGCTGTCAATTACTTCAGAATATTCATTAAAATTATTTTCATATATACTAGATTTTACTGTATAGTCATTTTCAGTGATTAGCTCTCTTTCTTCTAGAAGCTCTAGGTATATATTATATACACTTATTTTACTTTCATCTTTACAAACTATATACGGATTGTTATTATCATTTTTTAAGTTACAAGACATATTAATATTTTTACTATAAATATTTTCTTTTTTACTTATAGTATCTATTTCTTTAAGTAAATAGTCATTATTATTTTCGTATAATAAGTACATTTTATTATTGTTTATTTCACTATTTATAAAGATATAATTATCTATATATAAAGGATAGGCTTCGAAGGAATAAATACTTTTGGTGACATCATCAGAATTATAATCTTCGTACATTTTAAATCCAAGTATGACAAGAAGCATTATTATTAAAAGTAAAAGCAATGTAAGAGTAGTATTTTTCTTCATACAGGTCAACTCCATGTAAATATATTTTACCATAAAATTTATATAAAAGCTTGTTATTTTAACTAAAAAAGAAGAATTTTATTTCAATTCTTCTTTTAATCTTTCAACTTCATCAAGTGATAATTTGGTAACTCTACAAATTAAATTTACATCACAATTTTCTTGAAGCATTTCTTTGGCTGTTTGCTCAACACCAAGCTTATAGCCTTTTTTAACTCCACGTTCTAAACCATCTTCAAAAGCTTCTTCTTTTTCATTACCATCAAATATAACATCTCTATTATATCTAAGTAGATTATCAAAGTCATCTGAATTATTTTTTACTTCACGTATTATTTTAGCCATAAAATCATCACCATCATATACCTTTTTTATTAATCTTTCATCATCACTGATTAAAAGATATAATAATTTTTCTAAAGACTCATCGTCTTTCATAATTTTAGTATAATCCATATCAAGAATTTTTGCAAGATTTATGTCGTAGATTTCAAAAAATGAGTGTATTTCTTCATATGTTTTATCATCTAAAAGTCTACTTCTAACTATAAATCTATCATCATTTGTAACACTATATGTGTTTAGATTTATTTGGTAAACCTTCTTAAACTTCTTACTATAATCTTCAGCATTTCGAGTCTGCCTTAAAACTAAATGACAAATATACATATTGTTCTTACGTTCATTTTTTCTGCTTCTTACACTATTTACTTCAACATTTACAAGCATTTCATTACTTTCTAATGATACATCAACTTCACTATTTACAGAATTTTCATTTACACTAACATCTGGATGAATTAAAGAAAATGTTACATCTTCTTCAGAAATATCTAAAACTTTACATACAATTTTACTTAAATATTTAAGCCCATCTTCAGTTGAGGTGAATATCTTTTTGACAATACTATCTCTGGCATTGATTTTCTTGATTTCTAATCTTTGCATAAGTGGAAACCTCCTTTCTTGCCAAGCTATTATACACACCTTTTTACCACTTTCAAGGCTTTCGACAAAACCTCTCATGGTTCGACACACCATTTTGCATGAATTAACTTTTCTTTATATTTTTGAGTTACAAAATATGTAAAAACTTTACAAAAGTAGATAAAAAATTTATTACGTCGCATAGCAATTTTTATCAAAGAAAAATAAGAATTTTCATCTTATTTCATATTTGTTATTACTCTAGCCCCATCTGCTGCTGCTGTTACTAGTTGATATGTATCTTTATTAATGATATCGCCGATAGCATATACTCCATTTATTTCTGTTTCTAATTTTTCATTTACTTTTACATAACCATTTTCATCAAGTATTTCTTTTGGTATAAAATCTGTTACGGGTCTATATCCGACATAGATAAATACACCCTTAACATTTAATATGGTACCATTATCTAGAGTTATACTGGATAATTTGTTATTTTCTTCATTCATACTTTCGATATTAGCATTGTAAATTATTTCTATCTTAGGATTTTTCTTTATATTTTCTACAAGAATTTCTTCTCCACGAAAATCATCTCTTCGATTGATAATATAAATATGGCCAACGATATTTGCTAGATATAACGCTTCTTGAAGAGCACTATTGCCAGTACCTACGATTGCTATATTCTCATTTTTGTAAAAGAATGCATCACATACTGCACATGTCGACAATCCTTTTCCAAGTAAAGATTTTTCATTATCTAAGCCTAAATATTTTGGTTTTCTTCCCATTGCTAATATTACTCTTTTAGCCTCATATGTATTGTTTTCGGTTATTACTTTTTTAGTTTCTTCGTTTAATTCTAAACTCTTTACTTCTTCCAAAACATACGGAATATCTAAATGTTCTACTTGTTTTTCAAGAATTTCAGCAAAATCTGGGCCAGTTATTTCAGGAACTCCTGGATAATTACTAACTTTATCTATGTTATTCAAAAGGCCTCCGGGCATACCTTTATCAATAAGTAATACCTTTTTATTACTGCGTTTAGCATAAATACCTGCAGTTATACCACTTATACCCATGCCAATTATAATTATATCGTACATAAAATTCCTCCTTAGAACCTTATTACCTCATTTTCATCTTGATCATATAAATCTTCATATCGACCTTTTCTACCAGTAATCATAATAATTATTAATCCTATAAAAATCATTATTACAGATACTATTTGTGCCATTTTGAAACCACCTAACATTAAAGAGTCAGTTCGCATTGACTCAATTATAAAGCGACCTAGTCCGTACCACATTAAGTATAACGCAAATGGTTGACCAACTTTGGTAATCTTTAATCTTCTTATTATAAGAAGTAGTAAAAGTCCTACTAGACACCAAATTGATTCATATAAAAATGTTGGGGTATAGTATATTCCATCAATATTCATACCATTTATAATAAATTCTGGAATATGTAAATTTTGTAGATGGGCTAGTGTTGTTGCAGGTCCATGAGCTTCACCATTAAAGAAATTTCCCCATCTACCTATTGCTTGTGCAAGAAGCATAGCTGGGGCTAAAAAGTCAAACATTCTGATACTTCTTACTTTATATTTCTTACAATATAATAGAATAACCAAAACTCCAGCAATTATACCTCCATGAATAGCAAGTCCACCTTCCCAGATTTTACAAGCTTCCCAAAAACTATCATATAATTCCAAATTGAATAATACATAATATGCTCTAGCCCCGATAATACCAAATATTATGGCCCAGAATATCATGTTAAAAACAAATTCAGTTGGATATTTGTATCTTTTGGCTTCTTTTAAAACCATTGTTATACCAATCATAGCTGCAACTATTATTAAGGCTGAATACCATTCTAATTTAAAATTGCCAATTTCAAAAATATATTTATTCATAAATTCACTCTCCATTAATATTGTAACAAATTTTTTTAAATTTATCTATTATTAATATCGTATTTATAATTTTATGTAAAATTTTACATTTTAAAGTTGTTTCTTATTAATAAAACTTTATTCTAGAAAAAACACTACACATTTTAATAGAAGTGTAGTGCTTAATAAAAATATCATATTTTAGAAAATTTCATTACTATAGTATTTTGGCTAAAAATTCACCTGTATATGAACCCTTGCATTTTGCAACTTGTTCTGGAGTTCCTGTTGCAATGATTTTTCCTCCATATTTACCACCATCTGGGCCTAAATCTATAATGTGATCTGCCACTTTTATAACATCTAGGTTGTGTTCAATTACTATAACTGTATCTCCGTTATCCACAATTCTATTTAGGATAACTAATAGTTTTTTGATATCATCAGAATGAAGTCCTGTTGTTGGTTCATCAAGTATAAATATTGATTTTCCTGTTGCTTTTTTTTGAAGTTCTTTTGCAAGCTTTACACGACCGGCTTCCCCACCTGATAATGTAGGTGCTGATTGTCCTAATTTAATGTATGAAAGTCCAACATCCATCATTACTTTTAATTTATTGTAAATTTTCGGAACATTTTCAAAAAATTCTAGTGCTTCACTTACTCTCATATCTAAAACTTCACTTATGTTTTTGCCTTTATACTTTATTTCCAGAGTTTCTCTATTATATCTTTTACCTTTACATACATCACATGGAACATAAACATCTGCTAGGAAATGCATTTCAATTTTTTTAACACCGTCTCCCCAACAATTTTCACATCTTCCGCCTTTTACATTAAATGAGAAACGTCCTTTGTCATAGCCTCGCATTTTGGCTTCTTTTGTTTGAGAAAATAAATCTCTAATATCATCAAATACTCCAACGTAGGTTGCTGGATTACTTCTTGGGGTTCTACCTATAGCATCTTGAGTTATTTGAATTACTTTATCAATATTTTCAAGACCAGTTATTTCTTTACATGCTCCAGGAACTACTTTGCTTTTATAAATTTCTGATGCTAGTTTTTTATATAATACCTCATTGATGAGTGAAGATTTACCTGAACCTGATACACCAGTTACAACAACTAATTTATTAAGAGGAATATCTACATTTACATTTTTCAAATTATTTTCTTTGGCACCTTTAATACTAATTTTTAAACCATTACCTTTTCTTCGTTTTTCTGGAACTTCTATTTTTAACTCTCCGCTTAGATATTTTCCTGTTAAACTATTTGGATTTTTCATAACTTCTTCAGGTGTTCCTGCTGCCATAATTTGTCCACCATATTCACCTGCGCCAGGTCCTACATCTACTAAATAGTCTGATGCTAGCATAGTATCTGTATCATGCTCAACAACAATTAATGAGTTACCTAAGTCACGCATTTCTTTTAATGAATTAATTAAACGTTCGTTATCTTTTTGATGAAGGCCAATACTAGGTTCATCAAGAACATATAAAACACCTGATAATTTTGAACCAATTTGGGTTGCAAGTCTTATTCTTTGTGCTTCCCCACCAGATAATGTTCCTGCACTTCTTGTTAAAGTTAAATATGATAAACCAACGTTATTTAAAAACTCTAGTCTAGAAATTATTTCTTTTAATATAAGGTTACTTATTTCTTTTTCTTCGTTATTTAGTTTTAACTTTTTAACAAAATCAAGTAAGTCACTTATAGACATATCACACATATCAAAAATATTCTTATCATTAATATATATAGATAATACTGATTTTTGTAATCTTTTTCCTTTACAAACTGGACACTCTGTTTCAATCATATACCCTTGAAGCCATTCCCTGATCCATCCACTTTTTGTTTCAACATATCTTCTTTCTAGTGTTGGAATTACACCTTCATATGTACCTTTTGTATTTCTGGTACTACCATTTTTGGATACATATTTAAATTCAAGAATTTCATTTGTACCATATAATATATAGTTTAATTTTTCTTCAGGAATATCTTTTACAGGCGCAAACATATTGATATCATACCTTTTACATACTGTTTCTATTTGTGTAAAGTACATATTTGAATCCATACTTAAAGCAGATATGGCACCTTCCACTAAAGATTTATTAGGATCTGGTATTAGTAAATCTTTACTGATATGAAGCTTTGTACCTAAGCCTTTACATTCTTCACAAGCTCCGTATGGGGCATTAAATGAAAATAATCTTGGTTCTAGTTCTGGTATTGAATAATTACATATTTCACAAGCATATTTTTCACTCATGAATATTTCTTCATCATCAACTAGTAATACTACTTTACCATCAGCTTTCTTGGTGCTTGTTTCTACGGCTTCAAATATTCTGCTATATTCTTCATTATCTACAGTAATTTTATCTATTATAATATCTATATTGTCTTTAATATTTTTTTCTAGAGTTATTTCTTCATTTAAACTCATATTTTTGCCATTTACGCGAACACGTGTAAAACCTTCTTTACGAAGTTCATCAAATAAATCTTTATGTGTTCCCTTTTCGCCATGAACTACAGGTGCTAATATAGTAACTGTTTTTCCTTTGTATTCCATTACTTTATTAGTCATTTCTTCAATACTTTGACTTTTAATTGGTGTATGATGTGTTGGACAGTAAGGTCTACCAATTCTAGCAAATAAAAGACGTAAATAATCATAGATTTCAGTTATAGTACCTACAGTTGAACGTGGATTTTTGTTTGTAGATTTTTGGTCAATTGATATTGATGGTGATAATCCTTCAATAGAGTCTACATCTGGTTTTTCATTTACACCAATAAATTGACGGGCATAAGCAGATAAACTTTCTACATATCTTCGTTGTCCTTCCGCATAAATAGTATCGAATGCTAAACTACTTTTTCCTGAACCTGATACTCCGGTCATAACAACTAACTTATTTTTAGGAATTTCTAAATCTACATTTTTTAAATTGTTTTCTCTAGCTCCTTTTATTATTATTTTATCATTATTCATAAGTAAACACCTCTTTTTCATATTTTGACACAAAAAGATAATTTTCATGCAGAAATAATATATCACAAACATATATTTGTAGTCAAGTAATATTCTTTCAAAATATACTTTTTAAGAAAGATATTTAATATTAGTTTTTCAAAAGTATATAATTATTGTAAATACCACAATTTTTATTGCATAAAATTTGACAAAATGAATATTTTATGGTAAAATAATGGCGACTTAAAGGAAAAGAGGATTTTCCAAATGAAGGGGGTACGTTATATGTACGAAGATGGAAAGAAAAGTTTAAGTTTAAATTGGGGATCACTTGCAATTAAACTTGTGATTCTTGCAGTTATTGTGTTTATAGCTGGTTGGATATTTGTTAAAGTAACCGGCAATAGTTCAACTAAATCTAGTAACACATTAGCTGATAGTAATAGTGAATATATTAATAATATAAACACTATGAAAACTGCAGCATTTGAATATTTCACAAAATCAAAATTACCTGAAAAAGTTGGTACAACTGAAAAAGTAACACTAGCACAAATGATTAACCAAAAGTTATTAATCGATTTTACTAACGATGGTAAAACTTGTGATAATAATTCAAGTTACATTCAAACTACTAAAACTGCTGATGGTAATTATGCATTAAAAGTTAGTTTAACTTGTGGAAAACAATCAGACTTTATTGTTACTACTATTGAAAAGACTTCATGTGATAATGGAACTTGTACAGTAGATAATACAAAAACTAATACTGATGTTGTTGATAATAACAATAACAACAATAATAACTCTAATAATACAAATTCTAATACAAATAAGAATAATAGTAATACTAACAATAATACAAATAGTAACAATAGTTCAAATAATACTAATACTAGTAAAGGAAATAGTTCAAGCACTAGTACAAGTACTAAAACAACAGTTACTACTAAGGTTACAATAAAAATAACTTGTTCAAATGGTTGTTGTCAAACAAATTGCAACAATAACAATAATAATAATAATAATAATAACGATAACAACAAACCTAATCCTACACCTACCAAGGTTAGATATTATAAATATGTAAAATATAGTGATTGGGAAAATGGTTACTCTAATGCTTCTAATGCTGAAAATAAAAAACAATTGGTAGAAACTAATAATTATTGTAAAGAATATGAAAAAACTTATTATTCAACTGGATATGTTACTGATACTACTAAAGTTGGTAAATATAACTATGAAGTTCAATTCCTAGATTTACCTAGTGATGTTAATAGTGTTGCTATTGTAGGCAATAGTAAATCTTATTTCAGTAATTCAAATACTGACTATCAAGCTTATATTAACAATCGTGGTAACCTATATATGACTGGTAATACAGGAAAATATAATGTTGCAATAAATAATGCCTCAACATTTAGAAATACTTCATTAAAGAAAAATAACTTTACATTTGAAGTTTCTGGAGCTTATTATAATAGAGCTGAAGGAAATTATGCTACAACAATTACAATTAATTATAAAAATTTAAATGGTGTATCACCATATTATGCTAGCAATTTAAGTCAAAATGTATATTTTGTACCATTGAAATTTGATGTTAGTTATACAAGAGAAAGCAAATGTAAATGGGATTTAGCTTCTAATGCATCTAAGTATGAAGACTATGCTATTATAGATACTGACACTGAATATACTTGGACACATAGAACATTTGAATATAAATGGAGCAAAGAAAAATCACTTGCAGGATATACTTATACTGGAGAATATGAAGATAGAGCTGAATAAGCTCTATTTTTTATGAATTAATTTTAATTTGTTATATCTACACATTTTGTATAATATTATTTAAAATGATATATTGACATTCTGTAATACTTTATCTTTTATCAAATATTTTATAAATAAAAAACAAATGAGAAATAATAATTTCTCATTTGTTAAGTTTAAATTATTAATTTTTTTTAGCCATTATTTTTTATACCTGAACATTTATCACCGGTTGGATTACTTACGCATGCAGCACAATAATCATATTGATTTTTAACCTCACCAAATGCCCCAACCATTTTAAATACTAATCCTACAATAGTTGGAATAAAGAAAATACATACCCCAGCTATAACACGATTTAATAATGTTTTAGCAGCCTTTGATACAGCTTTGTCATCACTTGATATTACAGCTTTTCCTAAGTCTACCATTCCAAAAACAATCAATAGTACTGGAATAACAACTTTGAATACTAACATAAACATTCCAAGAGTATACCAAACTGAACCAGCATCTTCACAAAAATTCATAAAACTTTCCTCCTTCTGTATATATTTATTTTACCCTAATTTTACATTAAAGTCAATTATTTTTTGTATATATTGCCTTCATACGATGCATCACAATTGTTATACGGATCTGTAATGCAGTTTATACAATTTATATAGTCATTTTTTATTTCATCACTTATAATGCCAATCATAGAAAATAACACTTTTATAATAACTGGTATGAAAAAAATGCATATTCCAGCTACTATTCTTTTTAATAGCTTAGTACTAGCTGTTTTTATTGATTTATCATCACTTGAAATTACTGCTTTTCCTAAATCTATGCTTCCTAATACTATAATAGCTATTGGTATTAATATCTTTAAAATGAATAATAATTTACCAATAAATAACCATACACTTGCAGTCTTATAACAAAAATTCATATTCCATTACCTCCCTATTTGAATATACTAAATATTCCTGAACTTCCATTTGCATCTATTCTACTAAAACCTAGGGCTGTTAAAAATGCATTAACTACCATTTGGTCATCTAATTTATCATCTAAACAAGGCATGTTGAAAAAAACTTTACTTCCACTTTCTTTTTCAAAATCTTGTACATCTTTTGTGTCAAGTACACTTCGGTTAAGTACTATCTTTTTTTCATTTAATTTAGTGAATATAGCATTATCTTCTCTAATTAACTTATTTAATTTAATAAGACCTGGTTCAATTAAATAAATTATATCATGACAGTACTCAGATACGTTTCCATCATTTAAATCAACTAAAATTATATCATAATTGGTATTATTACTTAAAAAATCATTAAAACCTAAACTTGATACACTTTCAAGTGTATTATCATTAAAATATATAAAGTCATTTTTATCTATTTCTACAGCTTTAACATTATATGCCTTTTCTAAGTGTAATTTAAGCAAATATATTAGTGTTGTTGCACCAGCATGTTCTGTAATGTTTTTAAAGCCAATAATCTTTTGCCCCATTTTACCACGAGTATTATCAACAGATCTTTCATTTAATACTGGTTTCTTAAATCCACTTATATTATGATAGTTCGCTACATCTTTGTATTGATTGGGATTATCTATTAGGTATTTTACTGTATTTATATCACTGGTGAAATTGTATATTCCCATAGATATTAATTGTGATATATATACTGGAGAATTAACTTTTTCTGAATCATCTAGTAATAAAATAACTTTAGACATATCAAAATTTACAGATAAATTTTGCATTACTGTTATTTCTTCATAACCTTTTATTGCTGTTATGTCTATAATCATTTTATTAAAGTAAAAACTTTGAAATTGACTTACTAATTCTTCTACTGTAAATTCTCCATTTATACTTTTAATTACATCAATATTTAAACTTGATAATAATGATTGATATTTATTTGATACTATTACATTCATATTAATACTCCTCTATTTGATCTTCTGCACCTATAAAAGTCTTTGTTGTTCCATCTATTTCATAGTTTGCTATACTACCTATAACAGGTAAATTAAATCTAAAAAAAACTTTTACATCATAATATACTAAATTATTTTTATAACTTTTTTTAAAGCAATATAAATATCTGTTATCACTTTTTGATAACTCAAATTCTCCATCTATATTTATTGCTCCCATCCAGTTTTCTGGACATTTACCAGTATTGGTATATCCTTTATTATATATGTAGTCATTTATTAGCTCAGCTGATGTTGGTGTTACACCTTCATATTTTTCAATAATATTAAGCATACGATTCTTTATTGTATAAGCTTTATTATAACTTAAAACTAAAGTTAGAAAACAAGCAAATATTAGAATGAAGAAGATAATCATTTGAAATGTCCATGTTGATTCACTTACTGTTTTCATTTAATTTCTCTCCTTATTTTTGGTATATAACTTTTGTTTCAGCTTTAGATTTAAAATTATAAACTTGTTTTACAACTGGTAAATCTAATTGGAAAAATACTACTATTTGATAATATTTGCCTGGCATAAAATCACCTGTTGCAACTTTACCACTGCCAAAAATATCCGATAGATAATTATCTACACCATCTGTTGCATTTACTTCTTTTATGCATATTGATGCATCTTGATTAGATGAAACAGCAGCTCCAGTTCTATCAAAACCTTGATAATCTTCATCGCATTTTCCAGTTGTACGATATGATGTACTTTCTATTAAATTTATTATTTCTTCATCTAAATTTCCGTCTTCTAAGTAATTTCCACCATTTGCTTCTAATATATTTACTATTTGATCTTTAATTCCAAAGGCGTTGGAATTATTTATTGTTAAAGCCATTATTGCTGTAAATAATAGAATAAATAGTATTACTATTTGAAATATATATGTTACACTCATCGATTCTTTCATAATTTCCTCCTAACCTTTGAATGGGCAATAAAAAGTGTTTTCATCTGTTGCACTATTTCTGCATAAACAATGATTTTTTTGACCAGTTTCGTTTTCTATTGTATTTCTTACTTCAGTACTACAATCACATATAGCTTTGCTACATTGTGAATTTTTTTGAAAATTTCCATTAATCATTGGCCATAAAAAGCCGAAAAAAAAGGCTGCCAAGATACCGATCGATATAGAAACTATTATCGTCATATTTAATTCTCCTGTAGCCTCTTTCATTTTTCACCTCTTATGTTTTGTCTTATTCTTCGTCGCCAAAATCTATTTGTGTTCCATCTGCACAAAAACAAGTTCTGTTATTAACATCTACACCACCACGTCCTTGTGCTGTGTCCAATTCTCCGCCTGGACATAGATTTAGGCAAGTATTTCTTGAAAGTCCAGCTTGAATACCAGGCCAGATAAAGAAATAGAAGAAAGCACCAACAGCAGCAATTGCAACTACAGTAACTACAGTCATATTTAATTCTCCAGTAGCTTCTTTCATTTGTTATCCTCCTTTTAATATATTTTTATTATAACTTAATTTCCTTAAAATATCAATTATATTTTAAACTTTTTGTAAATTTATATGTCCATAAGTTGTATAACAGCTAAAACTAGTAATATCATTAATCCTACCCCAGTTGTTATAAGCATACTCATGGTTTTGCCTTCCATTTTTTCTAGTCTATTTTTGTATCTTGTTTCACGAGCTTTTTGTTGAAGTGAAGATATTGATCTTGAAAATGTTAGTATTTGTTCTTGTTTTCTTTCTTGACGACCTAAACTTAGACGATATAATAAACGCATCATACGCATTGAATCACGTACTGGATACTTTCTAGCAAATTCCATATATGGTTCGATCGTATCATCTCCAGAATTTATAGAATCAATCATTTCTTGTAATCCATCTTTAAATATTTCTGGTGATTCAGCCATTGATTTACCAATAGCAACGGGTACAGTATAATGTTGAATTAATATTTCTAAGTTTTTTAAATAATGTGGTAACATCGAATCTATTTCAGACATATGTCTTTGATAATATTTTTTTATATCATTATAAGATGTTTTAAAGATAAACACTCCTAGAACAAATATTAATAATACTTTAACAGCATTTAAATCTTTGATTAAAAAGGCAAATGCTATAGCCATAGTAATTAGAGCATTTTTTATTCTTTTATTAAAGAGAATGTCTGGATTAACATTATTTCCATACTTGGCTCTGACTAGAAAATCCCAATCTTTTTCTTTTAACTTCATAAAAAGCATTTGATTATCACTTATAAGCTGATTAATACTTATTTGACCAGTTATAGTCATTATACCAAATACGATTACAGCGACAATAATAACTTCTATTTGCATTATTCTCCTCCTACATCTTCATTATAGTATTTTTCTCCACTTAACATAAAGAAAGCATTTATAATGACAATAGCATGTAAAATAATTTGTACATACCATATATCTAGTAATTTAATATAATTGTCTTCACCTAACATGAATCTTAAAACTATAACGAGTAAATATAAAATTAAACCGAATCTTAGGAATCTGCCATGGAAATTATTTCTGTCCATTTGGTCACGATATACACCTTCTACTAAGGCATCAATATCAAGTGACATATTTTCTAATGCTTGTCCTGAATCTCTGGCACCTTCTTTGGTTATTTGTAGGAATAATTGATGCATATTTTTTACCATGTAAAATGGGTATTTGCTATTAAAATAAGTTATTGATTCATCTATGGTACCATTTTGATATGACATTTCAATCATCTTTTTGACATCACTAACAACTGGTTCTTCAAGAATCCCTGAATCTCTAACACCTTCAAGAGCTTTAACAAAACTTTGAGTTGTATTAAATTCCATTATAACATTTGTTGTATATGTTTGTATTTGTTCAAATATATATTCACTATACACTCTTTGTAGTCTTAAATAAGCAAGATATGGTATAAATGCTATGGCTACAATTGCATATATTACAGCAATGACAATACTATAAAAGTAAAAATATCCTACTAAAGCTGCTATACCACCAAGAATTATAACTTGTGTTAAATATTGTCTTGGAGTATATTCTTGTCCTAATTCAACTGCTTTTTCTCTTACCATTTTAAATGAGTATGGAGCGTATTTATCATACATATCAGTTGCTTTATTTGTTACATATTTATATACGTTTTCGCCAGGATTTCGACGAGCTATTAAAACCACTGTAGCAATTGCTAATAGTATTAACAATTCTGGTAAATAACTTGTTAAATTAACTGTAAACATATTAAACGCTCCTTTCTGTTATAAGCTTTCTATTTCAGCTTCTGAATTTGTGTCATTTTTTGATTTGACAAAATAATCTGGTTTTAATGTTACACCTTGAACACCTAAATAGTCAATTAAATATTTACTTGGGTTATTAAAACTGAACTTGCCATCTAAACTTTTTTTAAAGATAATATTGGATTTTGCTTCGTTATTTTCATCAACATAAAATTCTACGACTTCGATTATTTCACGTTGGAATCTACCTAATTCTTTACTCATGTAACCTTTAACATGAACACCAATTTGAACATATCTGTGAATTGACTTTAAGAATTGGTCTATATCTTGACTGTTTTCTAGCAAACTATATAAACGCATTGGTATGTTTAAAGCTCTATCTGAGTGAATTGTTGATATAATGTTGTGTCCAGATGATATTGAGTTACGTACTGCTGTAACTGCTTCTGCTGAACGAACTTCGGATAGTAAAATCCATCTTGGGTTTTGTCGCATACATGTTACTAGTACATCTGAGTAAGATGCAATATTATTTGTTTTCATAGCAACAATATCACGATGTGGAAATATTTTATCTAAGTGAAGTTCCAAAGTATCTTCAATTGTTATTATTTTTTCATTTTCTTTTGTGTGTGAAGCTAAATATTTAACAAGTTCTGTTTTACCTGAACCAGTTTCCCCACTTACAATAATATTACAGTGACCTTCAACACAAGTCATTAAAAAGTCATGTAAATCCTCTGTTACATATTTTTCATTTATCAGTTTATCTTTGTTCAGACGGATTTTGGCAGGCGTCTTTCTTATAACACAACAAATACCATTTGTGGCTATAGATTCATGAACAAAGTTAAGACGAAGTTCTGCAGATTCAGCATCCAAAAATGGATGGGCCATATTAAATGTTTTACCCATAACATTTGAACATTGAAAAGCAAGCTTTTCCATTAAAGCATTATTTATTTCTGGTCTTTCAACTCTATATACACCTTTATCAAGAGTTTTTAGCCAAACTTGACCACCATTTGAATATGATACGTCAGTTATGTTATCTTCTTCTAAAAACTCTTTTAAAGGTCCAAAATCTATTTGTGAAAATACAGCATCATTCACTAGTAACACCCTCTTTTATTCATTATTTGTATTATTATCATTATTTGATTCATTTGTATCTGGTGTAACATTTCTAGCTTGGCTATCGATTAATGTTCTTAAAGCATCATTTGTTATTTCTGTAGTAGCATCTTTATCTGAATTCTTTTTGTTAATTGGAACTGGATATAAATCCATACCACTTAAATAACCTATTTTACTTAAGTATGAGAACATTTCATCTGTTACTGCAAATACAAGTACTGCTGGAGTTCTTCCGCTTGATACATCAAAAACATTTTGTCCTTTTGAATCTTTAACACTAAGAACTTCAATATTTGTTATAAATTCTTCGTATACATATTTGCCTTCATTCTTAGTTTTAAGCCATAAATCTATTTTATCACCAGGATATATTGAATTAGCATATGTTGAAGCATTGTCTACTTTTAGCCAGTAAAGTCTATAACCTTCTGGAACTGTTTCCAAATCTCTTTCAATTAATTTATCTTTTGTTACAACTTGACTTTTGTAAAACATTGAACCACGAACTACTGATGTATTATTTGTTACATAATAACCAATAAGTTGTGAAGAACTAGTTACTACACTTGCCTTTTTTAATACATCAGAATTTACTTCAACATATTCAATATCTTCTTTTGTTATAATTGTTCCTGCAGTTAAATCTTTGGCTGCAACTGGCACTTTTTGAGGTTTTACAGCTTTGTCTAAAGTTATACTATAAGCAAACCATAATGCAATAACACCAGCTATAACACCCAATATTGTAACAGTATTTCTATTAAGAAATAAATTTTTAATTTTTGCTAAGATATTATTCATTATTGGGCCTCCATTCTAAGAGTTTGTCTATCTAGAATATCTATAAGTTCTTGACTTGTATATTCAGTTGACCCAACATCTGGATTTGCCAAATTATTTTTTGGAACCGGAATAATAGTCATCCCAGATATGCTTTCAGCTAGTTTTAAATAACGATATAAATCAGTCTTTACAGCAAATAATAACCATGCTGGAGTTCTTCCACTTGTAACATCAAAAACATTTTGACCAGCATTATCACGAACTGCTAAGACCTCAATATTTGATATAAATTCACCAAAAACTAAAATTCCATTTTCAGTTGTTTTAAGCCATAAATCTATTTTATCACCAGGATATATTGAATTAGCATATGTTGTATTATTATCTACTTTTAATTGATAGATTGTATATCCTTCAGGTATTTCATCAAATATAGCATTTGGTAATTCCTTTTTTTCAACAACTTGAGCTGTATAGAACATTCCTCCCTTAGGAATAGATGTTCCAGTTGAAACATATTTACCAACTAAATTTGTTACTGATTGATAAACATCTCTTTTTTTTAAGAAACTTTTACTAACTTTGACATATTCGATGTCATCTTTTGTTATTTCTTCAGTAGCACTTATAGCTCTTTTAGCAACAGGAATACGGGTGGGATTTACTTGTTTATTAACACGATATATGTAAAATCCCACTAAAACTCCTAGTCCTAGAACAATACCTACTAACGTAACTGTTGTTTTATTTGTTAAAAACTTTGTAAATACATTTTTCTTACCACCCATTTTTATTCCTCCTTACGTTATTCATCAAGTGTATTACCTTCAAGTATTGCATCTATTCTTTCTACCATATCAAATGTAGTTGAATCACCTACAACATTGAATGTATTAGATTTACTTTTAATTTCTACACTAGCTTTTGGGGGAGCTTCATAAACTCCATAAAAGCTTACTGTGTAAGTTGTGTTTAATGCGGCATTTTCTGAAAAACGACGTATAAAACTTTCATAAAATTTTTCTTTGTTTATTTTTACTTCACCATAGGTTCTATAATAAGAATAATCTACTGCATCAATCATAGATGCTTCAGTTATTTCTTTAATTAGATAGTAATCTTGAGTGCTACTTGTTGTAAGATTTTGAACAAGTAGCATTATTACTACGATTACTATACCTAATAGTATCAACCAGTATGCCCAGAATGCATTCTTCATTTAGTCACCCCTTATTTCCAAGATGGTCCGCCGATTACGGATTCACTTGTTTTATCTATTCTATAATTTGACCATAATGTCCAATAACCACTAGTTCCAGTGTCATTAGCACGTCTTGCTTCATCATTTACTCTACTCGGAAGTACTGTAACATTATCACTATTTTCAGTAACTAACTTGTCAATTAGTTCGCTATAACAATAAATATTTTTATAAGTTTCACCATCAATTGTGGCATCATAACATGTTAATGAGTTATTTATATAACCACCATTATCTTCATTGTCTTTGTTATATGCTGTAATTTTATTTATTATTTCAGGTGTTAATTTAATACTAAATCCAAGTGTTGATCCATCTGTTGTCTTATCATCATATATCATTTCATTTATTTCTTCAATTTCACTAATTGTCATTGAAACTTTTTTAGTTAATAATTGTAATGCTTCCATACTACTTGATGTAATCCAGTTATAACCATGTGTTCTATTTGCTGCATTTACATCTGTTGTAGTAATTGTTTTAACTATTATATTTAAATCGTCTAAGTTGAATATACAGTTAACACATGATATGTTGCATGAAGGACAGTCTTTCCATTCACATCCATCACCTTCACAAACAAAGTCACAGTTAGGACAATCTTTTGGTCTACATGTATTTTCATAGTAGCATACATATTCGCCATCAAATGCGTTTACACCTACTGCATAAGCTACACTCTTAGTTTCATTAACTCCATTGTAATCAATTAATCTACCATAAGTATCTTTTTTATCATAGAATTCACCAAGATTTTCAACTAGTAGTTTGAATACTCCACCACCAACTGAACTTGTTGATATCGGCAATTTATTAACTAATGGTTCTAATTGAACTTTATCAATTGAATAATTATCGTAAGCAATTACTTTTCCATTAGCGGCGATTTGATAGAAAGCTGTTGGTGTAATGTATTTTTGTTCTTTTGTTACTTCTTTTTTTATAAACGCTGCTTGTGAAACGTATGGGTTCTTTGTTTCGCAACCATTTACTGTACAAGTTGTATATGGTTTTGTTGCAAAGACATTTCCATATGATGAATTATAATTATAATCAACTTTTCTGTTGCTATCTATTGATAAGTCAAATGTTTTTTCATTATTTTTATTTAAGCATTCATACTTGTCATTTGTTGCCCCAGTGCATACTGTAATTTTTGTATCAACTTTTTCATTTCCATATTTTTCTAATTTTTGTAATTCATCTTTACCAGTTAATAAATCAAAGTATGGAGCATAGTTTGTATTATCTTTTCCACGATTTTCATCATAATAATATCTTACTTCTTGAGCAAAAGCAAATTCGTTTGTCCATGCTGTTGTACAAGCATTGTAATCTCTCAAAGCCTTTTCATAAGCTCTGAAACCTTCTTCTATTAATTGTTTTCCGTGGTTGTAATATTGAGATTGAATTTTGTTAGAAACATCACTATAACTATCTCCATCTGTAGGATTTGCACTTCCGCAACAACGATGAGTACCATTTCCGTTAGCATTTGGACATTCATCCCAATCAACATTGCATGCACCGCCACCGCCGATGCTGTAGCTATGTGTGGCATTTTTTATTGGTACATATCCTTCTGCAGTTGGAGTTCCAGCTTCAATTCCTGCATATGAACCATGAGAGTGATTATAATCATAAGAACCATTACAACTACAAGAAACAGTATGTTCATGAATAGTTTTCCAAGCCGCTTCAGCCTTTAATATCCAGTCTCTACCTTCAATCATTTTATTTTGAGCAGCAATTATATCTTGTAAATACTTTTCTTTATCTATACTGTTTTTACCATTTGTTGAGTTTTCTGTTGTATTTGGACTTCCTGTATAACAAGTTTTTGTACCATTTATTTTACTTGTTAATTTGAAATATCCACCGCATTTTACATTTTTAACTATTGGGTTTAATTTAATTTCTGCATAGTCTTCTTTACAATAGATTTTACAGTAAGAATTGTCAACTCCACCTATATCTGATGTAAATTGATATGTGTTTCCTGCATCATCTTGATTGTTTATTATACAGGTTTTAATTTTTGTTGGGCCATTGATTTTTGCAACAGCATCATCTTCTTCATAGCTACATACTGGTAATTCTAATTCTGTATCACAAGAAGCTGAACATTTTATCGTTCCAGTTATTTCACTTTTTAAATTTCCATCATTTTTTTGAATAATAAAGAATCTTTGTTTACTTGTATCACTAGTTTTCAATAATGCTCCGATGTATTTTAAACTTGGGTCATCGTATCTATATGATATTTTATAATTTACTGATTTGCAATTTTCATCATCTTTTATCCTAGTAACTTTAAATCTCAATTCTATTTTTCCACTTTTTGTTTTACCATCAGCATCAAATGCTGTTAAAACGTTAATATTTGAAACAACTTGCCAATCATTTATTTGTGGATTAAAAAATTCAAGATTTCCTAAAGTTATATTATTTTTTGCACAGTCTTGACATGTTAATGTAAAATTATCTATTTTTCCATCTTGAGCATCAAATTGAGCAAACTCTATTGTTTGATGATAATATTCTTCAATAGTATTATCTGTTGTTGTTTTATCTGTTGTTGAAGGGTTGGCAGTTGCTGTAACTGTAGCAGTCGTTACATCACCAGTTATTACTTCATATGCTCTGTTAAAACCTTTCATAAATAAACTTTGAGCCGCATACATTACTAAATAGCCTTCAGAGCTACTGCTGCTTATTTTGAAATTATAACTATTTTTATACCAATTATTCTTTAAAAATCCTTTAATAAAAGTTTTTTCATAACATTTTCTGAAATCTTCAACAGAACCTGTACATTTTGTATCAGTTATTGTATTTATTTTATCTATGTTGTATGATGCCCATTGAATTCCCCTAGTTATATGTGCTGATGCAACACCTGTATAATATGGAACTAGACTTGATTTAGCACTTTCAACATCTCCGCCATATCCAAAGACACCTAAAGCAAAAGCACGTACCGCTATACTTGTTGCAGCATAAAGTGAATCTCCACTAATTGTTTTTGAACTGCCATCAACTGTAAAGGTTAAACTATCATTATATTGGTTTTTACCATTTTTAATAATTTCTAGGACACCTAGGTCAAAAGCATTTATTCTTTTTGTATACGCTGTATCTCCGAGAATACGATCGACTTTATATCCATTAGATGCGTCTTTATGTGGGTCCATACAGTATCCCACAAAATTTTCACTGGAAGTATCAACAAATGAATATTTCCACATACCAAATGTAGTACCATCAAAAATGCTCAAACCACTGATACTATGTTTTCCACTAGCTTGTTTTGTAAATTGTTCTTTTTCTTCAATGGTTCTAGCTTTAACATCAGCGCTAGCAAAACCAATAAAAATTGTTAATAAAATTATTAATATTTTCAAATTTTTTTTCATATTATACTTCTCCTACGTTTCTTTATTATTATATATGTTGTACTTCCAACTGCGACAACCAATATTGTTCCCCCGATGATAAATGGCACTTTATGTTTAACAATAAAGTTTTGAACCTTTTTATACCATTTTTCATTTTCTTTAGTTTCTTCTTCTTTTTGAATTTTCTTTTCTACTTCTTTATATATTCTACCAGTAAAAACATCAAAACCGATATTTTCATATGTTACATACCTTTGACATAAATACGAATCAGGAATATTTTTACAAATATCATATGTTGAGTAATCATTATACCTTGGTAAAGCTTGATACAATGTTTTTAGTATCGTTCCCTCACATCCTGTAGTGCTTGAGGCATAAACCTTAATTGTATATGTTACCAGTTCATCAATTTCATGCCAATCAAATGATATGTTCCCGTTTTTTGTGTCACTATATTGATATATAGCTTTATCATCGTTATAATCATTTGTTACTTCAACATACATATTTTCAGTTAAATTCAAAATATTTACTTGAATATATTCTGTTGTGGCTTCATACGTATCTTCGTATTCAGTTCCAATTAAAGCATCGGAAATTGTATATTCGTCTTTATTCATTACCCTTTCTTTAATTTCATAATTTGCCTTTACATTTGTTATTTCATTATTTAACTTTGCTTTTTCTTCATAACCACATGTAGCTGCGTTTACATTTGTTAGTAAAAATAGTGATGAAAAAGTAATTATTGCAGATTTTTTAAAACTATGCATTTTGCCCACCTACCTATGATTTAGTTTACCATATTATTTGAGTTTTTTCAATTCTAAATTGATAATAATTTATAAATATGATATATTTATATTGTAGAAATCGGGGTAAATAATGAAAAAATTTTTTTTAGTGATATTTATTTTTATAATTTGTTTAGTTTTATACGGATTTTTTATTAACCCAAAAGGTTTTAAAATCGTATCTAAAAATATAGAAGTTCAAAATCTTTCTGACTCTTTTGATGGTTTTAAAATACTTCAATTATCCGACTTTTTAATAAAGGACAAAAATGATTTAAATAGAATTCAAAACATTTCTAAAAAGGTAAATGATTTAAAACCAGATATTATAGTTTTTACCGGAGATTTATTATATAAGAATAATAATTTAAATAATGATGATATTAATAAATTAAAAGAATTATTAAAGAATATGGATTGTACTTTGTATAAATATGCTGTTATCGGGGATAATGATGAGATAAATAAATATAGTGAAATAATGAATGATGCTCAGTTTAAAATACTAGATAATGAATCAAATTATATTTTTTATAAGGATGTAAACCCTATCAAAATAACTGGTTTAACTAATTTGGATAATGTTAGTAAAGCTATAAGTATTGATGATAATTTAGATACTACTTTTAATTTAGTTATTACTCATTATCCAGACTACTTTGAAACTTTGAAAAATGATGATATTGATGTTATGCTTGCTGGACATTCTCTAAATGGTCTTGTTGTTTTACCTTTTTATGGCGGTATAATATCAACAGATTGGTCTAAAAAATATAAATATGGTAGTTATGAAGAAAATAATTCTAAATTATTTATTTCTGGTGGTATTGGTACTCCTAAAATAGAATTTAGATTATTTAATAAACCTGAAATAAATTTATATAGCTTACAAAAAAAATAATCGCTTTTGCGATTATTTTTTATAGATATTTTACCATTTTGAAATTAGCATTTAGTTTGGTAATTAATTCTTCTTTATCATATTTAGAAAAACTTTCTTCAAAATTACTAGCATCCATTAAGAACATATCTGGATAATTTATAAATATTTCTTTATAAGTTTCAATACCTAAGTTTTTTAAATATTCTAAATTTACCTTTACTAGATTTTCATGTTCTTCGATTACTTTTTTCATCTTTTCTGGAGTGTTATTTTCATACTCACTAATATCACTATCTAAAAAACCATATTCTTTTAAAAAACTCATGCTACTCTCCCTTTTACTTCTTCTTTATTTGCTTCTAGAATTTCATCTATGCTTGATATTAAATAGTCTAAATTACCACTATCATTATATACTTCAAAAGCTTTTATTAATGATTCCCTAATTCCTAAACCTTGTTTTTCAATTTTCGCTAGATTTTCATATATTTCATTTTTTTTATCTTCCATAGCAAAAGTTTCCATAACTCTATCCGCTAGTTCTTTTAATTCTGCATCAATCACACTGGGAGTTTTATCAACTTCTTTCCCACTATTTTGTAAAACATAGTTATATCCTCTTTCACTAAATAGAAATGATTGATATTTTCCTTTTTCACTTCTATATGGAATACCTAAATGTTCAAGTTCACCTATTCTTTTTATGACTTTATCAACATCTTGTTTTAAAAATGATGGTGATTGAACATAAGCTTCTAGAAATCCTAAATCTTTAGCTCTTAATACTGCTTTTTTTAGAATTTCAGGTTCTATTGTCAAAACTATCCATTCACTTGGTTTTAATTCTATACCATATTTTTTTAGAAATTCTTTATTTCCATCATTTGCTAGTTCTAATGATAATAAGAACTTTTCAGGATGTTCTTTATTTACGTCAAACCCAACTTTTTCTTCTTCGTATATACTTTTTACTTCTTCAAATGATTTCATTATATACTCCTTTCTAATAAGCCATTAACGGAACCTTTTTAGGATCTAATCCACTTATTTGTAATACATTTATGGTGTTATTTAAACCTTTTAAATCATATTTTACTAAAATACTTGGCATTAAACTAATATCACGAGCTTCTTTACCAATATTTATTAACTTTTCTAATTTTTCTTTTAATTCTTTGTCATAAAGAATTTCTGGATTTTCTTTTATAACATCAAGAGATATTTTGTATTCTTTTAATACACTAATATTTGTTTTTATTAATTCTTCATCATAATTAGCAAGAATCTTTTCTAATTGTTCATTTGTTAATATATTAGCATTTACTTCTAGAGATGTTAATAATGTAATTAATTTTTCTTTTTCATTTTTTTCACTAACTACTTCAGTTACCATTTCAGAAGTTTCTTCACTTAACACTGGTGTTTCTTCTTTTTGTTTTTCTACTTCTGGGATGTTATTTTCAGTTATTACTTTATCAAAAATATCTTCCAATGCTGATGGAGCTTCTAGACTTGCTTCTACTTCTGGAGCAGTTTCTTTAACTTCGTTTACTACTTCCTTATTTTCAGCACGAGATTCTTTTTTAGCTTCAACCAAAACATCAGTTATTGTTTTTCTACTTGCTTTATCTCTACTTTTGTAAATGCCATCATATTCATAAAGTGCATCTTCTGGGAACATTAGGATTTTTGCAGCTTCTCTTTGTTCATCTTCATTAAATTCAAATTTTTCAAGTAAACTTGTAATTGCATCTCTGGTTATATTGATGTTACCTTCTAAAGCTAAATTAAAGTATTCATTAAGCTTTGCTTGATTACTTAATGCTTCATCTTTTCTAATGCCTAATTCTTCAACTTTTGTTATAGCATTGTTCATTTCTGTTTCAACATTTTCAAGTTCTTCACTAGCTAATTTATTTTCTGCTACTACCTTTTCAATTGTTGATGGTAGCATATTATTTACTTTTTCATTTATTGATGCAGGATCAAAATCTATTTGCAAACGATCTAATACATTAGCAAAATCATCTCTATTTATATTACTAAGTAGAGATATTAGTTTATTTCCTTCTTCTTGAAGTGTTTCTTCTTCTTTAGTTAATTTAGCTATTTTTTCAAGTAGAACTTCTTTCTCATTTTTAGTTCTTTCACCAGTTTCAATAGCTTCTTCTCTTTCTTTATTCATTTTAGCTAGTATTACACTATCTTCACCACGAAGATTATATAATTTGTCTAGTAATGCTTTTACTTCATTTGATATCTTCATTTAATCACGCCCTTTATTATGAATAAATTATAGCAAATTATTTTTAAGTTGTAAAGCTATTTTTTAGGGCACATTAAAACTCGCAAGTTGTGCGAGCTTATCTTGACCTAGAACTTTCTTCATAATGAACCATTCCAAATTCATCATAAGTCATTATATAACTACTCTTATAAAGATGCTTTATACTTAATATTGTTTCTAAAGTTTTGTTAAATGCATTAAAGTTGCTAGTCATAGTTAAATAGAAATTACCATTTTTATCTCCGTATGGAGATATTGGATTACCTCCCATTTTTGATAGTTCTAACATGAACGAAGCAATATATTTTTGACGAAGTAGATCTCCCACTCCTGTTATTCTTTCTGGATGTCCCATCATTTTATATGTGTCATATTTTCCAGTTTCTTTTTGATAAATTTCTCCGATTGCTTTTGTATATTCAGTTGCTATTCTATTATTAATATAGAAAGTAAAATCTCTCACTTCATTTTCTTTGATGTTGTAATCATAAATAAATATTGGATATGTGTATAATAAACCACCTGTTCCGTGGCAGTTGAAAAAAGCTATGTTTTCCCCTTTACTTTCTAATTTATGCAAATAGTTAAGTAATGCTGTATTTTCTGGTTCAAATCTAAATTCTTCACTCATATCATAATTTGCCATACCAATTGGTCCTTTGATGCTTTTAGTAATATGATTATCTCTCATGTTACCTAATGTTTTCCCATATTTGGATATTTGTTCTTTCATTATTTTGTAGTAAATAGGATTATTATCATTTAAGTTTACACCATTTGAATTTGAATAAAAATTTGCTAAAGAACCATTTGGAAATAAATTATTTCGATACATATTAATTATCTTAGATTTTAAAGTTTGATGATCTTTTGTAATTTCCGGTATGCATTCTGGAGTAACACTATTAAAGAAATTAGTGTGTTTTCTTTCAATAAATAATGTATCTTTTAAGACATTTGAAATTACTAAATATAATTTTGAGTTATTAAAATGATATTCTTGAATTAAATAATCATATACTGAATTTCTTGTTATTACTTTGTTTTGAAAATTTATCCAAAAAGAATTAATATCAACAAAAGTGTTAAATTCTTCACTAATTGTCTTAAGAAGTTTATCTATTTTTAATACATTTTGATCATCTTCACGAAATACTGTCCAATACGTTTTACTAAATTTTTCAATCTCTTCTTCAGTCATATTTTTCATGACGCTATCTAAAGCATATGTTGTGACTGCAAATCCTTCAGGATTTTGGACTGGTATAAAATCAATTGTAAATATCTCTGGGTCAAAATTATCAAAATTGTTTCCAAGTGCTAAATTTTGCATAAGTTGTGTAACAAAATCTACACTTATTATTTCATTACCATGTGCTCCACCCATATAAGTAACATGAAATGGGCCATTACCTATAGAATAATGTTCAATTGGAAATCCACATGTTGTATATCCTATATTTTCTAATTTTGTTACTTTAAATTTATTTTCTGGATTGGAAATTATTTTTTCTAATCTTTTTTGAAGTTTTTCTAAAGTTAATATCTCATAATCTATTTTGTATTTGCTCATTTTATGCCTTCTAAAAATATTTTATCATTAAATGCTCCACGTTTATTCTTTTTATTATTTGCAATGTTTATAATGTCATCTAGCGTTTTATTTTCAGAATTTGCAAGGGCTGATATAACTTCAAGCATATCTGCAAGTTCTTCTAATTTTTCTTCACCTTTAGCACTTATTACTTCAATATATTCTTCATATAATTTCTTTTCTAATTCCTCTTTAAATTCTTTTTCATCTAGAATTCTAGTTATTGGTTCTTCATTATTATTTTTTATTTTTTCAGGTATTTTATCTCTTACTAATTTTTGATATTGTTTTTTTGGGCATCCATAAATATAGGTTGTTTTCTTTGGTATAAAGTCTTGTTTTAAATATATTTTAGTAGCATCAATATTATCGTTCCATGCTGTTACTTCGATGTATTTTACTTCTTTACTAAAACACCAATTTTTATATTCTTCAATTAATTCACTAGCAATTTTATTACCACGATATTCTTCTATAACGTATAATGCATCTAGTTTAGCTGTTTTTTCTTTAACAAGAATATCTTCAGCTACATATCCATATATATATCCTACTACTTTATTATTTATAAATGCTATATATATAACTGAGTTTTCATTTAATTTATTATAATAATCATTAATTATAATGTTAATTTTTAAATTTTCATCATATTTTGTTTCATCATTTATTAGTTTTGTTAATAAATCATTACAAACACTAGCATTTTCTTGGTCATATTTTTTTATTTCTATATTCATATAAATCACAATTTAATTATAACAGACTTTTAAAAAAAAGAAAATAATTTCTTATTTTCTCTTTAGTCCTTTAAGATAACTATCTTTTTAACATTAGCTAACTTTGCAGGATCACTTGGCATCATTACATCTTCTGCTGTTATAGATACTTGTTGATTTACTTTTAATTTATCTAATGTAACTTCTTTATTTTCATATATTATTCTAGTTTTGTTATCTATTTCGAATTCGTATTCTATAACATTATCTTTGTCTTTTTTTTCAACTAAAATAGTATATTTATTATCTGAAGGTACAACATCTTTAATTGTAGCTTCAAAAACAAGATCTTTTTCTTTGGTTACGCTTTTGTATATTCCAAATCCAACTCCTATTAAAACAATTACTACAGCAATTATTTTTAATAATAAATTATTTTTCATTTGACCTCCTTTCTTTTTTGTCATTTAATAAATCTATCCCAATAATATTTTTCGGTACTTTTTAAAATGGAAAAATGTTCTTTTATTTGTGAACTTATAAAGTTTGCTTTTTTATTTATAGGTGTATTTTTTGCATAACAATCTTTTGTGTAGGTTCTAAACATTAATTCTGCAAAAATTACTGCTCTATCTTCTAAATAGTTTGTTTTTCCATATTTTGATACAAAATAAGCATTTTTTACTTCTGTGAAATTATAGACATAATCGTTACTTTCATCTCCATATATGAAGCCATCTGGGTTTACTTCATTCATGCTTTTATTTATATCGATTGGATAACCTTTAACACTATATATGAATCTATATAATGCATTATTTCGTGATGAAGTACGTATTCAAATAATAGTGATGGTTCTATCATTATTATGATATTTGTTTTTATATGTGCATCTGTAACCCCGGATACATTACCACTTATATTTTTAACTAAATATATAGTTGCTGGCATATTAAAGTTTTTCATTTCTTTGAAAAAGCCTTCAGGATATTTGGCAAGTGCTTTATCTATTTCTATAAGATACTTATTTATTTCATTATCATCCTCGATTATTTGTCTTGTATAGCCATTCATCGAATAATAGTCCATTTCATCTTGATATGCTATTTTAATTGAATATTTGTTTTGAATTTGATTTCGATATTCATTATTTTTTTGAGCTTGAGTTTTTTCTGTTTCTTTAGGGGGTTCTTCTTGTTGTGGTTTATCAACTTTATCTGGCTCTTTACTAGTATTTTCATTATTTTGATTATTATTCACACTATTATTATTTGTTGGTTTTTCTGTTACTACATTGTTCTTTTTGTCTACTTTTTCCCAGATAGCATAAAGAGTACTGTCTTCTTTAAATATAGTCTCATTTGTAATTTTATTGTTGTTTTTATCTATCCAACCTTTAAAAATATAGCCATTATATGTTGGATTTTCTGGTAATCTAAAAGTTTGATTATTGTCTAATGAGATACTATCTACTTTACTTCCACCTTTGGTATCAAATGAAATTGTTATTATTTTATTTGTTTCTTCTTTGGAAATTTCTTTTTTTATATATTTAATATTATATTTATCTAAGTCTGTTAATTTAATTATTTTATTAGTTAATGCTGTTTTAATATCAAATTTTTCTTCATTATAAATAACACTTATATATTTGCTATTACATGGTAGATAGTAAATATATGTTTCATCTTTGTAAAATTCTTCTTCATTTAAACAAGAAATATCAGAGTTATTTTTAGTTAAATCAATAATTTCAATGGTATTATTTTTTTCTTTAGGATATTCATTATTTTTATTATTTGTGTTTTTTATTAATGCACTAGTGTTAAATATCAAAGCTACTAAGATAACTAATATTATTAAAGATAATATTACTCCGATTATAACTCGTATTTTACTTTTTTTCATCTTAGCTCCAAGAATTTTATTTTACATCGCAAGTCCAAAGACCATGTTTATTGCAATATGCATATAATTTTGATCCCTTTATGTATTTAAACTTACATTCAGCAGGCTCATTTACTAATAATTTAACTTTTTCAGTTACTTTTTCATTTACTAAAGCTATCCACATAATAAAATGATCATCTTCCATGACATGATTTACTTTTACATATATTTCATCATTTATTATTTCATATGTTGGTACGTGTTTTTCAAATGACGCATCAATACTATTTGGAATTAGTTTTATGACTGGTTCCTCACAACATTTTATTTGACATTCATCACATTTGCAATCATTAATTACTTCGAATAATGCACCACATTTTAAACACTTTTTTATTATTAATTCATTTTTCATAACGTTTCTCCTTATGGGATTATTTTAACATTATTATTTAAATTAAGCAATAAATTATATAGTTATTTTCTTTATAACATAATGTTGTTTTTATTCATATATTACTTTAGAAGGAGGAATTATTTTTGAAAAAAAGAATTATAATTGGATTAATATGCGTGGTGATTTTTCTTGGAGTTTTAGGCCTTTTACTTGGTTTTAGAAAAGATAATGATAACTCTTTAACTAAAGTAAAATTGGCAGAGGTTACTCATAGTTCATTTTACAGTCCACTTTATGTTGCATTAGAAAAAGGTTATTTTAAAGAAAATGGTATAGATTTAGAACTTATTCTTACTCCTGGTGCTGATAAAGTAAGCGCTGCAGTTTTATCTGGTGATGTGGAAATAGGTTTTGCTGGTGCTGAGTCTGCAATATATGTTTATAAACAAGATGAAAGTGATTATTTAACACTTTTTGCTGGTCTTACTAAAAGAGATGGACAATTTATTGTTTCTAGAAAAGAAATTAAAGATTTTAAATTAGAAGATTTATATAATAAAGAAATTTTAGTAGGAAGAAGTACTGGTATGCCAGCTTTAAACTTCTTAAATGCTTTAAAGAAAAACAATATTGATACTGATAAAATTAATTTTAATACTGCAGTTGAGTTTTCAGCTTTATCTGGTTCATTTATTGGGGGTGTTGGTGATTTTGTTAATCTTTTTGAACCTAATGCAACAGCTTTAGTTAAACAAGGATATGGTAGTGTTGTTGCTTCAGTTGGGATGCTTTCTGGAGAAGTTCCGTATACTGCTTTTTATGCACGCAAGAGTTATATAAAAGATAATGAAAATATTATCAAAAAATTTACTGATGCTATAAATAAAGGTATTAAGTATACAATGGATAATGATGCAGATGTGGTTGCTAAAGATATAATTGGACAATTTCCAGATACTAGCGTTAAAGATTTAACAGAAATGATAAAAAGATATAAAGAATATGACTGCTGGCTATCTAATCCATATATAAGTGAAGGATTATTTACTAACTTAGAGGACTTTTTAATAGATTTTAATTTACTTGATGAATATGTTCCTTATGAAGATTTAGTTAATAATTTCTATGAATAAAATACTGGAAATAAAAAATTTAAGTAAAAATTATCAAACTATTAAAGGAGAAATAAAAGCTATAGATGACATTTCTTTTGCTTTAGAAAATGAAGAAGTTTTGTGTATTGTGGGTTCAAGTGGTTGTGGTAAATCTACACTTTTAAATATTTTGGCGGGTTTAGATACTAAAACTAGTGGTGAAATAAAAATTAAAGATGGTGCTAAACTTGGCTATATGCTTCAGGAAGATGCTTTGTTTCCTTGGCTTAATATTTTAGATAATGCTTGTTTAGGACTTGATATTGAAAAGAAAAAAACTAAAGATAATATTGAATTTGTAAAAGGATTACTTATTAAATATGGTCTTGGTGATTTTTTAGAAAAATATCCACATGAGTTATCCGGCGGTATGCGTCAGAGAGTGGCACTTATTAGAACTCTTGCTTTAAAACCAGATATTTTAATGCTTGATGAACCATTTTCGGCCTTAGACTATGTTTCAAGACTATCTGTTAGTGATGATGTTTTAAAAATTATTAAACTAGAAAAAAAATCTGTTATTATGATTACTCATGACTTAGCAGAAGCTATAAGTGTTGCAGATAGAGTCATTGTTTTATCTAAAAGACCGGCGAGAATTAAAAGTGTTTATGAAATAAATTTAACTAATAAATCTACCCCGATTAATAATAGAAAAGCAAAAGAATTTAGTTACTATTATGACTTACTTTGGAAGGATTTAGATAAAAATGTCTAATGAACAAAAGAAATTTTTAAAAAGTATTAAAAGAAGAAAATTAATTGTGGTTATATCACAAATATTAATTATTGTAGCTTTCTTTGGAATTTGGGAATACTTAGCAAATAAAAATATTATAAATAGTTTTGTCTTTTCAAAGCCTAGTAAAATTATAAATACAATTATTAATCTGGCAGTGCAAAATAATTTGTTCAATCATATCTTTGTTACGTTGGAAGAAGTTTTAATTGCATTTGTACTTGGTACTTTACTAGGGTTTATAATTGCTGTTATTCTTTATGAAGTTCCACTACTTTCTAGCATTCTTGACCCGTTTTTAACTATGATTAATTCACTTCCTAAAGTTGCACTTGGACCACTCATTATAATAATTGCTGGTGCTAATATGAAAAGTGTTATTGTTATGGCCCTGCTTATTAATTTAATTATTAGTATTATTACAATATATAATGGATTTATGAATACTGATAAAGTAAAACTTAAATTAATTAAGTCATTTGGTGCAACTAGAAGACAAATACTTTTTAAACTTGTGGTGCCTTGTTCGTATAATACGATTATTTCTAGTATGAAATTGTGCATATCCATGAGCCTTATAGGTGTAATCATGGGAGAATTTCTTGTAAGTCGTGCTGGTATTGGTTATCTAATCATTTATGGAACACAAGTATTTAATTTAAGTCTTGTTATGGCTGGTATCTTAATTCTTTTAATTATTTCTTTCTTGCTATATAAAATTATTACTTTAATTGAAAAAAATCTTATTAAAGAATTCTAGTGATAGAGTTCTTTAATATTTTTAAAGTTTGTGTAAAGAAAAATAATTTATATTAATACTTACTTGTTTTGATTATATTATTTTGCTATAATCGATGAGCACCCATAAAAAAGGAGGATACATACATGGAGGTTTTATCTTTAATTTTCTTTGTTTTAGTTGGAGTTTTATCTATAATTATGATTTTTTTACTTAGTGAAAATAGTAGTAAAGAACATACAAAATATCATGGTGAAGATATATACTTTGATACTAATTTAGAAAAGCATAGAAAAATAATTAAATTACAAAAAAAGATGATATTAAAGAAAAAAGTTAATTTATATTTAAAAAAGAAATTTAGAAAGTGGGAAAATGTTAATGATTAAAATAGTTGTTATTATGATTATAATTATAAGTCTAGTAATAATATATTCTATTTGTAAAAATGAAAATAATGATGTTAATTATGATAAATGGTGTAATATGTTAAATGATGAAACTAAAAATAACATTGATATTATTAAAGAAAATGAGAAGAAAATTAAAAAATTAAATAAACAATTAAAAAATATTAAAAATAAGTAATCTGTGATAAAATATAGTTGAAGTGATTTTATGAAGATAGATTTAAATTATAATGATATTGATTTTAAAGAAAAAATTATTAATTTACCTAAAGAAGTTAAGGAAGTTAATATTTATGGAGATAATATAGATACTCATTTATTTTGTGATATTTTGGAAGATGTTAAAGAAAATGTTATAATAAATAGTAAATATTATGATGAAATTAAAAGAGAGTTTAAAAAAAGAAAAACATTTCAAGGATTTAATAGAAGTATATTAAATATGGTTAAGAAAATATGTAATGAAAATATTAATAAAAATGATATAGTGGTAGATATGACTGTTGGTAATGGTCATGATACATTATTTTTAGCTGGTATTTCTAAGAAGGTTTTTGGTTTTGATATTCAAAGTATTGCTGTAGATAATACTATAAAATTACTTGATAAAAATAATGTTTATAACTATGAATTATTTTGTGTTAGTCACGATAGGATTAATGAAGTTTTATGGGAATATAAACATAATATTAAGTTGATTTTATTTAATTTAGGTTATCTTCCTTGTGGAGATAAATCTATTACTACGAATCATGAAAGTACTTTAAAAGCTGTTATAAATAGTTTAGATATGTTAGATAATAATGGACTTATTTTAATAGTTTTTTATCCACATCCAGAAGGAAAATTGGAAGCACAAGTTGTTTTGGATTATTTGAAACAAAATAATATAGGTTATAATGAATATAGAAATACAATTAATGAAGAAGCTCCTTATTTAGTAGTTATAAGAAACTTTTAGAAAAGAATAATTAGTATTTAAAAACTCTGTAAGTTATGTCATACAGAGTTATTTTATTTGTGTTAATCTTTTAACGAACCAATAGATACGACGTATATTCCATCTTCTCTTTTGTATGAGTATTCATCTGCAGTTAAAACCATAAGAAATGAAGGTTTGCCATATTTTTCTGTATCTATGTTTTCTTTGAATTTGTTTAAATTTTCTGCTGCATATGGAATTTCTCCGGCGCCTAGTTTTATTTCAATAGCTCCCCACTTACCATTGTCTAGAGATAAAATACAATCTACTTCAAAATCATTTTTATCTCTATAATAACTTAAATTTCCGTTTAAACTTTCTGCATATATTTTTAGATCTCTCATGCACATGTTTTCAAAGATAAATCCGGTGAAATTTAAATCATTTATTAGATCTGATTTTTTTAACCCTAATGATGCAATTGCAAGTGAAGGGTCTACTAGTTCTATTTTGGGAGATACACGTAGTGGTGTTTTGGATCTTAGATTTAAATTAGTGGCAGGGATATATTCTAGTATGAAAAGCTTTTCTAAAGTACTTAAATAGGCATCTAATGTTGGTCTACTTATATTGTTGGAAAATTGATTTGCTACATCTTCAACTATTGTAGTTTTGCTTACGTTAGTGGAAATATTTCTTGATAGACTTTTCAAAACCACATCCATTTTTTGTGAATTTCTTTCAATATTATCTAAACTACTTACTTCTTCACTTAAGAGACTTTTCACATAGTCTTTGGCTATTTCATATTTGTTGTCTCCATCTATTTTAAGACTTTCAGGCCAGCCACCTCTCATCATGGCATTAATAATTCCATCAAAATCTAATGCAGATACACCTTCAATATCTTCATTATTTATTATATCTTTTAGTGATACCCTACCATTTGATTCTTGTGACTCGTATAATGACATTGGTCTCATGAGTAATTTTGTTATTCTGCCAGTTCCAGTATGCATAACTTTATTTTCTGCAGGTCTTGCTGAACCGGTTAATATGTATTGTCCTTTTAATCCCGTTCTATCAACATCTGTTCTAATTGAATCCCAAACTACTGGATACATTTGCCATTCATCAAAAAGTCTTGGCTTCTCGCCTTCTAAAAATATAGATGGCTTTGTAGTACTTATCTTGTCGTATTGTATCTTTCTGTCCGGGTCTTGAAATTCTATGCAGCTTTTTGCTACTTGCTTTGCTGTTGTAGATTTTCCACACCATTTGCATCCTTCTATTAGTACTCCACCCATATATTCAAGCTTTTGCTTTAATATTTTATCAGCTATTCTTGGCATATATTCTTTCATAATTTTCTTTCCTCCGATAACGTTATTTTACCACAAAAATAAACTATTGTAAATATCATTTTACATTTTGGCTGGTTTTCATTTTACATTTTGGCTCATTTTCATTTTACATTTTGGCTGTGTTTTATTTTATATTTAAAAAGTTCAGTTTTATCCGAACTTTTTGTTATTTACTTAGTTTGTAAACAAATAATGTATTGTCTGCATTATTTGATGCAAAACCTTTATAAGATTTTGATAAGTTTACTAGGTTTTCTAGTTTATTACCGAAAGTTACTATTTTATTTGTATAATTTACTAAAGTTTTTATACCTTGAGCATTTAATGCTTGCGTACCACCTGATACTTTTATTGCTCCATCATTTAGTTTTTTAACTCCGGCATTAATTTGAGAAGATGCTTCAGATAATTTTGTAAGTCCAATACTTACTTCATTTAAACTAGCATTTAAGTATTCAACTTTTGTTTTCATTTCTTTTACTTCTTTAAGTTTTGTTGTTAATGTATCCATTAATTTACTTAAATCTTCAAGATTAGTTATCATTTCTTTAACTGCTTCATTATTTGCTGTTAAAAGTAATTTTAATTCATAAGTTGATTTAACTGTTACCAGTTCTTTTATTTTTTCTTCAGGTAATGATAATGAAGCAAGTCTTGTTATCATTTCTGATTCTGTTTCTGTTGCATTCATTTTAAATGTTTTATATGCAGTTTCAGCTTCTGGATTTGTTAGCTTTGCAATAGCATTTTCATTAGATGCTTTTAAAACCTTTAGATTAGCAAGTGAACCAGCAATATCTTTGTCTTCCATCATTGCTTTGGCACTATTTAAAGTTTCAAACATTTCATCAACACCATCTACAAGTTTAGTTGTTCCATTTGCAATTTGTGCTAAAGCATTTGATGCAGTTGCTAGTTTTTCATTAAATACACTTGAATTTGTAAGTAAGCTACTTGTACCATCAGATAATTTTTTAGCTCCCTCTTCTAGAGCATCCATACTAGAACTTAAAGTATTCATTGATGATGATAATTCATCTAATTTATCGAAAATTTCTAAATCAAGTTCTGATAAAATTTTAGGGGATGCTACCATATAAATATCATTTATGTCAAAATCTGTTGTTTCATAGATGATTGTTACTTTATTTAAATTTTTAAATTCATTTATGTTTGTATATTCATATAGTCCTGGTGCACTTATTGCAAGTAACATGCTGCGTGTTCCTGTATCTGTTACTTTACCATTTGTAACTGTGATATTTTTATTTGTATCACTATCCATCATTGTGCCTAAAGCAACAACATATGGTGTAAATGTATTGTTGGTACGAAGTAAAGAATTGTTAATTAGTGATATTTCTATTTTTACTTTACCACTTTTGCCTATTATGTCTTCTGCTTTGGCTTCTTTACCATCTAAATAATATTTTGTAACAATATTAATAGGTTGTGATTCCTTAGTATTTCCTGTGTAAAAAATATCTTTTCCTTTAGCATACCATGTAACATGTGTATCATCTTGTGTAAAGTTTTCACTTCCGTTTACATTTAAAATGTTTGTAAGTAGTGAATTGTCAGAAACATCTCCTTCTTTTGTGTTTTCGATGTGATTACTTACTGTTGTTTTTTTAACATTACCTGAGTAATCCATATTTGTATAAATGGTTTCTGTTTTAGCTGCACTAGCACTAAATGGAATTAATGATAATGCCACGATTGTAAAGGCTGCAGCTACAGTTTTCATTTTTTTCATATTTTTTCCTTCTTTCTTATTTTTTATGATAAATTTGTCACATACCATTAATAGTGATGGCAATATAAGAATAACAACTAACATTGATATGATTGCACCTCGTGATAGAAGTTCACATATACTACCTATCATGTCTATTTTTGTATATGCTGCAACTCCGAAGGTAGCAGCAAAAAAACATAATGCTGATGTTATAATTGATGGAACTGTCAAACTTAATGTTTTAAGTATTGCTTCTTTTTTATCCTTGATAGATGCTCTTTCTTCCATATATTTTGTTGACATTAAAATTGCATAGTCGATTGTTGCTCCGAGTTGGATGGTACCAACGACGATTGATGCTATAAATGGAAGTGTTGTGTTTGTATAGAATGCTACAGACATATTACAGAATATAGCAAATTCTATGGTAAGTATTAAAATTATTGGTAAATTTATTTGTTTTAAAACTAATACCATAATTATAAATATTACAATAATTGATGTGTAGTTAACCATTCTAAAGTCATGGTCAGCGATGGTTACTAAGTCATTCATTAATGGTCCTTCACCAGCGATGATACTATTTTTATCATAAGATTTAACTAAGCTATCAATTTCTTTAATTTGACTTGCAAGTTCATCGGATGCTATTTCATATGTTGAGTTTACAATAATAAGTTGATATTGGTCATTATCCATCATTTTACTTAAGTCACTTGGTAGTAACATTGCAACTGCGGGGTCCATAAGTGTAGATGGAGCAAGAACTAAGTCAATGCCTTCGATATTTTCTAGTTTATTTACAATTTCTTTGACATCATTTGTCTTAACATTTTTGTCAATTAATATTATTTCTGGAGAAACAATATTGAATTTGTCTGCTAACTTTGAATTTGCAACATTGAATGCTAAATCTTTCGGAAGTGACTCATCTAGTTTGTAGTAAACATCGTAATTGTTATTTCCGTAAAAAGCTGGCACTAATAAAATTAAGAATGCTGCGATAATGCCTTTGTAATGTTTTGTTGAAAACTCTTGTAATTTTTTGAATTCTGGAAGTAGTACTTTGTGTTTTGTTTTATCTATTAGTTTATCACCAACCATAAGTAAAGCTGGGAATAAAGTAAGAACACAAACTAAGCCCCATAGAACACCTTTAGCCATAACTATACCAATATCAGTACCAAGTGTTAGGTCCATTGTACATAATGCTAGGAAACCGGCAAATGTAGTAAGGGATGAACCAAGAACTGATTGGAATGTTGCTACGATTGCACTAGCCATTGCTTCTGTTTTTGGCATTTTTGGATTATCCATTTTTGCTTGTTCATATTTATGATACAAGAATATTGAAAAGTCCATTGTAACACCAAGTTGAAGAACTGCTGTTATCGCCTGTGTTATATAAGAGATTTGTCCTAAAAAAATATTTGAACCCATGTTATAAATAATAGCAAAACCAATATTTCCAAGTAAGAAGAATGGTATTACATAAGAGTCAGTTGCTATAAATAGTACTGCTAAACAAAGAATAACAGCAATTGTTACGTAAGCAAATATTTCTTTATTTGATAAATCCATTGTATCAATTACCATACTTGTCATACTGCTTACTTTTGTTGCATCACCGACAACTTCACGAAGGGTTCTTACAGCTTCGATTGTTACATCTTCACTAGCCCCACCATCAAATGTTACCATGATAATTGTTTCATTATCTTTATTTAGTTTTTCAACTACTTGTGTTGGTAACATATCTACAGGAATAACTGTATCTGTTACATCAGCGATACTAAGTACTGCATTTACTCCTTCAATTTTTTTGATATCTTTTTCTAAGTCTAATATTTTTTTGTTATTAGAACTATCTACCATAACAAAGGCATATGCCCCAAGACCAAAATCATCTGTTAGAATGTTTTCACCTTTTATGGTATCTACTGAGTCTGGAAGATAAACTAAGATATCATAGTTAATCCTCGTGTTTACATAACCATAGATAGCTGGTACTAATAATAGAAAACTTATTACTAATATAAGCACACTATGAGTTGCTATAAACTTTGCAAATTTTTTCATAATTTTCTCACCACGCTATATATACTATGCTAATTATGCTTTTTTTTCAAAAACAAAACATCTTATTTGTATATTATCCAACAAAATGTTGTTTATTGTGTAATAATTATACCTACATGTGTTGTTTATATTTACAAAAGTAGTTTTTGGTGTATAATGTTGGTAGGTGAAGGATAATGGCAAAAAAGATAGATTTAAGAATATTAAAAACTAAAAGGAACCTTTATGAAGGTTTGCTTACACTTATGAAAGAAAAAACTTTTGAAGAAATAAAAGTATCTGATATATGTAGTGCAGCTTTAACTAATAGGTCTACGTTTTATGACCATTTTTCTGATAAGTATGAACTTTTAGATTCTTTAATCAATGATTTGGAAGAAGATTTAGTTTCTAAACTTGAAGAAAATGAAAATTATAATAATGCTAAAGAATATTATATGCAAATGATAGAAATATTTTTTGACCATATAAGTAGTAATATTAATGTGTATTCTTCAGTTCTTAAGAAAAATAATAATAGTATTGTTATGGATATGGCTAATGATGCTATTTATAGAGATGTAGAAAGCCATATTAGAAAAAGTAATAAGATATTAAAAACAGAAATTCCTGTGGAAATTATTTCTAAATTTTATGTAAGTGCTGTTATTAATGTGTGTTTAGAATATATTAAGTTTCCTAATAAATATGGAAAAGAGGATATCCTTAAGTATTTGGATACCCTACTTCCTGATAAAATATATTAATTAAATAAGTTTTCATCCATAAGTGGTATAATGTCAATTCCTAGTGTTTCATATGGATGATTTTTTTTGATTATTTTTAGTACTTTTTTGACATTTTCTACATTAGTTTTATTTCATTTACTATTTCTAGCTTCATTTTTATCATCATTTTTATTATGTTTTTTCTTGATATTTTTATTCTTACCACTTAAAAGCGCTAAATAACCATTAAATGAACCAATATCTTTTTTAAAGGCAACTATTTTATCTGCTCTTGACATTATTCTTCCTTCAATAAAAAATGATTTTCTTAATGAATAATGTCCAATTTTACCTATGTCTGTTGATAACTTAATCATATCTTTGTATTTTTGAGGTAATTTTTCATATTTTTCTTGATTATTTAGCTCTATCTCAGTATCATCTATGCAACGTACTGCAAGTGGAAACATATGATGAATAACTCCATCAATAATAATCATAGCTCTTTCTTTACTTTTAAAGTATTCTGGATACCAAGTAATAGCATTAGTAATTGCTTCGATGGGATGAACAAAACCATGTTTATTACGCATTATTTTCTTTACACCAATATTTTGCCAAGGAAGTTCATATAAATCATGGAACATAGCTATAACTACAGCATTATCTATATTTATATTTTTCATACTATGATTATTTTTTTTAAGTTTAGATGCAAGTTTATAAGTTACTATGGCATCACAAAGAATGTGTTCTCCGAGAGTTTTTACATCATGATGAAAATAAGGGTCACTGCATCTTTTAGAAAACTCTTTATGAGTTGCAATCTGTTCAATTATACGCCATAGTTTTTTTGTATCATAATTTGACAGTTTATAATCTTTGGCAAACTGTTTGTATTTTAAATAAACTTTTTCATCTTTCATGATTATCTCCGCATTAATATTATGGCACAAAATAGTATTCTTTACAACATTTAATTAATAGTTATTTCTTGTCCATCTTCTGGAATAATAATATTTTTTATTTTTAGTTCTTTTAACATATTTCTGGTTTCATCTTCTAAATGGCTAACTACAAATGTACATTTTGAATAATTATTTGCTAAATACTTTAGGTTATCTATTCCCATATGTTTGGAATTTCCTTTAATGAGCATACAATCACAGAATAAATAGCAACATTTTTCTGCCATTATTTCTACATTTTTGCAAAGTGATGTATCACCAGTGAAACCTATGTATTCTTCATTTTCATTAAAAATATAACCATATGCTGGTTTCATTCTACCATGATCCACAAGTATTTTTTCTACTTTATAATTGTTTAAAGTAAAATTATTATTGAAATTAAATTCTAAATTTGTTTCTTTACATGCTTCTATAAATGAATTAGGAAAAGCTAAATAACCTATTTTTTTTATTTTGGATTTTCCTTCTTTAGAGCAATAAATAAAAGTTTTTTTATTATCACTTTTAGATTTATTTAAAATTAGAAATGGTATATCAAAATAATGGTCTCCGTGAAAATGAGTTAATAAAATTTTACTCACACTACTTGGTTTTATATTTTGTCTATATAAATATTTGCAGGCACCATTTGGAAAATCTACCATTATGTCTTCATCAACAAGGTAACAAGCACTATTATATTTTGTCCACATACTTCCTGAGCCTATTACTTTTACTTTCATTTTTTATCATCCTCTTTCTTTTGTATTAGGTTTTCTAAATCAACAAATAAAATTAGTAAATGTAGTATTTCTTCTTCTAACGAATACATTTTTAAATCTCCTTATTATTTTAATAATTCGGAATTTTCTGGTTTTCACTTAGTTTTTTTACGTTGTTTGCTAATTTTTCACTAAGCACTTACTTCTGTGTCTCTCATTTTGTCACCCAATTATAATTTTTGTTAATCTAATTATAACAAGCGTTTACATGAATGTAAATCTTTTTACCTTCACTTTACATTTAGGCTTCATTATTAATTATGTTCTTTTATTTTACATACTATTATATTAAGGAGTTGTAAAGTTGATATAGGGCCAACTGGACCAGAAGGACCATACTTTAAACCTAATAATAGTGACAATATATATGTAGGTGCAAGTAATTTTATAAGTGATGAAATGAAAAAAGAAATAACCGCAAATGGGATTGTGGCAGTTGGTGACCCAAGTATTTTATATAGTTTAGTTAATCTAGGTAAAAAAAGTATTTATTTAAAAACTCCGGATTTAAAAAATATAAATAGTAATTCTTATTTTGTTAATTCACCAGTTAGTATTTTATTTGAATATATAGGAATATAGAAAGGGGTTGGTCTGTATTAAAATATGTGTTTATGCAATATGTAAAAATGAAGAAAAGTTTGTTGATAGATGGTATGAATCTATCAAGGATGCTGATGGAATATTTGTTTTAGATACTGGTTCAAGTGATGATTCTGCAAAAAAACTAAAGAAACATGGAATATCCGTTAAAGAAATGGAAATTAAACCATGGAGGTTTGATGTTGCTCGAAATGAAGCATTAAAAATGATACCCGAAGACTTTGATATTTGCATTTCTTTAGATTTAGATGAGATAATGCTTGATGGCTGGAAAGAAAATATTTTAAAAGCTTGGAAAAGTGATACTGATAGACTTAGATATGTTTATAACTGGTATATAGAAGATGGAATTCCAAAAGTTACATATTATGCTGATAAAATACATAAAAGAAGTGGCTGTAAATGGGTTAATCCTGTACACGAGGTACTAGAATTTGACCATTCTGAAAAACAAGTCTTTACTGATGATGTTATTGTAAATCATTATCCAGATAGAGAAAAATCGCGCTCTAATTATTTGCCACTTTTAGAGCTTGCTGTGAAGGAAAAACCAGATAATGATAGAAATATGCATTATTTAGGTAGAGAGTATATGTATTATGGAAGATGGAATGATGCTATTGATACTCTTATTAAACATTTAAAGATGAAAAATGCTACTTGGAAAGATGAGAGATGTGCATCTATGAGGTTTATTGCTAGATGTTATAAAAATATGGAAAGATATGATGAAGCACTCATGTGGCTTTTAAAAGCTATAAATGAAGCTCCATATTTAAGAGACCCATATACTGAAACTGCTATTTTGTATTATATTTTAGAAGATTATGAAAATGTTTGTAAATATGGTAATAAAGCTTTGGAAATTAAGTATAATCCTAAAACATATATGAATGAAGTATTTAGTTATGATGAAACATTAAATGATTTATTATCTATTTCATACTTTTATTTAGGTGATTATGAAAATGCTATTAAAAATGCTAAAGAGGCTTTAAAAATAAATCCTAATAATGAAAGAATTAAAAAGAATCTAAAGGTATTTAAAGATGAAAAAAAATTCGAAGATTAAGCTTCGAATTTTTAATTACATTTTACTAACTTGGAAGACTTCAACATCAACATTTGTTTCTTGACCAAATAAGTCAATTATAATATTTAATCTGTTGTTTTCAAGATCAATGTTATCAACTTTACCAGTCATACCACTGAATGGTCCATCAACAATATTAACTGTGTCTCCGACTTTAAGTTCAGATTCAACATCTACTCTACTCATACCCATGTTAGCTAAAATTCTATCAATTTCTTGAGGAAGTAATGGAGTTGGTTTTGCTCCTTTTCCACTTGAACCAATGAATCCTGTAACACCTGGAGTATTTCTTACAATGTACCATGCTTCATCAGTCATTATCATTTCAACTAAAACATATCCTGGGAACATTTTTTTTACTTTTTCTTTTTTTACTCCATCTTTTACTTCAACTTCTGTTGTTTCGGGAACAATTACACGAAAAATGTAATCTTGCATTCCCATTGATTCTGTTCTTGCTTCTAATTTTTCTTTTACTTTATTTTCATGTCCTGAATAAGTATTTACTACGTACCAAAGTTTTTCCATTATGCAAACCATCCTTTAACTACTGATAATATTAAGTTAAGTGCCATAAATAATGCACATAAGATTATACAAAATACAATCGTTGAAATTGTGTATTTTAATACATCTTTAGCTGTTGGCCATTTAACTAATTTAAGTTCTTTGCCAACTTTTTTGAAATAACTTTCTTTAGGACCTTTCTTACTTGTTTTAATATTTTTCTTTTTGGTGTCTTTAGTAACTTTTGTTACTTTTTTTGTTTCTTTAGCTTCTTTTGCCATAGTTTTAAAAACCTCCATTTAAAAAAACACTTTCGTGTTCATTTATAATATAGCATAAATAAAAGGTAATTGCAAGCTTTAATCAAGCATTTTTTGTAATTCTGGTATTAATTTTTTTCTTATATTTTGAACTTTTTTATATATTTGCTTATAACTTTGCATTAATGTAAATGCTATATCTTTATAGCTTAAGCCATCTAGTAATAATGAAAATATTGCTAGTTCATTGTTATTTAGCTTATTCAATATTATTTCATTTAGATTTTTTTGACTTTCACTTGCACAGATAGCTTCTAATGGATCTAGTGAATTACTTGAAATAGAACTTGCGGTATTATCAAAATTTATATTGGAAACTTCAATATTTTTTTTATTATATCTAATTGCATTAATAATTGTCTTTTTTACTTTTCTATCTATAATTAAGCTTATGTAAGTATTTAATGAGGCTTTATATAATGAGTTATATGTATCTAGCGCTTCATTTATTAACTCATGACAACTTAATGTTAGTTCATCAAAATTGATATTTAATTTTCTTAAAAATGGATAATACTTATTAATTATTCTTTTTGTTACTATATTGTATTTTTGATTTAATATATCTAAGGCTTCTTCATTGTTTTCACGGTATAGCATTATTAGTTCAGAATCACTAATATCAAACATTTTCACCCATGTGGTAGATAAGAATGCTTGCGGCAACGGATGCATTTAAGCTCTCTACATTTTTATTCATTGGGATGCTTACTAATACATCACTATTTTCTTTAACAAGTCTACTTACTCCAGCTCCTTCATTACCTATTACTAATGCTCTTTTTGTGCTATAGTCAATTTTTCTAAAATCTTCACCTTCCATTGATGCCGCATAAACAAAGAAGCCATCTTTTTGTAAAGATTTTATTGTGGCTACTAAGTTATTAACCATGATTATCTTTACATAATTTATTGTACCTACACTTGTTTTAACAACAACATCTGTTACTCCGACACTTCTATCTTTTGGGATGATTATTGATTTTATTCCTACTGCTGCACAAGTTCTGATGATTGCTCCAAAGTTATGTGGGTCTTCTAAGTGGTCAAGTATTAAAACAAGATTGCCTTCAACATCTTTTAGACTATAATAATCATAATCAAAAGCATCTATTACTACCCCTTGGTGATTATACTCACACATTTTGTTTAATAAGTGGTTATCTACAAACTCATATTTTATTTTGTTTTCACTGCAATACTTACAAACTTCTTTACGTGATGTGAATACTTTTTTGATTTTTTTCTTGTCTAGTTCCTTTAAAACATTCATTCCATATACACGCATTTTTATGCCTCCTTTTTCTGATAAGTTCATTATAACATATCGTATACTTTTTGTATATATAAAATTTATTATTTATTTAAAATAATTTTATTTCATAATAAAACCCCGTAAATTCGGGGATTATTTCTAAATGGTGCTGGAAATGGGACTTGAACCTATGACCTATGCGTTACGAGGGCATTGCTCTACCAACTGAGCTATTCCAGCAACTAATACTAGTATACCACAAATCTTAAAAATAACAACTTTTATTTTGAAAGTTTACGTGTTAAAATACTAACAGGTGGTTATATGTTTAAAAATACATTAGATAATAAAAGATATCATACTTTGAATTACTTTTTTAAGAAAAAGTTTGGGCAAAAAGTTTTTAAAGTGCCTCTAGATATAAATAGTACATGTCCAAATCAAATTAATGGTGGTTGTATATATTGTTCTAATAAGTCTGTTGCTAGTATTAGTGATAATAGTTTAGATATTTTAGAGCAATTTGAAAATGGAAGAAAAATTATGGAACAAAAATGGCCAGATAGTTTGTATATTCCATATTTTCAATCTGGTACGAATACTTATAATGATAAAAATTTAGTTAAAGGTTATGTTGATAAATTACTTATGATACCTAAAGTTGTAGGAATTGATATTGCAACAAGACCAGATTGTTTATCAGATGAATGGTTAGATTATTTGGAGGATTTAAATAAAAAAACATTTTTAATCGTGGAACTTGGACTTCAAAGTAGTAATGATAATACTTTAAGATTTATAAATCGTGGGCATGATAGTAAAACATTTAAAGACGCTGTTGATAAACTTCATGAAAGAAATATTTTTGTGGTTGCTCACATTATAAATGGGCTTCCTTATGAAACTAAGGAAGATATGATTAATACCATTAAATTTGTTAATGATTGCAAGGTTGATGGAATTAAAATACATATGCTTTATATAGCAAAAAATACTCCGCTGGCAAGTTACTATGAAACAAATAAATTTCATATTTTAACTAGAGAGGAGTACATTGATATCGTTTGTTGTCAACTTAGACTTTTAAATGAAGATGTTGTGGTGATGAGGATTACTGGGGATCCTGAATTAAATGAATTAGTGGCACCAGAATGGCTCATAAAGAAGTTTATGGTTTTAAACGGAATTGATCAAGAGATGGTTAAAAGAAATATTTATCAAGGGGACCTATTTTAGTTCTCTTTTTTTAATATTTCATATAAGTTGTCAATAATTTTATCTATTACTTCTTCTTTATTTTCTTTTCTTGATGATTTTGTTACTTTTAAAAAGTCACTATAAACAATATCTTCATCTTTATTATAGATACTAAAGTAAACTATATTATCATCACCAGATAAGTTATGGGGATCTACCCTATTTAGTTTACCTGTTATGCCTATGGCATAATTTGAATTAGTAAACTGTGATATTTTCTTAGACATTTCTATAGCTGTTGCCATGCTATAAACTGAGTATTCATCTATTGTTTCCTTAGGTACACCCATTTTAATTTTAAACTCATTTGAATATGTTACTGCACTAAATTTTAATATTTCACTTGCACCAGGTATGTTAGTTATGGCATTTGCTAGACCTCCGCCTGTACAAGATTCCATTGTTGATATTGTCTTATTTTGTTTTGTTAATATTTCTACAATTTTCTCTAATTTCATAATTATCTATCTATCCTCACTAGTTCGTATTCTGTTGTTCCTAAGCCCAGTTTTTCTGCTTCATTAACGATATGAATTGCGTGTTTATCAAGCATTCGTTTCTTTAGTGAGTTTGCTCCTTCTTCTGTTAAATTCATTATAGTATCGTAACAACATTTATCTATAGCAACTGGGTCTAGAGATGCAAATATACCAATATCAGCAATTTCAGGGGCTTTTGGATTGTTATCGCAATCACAATCTATGGAAATATTGTTAGCAACGTTTATGTATACCATATTTTCCGGTTTGAAATAATCCACGACAGATTTATCCGCTTCAGCCATACTTTCTAGAAAATCATCTTGTTTAGTTTCTAATTTACAGCATTCATCTAGTACAGTTGTCTTTCCTGCTGAATGTATCCATGCTTTACCATTTTTTGAAGCAACTCCGATTGACATATTTTTTAAAGCTCCGCCGAAGCCACCTATTATATGTCCTTTGAAGTGTGATAACATTAACATTGAATCATAATTTTTAATATGACTTCCAACGTAGTTTATGCCATTTAAGTGTTTTCCACCATTTATAGGAATATCAATTTCACCATCTTCGTCCATAATATCACACGGAGCAATATCATAAAAACCATGGTCTTTGATAACTTGCCAGTGCTCACTTGGATTCATTCTTTTTCCAGCATAAGCAGTGCAACATTCTACGATTGTACCATTTAATTTACTTACTAAATCTTTAATTAAGTTTGGTTTTAAAAAGTTATGTCCACCAGGTTCTCCGGTTGAGATTTTAATCGCTACCTTACCTTTTAGTTCATGATTTAAACTTTCATAAATTTTAACTAAACTTTCACTTGTTATTTCTTTTGTAAAATATACTTTACTTTTCATTATATCAATCCTTTCATGTATTTATGATAATACAATTTTGGTAATATGTCTATGTGAATTTAAAGTTAAAAAAATTAAGATTTTCTATGTTTATCATATCTTATAATTCTTATTATTTCATTCTTTACAATTTTATCTTTCTTTTTTATTTCATTAAAAATTTTAAAAGCTAATTTTTTATCTTTTCTAAAAAAGTTAATTATTCCATAACAAAATTTCATGTATATATTTTTCGGGTGTTGTTTTTCTCTATCATTAATAAAAGATAATACCTCTTCAATTTGTGATTGTTCTAAATTTTTTCTTTGTAATAATTTTATGTAAGTAGTTACGCTTTCTTCAATTTTCCCACACATCATTAGTAAAAAAGCCTTACTAAAATAAGCCCCATTATTATTTGGCATTGAAAAATCACATTTGTTTATTGTTTCTAGTGCTTTTTGAGGGCCATTTTTTTCATATTCTACTATTGCATTTTGTAGCAAATAATTTTCATAAAATTTTTTATAGCATTGTTTTTCTATTTTTCCTTCATTTTTGTTTTTCACAAGAAAACACAACATGTCATCTAGTAATTTTTTTATTCTATTTAGTATTATCATATCACTATAGTATTCTTCTGTAATTAATAACTTACATATAGTGTTTTGATAAGCTTCTAAATATCTGTATGGAATATTTTTTTCTATATATTTATATTCTGTTTTTTTTAATTTAGTTATACGAAGAATTCCGGATATATTATCGAGTAAATTAAAACTTTTTTCTGGTTCTGGAGAAACTATTTGCAAAATGGACATTATATATAACGATGATAACTCTAACATTCCAATTTCTTTTTTATTATCTTCCAAGCTATTTTTATGTGATATTCTTATATGTTTATTAATGCTTTTCACCAAATCGGTTCTGAAATTTGGTATAAACTCTATACCAAAAACAAAAGGAAAACTAATATGGGCATTTATTATTTCTATTTCATAATTATTATCATTATTGATATTACCTTTTCTTTCTTTTATTTCAAATAAAATTGTTAAATTCAACTCTTTCATAATTTCACTCATAGTATAATCTTTTGAGTATCTTTTAAAATCCTTACTTGTATATACTAAAACATTAAACATATTTTCTGTTTCATTTTTTAACATTTTGAAAAAATTTTCTTTTTCTATATCATCTTTTTCTATTTCCTTTGATATAATCAAAAATGCTATACCATGCTTATTTGTTTTATTTTTGTGTAAATGCAACCTATATATCAGCCACCCAATCATTTCGATAAAAATTAGAGCAATAGCAATTACTTTGTTTAAGTTTATACCTTTATATTGGTATTCTAATGGAAAAAAACTTAATATTTTCCATGTTAAACAAATCACCATAATTATTAAGATTGCAGACTTTGGATTTTTTTTTATTTTTTCAATAAATTTGAAAAAATCGTTTGCATTTGACATTTGCTTCCACCTCCTAAATCATTTTTTAGCATAATTTTTATCGTACCAATACTTTCAGCTTTATAAAATTTTAACATAAATAAAGTAATCTATTATAAACACAATATTTTTTAAAAATTTTTTTATAAAAAAATTAAACAACAAAATTGATCGTTATTTAATTTTTGTACACTATATAAGGTCCTTTCAAAACCTTATATAGAGAGTTTTAGATACTAGTTCAATTACTACATTTTATATAGATTCATCATTTATAAATAAGTACTTGACAAATCATCTATTCAGTACTAAGCGTTGAAAGCACTTAGTTGCAATTGCCTACAATATAAGAGTTTTCTTTCTCAGCTATTTTAAGTAAAAATAGTTCCTCATAGGGTGTAGGGCGTCTCAACAACTAGCCAAGGAGTTAATTATTAAAGCTTTGATGTAAATCACTCCTTTCATAATTAACACTTTAATTATAATTGTTTATTGAAAGAAAATCAAGTTTTTTCCATTATTTTCCAATAACTATGATTAGTTTATGATAATGTCTTAAGTGTTAGTATTTGATTATGTCTCAAATATGTTGTAATATACGTCACTTGAGGTGGTAAAAATCAGAAAGGTAACCTTTAGAATGAACTAAATTTTAAAAAATGAAACAATCAAAGAATTAATTGATCACAATGGTAACAAAAATCGAGCTGAACAAAAACTCGCTATATCAAGAAGACAGGTTGACCGTCTAATTATTATATATAATGAGAAAGGCAAATCTGGTTTGCCCACGCAAAACCGCGGACATATCCCATCAAAAGCACTAGATAAGTCAATCTCCGAAAATATTGTACTACCTTATAAGAAAATTTTAATCATTTTAAAAAGTTTTTAGAAACTAAAGAAAACATATTTGTTTCTTATAAATTTATTTATAATACGTGCCAATAATTTTTGAGACATTTTCAAAAACTATTGACATAGATAACCTTATCACTCTTCATCAGCATATTTTAATTATTTAAACTTGTAAGTGTTCTCATTATTTTATCTATATCTGTGTTTTCTAGTTCTTGAATAATATGTAAATATGTTTTCTGTGTTGTTGACATGCTTGCATGTCCAAGTCTATGTGCAACACTTGCTATCGAAACTCCAGCATAAAGCATTATGGATGCATGGGTATGTCTTAATCCGTGAATCGTTATTGTTGGAATTTCCGCATTTTGACAGTGTCTCTTTAAAATATCATTTATAGTTGAATTATAAATATTTTTTTTAATGAAAATTGGTTTATCTTTTTCTAAGTTTTTTATTAATTCTGAAAATTGTATGACTGTTTGCCAATCTAATTGAACTTTTCTTTCAGAAGATTTATTTTTTGTTGGTTCAAATCCACTTTTTTCTTTATAATTCCACGTCTTATCTACATTTAAAACCTGATGCACAAAATCAAAGTCATCCGGTGTTAATGCTAACGCTTCTGAAAATCTTAATCCTGTTTTTGCAATAAGATAAATTAGCCAGTCATTATTAATTTCGCTGTTTAAATTTAAATCTTTGATTAATTTTTGTAGTTCAAATTGATTTAAATATTTATCTTTTTTATCTCTTGGAGTTTTTCCTTTTATTATTGCCTTTCTCGTTGGATCTCTTTCTATCATTCCTTCATCTACCGCATCCATGATGGCAGCCTTCAACTGATGATGAAAATCCATGGTACTTTGTTTTTCATGATTTTCTGCATACGTATTTAGTATTTCTTGATATGAAATTCGGTTTATTTCTTTTACTTTAATCCTTGGTGCTATTTTTGTTAACCATTTTAAAGTTAATTTATACTTTTGCATTGTTGAATTTCTAATTGCACCTTTTTTATATACTTCTATCCATTTTTCATAGTATTTATAAAACAATTCATTTCCATCGTAAGTGTTTATTTTAATCATTCCCTTCTCTATTCTTTTTACGCTGATGAAGAGTGATAAGGTTATCTAGATTGGTAAATAATTCACCTATTTTTTCTTGTTCTGCTACTAATGGATATGCTATTCCAACATCTTTTACAGTGCCAAAATTTAATGCTGGCATAGCAGAAGAACCGTTACTATTGTTTAATTTCTTATATATTTTATCTTGTTTTAAATAAATATAAAGATAATCTTTGGCAACATCATTTTCAGGATTAACTGTAAACATATTATTGGCTAAAACCCCAGTAATTCCGTGTCCCACGAAGCCAGCAGTAGCTCCATATCTTACAATCACAACATCTTTTTCATTTATTATATTATTAGATAATTCTTTATCAATGTATCTAATATCATCTGTATTTTGTGTATAATCTACAATTCTTATAAAACGGACTCTGTTCTCATTTAAATCTGAATATTGCTTATCTAAATCCACTTGACTTCCTTGCTTAAAAAATGATACATCTCCTAACTTACGTTGTTCCCAAACGTCAGTAAAACCTTTAAATCTAATTTCAGGAATATTTGAAGAATTTTTAGGGAACATTTTTTCTAATAATGATTTTTTTACATTAATCAGATTGTCACACTTACGTTGATGAAGAGTGATAAGGTTATCTAATTCATAAAACATTCTCCCAAGTTCAACCTGCTCTTTGAAAGATGGTACTGTTAACTCAATACCCATCATAATATTAGCATTTAATTTCGCTCTACCTCCACCGACTAAAAGAGATTCAATATTAGTCTTAGTAAAACAATATTTCAAATATTTATTATCACAGATTCCTTCTTTCCCCTGTACGACATGTACGTGATTATTAGCCCAAAACAAGCCATTCACGTATTTTACAGGATAATTTTTTAAATCATTCGCTCCATCTTCTGCAATTAGAACATATTCTCCATTATGAGTAAATCCTTTGACATAATCTTGAATTCCATTTGCTCCATAATACGGAGTTGTTCCTTTTTCTCTCTCATTAGCGGAAACTGGAACTCTTAAATTATCAAATCTGTTAGAAATTTCCTCCAACTTACGTTGTTCCCAAGAAAAAAGATAGAATCAATGTTAATATTGTTCTATCTATCATTTTTTAATGATTTTAAATCAAATCCACCTTGTAATATGAAATTTCTTAATATTTTTTGTACTTCCATATACGCTTCCCAAACTTCTATTGTTCTTCCATATATTTCTTCCAATGATCTTTTCGCAGTATCAATATTTACAGAATTTAACAAATCATCAAATCTTCCATATTCATTTAGATTTTTTGCATTTATTGACAAAGCCATCATATTTCTTAATTTTTTTTCATCTAAATCAAATGCCTGAGCTAACATTCTTATTTGGTCATTTTCGGCATTAGTTGCATATTGCGTAATATAATCCATGATAGATTTATTTTCTTCAATAATTAAATCTCCGCTCTCAATATCATGAATTATCATATTAGCATATTTTTGTTGTTCTTGTGATAAACTTGCAAATGACTTATGTAAACTATTAAGAGAATTTTCTAATTCCTCATCAGAACATTCATCATATTTAAGTGCTTTTAAAAACTTGGTAAATTTACTATTAATATAATCCGAATCAATTTTACCATCATCTATTTCTATTAAACTTCCATCTATATCATATGATATTTCGTCTCCATTAGTACTTTCATGAGTTTTACTAATATCAATATATCTTTGTTTTAATGCGTCAAGTATATTTTGCGTAATCGGACTTTCCAAGGATAATATTTTTTCATAATTTTCTTCGGATATATCTTTTTTTTCTGCATTACTCAGGTCAAAATCAAACAGTTTATCGATTTGAGGTACTTTTTCATTGATTTTTTCATTATTTGGGACATAACCTTGTATTTTTGCTGCACACAAACATCTATTAAATTCATTGTATAATTTAACAAATTTTCTCTTAGATTCATTATTGTTTGGTAATGAAGAAAAGTTGTTTATTCCTTCTGATTCAAATAAATCTTCTAATTGTGAATATATAAAATTCATTTTACTTATGTTTTCATCTAATTTAGGTACATATAATTGAAACGGTTTATCTCCAGAGTAAAGTTTAATTGCTTTCTCTATATTTTTTTCCATAGTATATGGTTTTCTATAATATTTAATAATTCCAAAAGGTTTAGTGTTTCTATTATAAATTCTATTTGTTCTAGATATCGCTTGGATTACACTCTCATATTTTATAACTTTATCCATATATAATACATTTAACCATTTTGAATCAAAACCTGTAAGCATTTGATCAACTACTATTAATAATCCTAGTTTATCTTTTTCTAAAATATTAGTATACGGCTTTTTATGAGCAAGTCTATTACTAATATCTTTTTTTAATGTTCCCGAAGTTGATAGTGAAAAATGATGATTAAATATTTCATTATAATCTTTAATAATTTCTACTAATCCATCTTCTTTAAAAATTGCGCCATCATTATTATCAATATTAGGATCAACTAATACAGTAAATTTGAAAATATCCTGTGCATTTTTATTTTTTAATAATCTATAATATTCAATTGCTTCTGGAATACTACTAGTTGCCAAAATACCACTAAATTCATTATTATGGCTTATAACTTTCCAATTTTCAAGTATACTTTCAACTACCTTTTCTCTATGAATTGGATTATTATATTGAGATTTAGGAATGTAATCTTCTATTCCTTTTTCGTATTCTCCATTATCATTAAAGTCCCCAGCCATTGGAATCTCATTCATAAATTTATAAAATAATTCACTTTTGCTTGGATCTGATAAAGCTTCATCTTCATTTTTTGCTTTACATTTTTCTAATGCAACTGCTCTTCTTATATCTCTATCTTTAAAAGTTAAAACTTTTTTAATATCAAACGCTAATACATTTCCATCTCTTATACCATCAGCAATAACATATCTATGCAATTCATTTCCAAAGATGTCGGATGTAACACTCATTTTCTTTTTATTTTCATCAAAAACTGGTGTTCCAGTAAAACCAAAGAAAACGGCTCTTGGAAATGTTTCTTTAATTGTGGACATCATTGTTCCAAATGTATCTCTGTGACATTCATCTACTATAAAAACAATTCTTTTTTTATTAATAAGTTCAATATCATGCGTATATATACCAAGTACATTTTTAATTAAACTCATTTTTTGGATAGATGTAACAATTAAAACATTTTGGTCATCTTTCATTTGTGTTATTAAGTCTTTTGTATCAACAGTTCCAGATACATCATCTTTATTGTCTGCAAAATTCTGATATTCATCTAAGCTTTGAGTACCCAATTCAATTCTATCCATTAGAAAAATAACCTTATCTGCATCTTTAGAGTTAGCAATCAATTGAGCTGACTTAAATGATGTCATTGTTTTTCCAGAACCAGTGGTATGCCAAACATATCCTCCTCTTGTGTTCGGATTAGTCCAATCTGTTTTAGCTACGACATCACTAATCTTATTAGCAGCATAATATTGATAGCTTCTCATTACTTTTAAAACATTGTCTGCATTATCTGCAACAGTATAAAAGCCTATTAATTGATGGGCCCTAGGGATAGATAGTAAAGTACTTGTAATATCTTTCCAATTATTAATTATTTCATTATTAAAGTCTTCCCAATGAAAGAAAAACAAAGAATTAAACTTACCAGCTGGACCCGGATTAGCAAAATACAATGTTTCACTAGGTGTCATTGCAACAAAAATTTGAACTAACTGATAAATACCACTACTAAAAACTCCTTCATGTGCATATTTTTCGATTTGGTTTGTCGCTTCTATAATATTAACATTACTTCTTTTTAATTCAATATGGAATAATGGCATACCATTTATTAACAACATTATATCCCCTCTTCTATCATTTAAAATAGAAGATTTTTTATTAAATATAGGTTGTTCAGCAATTTGATATCTAGACTGACCAGCTGCTATTTCTTGTCTATCATATATTTTTAAACTAATTTCTTTTCCTTTATGTAATAAATCATTAGGATTATCTCTTACTATGCTTATAGTTTTTCCATTTATAAAACTATTAAGTTTTACAGGATATTTTAATTTATTTATTTTATCGATAATTTGTTGCATTTCAGTATCTGTTAAAGGATAATCAGATAATCTATCTTGTTGTCTATTATTTTCAAAGATTATTTTTGACCAGTTATCTAGTAGATCTTTTTCTGTGGGATTTTTTAAAACACCATTAGCCCAACCATTTTCTTGAAGAGATTTAACAAAATCAGTTTCAAATTTCAATTCATCATTATACATAATAGATTATCTCCTTTCTATACAAACATTTTATCAAGCATTGATTTCTTAATATTTTTTAATTTTTCCAGCTTACGTTGATGAAGAGTGATAAGGTTATCTAATTCATAAAACATTCTCCCAAGTTCAACCTGCTCTTTGAAAGATGGTACTGTTAACTCAATACCCATCATAATATTAGCATTTAATTTCGCTCTACCTCCACCGACTAAAAGAGATTCAATATTAGTCTTAGTAAAACAATATTTCAAATATTTATTATCACAGATTCCTTCTTTCCCCTGTACGACATGTACGTGATTATTAGCCCAAAACAAGCCATTCACGTATTTTACAGGATAATTTTTTAAATCATTCGCTCCATCTTCTGCAATTAGAACATATTCTCCATTATGAGTAAATCCTTTGACATAATCTTGAATTCCATTTGCTCCATAATACGGAGTTGTTCCTTTTTCTCTCTCATTAGCGGAAACTGGAACTCTTAAATTATCAAATCTGTTAGAAATTTCCTCCAACTTACGTTGTTCCCAAACGTCCGTAAATCCTTTAAACCTTATTTTAGGTACATTATTATATTCACTCATATTAATCACCATTAAATAAAGCTCTAAAGTCTTCCAAACCTTTCATATCATATTCGGAACCAGTCAATTCACTAATCATATCAGATAATTCTCTCTCTGATTTTATAATTTGTTCATCAATATCTTTTAATGTTTGTTCATACTTAAAAGATAATTTTTCTATATTCTTTGCAAAATTAATAATAATATCATCAATTAATTTATCAATTCCTTTAATAATTGGCTCAATCCACTTTTTATCTAATAAATTGCATATATCTTCATATGTTAAATTTTCTATTTCTTTTTGTGCCATTATTTCAATATTATTATTAGAGTCTTTGATATCCTTATTTAATTTTTTTTGTTCTTCAAATAAATTACTAACTTCTATTATCTTCTTTTCAACTGTTCCTTCACTAATTGATGCTTTCAAATATTCTTTAGCTTTACGTAATACCTCTTTAGGTACAAAGGCATCATTATCATCCGTTAAAGTATTTTCAACTTCTATTTTTTCATCTTCATCTAATGAATCAAAAATTTCACCAATTCTTGATTCAATTTCACTTAACCTATTTTCTTTAGATGTTATATCATCTCTTAAATCTTTAAGTTTATAGTCAATAACAAAATCTAATGGTATAATATGCCCTTTCACACCTACTTGTACTTCTGTTTCTTTATCGCCTTTTTTCTTAACTTCATAAATAGGATCGATTTTATTACATGCTTCTAGACCTTCTGCTTTTATTAACTCTAAATCACCTGAAATAATATTCCAATTATCATCTAATATTTGATATGCATTATATTTATCTACTAATTTTACATTTTCTAATCTATTAAATAGTGAATTACTAATTTTGGTTTCTTCATCTGATATATCTACATTATTAATATTATTTATTAGTTCTTCTTTTAAATAATTATCGAATGAATTAAATTTATCTTTATAATCATTTTTATAATTAACTATATCTTGATGATTCGTTATATATTCATGTAAGTTGTTAACTTTAAGGTTATAATAAGAAACATTAATATTATCAAATAAATCGCTCTTTAAAGATGAGAATACATCAAAATAATAATTATATTTATTAACTTCTTCCTTGGGAATTCCACCATTCATCAATGAATATATATCATAAGTTTCACTTTTTTCAGATGAATCAACATATCTTGGAATATTTAAATTATAATCATTTTCTCTAATTTCTTCTCGTGTTACTACTCTAGAAAATTTGTTAACACTTTCTCTGTTAACAACTGTATCTACGATTTTTTTAATATCACATGATCTTAATTTATTATTTTTCCCTTCTTTAATAAAACCCTTTGAAGCATCTATTATTAATGTATCTGTATTATTTCTATCTTTTCTTAAAACCATAATTATTGTTGGAATACCTGTACCAAAGAATATATTTGCTGGAAGTCCAATAATTGTATCAATATTATTACGCTCTATTAAATTTTTTCTAATCTCTCCCTCTTCTCCGCCTCTAAACAAAACTCCGTGTGGAAGAACAATTGTCATAATTCCATCAGATTTTAAATGATATAAATCATGTAATAAAAACGCATAGTCAGCTTTTGATTTTGGAGCAACTCCATATTCCTTATATCTTGCATCCACTTCTCTATCTTTCGGATCCCAATTTTGAGAATATGGTGGATTTGAAACAACAGCATCTACAAATAATGGATTATATTCTTGCTGTTCATCAAAATATGGCCAATCATCTTCTAAAGTATCACCATTTCTTGTTACTATATTATCAGGTAATATACCTCTCATTATTAAATTCATACGAGTTAAGTTATAGGTATTTTGTTTTAATTCTTGTGCATAATATTTTATTCTGTTTTCTTCTTTTATATATTTAGAAGCTGTTTTACCGATGTTAATTAATAATGAGCCAGATCCACTTGTAGGATCATATATTTCAATTTTGTCTCTATTCTTTAAATGTTCAGCAATAATTTCTGACATTAATAAAGAAACTTCGTGTGGCGTATAAAATTCACCTGCTTTTTTCCCAGCGTTTGCAGCAAAATTAGATATTAAATATTCATAAATAAAACCTAGAACATCATAATCCTGTTTATTATCCATTGGTATATCATTTATTAAATATATTAAATCTTTTACTGCTTTAGTTTGACTTTGTGATGAATCACCTAATTTACTTAAACCTGTTTCGAGAGTGTTAAAAATTCCATCATAAACCTTTTTATGAGTGCTCTTTATTAGTCTTGTAAATGCCGATAATGCATCTCTTACGTTGGAAATGTCAAAGTCCTTCTTCATTTCAATCCAAGTTGAAAATAAGTTGTTATATTCAATAAAATATCCATTTGTCTCTTGTAATGATTTAACTATACTCTCCTTATCTTCGGTAATTTCATTTAATCTTTCTTTAGGATAATGCATTGCTTCTAGAGTCTTTAATTCTTTATTAGACAAAAATTTATAAAATATAAATCCTAAAATATAATCTTTATATTCATTTGCTTCTATTTTGGAACGCATCTTATTTGCTGATTCCCATATTTTTGATGCTAATTGTTGTTTATTCATATTACTGCCTCACTTTATTTTATAAGTAAATTATATCAAAAATTATTTAAAATGTCATTATATTTAATTATCTTTATATTATGATCTTTTAAAACAACAATTTTTTAATCATCCTTTTTATTTTATCTGTTGAACATATTGAATTTTTTGAATTAAAAATTTAATCAGTTACTTTTTATAATTATTCGTATCTTAATCTTTTTTTGATACGCTATTTTCTAACTTAACAGTATTTAAATATCATAAATGCACTTTACTAATTGCTTCTTTTATTTGTTTCTGCCTTTCTATCTCCTTTTCTATTGCTATCCGTTTTTCCTGTATTTCTATGTTTTTTTTGTTTCTTATATAAACCGAATATTGATTATTTGCATTATCTATCCAAGATTTAAAATAATCAACTATCTTTTGTATTAAATTTATACTATGGACAGGAAGTTCTATACTAGCAATATTTTCAACAAAACTAAACCGTTCAGGTTCATATCCGAAAAGACATTGAAAACTCCCTTTTGTCATGCAAGAGATCCATTCATCTGATACACTTTTATCCAAATACAATAATAAATTTTCTAATTTGTCGTCGTAATCTACATTTACTAATTTTGGTAGTTCTGTTATTAAAATATCATCTTCTTTTATTGAAAATAACTCTATTTTTTCTAAGTCTTTAATTCTATTTTCTCTTTTGTTAATACCTATTTGAACGTTAATTGTTTCTATTACATCCTCTATACACTTAAATCTTTCTTGCGGATTTTGATATATCATTTTATCAACTATATCATCCAAAAATGATGCCGTCACTTCGACATTACCAATTTTTTTATATGAATTTCCTGATGGTATTTTTTTAGTAAACATTTCATTTAGAATTAGACCAAGTGAATATATATCTGATTTATCTGTTATATTTCCGTTTCTTTCTCTTTGTTCTGGCGATGCATATTGAAAATTTGCTAGCCTTGCATCTAATTTAGTTTCAATTTGTGTTTCAAGTTCACCTACGCAAAAATGTGCTATTCCAAAATCTGAAATCACTGGTGTATCATCTACATCAATCAATATATTTTCTGGTTTTAAATCGCGATGTATAATTCCTTTTTTATGAAAAAATTTTACTCCTTCAAGTATTCCTCCAAAAACAATAATCTTTTCTTCCACGCTATGATTTTCATTCATAAAATCGCGTAATGTTTTTTCATAAAAAGGCATTATAAAAAACATCTGTGACTTATCATCTGTAATTCCATTGTCTATAATCTTTATAATATTTTTATGATTATTTTTTTCACAAAACTTCATTTCATTTTTAAATCTTTTCATTTTTTCTTTAGATGAATCTTTATTAATTATTTTTAAAGCATAAGTATTCCCTTCACTATCTTTGACTTTATAGACTTCGGAATTTCCTCCACTGGCATGTTTTGAAATTATTTCATATTCTTCAAGATAACTACTGTGTAGTTTTGATCCTTTTCTCATTAAACGTCACTCCTTCTTTTATTATTTTATTTAATATTTTCTTCAAACTTTATTGCAAAACTCAATAAATAATCTTTCTTTTGTAATTTATCAATCTACTCTTTTGGAATAGATTCAATACCATAATATATTCCAGCTAATGAATCCACTACTGCTCCTACTGTATCTGTGTCATCTTCGATATTTATTGATTCAATAATATCTTTACAATATTTGCATTTAACTTTATTTTCTTTGAATTACTTTATTATTTTTTTCATGTTTTCTTCTCTACATTATTTTAGTTATATACCTACACTTTGGAAAATTTGAGCATCCCATAAATTCTCCGTATTTTCCATTTCTCTTTATAAGTTCTCCGCCACACCTTGGGCATCTATCTTTAAACTCTTCATCTTTATTATTTTTGATTAATTTGGCATTCCTTACATGATTTTTTCTTTCGTTTTTATCTTTTATATTTAGGTTATTTATAATTTCGTATAGTTCAGTTGAGTTTTCAACAATTTCTTCTTGATAAGAAAGTATTTTCTCTAATAAATCGTATATTCTAGTTACATTATTTGATTTAACTGATACCTTTGCCCTACTTGGAATACATACTAGAGATATAAACTTCTCTTCTGGCATATTTAATACTTCATGTAGGGATTTAACATGACCATAATTTTGATGCAATGGATTATTTATATAAAAATTTTTGTTTCCACTTTTTATTAACCATCTTTTATCATATTCGTTTCCCTTTATGTAACCGTTATATTGTTTTGTTTCAATTACAAACACACCATATTTCGAAACAACAACATGATCTATTTGATGTGTACTTTTATCATTTGTTTTAATCATTACATCATTAATTACTAAATACTCACTTGGCAATTTTTTCAATTCTCTTTTAACCCAAAATTCTCCGGCTTTACCTATCCACTTTTTATAATTAACACTTAACAAAATATCTACTGCTATAATTATCCATAACCATGGATTAAATAACCATTCCATTACATAACCTCTTTCCTAATTGTTTTTTATTATATATTAGTTACGATAAAAAAGCAATATAATGTTCTAATTTATAATTACAAAAAAAGAAACCTTTTTTAAGATTTCTTCAATTTATCTATAACTAGCAACTGCAGTTTTCACAATCACATTCTTGGCAATTGCAATCATCTTCACAGTTACATTCTTCACAATTGCAGCCACATTCACAAGTTTCATCGCAATTACATTCTTCACATTCACAACCGCAACTGCATTTTTCTTTTTCTTCCATTTTTTCACCTCTTTTTCTCTATTTATTATACTACGATTTTGTTTTTATTTAAATACTTTATGATTTTTTTGTTCTTACTAATTTTAGTTCATTTTTATTTAGGAACACTATTATTATATTTTGATTTTCATATATCATGTTTATAAAATCAATTATATCTATTTCACATTTAAAAGTTAATTTTCCTTCATAAATATCTTCAAAAACTATTTTAATTTCATTATTTTTAGATGTTTCAAGTCTATAATTTCCATGTGCTATGCTATTTCTAATACCATTTATTATTACTTTGTTTTTTAAGTGTTCACTATTTTCTTGTTCATAAGAAATAATTTCATTTAATCTTATATTCAACAAAGCAACTTGAGCCTCTAAAATTTGTTTTTGAGTTTCAGTTTTTGTTAAAATGGCAGCTATTCTTCTTATAGCACTCATATTACCTTTTTGCTTAACATTTTCTAAATTTTGGTTATCTTTAGCAATTTTACTTGATATTTCTGCAATTTGTTTATTTTTACTAGCAATTTGAATTAAAACTTCATTTTTGATAGTTTCATCTGGTTCAAAATATAAAACATTTATGCTACTTAAATCTAGATTGCCATAATCTAAACCCGTATTTTCATCTTTACTATACTCATTATCATTTTTAAAAAGTGTATCATTTCCATATGAAAATAAACTTTGAAATAAAGCAATTTCAACCCCTACAAGTTCATTATAACTTATTAAGTCTACACTTTGTTTTTTCTTCAATTCTTCTATAGTGGTTTTCTTATCTTTTATTTCAATCTTCTGTAGGTCAGAAATTAATAACAAATTTTTTAATAAAGAATTCAATAAATTAAAATTCTCTTTTCTTTTTATTTCTATTATTTTGGAAAGTAAATTTACTTGTTCTTTATACCCCATATCATCAGTTAAATTCATAAATGTTTCATCTACAGCTTGCTTAAGTATTTGATATGGTATTCTTTCTTGTTTAACTTCTACTATATACTTTTCTTTAATTTGCTTTTCAAAATCCATTACTGTTTGATTTGATTGCGAGCTTTTGTAATCATCCAACATTAATTCAAATCTATCTCTTAAAAGCTTATCTATACTCGAATTATCACGACTTTTAAGTGTAATAGTTTTAACCCTAAATGTTTTAGCAAATCTTAATAGTTCATCCTTATTTTTAAATGGTTTTGTTCTTTTTCTTTCTTCTTTATTTGAAATTAATAATTCTCTTTTGTAAATATTTTTTTCAGGATTTTTCAAACTTGCTTTTAAACATGAAACTATCATTTTAGATAGGTCACTTATGTTAACTATAACTTCATCACCATCAATATTAAAAATAACTTTATTTTCTTCTGCATTTAATTTAAAACTGCCGTGTGCTATTTTATTTCTTAATTCACCTACAACAGATGCAGCATCTTTAAACTTATGATTATCTATATAAAATCCATCACTTTTTTTAGTAGCTATCATATCTACAGAACTTAGTAATTCATCATAAAAAATCTTTGTTCCATAGTTTTCTTTTGTTCCTTCAACAACATCTTCCTTAATAGCTAATAAAACACAACTTACTAAGCTAAAACTTGCTATACTTAAGTATTTACTATCAATTATATATTCAAAATCTTGAACTTTTTCATCTAATATATTTGTTAAAATAATTGCATATCCTTTTATTCCACTATAAAGTGTTTTTAATGTTTCAGTATCCATAATTTTCCCCCATTGATGGGCTATATTTTACCACAATAGTGGTTTTATGTCAAATTTTATGCCAAAGAAAAAAGATATTATTTTTTCTTGCTAGCACTTTTTTTAGCAACTTTTTTAAGAAGTTAAGATAAGCAAGTGTAATAAAAATTAATAATATTTAAAGTAAATATAATCTTTATTTGTAAATTTTATGTAAACTTTACTTTTTTCTTGGTTTTATAATATCATCACTATTTATGTGACCTATTAATAGTGATGAATTTATATCATGGTTGTTAATATTTTCTTTAACTTTACTTTCATCATAATTTGCATAACAGTATTTACATAAATGATTACACGAATTATACACACCAATATCCACTAACTCTACACAATTACAAGCATTACCTTTACGCGCTTGCCACTTTTTATATGTTTTACCCGTTAGTTTAAAAGCAAGTTCTTTTGACATGCATTCGCCTTTGATAAATCCATATTCTGTTAAATTTCTTTCCTCAAAACATGTTTGTATCACCATATTGTTATCTTTGGCAATTTTGCTAAAATTTTCACCAATTAACTTATAATCTTCTTCAGTAAATGAACGATACTTTAAGTACGGTAGATTTTTTCTTACATTTTTATAATTATCTATAAATGATACAATTATAGTCTTAACATAACCTTTTAAAAGACTACATAACTTTGTAAATGCTTTTATGTGGTATTCTATATTGTATTTTTCACTTATAAAAATTGGGTCATATCTTACATAAATATTATCTATACCAACCCTTGTTGATATCTTTTTGACTGCTTCGATTATTTTACTTTTAGATGGTAAATTTGGTTCTATATCATCTTTATATGGAGTTATTGTTACATGAAATATATATGGTATTTTAATATCACCAAGTTTATCTACGATAGGTATAGGATTTTTAGTGCAAAACAATATTAAATCTACATCATCAAAATCAATTCTACTTACTAAATTTGGATTAAATGGATTTCTAACATCTACATATCCTTCTTTTAATCTATTTAAAAACCATTTTGAATAAAATGCTACTATATCTGTTCTACCACTTACATTTAATATCATGACTAATCTCCTTATCTACTTTTTTATCAATTTTTGAGTTCTTTCTTCGTTATGATTATATTATTATAAGAATAATTTGTCAAATTTTGAAAAAGTTATTGACAAACTTCAAAAAAAATATTAAGATTATACTAGCATGATACAAGTCATGCTAATAACCTGATCTCTCTTACGAATCTCAATGTGAAGAGATCAACCAAAACCCCCTGAAGAGAGCGAAAGCTCTCGTTTTTGTTTATTTTAGGGACTTTTTTAATAACTAAAAATGCTCTATGTGGCAGTTTATGTGGCAAAATTTTAAAATAGTTAAAAATTACAAAACACTTTTTTATTAGTATAATAAAAGAAATAGATAATCAATCTAGAAAATCTATTTCTTTTATTATATTTTTGTAATAATCATAATCTTGATAAGATTTATTATCTAAAAATTCTTTGGCATCAATGTTTGCTTGAGTTAATATATTAAAATCTCTTTTTAAATTTGCAATTTTAAATGACATATCTCCACTTTGTTTTACTCCGAAAAGATCACCTTGACCACGTTGTTCAAAATCTTTTTCTGCAATATAAAAACCATCTGAAGATTCTTCCATTACTTTAAGTCTTTCATTATTACTTGAATTAGTTACTAAATAACAATAACTCTGAATATTGCTTCTTCCTACCCTGCCTCGAAGTTGGTGAAGTGTTGCAAGACCAAATCTTTCAGCATTATAAATAACCATCATCGATGCATTTGGCACGTCTATTCCTACTTCAATAACTGTGGTTGATATTAAAATATTTATTTTGTTTTCCCCGAATTCTTTCATAAGATTATCTTTTTCTTTTTGCTTTAATTTTCCATGTAAGATTTCAATTCTAACTTTGTTATTAAAGGCTTTATTTAGCTTTTCTTTTAATTCAATAACACTATTTAAATTAAGTTCATCATTTTGTTCAATTAAAGGAGAAACTACGAATATTTGATGATTTTGTTTTAACTCATCATACATTTTAATTAAAACTTCCTTGATGTTTTTTTCTTCTTCTATCTTTGTTATTATTTCTTTTCTAATATTTGGTTTCGTTTTAATTTGAGATAAATCTAAATCACCATAAATTGTTAATGCATAAGTTCTTGGTATTGGGGTTGCTGATAAATATAGTACATCTGCATCTCCGTTTAGTCCTTTGTTTTGAAGTAAGTTACGTTGGTTAACTCCGAAGCGATGTTGTTCGTCAGTAATTACTAAACCTAAATTTTTAAAATTCAAATTATCATTTAATAATGCATGTGTACCAATTACAATATCAATTTCACCATTTTCAATTTGAGTATATAACTTTTCTTTTTGTTTTTTGGTAAGACTTCCAGTTAATAAAGTTATGTTTATATCATATTCTTTAAAATATTCTTTGATGGACTCATAGTGTTGTTTTGCTAGTATTTCTGTTGGTGCCATAAATGTTGATTGATATCCACTTAGAAAATTTGCAAGTATTGAAGCAATTGCTACGATTGTTTTCCCTGAACCTACATCACCTAGAACAAGTCTATTCATTCTTTTATTTTCTTTCATATCTTTAAGTATTTCTTCAATTGTTTTTAATTGGTCTGTTGTTAATTCAAAATTTAAACTTGATAAAAATTCTTGAACTTCATTTTCATCAAAATTCTTTGGTAAGCCTTTAGTTATTTTATTAATATTTTTTAAGTAATTTATTTTAAACATGTAAATGAATAGTTCTTCATAAATAAGTTTTAACTCACTTTGTTTTATATCATTTATATTTTCTGGTTTGTGTATTTTCTTTATTGCGTCATTTTTATTTAATAAGTTATATTTGTCATTTAAATATGTTGGAATATTATCATCAATATTTATCTTTTTATTTAAAGCTGTTTCTATCATACTTTCTAGACTAGAGTTTTTAAGTCCTTCCGTTAAATGATAAATTGGTTCTATTTTTTCATCTTCTATTTTAAATTTAATATCATTGGCAGTAAAAGTATTTTTTATCTTAGAATATTTACCTATTAAAACTATTTCTCTATCTGATGTTAAATTTTTCTTTAAAAAAGCTCTGTTAAAAATAACTACTTTAAAATCATGATTATTGTTACTTGCTAAAAAGTCTAAACGATTAAAGTTTCTTTTGATATAGGCTACTTTTGGCACATTCAAAACTTTTGCCTTAATATAATAAGTCATTGTTTCATCGGCATCATTAATATTAATAAATTTAATAACATTATAACGATATGGATAGTATGTAAGTAACTCTTCCACAGTATTTATATTAATTTTATTTAGTATATTTATAGTTTTAGGACCTATTTTGGGTAATAATTCTAAGTTCATTTGTACCTCCGTCATAATTATAACAAATTTTTGCAAAAATAGCTTGACAAATTGTACTTTTTCGATTAAGATAGTAATCACCAATTCACTTAAAGAAGGCGAATTGGTGCTAGTATCACACTAGTCAACCCCTTTTTATTCTTTTAGGAGATTTCTTCGGAAATCTCCGCTTTTTTTGTTGGTTATTTTTTTAGAAAAAGATAAAAACAAAAGGTTAACAAGCCAATAAAATAAATTAAAGCAAAAATTATAATTAAAATTTTGAAGATTTTTTCTATTTTTTTATTATTTATAACTTTTGATATTGCATAACCAAGAAAACTTATACTTTCACATAATAATCCAAAGAATATAAATTTTGAAAGGAGGTCATGCACTTGATAAATGGTGTAAGTTAGAAACAAACTAGGTATTAAAGCCCCAATAATTATTATTAAATTTCTTAAATTTTCTTTAGTACTTATATGTTCTTCATTCCCTAAATTCTTTTTGTTTTTAATCTTTAAGAATAAGTCATACATAATTAATACAAAGGGAATTAGACACCAAATAAAACCAAATATTTTATTATTTGATTTATCAAATAATATAGTTAATATTCCGGGTATCATAAGGATATAAATAAAAGGTAAAATAATTGTATTTTCATATTTATTATAAGGAAAATAATATGTAGACCAGTACCTTTCTTTTAAATTTGGTATTGTTAAATTTGTGTCTGTACATTCTTCTAAAACTTCGTATATAAAAAATTGATTTTTTATTACATAGTAATGCTTGTTTTCTGTTTTATTACAGTTCTTGTATTTGTATTCTTTACCATTTTTAGAAATAAATGTACATATATTATCTTCGTTTTTTAAAAGATAAACTATTTCTTTTTTAGGCTTATATATTAACCAAATTAGATACGTTAATGCATAATAAAAAAAGAAAATAATACACATTAAACCTAGTAATATTTCTATAGTATATTTTTTTATACATGCAAATAATGCATAGTAATTGTTTACACTTAAAATGTTTGATTTTTTTATAAGTATTATACCAATTAATCCTAGAATAGTTACTAGGATTAATTTTGGTATAGTGTACTTTTTACTTCTTTTTGTATTCATATTATTTTCCTTTATTTTGTGGTTATTTTTTTGTAATATTCATATCTTTTAATGGCATTTTCTTTTTGCTCTTCAAGAACTTTATTTGCTAAATCTTTATCTTTAATTTTTAAGGCATTAAATCTTACTTCATTATCTAAGAAAGTTTCATATTTATCAAAATTAGGTTCTTTAGAGTCAATATGAGTTTCTCCATCATGTCGCATTAAAATTGTATATCCGCATTCTACTGCTAGTTTTTGTTCTTCGCTAGAATGGGTCATACCTGTTTTAATTCCGTGTTCAATACATGGTGAGTAAGCTATTATTATTGCAGGACCATTATGAGCTTCGGCTTCATTAAAGGCTTTTATTGCTTGCATCATATTGGCTCCGAGTGATATGCTTGCGACATAACAATTTGGTATGCATGATGCAATTCTAAATAAATCTTTTTTAGCAGTTCTTTTACCAAAGTTAGCAAATTCTGCGACTGCTCCAAGTTTTGTTGATTTACTTGCTTGGCCACCAGTATTTGAATAAACTTCAGTGTCTAAAACCAATACTTTAATGTTTTCATTTGAATGAAGTACATGATCAAGTCCTCCATAACCAATGTCATAAGCCCAGCCATCACCACCGATTGCCCAGACTGTCCTTGCAGGCACATAATCTATTAAATCATTTAATTCTTTTGGAAGTGTTTTTCCTTTTAATTCGGATTTAATTTTGTTAGTAATTTCAAAATCATTTTCATTTTCTAGCCACTTTGTAAATAAATCTTTTACATCTATTTCAACAGAATTAATTGTTTCTTCCATAATATGCTTTATTCTTTCTCTTTTTTGCTTGTAAGAAATATGAATACCTAAAGCAAATTCAGCATTATCTTCGAATAATGAGTTTGCCCATGGAATGCTATATGGTGTTGATGGAGTTGAACCTCCATAAATACTTGAACAACCTGTGGCATTAGCAATAACTAATTTTTCACCAAGAATTTGAGTTAGCATTTTAATATATGGTGTTTCTCCGCATCCAGCACAAGCACCAGAAAACGCAAATAATGGTTTTTCTAATGCTACTCCCTTAATTGTAGTTTTTGGAAGTGGATTTACACTTTTTACTCCATCAAAGTCTATACTTGTTTTTTCTACTTTTTCAACCATTTTTAAAGCTTTTTTACCCATTTTTCCTGGGCAAACACTTGCACATACTCCGCAGCCTGTACAATCTTTTTCACTTATTTTTATAGAATATTTAAGCCCATCTTGACCAATAAATGGGATGCCATCAACATCTTCATCATTTGCTATGGCCCTGATGACAGCATGTGGACAAGCTAAAGCACACATTCCACACTCTATACAATTTTCAGATATCCATTTTGGTACAATGTTTGAAATATTTCTCTTTTCATTGTTTGTGGTTGCACCTGGAAAACGACCAAAGGCATAATCCATTAGCATACTTACAGGTATTTCATTACCTCTTCGTTCATTTATCATATTTATAACATTATCATCAATTATGCTTATTGTTTCGTCATATTCATGTGTTATTTTAAGTTCTTTTAAATTTGATAAAGCTTCATGCATTGCTAAAATGTTATTGTTAACTATATCTTCACCTTTTGTGGCAAAAGCTTTTTTAATTGAATCTTCAAGCATTGATGTTGCATCTTTAACATTAAGTAAATTAAGAATTAGTACTTCCATTATTTTACTTATTTTGCCTTTTAAATGATTTTTACTAGCAATATTTTCAGCATCTATATAATACACTTTAATATTTTTCTTAAAAATAGTATTTTTTACTTTAGTTGGAAGTAATTTTAGTAATTCTTCTTCATTTTTAATAGTGTTAATAAGTAATGTGCCATTTTCTTTTAGATTATCTATGATATCAAACATTCTAAAGTAAATATCTTTGGTAACAACAGTTATTTCTGGATGAGTTACGTAGTATGGTTCATTTATTTTGTTATCTCCATATCTTAAATGAGAGATAGTTACACCACCACTTTTTTTAGAATCATATTCAAAATAACCTTGAACGTATAAGTCTTTGCTAGCATGTAATATTTTTAGTAAATCTTTGCTGGCGCTTACCATTCCATCACTACCAAAACCAACTATTTTTATTTCTTTGTTATCATTTTCTATTTCGATATGTTCTTCTTTTAAACTTAATTTTGTTACATCATCATTTATGCCAATCGTAAAGTTGTTTCTTGGACTTGTTTCTAACATTTTATAAACACTATATATTTCACTTGGAGTTGTATTCTTACTTGATAAACCATATCTTCCACCATAAATGTTTATATCTTTACCTTTTAGAATGCTGCATACATCTAAATATAAAGGTTCACCAGTTGAGCCTGCTTCTTTAGTTCTATCTAAAACTGCAATATTTTTAACAGACTCAGGTAAAACATTTAAGAAATATTCTTTACTAAATGGTCGATATAAATGAACTTCAATTAAACCAACATTGCCTAGTTTATCTACTACTTCTTTAATTGTATCAGTGACACTGCCCATGGCAATTATAATGTTCTCAGCATCGCTTGCTCCATAATAATTAAATGGTTTATAATCTGTCGCCATTATTTCATTAATCTTCTCCATATAGTCATTTACAATATCTGGCATAGCATCATAATATTTATTTCTTGCTTCCATACATTGAAAATAAATATCTTCATTTTGAGCCATTCCATATTGATATTTCTTACCAACATTTAGACATCTATCCTTAAATTTATTGATTGCATCGTGATCCACTAAAGATAGAATTTTATCTTCTGGTAGTTCTTCAATTGTATTTAGTTCATGACTTGTTCTAAATCCATCAAAAAAGTGTACAAATGGAAGGCTTCCTTTTATAGCTGATAAATGTGCTACGGCTGCTAAGTTTTGAGCATCAAAAACACTAGATGATGCAAGTATACAAAATCCTGTTTGGCGCACTGCATAAATATCTTGATGGTCACCGAATATTGATAAAGCATGAGTCGCTAAAGAACGTGATGCTACATGTATGACAGCAGGTAACATTTCTCCAGCTATTTTATACATGTTTGGTATCATTAAAAGAAGCCCTTGACTAGCTGTGAATGTTGATGCTAAAGAACCTGATAAAAGAGCGCCATGTAAGGCACCAGCAGCTCCGGCTTCTGACTCCATTTCTAATACTTTAGGTTTATCATTAAATATATTAAGCAAATTAGTGCTTGTTAAAGCATCAATATTTGATGCCATCGGACTTGATGGTGTTATTGGATATATACTGCATACTTCACTAAAGTAATATGCTACTTTACTACAAGCATTATTGCCATCTACTATTTTTTTCATTTTATCACCAATTATATTATAAAATAAAAAAGACTAAATAACTAGTCTCTTTTTAATTTTTCTTCAATTCTCATTAGTCTATTGTATTTTGCAATACGTTCACCACGACACATTGAACCAGTTTTTATAAATGGTATTGCTAAGCCTACAGCTAAATCCGCAATAAATGTATCTTCGGTTTCACCACTTCGATGTGAGATAATTGTTTTATAATTATTTTTCTTAGCAAGCATGATAGTTTTAATCATTTCACTTACTGTACCTATTTGGTTAGCTTTTAGTAAAATGGCATTACCAGCATGCATTTCTATACCTTTTTCTAAATATTTTTCATTAGTTACAAAGTAGTCATCACCTACTATCATAATACGACTACCTACTAGAGATGTAAATTTAGCAAGTGTTTCAAAATCATTTTCATAGAATGGGTCCTCAATACTTAGAATTGGATATGTATCTATTAATTTTTCATAAAATGTTATTAATTCTTCACTAGTAAATGATTTTCCATCTAGTTTATAGGTATTAGTTTCTTTATCATAAAGTTCACTAGCTGCAACATCTAAAGCGATAAATATATCTTCACCTGGTTTATAACCAGCTTTTCTAATAGCTTCCATAATAAAGTCTAAGGCCATTGTATTATTATTTAAATTCGGAGCAAATCCACCTTCATCACCAACACCTACAGCAAAGCCATTGATACTTAATAGTTTTTTTAACGCATGAAATACTTCAGATGCTGTCCTTATTCTTTCTTTAATACTCTTCATAACAGGCATAATCATGAATTCTTGTATATCAATATTATTTACAGCATGGGCACCACCATTTATAATGTTAATCATTGGTATAGGCATTGTTACACTCTTGTTTGATACATATTCGTAAAGTTCTTTATCATTTGCTTTAGCTAAGCATTTTAAACATGCAAGTGATACAGCCAATATGGCATTTGCACCTAAGTTGCTTTTGTTTTCGGTGCCATCTAATTTTATTAAATAATTATCTATACTTAATTGGTCTGCTTTTTTTCCTATTAAAGCTGGTCTAATTATGGTATTTACATTACTTACAGCTTGAAGTACTCCTTTTCCTTCGAATCTTTTTGGGTCTTTATCACGAAGTTCTAAAGCTTCTCTGGAACCAGTTGATGCCCCGCTTGGAACAGATGCTGTAGCAGTCACCCCATTATCTAAAGTCATATCAACTTCAATAGTTGGATTTCCACGACTATCTAATATTTCTCTAGCGTGAATGTCTTTTATAAACATTTTATCCCCTTCTTCCTCTATATTAGTATATCAAAATTTTGACAAATTAAAAAGTAAAACGATTAATTTTACTTTTAATTTTACTTTTCTTTACCAAAATATTTCCATTATTTCTTTACTACGGTTTTTAAATAAAATAGTATCCATGAAATCTAAAATACCTGTGATAATTAAGAATGCTCCGGCAAGTTTTGTAAGAGTTAAACTTGCAAAAGGATTAAATATTACAAGAACACCTACAATAGCCACTAAAATACCTGTTGCAAGTGTTATTAACCAAGAGTCTTCATTACCTCTCTTTAACCATAATGCATAATTTACTTTACTTGCGCCATTAACTATCATGTAGATACCAAGACATATTGTTATGAATTCAACTACACTTGATGGCACTAAAATTATAACTACACCTAGAACTGCATAAATTACACCAAATACTAGATTTAAATTATATAATTTAGCTCCTTCACGATGAAAATACTTATAAATTGAGTTTATTCCTTCGATAAGGAAAATGATACCAACAATTATACCAAGTACTTTTCCACTTAATTCTGGAACTAATAATAAAACAATACCTGTGATAATTGTTATTAATGCTGTTCCAATCGAATACCAAATCATTCTTTTGTACATATTTTCAATACTATTTCTTAAGCCATTTGCCATTTTTATCACCCAATTATATTATACATAAAATAGTACGTTTTAGCAACAATTTTATAGATTTTAACGTCAATTTATGGTATAATGTTGTCTTACTTATGAGGGAGGTTTTTATATGAACTTAAAAGAAATGTCACTTGCAGAATTTAAAGAATTTGCTAGTACTCATTTTATTGGTAATTTTCATGAGTCTATTAACTATGCTTTGATTAAAGCTGAAGAAGGTTATGAATATGAATTTATCTCTTATGGTGCTGATGAAGTTGTTGCAGCAGCTTTAATTCTTTATAAAAAAATTGGTAATATTTATTTTGGTTACTCACCTCGTGGATTTTTAATTAATTATTCTAATGAATACTTACTTGAAGAATTTACAAGAAAAGTTAAAGAATATTATAAAAAAAGAGGTTTTGCTTTTATTAAAATTAATCCTGAAATAGCTGTAGCTAAGTTAAATAAAAAAACTATGAACTTTGAGTATAATGAAAATTATAGAATTATAGATAATTTAACTAAATGTGGATATAAAAAACTTAAAAATAATATGAATTTTGAATCTCTTTTACCTAGAGTAAATGCCATTGTTAATATGGAAGGTTATAATCATACTAATTTATCTAAAAATACTAGAAATAAAGTTAAAAAAGGACTTAGAAAAGGGCTTATTCTTGAAAAAGCTGAACCTGATAAAATAAGCATTTTTTATAAATTTATTAAAAATAAAATTAATAAAGATGAATATTATTATAATGATTTTTATAATGTATTTAGTAAAACTGCAGATGTTGATTTATTGCTTGTTAAAGTTGATTATAAAAAGTTTTTAATTAATGCTCAGAATTCTTATAATTTGGAACTTAGAAGAAATGCTGAACTTAATAATAAATTATTAACAAATAATAATGCTAATGTTATAAATGCTAAAATGAATTCAGATAGAGCACTTCTTGCTTACAAAAATGATATTGCTGAAGCTTCTAAAAATTTAAATACAGGTTTAGAAACTTATGTTGCTGGGGCTCTAGTTATAAAATATCAAAATAGAGTTATTATTCAAATAAGTGGTTTTGATAAGTCATTATCTAGATTTAGTGCCAACTATTACTTGTATTATGCTATTATTAAATATTATCAAAAGAATTATAAATATTTAGATTTAAATGGGATTACTGCTGATTTATCAAAAGATAATCACTATTATGGATTGAATAGATTTAAAATGGGATTTAATCCAGATGTTTATGAATATATTGGAGAATTTGATTTAGTTATAGATGAAAAATTATATGATAAATTACTTAAAAGTGGTGCATTAGCTAAGGAATTTAATAAATAAAATGAAATTGTTTCTTTTACAAATTTCATTTTTTTATTATTGTACAACAACAGACATGCATGGGTCCATATTTGCTTTTATATAGTATTTATAACCTTCATTTATTACATCTTGTTCATACACATAATCATATACACTGCTCGTATTACATACATACGCTCTGCCACTATGACTTATATCACTTGAAAATTCAATTGCCCAATTAGATTCTGAGCCCTGACAGCCAGAACTAAAGATGTTTTCCGCATAATCACTACTTAGAAATGTTTTCCATGTCATACCTTCTTCAAATGTATAATTTTTTTCTGTTGAATCTAAATCAATTATTGTAAATGTTGGGTTGCTTTTTACATCAAAATACACATAACATTTATCAGAAGTAGTTCCATTAAAAACTACTTTTTTTGTTGTATCGTCCCATAATAATTCTCCACCATTTTCACATTTTGATAAAGTGGAATTAAAAACATATCCTTCTGTGGGCCAACTATCGCGTGTAGTCATTTCGTAATTACCAGAGCCTGCATCTGTTTCAAGCATCATCGAAATTGTGTCATGACTTTTTTTCACTATTTCTGGATTTTCATTATCCATACTTTCATTTTGATTGTTAATATTTATTACTAAAGTAAGTACAATAATAAATTGACTTATGATTAAACTAATATATTTTACTTTTGACATTATTACCTCCATATATCTAATTGTATATATTCTGTAATTATTATATATTCATTTGAATATATTGTCAATATATCTATTTGTAAATATGAGAAAATTTAATTGAGGTGTTTGAAATGCAACTATTTAGATTTAAAGACATTAGAGAAGATAAAGATCTTCTTCAGGTAGATATTGCTAAAGTTTTAAATATTACACAATGTCAATATAGTCTATACGAAAATGGGCTTAGGTCAATGCCAATAGAAAAATTAATTATACTTGCAAATTACTATAATGTATCAACAGATTATCTACTTGGGCTTACAAATGAAAGAAAACCTTATCCAAAAGCAAAATAAAAAGAAGATGTTGGAAAAATATAACTATTTTTCTTGCATCTTCTTTTTTATTAATTAGCATATTTATTATCTAAAGGCTATTGGTAACTCTTCTTCAGGTTCAGGTGTTTTTTGCGCCACATTGTTTATATTTAAGGCAACACTCATAGCCTTGAGCATTTCATACATTTGTTGATTTAACATTCTTTGTTCATTTAATTGTGCTTGTAAAATGGCATTTTGCTTTTCAAGTAATTCTATTACCTTATTTGTTTCCATGTTTCCTCCCTTTATTTTATTATAAGTCTTTTGTTTATATAGTAGAATATAATTTGTAACACATTTACATAAAAAACGTCAAAAAAACAATCTCTGTTAGAGAGATTGTTTTAATTTTATATCATCAATTATTTAAGAATTTCAGATACAACACCGGCACCAACAGTTCTTCCACCTTCACGGATAGAGAATTTAGTTCCGTTTTCTA
>OLQV01000139.1_pt1 | contig 75605 bp, 67 predicted proteins | sample 1672371 | NCBI WGS metagenome assembly OLQV01 (sample SAMEA3136676, study PRJEB25190) | human gut metagenome
TGCGCCATGCGGCCGGAGCAAACGCTCCGGCCGCTTTTTTTCGCGCTTGCAGAAAAAGCACAAAAACGTGCATAAATTGCTACAAATTCCGGAAAAGATGTACCATTCGGATATTGTGAAAAACTGTCGGATTATGATACAATAGATTCGATTGTTTCTGCGCCATATGTCTGGAAAAAGCTGGCGTAAATACACAAGACAGGATGAAACATATGGCCATCACGCGCAAGCTCCGACAAAAGGTGCGCGACGGCTCACTGCGGGAGATGTGGCAGGAGATGAAGTGGATCTTCGCTTACATCCGCCGCTACCGCGCCGCCGTCGGCATCCATATCCTGCTTGGCATCCTCGGCACGGCGCTCTCGCTGCTGTCGAGCGTGGCCATGAAGACGCTCATCGACGTCGTCACCGGCTTTGAGACCGGGGCGATCTGGTCGGCCGCGGCATGGATGGCCGGTCTGCTGCTCGGCAGCGCCGCCATGCAGGCGGCGGCGTCGCGCATCGCCGCCGTCGTCGACATCCGCGTGCAGAACGGCATTCAGGCGGAGGTCTACGACCGCATCCTGCGCACCGACTGGGTCTCGCTCGAGCAGTTTCGCTCCGGCGACCTGCTCAACCGCCTCAACACCGACGTCGGCGCGGTGGCCGGAGGCGTGACGGGGCTGCTGCCTAGCTTTGTGTCGGCGGCGGTGCAGTTTCTCGGCTCGCTCATCATCATTTTGTGCTACGACCCCGTCATGGCGCTCATCGCGCTCATCGGTGCGCCGCTGTCCGTGCTGTGCTCGCGCACGCTCGTGCACCGCATGCGCGGGTATAACCGGCGCATGAAGGATATCAGCAGCGAGGTCATGTCGTTTCACGAGGACTCGCTGCGCAACCTCACGTCGGTCAAGGCGTTCGGCATCATGGACGGCTTTCGCGACCGGATGTGCGCCATGCAGGAGAAATACCGCGAGACGTATCTTGACTACAACCGCTTTTCCGTCGTTGCGGGCTTTGTGATGTCGGTCGTCGGGCTGCTCGTTTCGGCGGGGTGCTTCGGCTGGGGCGCTTACCGGCTGTGGACGCACGCGATCTCCTACGGCGCGATGATGATGTTCCTGCAGCTGACGACCATGCTGCGCAGCGCGTTTTCCTCGCTCATCGGCCTCGTGCCGTCGGCGATCTCGATCACGACGTCCGCCGGACGCCTCATGGCCATCGTGAACCTGCCGGAGGAGCCCGGCGCGCGCGAGACCGCGCAGATCCCAACGCCGTGCACAGTGGAGCTGCGCGATGTGACCTTTGCCTATCCCGGCGGCGAGCCGGTGCTCGAGCACGTGGATTTTCACGCCGCGCCCGGCGAGGTCGTGGCGCTCACCGGCCCGTCCGGCGAGGGCAAGACCACGATGATCCGCCTCATGCTCGGCCTGATCCGCCCGGCGGAGGGCAGCGTCAGCCTCACCGGGGCGGACGGGCAGCGTCTGCCGGCCTCGGCCGCGACGCGCGCTGCCTTCAGCTATGTGCCGCAGGGCAACACCGTCTTTGCCGGCACGATCGCCGACAACCTGCGCATGGTGCGTCCGGAGGCGACGGATGCGGAGCTCGTCTCTGCGCTCGAGACCGCCTGCGCGTATGATTTTGTGTCCCAGCTGCCGGACGGCATCTATGCCCGCACGGGTGAGCTCGGTCACGGCCTGTCCGAGGGACAGGCGCAGCGCATCGCCGTGGCCCGCGCCGTGCTGCGCGGCACGCAGGTGCTGCTGCTCGACGAGGCCACCAGTGCGCTCGACGAGGCCACCGAGCGGCAGATGCTCGCTAACCTCATGCACAGCGGCCGCGTGCAGACGTGCGTGCTCATCACGCACCGCGCGGCGACAGCCGGACGCTGCGACCGCCGCTATGTCCTGCACGGCACGCGCCTGCACGAGGAGAGCGAGCCGTGACGGCAGCAGTCAGGATCGGCAAGTGTCGGAACGGAAATTGCGGAGGGTATCCATGATCGATCTGCACACACATATTCTTCCGGGGGTCGATGACGGCGCACCGGATCTGGAGACGTCGGTGCTGATGGCTGCCGTGGCGGCGGAGTCCGGTGTGACGCATCTGGTCGCCACGCCGCACAGCAATCAGCGCGGCGCGTTTGAAAACTACGCATCCCCGGCGCTGCAGGTGCGCTTTGACTGCCTGTGCGCGGCCGTGCGCGAGGCGGGCATCCCGCTTGAGCTCTCGCTCGGCATGGAGATCTTCGGCACGGGCGACGTGCCAAAGCTTTTGCGCGAGGGGCGGCTACTGACGATCAATGGCGGGCGCTACCTGCTCATCGAGTTCGGCTTTCACGAAGACCCGCTGCGCATCGAGCGCCTGCTCGATCAGCTGCTTGCGGCCGGGTATTGGCCGGTTGTGGCGCATCCGGAGCGGTATTACGGCCTGCAGCGGATGCCGAACTATCTGTATGACTGGGTCAACCGCGGCGTCGTGCTGCAGGTGAACAAGGGCAGCCTCTTCGGCCGCTTCGGCCGCGGGGCGCAGGCTCTGGCCAGGGCAATGCTCACGCACGGGCTCGTCGGCTGCATCGCCAGCGACGCGCACCGTCCGGACGTGCGCACGCCGGAGCTGCTGAGCGCATGGGACAATTTGGCCGAGCATTTTTCCGAGCGGCTCTCCGAGCAGCTGCTCACGCGCAATCCCGAATTGATCCTGCGCAGCGAGCTGCTGCCCGCCGGCCGCTTCCGGCCGTTTTTCTGAAGCAATGAGAGAGGTGTTTTTGTGAAGAAACTGACTCCTGTGATCCTGGCGGTCGCACTGGCGCTGTCCGTTCTGGGCGTGCTGGGTACGCGCATTTATCAGGCGGCCGCTTATGGCGGCGCCGCGCCGGAGATCCTGTTTGACAGCGAGGTCATCTCCGTGCCGACCGGCGCGGATGATGCGGCGCTGCTCGCCGGTGTGACGGCGACGGACGCTGAGGACGGCGACGTTACGGCGTCGCTGCTCGTCGAGGGCATTTCCGGCCGCAATGACGACGGTACGGTGCAGGTCACGTATGCGGCCTTTGACTCGAACCATCATGTGACGAAGGCGACGCGTGCCGTGCGCTACACGGACTATACCAAGCCGCGCTTCGCGCTCACGCAGCCGCTGGTCTGCCGCACGGGCGGCAGCCGCGTCCTGTCGAGCTATGTGACGGCGCACGACAGCATTGACGGCGACCTCTCCGGCCGCGTCAAGATCGCGCTGACCGACGGCAGCTCGCTGGCCATCTCCGGCACGCATACGGCGGAGCTGCGCGTGACCAACAGCCTCGGCGACACGGCGGCCGTGCCCGTCACGGTCGAGGTCTCGGCGGCGGACACGAATCCCGCCGGCATCACGCTCACGGAGTATCTGATCTATCTTCCGGCCGGCGGCAGCTATGCGCCGATGGATTACGTCGCGGGCGTCGGCGGCAGCGACAGCAAGAGCGGCGTCACGGCAAGCTCGACCGTGAACATGAACGTGCCCGGCGCGTATGAGGTGGTCTTCACCTATCGCAGCGGCAGTACCGAGAGTCACACGCGGCAGATCGTCGTGGTGGAATGAGAGGCGGTGGACCGATGGACGAACAGAAAACACAGACCTCTGCGCAGCAGGAATCTGTTCCGCTGCTGCTGATCGCGCGGGAGCTGTGGCGAAAGCTCGGGCTGATCCTGATGTTTGCCGCCACGGCCGCCGCCTGCGGCTACATTGCCGCCACGCTGCTTTACCGCCCCGCATACCAGACGCAGACGACGTTTGTGGTCTCCGTGCGCAACGGCAGCACGGTCTATGCAAACCTCAACACCGCCTCGACGATGGCGGAGACGCTCTCGATGTTTTTTGAGGGCGACGTGATGCGCAAGTGTATCACCAACGATATCGGCGCGGTCAGCGGCACGATCAAGGCCAAGCAGATCCCCGAGACGAACCTGCTGACGATGACGGTCTCCGCGCCCACGCAGCGCGATGCGTACCGCATCACGCAGAGCGTCCTGCGCAACTATAACGAGCAGGCGAGCAAGCTCCTCGGCGATGTGGCGCTCGACGTGCTGCGCCGCCCGACGGTGCCGACCGCACCGGCCAACAGCTCCGGCGCCATGCACACGGCCAAGCTCTGCGCCCTTGCGGGGCTGCTGCTGGCGGCCGTGTATCTGGCGGTGCGCGTGTATCTGCGCGACACGGTCAAGTGTGAGGCGGACGTGGAGCTGAAGCTTGACACGCGCCTGCTTGCGACCGTGCGCCATGAGAAGAAGCAAAAAACGCTGCGCAACCGCAAAACGAGCATCCTCATCACGAACGCGACGACGGGCTTTGCCTTCGTCGAGACGTTCAAGCGCCTGCGCACGCGGGTGGATTACCTGATGCGCCGCGCGCAGGGCAGGACGATCCTGGTCACCTCTCTGCTCGAGGACGAGGGCAAGAGCACCGTGGCCGTGAATCTGGCGCTGGCCATGGCGCGGCGGCACAAAAACGTCCTGCTGATCGATCTGGACATGAAAAAGCCAGCGCTGTACAAGCTGCTCGACCGCCAGCAGGAGAAGTTCCTTCCACTCGAGACATACCTGTGCGGCGACGCGCCGGTCAGGCAGCTCGTGCGCAAGGATGCGCGCTGCGGCATCTATACGATCCTCAGCCGCAAGGGCGTGGGCGATACCGCGCAGCTGCTCGACAGCGCGCGCCTGCACGATCTGCTCGCGCAGATGCGCACGCGCATGGACGTCATCATCATCGACACCCCGCCGATGAGCGCCGGCGGCGACGCCGAGCGCATTGCCGACCTTGCCGACGCGGCCATTCTTGTCGTCCGGCAGGATCAGGCGCCGGTGCGCGCGCTCAACGACTGCATCGATGTGCTGCGCCGGTCGGATGCCGAGGTGCTCGGCTGCGTATTCAACAACGTCTATGCCGCGTCCGTCAGCGACCGGCAGAGCTACGGGTACGGTTACGGCTACGGCTATGGTCACGGCTATGGCTACGGCACGCAGACGGAGGAGGACGCATGAACGAAGAGAGACAAGAGAACACCATCCAGATCGCGGAGGTGCTGGATCTGTTTGTGCGCAGCCTGCGCCGTGTGTGGTGGGTGTGTCTGCTGCTGATCGCGCTGTGCTCGGCGCTGTTCGCCGGCTATGCCCGCGTGAGCTACCGGCCGCAGTACACGGCCTCGATGACGTTTCTCGTCAACACCGGCAGCGGCAGCGCGGCGACCGCAGCGCAGATGGCAAAGACGTTTCCGTACATTCTCACGAGCGGCCTGCTCGACGGCAGCGTGCGCGCAGACACCGGCCTGACGGCGCTGCCTGCGATCTCCGCATCGTCGGAGGAGGGCACGAACCTGTGCACGCTGAGCGTGACCGGCAGCGATGCGCAGCAGTGCTATGATGTGCTGCAGTCGGTCATCGTGCATTATCCGGATGTGGCGGAGCTGGTGGTCGGGCCGACGGAGCTGGTCATGATGGATCAGACCGGTGTGCCGTCGCAGCCGTCGAATCCGTTTTCATGGCGGCAGCCGTTCATGCGCGGCGCGCTCGTCGGCGTGCTGCTGAGTCTGGCGCTGCTGTACCTGTCCGGACGCGCGTGGGCAACGGTCATGACCCGCGACGACCTGCAGAAGGTCACGAGCGCGCGCTATCTCGGCGCGCTGCCGGCGGTGCGCGTCAAAAAGCGCAGCCGCACCACTCCGGCAACGCTCTCAGAGGAGCTGGCGCGCAGCAGCGCCTACTGCGAGGCCATGCGCATCGTTTCCATGCGCATCGACAAGGCCTTGCAGCGCCATGCGTACCGCACGCTGCTCGTCTCGAGCGCTGCGCCCGGCGAGGGCAAGACGACGTTCGTGTGCCAGCTTGCCGATGCGCTCTCGCGCCAAGGGCGGCGCGTGCTCGTCATCGACTGCGACCTGCGCAACCCATCCGTGCACAAGACGCTCGGCCGGCCGGCACAGGCCGGACTCGCGGAGTATCTGGCCGGTGCGGCCGGATTGGAGCAGATCGTGACGGCACTCGGCAAGGGAAAGCCCGATGTGATTTTTGCCGGCCGGCGCGCCGGGACGCAGACCGAGCAGCTCGGCGGAGATGCATTCCGGACGCTGCTGGATGACCTGCGCGCCCGCTATGACGTCATCCTGCTCGATACGCCGCCCTGCGCCGTCATGACCGATGCGCTCGAGACGGGTGAATCGGCCGACTGCGCGCTGCTCGTCGTGCGGCAGGGGACGGCCGGCCGCGCGAGCGTCATCAATGCCCTCGCATCGCTGGATGATTTCGGCGTGCCGGTGCTCGGCTATACGCTCAATGTCTGCACCGGCCGCGGCCGCGGACAGTCCGGCTATGGCTACGGCGGCTACGGCTACGGCGGTTACGGGTATGGCTATGGTTACGGTTATGGCTACGGTTACGGAAAACGGAGAGAAAAAAGCGGCACGGACTGAGTCCGTGCCGACGGGGGGATACGATGAAAGAAGGCAACCAGCCGTTTAACGCGCAGAAGGCGCTGCGCGTGGCCTGCCTCGTGCTGGCGGATCTGATCCTGATCAATCTGTCGGCATTTCTGGCGCTCTACATACGGTTCGAATTTGATCTCAAGCTCCTGTGCGAAACGGAGTTTCTGCACAATATGATCGTCTATTCCGGCATCAACTCCGTGTGCACGATCCTGATCTTCTATATCCTGAAGCTGTATAACAGCCTGTGGGAGTTTGCCGGTGTGTCGGAGCTGGTGCGCACGGCCGTGGGCTGCTTTTTCTCGGCGGTGTTTTACATGGTCGGCATGTTCATGCTGCATCTGACCGTGCCGCGCAGCTTTCCGGCCATCTATATGCTCGTTTTGTGCCTGCTGTGCGGGGCGCTGCGCTTTGCCTACCGCTGCGCGCGCCGCACGCGCGTCGGGCTGCACAGTCAGGGCGGCAAGCGCACCATGCTCATCGGCGGCGGTCAGGCCGGCGCCATCGTGCTGCGCGAGTTTCAGACCAGCCCGCGCTCGGAAAACAAGGTCGTGTGCATCATTGACGATGCGCCGAACAAGGTCGGCAGCTATCTGCGCGGCGTGAAGATCGTCGGCGGCCGCAGCAGCATCCCCGCGATGGCGGGAAAGTACGACGTTGACGAGATCGTCCTCGCCATCCCGTCGGCCTCCCGGCAGGAGAAGCTGCAGATCCTCAGTTACTGCCACGACACGTCCTGCACCCTGCGCACACTGCCCGGTATCTGCCAGCTCGCCAACGGCGAGGTGCGCATCGAGCAGATCCGCGAGGTGGACATCGAGGACCTGCTCGGCCGCGAGACGGTGAAGATCGACCTCGACGAGGTCGCGGCCTACATCACCGGCAAGACCGTGCTCGTCACGGGCGGCGGCGGCAGCATCGGCAGCGAGCTCTGCCGTCAGGCGGCGGCACAGCGGCCGAAGCGGCTCATCATTTTCGATATCTACGAGAATAATGCCTACGACATCCAGATGGAGCTGCGGCGCACGCATCCGGAGCTGGATCTGGTCGTGCTCATCGGCTCCGTGCGCGACCGTGAGCGCGTCATGCAGGTCTTTGACCGCTACCGGCCGGATCTCGTGTGCCACGCGGCGGCGCACAAGCACGTGCCGCTCATGGAGGCGTCGCCCTTTGAGGCGATCAAGAACAACGTCTTCGGCACATATAACGTCGCGCAGGCGGCGGATCGGTTCGGCACGCAGCGCTTCATCCTCATCTCGACGGATAAGGCCGTCAACCCCACGAATGTCATGGGCGCATCCAAGCGCCTGTGCGAGATGATCGTGCAGATGATCAACGACCGCTCGGCAACGGAGTATGTCGCTGTGCGCTTCGGCAACGTCCTCGGCTCGGCCGGCAGCGTCATCCCGCTCTTTCGCAAGCAGATCCGCAGCGGCGGCCCCGTCACGGTCACGGACAAGCGCGTCATCCGCTATTTCATGACCATTCCCGAGGCCGTGCAGCTCATTTTTCAGGCGGGCGCGTATGCCCGCGGCGGCGAGATCTTCGTGCTCGACATGGGCGAGCCCGTGTGCATCGACGATCTGGCGCGCAATATGATCCGCCTGTCCGGTTTCGAGCCGGATGTCGATATTCCCATCGAGTATACCGGTCTGCGCCCGGGCGAGAAGCTCTATGAGGAGCTGCTGCTCAGCGGCGAGGGCATGCAAAAGACGAAGAACGATCTGATCTACATCGGCCACGAGATCGCCTTTGATCCCGCCGCCTTTGAGGAGGATCTCATGCTGCTGCGCGCCATCCCGGAGACGGATGAGCCCGCGCTGCGCGCAAAGCTGCGCGAACTGGTGCCGACGTTCCACGCGCCGGACGGACAGACCCGGTCGGAGAATGTCACGGTTGGATGAAAAGGAGATGTCATGATGTCTGAGCGAATCTATCTTGCCTCGCCGCATATGGGCGGATGGTCCACCGGATTTTGAGATGATCGGCAGGATGCAAAGTACGTCGTTGGATCGCTGGAAAGAGGCATGAACATATCAGCTTTCCGCAAGAGATTGGCAGAGAATATCAGGAAGAGTAAGGATTGAAGGTAATGTATAAAAAAGACATCAAACCGGCGCTTGATACAACACTATCGCTTATGGGGCTGCTCTTGTTTTCTTGGCTATATCTGCTTATCATTGTTGCAATCGAAATTGACGACCCCGGACCTGTTTTTTTCAAGCAAAAGCGCGTCGGAATTCATAAGCGGTATTTCCATCTCTATAAGTTCCGCAGTATGAAGATGTCAACGCCGCATGATATGCCGACACATTTGCTTGAGAATCCGGAGCAGTACATCACCAGAGTCGGCGCAATTCTTCGTAAATACTCGCTTGACGAGCTGCCGCAGCTGGTCAATATTCTGAAACAGGATATGAGTATCATTGGGCCGCGACCGGCGCTTTGGAATCAGTACGATTTGATAGAGGAGCGCGACAAATACGGGGCGAATGATGTCAAGCCCGGACTTTCCGGATGGGCGCAGATCAATGGGCGAGATGAGCTGTCGATTGAAGAGAAAGCGCGTCTGGATGGGGAATATGTTGAGAAAATGAGCTTTCTGTTCGACTTGAAATGTGTTGCTCAAACTGCGCTGAAGGTGCTCCGTCATGATGGCGTGGTCGAGGGAAGCATGGGCGGAACGCACAAGGTGGGGATTGAACAATGAGAATACTGGTTGCTACCAATCATTCCTATATGTTCTACCGCTTCCGCAAGGAACTGGTGGAAGCGCTGATGCAGGAGCACGAGGTCATTCTCAGCACGCCCTTTGTGGGTCACGAGGACGATTTGCAGGCCATGGGGCTGCGCTGCATCGACACAGAGATCGACCGTCGCAGCATCAATCCATTCAAGGATATGAAGCTGCTGAAAACATATCAAAAACTGCTGGATGAGATTCAACCGGAACTGGTCATCACCTACTCCATCAAGCCCAATATCTATATGGGCAGCGCCTGCAAAGCCAAGGGCATTCCCTATGTTATCAATGTGCAGGGACTCGGCACTGCCTTTGAAAAGCCGGTGCTGTCGAGCATGGTGTCTGTGATGTACCGCAGCGCTCTGCGGAATGCCAAGGCGGTCTTCTTTGAAAACGAGGAGAACGCACAGTTCTTCCTACATAAAAACATCATCTCTGCCCAGCAGATGAAGATACTTCCCGGCGCCGGCATCAATCTGGATGAGTATCCCTATGTCCCCCTGCGGGATGACGGCGTGTGCAGTTTCCTGTTTGTGGGCCGGATTATGAAAGAAAAGGGCGTGGATGAATTCTTTGCTGCCGCGAGAACCATCAAGGCAGAGCTTGGCAAAAAAGTCGCCTTTGATGTAGTTGGCTTCTACGAGGATGCTTACAAGGAAACCGTCGATCAGTTGGTCGCTGACGAAGTGATCAAGTTCCACGGATTCCAGACGGATGTGCATCCCTTTTACGAGGCGGCGGACTGTGTCGTGCTGCCATCCTACCACGAGGGGATGTCCAACGTGCTGCTCGAGGCTGCCGCTTCCGGCCGCGCTCTTATCACCAGCGATATCCCCGGCTGCCGCGAGGCAGTGGAGGATGGTGTCAGCGGCTATCTCTGCCCGGTGCAGAATGCAGAAGCGCTGACGAAATGCTTCCGTGTATTTGCTGATAAAACGCGGAATGAGCAGGAGCGGATGGGCCGTTACGGGCGTTCTCTCATCGAGCGGAAGTTTGACAAACACGTTGTAGTGGCACAGACCATAGGCAGTCTTGGCTTGGTAGAGGCTGCGAGGAGCAAAGCATGACTCTGATAAATTATTGGTGGCTGCTGATTTGGCTGGTCTTGGCTGGCGGATTGTTGGCGATTGCTGTACCCAGAAAGCCTGTACAGATATTGGGCAAAACAGAATACCGATGGAGCTGGGGCGCAGCTCTTATTTTGGCATTCCCATATGTGATCTGGGCAGGGAATCGGGTTGGCTTCGGTGATACAGAAGTTTATCGGAGCACATTTAAAATTATTCCAGCATTGGGCGACGGACTGATTACCTATTTATCTGAGCACGAAAAAGATCAAGGATATGTAGTTCTTGCTTCGGTGATCAAAACTCTGATTGGTAGCAATGATAAGCCGTTTTTCTTTTTTATTGCTGTGTTTCAAATGTTTTGCATTATCTACTTCTTCCGCAAGTACTCCACGAGCTTTCTCCTCTCCGTGTTCATGTTCGTAATTTCTACGGACTACTTGTCTTGGATGTTCAACGGCATGCGGCAGTTTATCGCAGTGTGCATGATTCTGCTGTGTTTTGGCTTGCTTTTGCGCAAAAAGTATGTCCTGACTATTCTTGTGATTTTGTTAGCGTCAACGATCCATGCTTCTGCGCTGATTATGATTCCTTTGACCTTTGTGATTCAGGGGCGTGCCTGGAACTGGAAAACACTTATTCTCATGATGGGCGTGGGCGCGGCTATTCTTCTGATCGATCCTTTTACGGCCTTTTTGGATGCTGCACTTTCAGAAACGCAGTATAGTGATCTTGTGACCAACGATATCTGGAAAAATGATGACGGAACAAATATCCTCCGGGCACTATTTTACTCAATTCCGGCAATCCTATCCTTAATCGGGAGGAGGATTGTCACGCGGGAAAATTCACCAGTGATAAACCTGTGTGTGAACTGTAGCATCTGTACAGCTATTCTGTATCTGCTGAGTGTCTTCTCTTCTGGTATCTATATTGGCCGCTTACCGATTTATACGACACTGCAAGGCTATGTGGCAGTGCCCTGGCTCATAGACCATATGTTTGACAAGAAGCCTGCAAAAGTTGTCACATGCGGTTTGATTTGTGGTTATCTGGCTTTTTTCTATTACCAGATGCATTTTTCGTGGAATATACTCTGATGAGGAAATGGAAATGATCCGAGTTTTACAGGTTGTGACGAATATGGATCGCGGCGGTCTGGAGTCCATGCTCATGAATTATTACCGCCATATTGACAGAGAGAAGATCCAGTTTGATTTTCTGGTACACCGTCAGGAGCGGGCGGCGTTCGATGATGAAATTGAGACTCTTGGCGGAAGAATCTACCGCTTACCGCGTCTTGTACCGTGGAGCAAAAGCTATTTATCTGCGCTGAATCGCTTCTTTGATGAACACACGGGATACAAGGTGGTTCATGTTCATCAGGATTGCCTGAGCTCCGTCATTTTGAAGGCGGCCAAGCAGCATGATGTCCCGGTACGAATCGCTCATAGCCACAACGCTAATCAGGATAAGAATTTGAAATATCCCATCAAGCTGTGGTATAAGCGGAGCATCCCTGAATATGCAACCAATCTTTTCGCCTGTGGCAAAGATGCGGGCGATTGGATGTTTGGTGGAGCGTCATATCAGATCATCAACAATGCTATAGATGTTGCAGCTTACACCTATGACCCAACCAAGCGCCAGGAAATGCGCCGTCAGCTTGGTCTTACGGGCGAGTTGGTCATTGGCCATGTTGGACGCTTCAACCCGCAGAAAAATCATCCATTTCTCCTCGACATCTTTGCCGCTTTGCTAAAAAAAGAGCCGAACGCGGTTTTGCTTCTGACTGGCGGCGGCGAGGGTATGCCGAAAATTCAGGCTAAGGCGCAGGAGCTTGGTATCGCGGAACGTGTGCGTTTTCTCGGCGTTCGCAGCGATGTTGCCGACCTGATGCAGACTATGGATGTGTTTGTGTTTCCGTCGTTGTATGAGGGACTGCCCGTCACGATGGTGGAGGCACAGGCGTCTGGTTTGCCCTGTATTATTTCCGACAAGGTTCCTCCCGAGTGCATCCTGACTGATGGGTTAGTGAATATCATGCCTCTGTCCGCAAGTCCGGAGGCTTGGGCGGAGAAAATTCTTGCGAAGCGAGCCGTCCCGCGAACGGATCGCCGCGAGGAAATTGCAGCTCACGGCTTTGATATCACCACAGAAGCTGTAAAACTGCAGGAGTTTTATTTGGATGCTTATGAACAAAACTGCTGATTCCATCCTCACTATCTTCACACCCGCTTACAATCGGGCGCATACGCTGCCACGTACCTATGAAAGCCTTTGCCGCCAGAGCTGCAAGGATTTCATCTGGCTGATCGTGGATGACGGCTCTGCGGACAACACAGCTGAACTGGTGCGCGATTGGCAGAGCCGCGATAACGGATTTGAAATTCAATATATCTATAAGGAAAATGGCGGCATGCATACCGCACACAACGTGGCCTATGCCAATATCCACACGGAGCTGAACACCTGCATCGATTCTGACGACATGCTGGCAGACGGCGCGGTGGAGATGATCCTGAATAAGTGGGCTGAGGTCAAAGGGAAGGGCTACGCCGGACTTGTCGGCCTTGATGCGGATTTCGATGGAAAGATTATCGGAAAAGGTTTTCCGGACGGACTATCCGAAACGACCATTTCCGGCTACTACGCGGCGGGCGGGGCTGGTGACAAAAAGCTGGTCTACCGCACAGATGTGATCAATGCCTATCCGGAGTATCCTGTGTTCGAGGGCGAAAAATATATCAGCCTTGCCTACAAGTATCTTTTGATCGATCAGGACTACAGACTGGCTGTGCTGAATGAAGTACTTTGCAATGTCGAATACCAGCCGGACGGCTCGAGCAACAATATGTTCCGGCAATATCTGCGAAACCCAAAGGGCTTTGCTTTCTGGCGCACGGTGAAGATGCAATACCCGGAGCCTTTTAAACGGCTGGTGATGGATTGCATTCACTATTGCTCCAGCAGCCAGCTTGCCGGGAATCGGAACTATATCAGGGAATCCCCCAAAAAGCTGCTGACGGTGTTGTGTACACCAGCGGGAAGGATCTTGACAAGATATATTAAGCGAAAGGTGAAAGCACATGGATAAAACAGAGCTTGTTCAGTTACAAAATACGCAAAAGGAGATGCTGCGTTCGTTTGCAGAACTCTGTGATAAACATCAAATTCACTATTTCGTGATGTACGGTACGCTCTTGGGGACAATTCGCCACCACGGGACAATTCCGTGGGACTATGACATTGATACCGTTATGACTCGTTCGGAATACGAACGATTTATGCAGGCCTGTTCAGAGTTACCCGCACAGTATGGTATTCGGCATATTGCGTACGGGGATCCTACACAAACAGGTCTGACACGAATCATTAAGAAGCAAACGAGGATATATGTTCCGGGTCGCGAAACGGAAGAGTGTGAAATCCATATTGACATATTTGTGCTGGATTATGCAAAAAATGCATCTCGACTTTCTCGCAAGCTAGCTTCATCATTAGCGGTATTTCTTCAGATTGCTAAATTGAGCAAGTATGAAAAATCCTGGCTTTATGAGCGATTTTCCAATCAGAAAACAAAGCTCTTTGCTGTTTCCATCGGTGAATGCTTCCGAAAAATCTTTGGCTCAGCACGGCTTGAAAACTGGGCACGTAAACTTCTTGTTTCAGAAACGCCTACCGATATGTATCTAATCATGGAGGAAGTTACCCAGAGGTGGCCAGTTTCATATTTTGAATCAGTTCTTCCCATGGAGTATGAAGACCTGACCGTATCTGTACCAAGTTGTTATGATCAGATTTTGAGGCAGGAATATGGATCTTATATGGAGTATCCGCCTCAGAACGAACGGTTTACCGCAGATATGGATAAATGGGTAGTTGAGTTCTAAACGCTTGCACATGTAAAGAGAATGAGTACCATGTCTTAAAGTGCTATGTGTTACTACAAAACTTCCTCGTCAAATAAACTAATAGATAACGCAGAAAACAGGTGAAAATCCCTGTAATAATAGTGATGATATGAAACCATACGCCTTAGTCTTATTCAATTTCATAAAGCTGAATGCCCTGCGACTTTTCCAGTGCCATCAGTTGCAGGTATCTCGTGTGGAACTCCTCAACTGCCAGATGAGGTTTCGCCTGAACCGGAGCGCACAGGTGAGTTTGGGAGACCGCGTGGTCAGTGATGGACATGGTACGATTCTTGTGGATGAGAATGCCAAACTGCAAATTGGCCACAGGGTTTATTTCAACGAGGATCTGATGATCAGCGTGAAAAGCGGAGTGACCATTGGTGATGGCTGCCGATTTGGCCCAGGGGTAAAGATTTTCGACAATGACCACACCTTTGATGCGGAAAATGGTGTCAGCGATAAGCATGTGTCCGCACCTATCACCATTGGGAATCACTGTTGGATCGCGGCCAATGTGGTCATCTTGAAAGGAACTCAAATCGGAAATAACTGCGTGATCGGCGCAGGAGCAGTCGTGCATGGAACGATTCCAGACGGCTCGCTGGTTACAGCCACACGGGAACTTGTGGTACGCCCGATTGGAGATAGAAAAGCGTGAAGAAGATCATTATTCTTATGCCTTCCATGTTTATTGGAGGGGCAGAGCGCAGCTTATTGGGCCTGTTGGAAACAATCGATTACTCTCAATATGATGTGTCATTGTTTCTATACCGCCATGAGGGAGAATTTCTTAAGTTTATTTCTGACCAGGTACATCTCCTGCCGGAAATACCGCAGTATCGAACCTTTGATACGCCGATTCGATCTTTGCTGCTGGGTCGGCAAATTCGGTTTGGCCTGAGGCGCCTTTTCTCTAAAGTTGTCCTGTGGCTGCATACAAAGACTACTGGCGAAAAACGCGGCGTTTGGATGTCCATGCAATATACTGCAAGATTTTTGCAGCCACTGCTGCCGGACATTCTAGGTGAATATGACTTAGGGATTATGTTTCTTGGCATTGCGGATACGCTGATCAACAAGGTTCAGGCAAAAAAGAAGATTACATGGAACCATACGGATTATGACACATTGTTCCCAAATCGTTCCATGGATTTGGAGACCTATAGCAAAGTTGACGCTGTTGTTAGTGTTTCTCCGGCCTGCACGGAGAAAGTGAGGGCATTTTATCCCGAACTTGCCAACAAGGCGATTACGATTGAGAACACACTGGCGGGACAGTTTATAGAGCAGTGTGCCAAAGAACCGCAGACGGATCTGCCGTCCGGCGGTGCAAAGGCCCTCCTTTCCGTCGGCCGCTTCTGCGAGGCAAAAAATTTCGACAACGTGCCGGATATTTGCCGCCGTCTGGTGGCGGACGGCCTTGATGTGAAGTGGTATCTCATCGGCTACGGCGGCAGCGAGCCGCTGATCCTCCAGAAGATTGCCGAAGCCGGTATGCAGGAGCGCGTTATCATCCTCGGTAAAAAGGATAACCCGTACCCCTATATGCGCGCCTGCGACCTGTATGTGCAGCCGTCGCGCTACGAGGGCAAGGCCGTCACCGTGCGTGAGGCGCAGCTTCTGGGCAAGCCTGTTGTTATTACGAACTATGCCACCTCCGCCAGTCAATTGGAGGACGGCGTGGACGGCGTGATCGTCCCGATGGACAATGCCGGCTGCGCCGCCGGAATTGCCGCGCTGCTGCGCGACCCTGCCCGGATGCAGCAGCTGTCGGAAAACTGCGCAAAGAGAGATTATACGAACAGCGCGGAGATCGAGAAGATCTACGCGCTGATGGAGGACTGACCCATGATCCCCAAGATCATTCACTACTGCTGGTTTGGCCGCGGCGAAAAGCCGGAGCTTGCCAAGAAATGCATCGCCAGTTGGCGCCGATTCTGCCCGGATTTTGAGATCCGCGAGTGGAACGAGGACAACTGCGAATATCTTGCCATGCCCTTCATGGCGGAGGCGTATGCTGTAAAAAAGTACGCCTTCGTGTCCGACGTCATGCGCCTGATTGTGCTGGAGCAGCATGGAGGCGTGTATTTCGACACCGACGTGGAGGTCGTGCGGGACATTTCGGCGCTGCTGAATGACGAGGGATTCATTGGATTTGAGAACGATCAGTATGTCAACAGCGGTCAGGTCGTGGCCGCTGAGGCCCACCATCCGGTGATTCAGGCGATGATCGAGGAATATAAAACGCTGCACTTCACCAATGCGGACGGAAGCTTGAATACTGTAGGCTGTCCGCGGCTGAACACGGACGTGATGGAACGCTTCGGCCTTGTACGCAACGGACAAGAGCAGGTTATAACAGGGATCCATACTTACCCGGCAGATTACTTCAATCCATTGGATAGCGCGACTGGAAAGCTGACAAAGACTCCTAATACATATTCTGTTCATTGGTACTCGATGAGTTGGCAGCCTTGGTATAGGCAGATTAGAGTAAAAATAGGAAGAATATATAGAAGGATGAGAAGATGGTGACGCGACATGAGATATGAACCGAAGGCAACGATTATTCTGTTTGTGTTACTTTTGTTTTTCGGGGGCTTTGGTTGCATACTGGCATTGAGCGATTATTTCTCACCAATATTTTCAGACTCAGAAGGAAGCGCCGTTTTAAATATTGAGACTTACATAGATGGAGAAAATCAGCCTACGCATCCGTCCGTAATCGATATGGGTCAAGAGTGGAACGGCTTTCGTTATTGGATGGCATATTCGCCATATCCTTACGCTGACGGAGCCGAGGAAAATCCGTGTGTGTGTGTGTGTCAAATGACATGTATCACTGGTTGACTCCTGATGGGCTGTATAATCCGATAGCATTCAACGAAGAGACAGCGTGTGACGAGCTAAAGGATCCCCATATCGTTTATAACGACGATTTAAACAGTCTTGAGGTTTGGTATCTTGGGCGAATTGATTCCACTATTAAGAGCGGAGGAACGCTTCTGCTTTTTAGAAAGACATCTTCTGATGGAGTGCATTGGAGTGAGTATGAGGTCATGAAAGAACTCTCAGGCTATCTGTCTCCAAGTATCGTTTACGAGAATGGGAAATACAAACTCTGGGCAATTCAACAGTCCACGTCTGAAAACAGCGGAGCATTAGCATACCTTGAAAGCTCTGACGGCAAGACCTGGTCTAACACGGCAAAGTGTACCTTTGGCGATCATCCGGAGCTTCAGGAAATATGGCACGGCGCGGTTACTCACGATGATAAGTATCGCTTTGTTTTTATTGAGGCTTCCTCAAAGAGCAATGCGATTTTATATACTGAAAGCTCCGATGGCCTTTCATGGCAGGAGCCGACGAAAATCGTGCAGAAAGAAAACTTCTGGGAAGGCTTCTATCGTCCCTGCATCCTGTACAGCGATAATAGGTACTATTGCATTTATGGCGTTATCTCGCAAGACAATGAATGGTATCTTTCAATGAGCACAGGTGATTCGCCGGATGATATACACGGCATCTCTGTACAAGATGTTGGCGACTCAGCAGAAAACATGGAGATATCAGCAAAGCATAGCTTTACCAAAGTAGTGAAGGATACGTACCACTTTGTACAGTCCCTTTGCAAACCAGAGTTGGTGTTAATCTGCATTATTGCCGCTGCAGTTCTAATACTCATTAAGAAATGCTCGCTGGCAGTGCTTTGGAGCAGTTCTTGGATACTATGCGTATTACGCTTTTATGGGCAGTTTAGATGGCTCACGCTGCCCGAAAAATTCCTTCTGCTGTTTATTGCGGGGATAATCAGTATGCTGTGTTCTTTAGCAATCAAGAAAATAACCGACTCATTTGGAGTTAAGCAAAGAAGGTAAGATATGCCTAAGGTTAGTATTATCGTCCCGGTTTATAATGCCGAGAAATATTTGCGCGAATGTGTAGACAGTATCCTAAGCCAAACACTCACGGATCTCGAAGTGATTCTTGTGGATGACGGCTCTGCTGACAGCAGTCCGGTTATTTGTGATGGTTATGCCGAACGAGATAAGCGCGTAAAGGCTGTTCATCAGAGGAACTCCGGTGCTGCTTCTGCCAGAAATCAGGGCATGAATGTTGCCCAAGGCGAATACATCGCATTTGTGGACAGTGACGACTGGATCGACGCGGATATGTATAAGCGGATGGTTGATACTGCCGAAGAAAATGATTGTGACCTTGTAATTTGCGATTGCTTAAAGGAGTCTGATAGCGGCAGCCAGCTCTATACTCACGACTTGCCAGCCGGGCTCTATGATCGAGAACGTATGTATTCCGTGTATTTTCCGCAGCTCTTGATGCCGGATACCATGGAGTATCCAGTTACGATTTCAAATTGGCTTCTGCTGATTCGTCGTAAGGTTATTACAGCGAATCAAATTGCATTTCCGGAAGGAATGCGATTTTCAGAAGACCTTCTATTCGGTTCCGAAGTTGGGTATTTTGCGCAGAGTATGACTTATCTGAAAGAGTACGTGCCCTACCACTATCGCCAGAATCCGGATTCTGTAACGCATGTAGCATATAAGGATAAATGGCCGCTTTTGCGTGAGCTTTGGTGCCGAATTAATGAGAGCTTCAGCCATAAGCAGGATTATGACTTTTCGCAGCAGATCCAGCGCTGTATGCTGTTTTTTATTTACATGGCGATGAACCAGAGACGATATGCCGGGCTGTCAACAAGAGAATTCTTCCACGAGACTGGCGTAGTGCTGGATGATCCGCTGGTACATGAGGCCCTCAGAACAATACAGGTCAGTCAATTGCAGATTTCATGGAAATTAAAGATCATCAGCTTAATTTATCAAAAGAAGTGGTTGCGCCCCGCGCTACTGCTTCTTAGAGGATAAAGTATAAATGAGGAAAGTCCTTTTTATCAACGGACATCTGAATACCGGCGGTGTGGAGCGCTCCCTTGTGGATGTGCTCAAGCACATGGACTATACAAAATACGCTGTTGATCTCTTGCTACTGGAGGACATCGGCGACTATGCTTCGGAATTGCCGCCCGAAGTGCATGTGCTGTTTCGAGACATTCATCATACCTATGGAAGTTTTGCGTCATCGATTCGGCGGTGTATTGCAGCGCACGATTGGATGTGCCTGAGATTGCGTTTCTTGTTCTTGCTACGAAAGTTCTTCGGCGCATGCGCATTGAAACGTGCTGCAACGATTCTGATTGGAAAACACCATTACGATTGCGTGATTGGCTTTCGCCCCGGTATTTGCTCAGACTTGGCGGCATACTCCGTTCAGGCAAACAGAAAAATCACTTGGTGGCATCACGGTGAGTTCAATGTGGATCGTGCGGCCTACGGTGATATGTGCGGCAAGATGAATGCGGTTGCAGTGGTTTCGCAATCTTGCAAAGCTATGCTGCAAGAAAAGCTTCCGGAGCTTGAAAGCAAGCTGGTATGCATACCCAACATGCTGGATGCTGCCGCAATTGGACAGAAGGCTGAAAATTCACCTTATACCGGTGATATGCTGCATATTGTCTCGGTAGGTCGGCTTGCACCAGAGAAACATTTTGAAAATATCATTCCCGTTGCAAAAACGCTGCGGGATATGAGTACGGACTTCGTGTGGCATATTGTTGGTGAAGGCCCTGAGCGTTCACAATTAGAAGCTTTAATTGCTGAAAACGACCTGAAAGATCATGTAATTCTGGATGGAAGCAAGACTAATCCTTATCCCTATATGAAGTATGCGGACCTGTTTGTTCACCCGTCATATGTGGAATCCCAGGGGCTGACAGTTTTGGAGGCTATGGCGCTTGGCGTTCCTTGCGTAGTGACGAAATCCCGAGGACCGTGTGAGTTTATTGAGGATGGTATTAACGGCCTATTGACGGAGCAGTCACCGGAATCGCTGACAGAAAAAGTCTTGTCTATTTTGACTGACAAGACTCTTTTTCAGAGGATTAAAGAAAACACGGTGTGTCCAGAACAATTCGCCCCGGATCGGGTCATGAAGCAAATAGAAGAACTAATTGATGGATAGAAGGTGCTGAGCAATGAAAATCACCATGTATGGCAACGGTGGTGCTGGAAACCACGGCTGTGAAGCAATCAGTCGCGGAACCGTTGAGCTTTTGGGTGCAAATGAATACCGAATTCTTTCAGAAAACTGCCGGGAAGATGCGCAATATGGTCTTGATACCTGTGCGGCGCTTGAATCGGCTAAGGAGGCGCGAAAAAAGGATTTTGGCTTTTTAAAGGCTTATGCAAAATTGAAGCTTACCAGCAATTACACCGATATGGATGGGCTATATTATTTGCCCGCTATTAAAAGCTGCAAAGGAAACACAGACATTGCCTTCTCCATTGGCGGCGATAATTATTGCTATGGCAACACCGCTTTGTATGCATATTTGAACAGAGCCTTTTTGAAGCAGGGAATTAAAACTGCGCTTTGGGGCTGCTCCATTGAGCCTGAGGTTGCGTCAGAAGAGGATGTTGCCGAGGATTTGCGGAATTATTCCATTGTCGCGGCCAGAGAGAGCATAACTTATGCCGCGGTCAAGGAAGTTGGCGCAAATGCGCTTTTAATGCCGGATCCTGCCTTCCTCATGAAAGCAAAGGCTTGCGAAGTCGAAGATTTCCTCCTGCAAAAAGAGGTCATCGGCATCAATATCAGCCCAATGATTATCAACAACGAAAGGAATCAGGGGGCGGCATATGCCAACTATAGGGAGCTGATTCAATATATTCTAGATAATACCGACGCCTATATTGCCCTAATCCCACATGTCGTTTGGGCCAATAATGACGACCGTATTCCGCTCAAGCAGCTGTACGATGATTTTGGCCAAAACCAGCGGCTGATTTTGGTAGACGATCATACTGCGCCAGAACTGAAATATATTATTTCGAAGTGCAGCTTCTTCGTCGGTGCCCGGACCCACGCGACCATCGCTGCATATTCTACAGGTGTTCCGACACTGGTGGTGGGCTATTCCGTCAAGGCGCGGGGCATTGCCCGTGATCTGTTCGGATCGGAGGACGGCTACGTCCTGCCGGTGCAGCAGCTCAAGGAGAGCGATGAGCTGACCCAAGCATTCGTTCGCCTGTATGAAAAGCGCGATGCCATCCGGGCGCACCTCAACGAGACGCTTCCCGGCTATATCGCCCGTGCTGACGAGGCACGAAAAGCATTGGAGGAACTTACGAATAATACTTAAGGCTAATACGATTATTGTCCAAGAAGAGGTATGGTATGTCACGGTTAGAGAACTCGTTTAAGAATATTTTTTTCTCCTTTGGCAACAGCATCCTAAGTTCGCTCCTCGGCTTCATTTCAAGAACTGTTTTTATCCATACGTTAGGAACAGACTACTTGGGACTAGCGGGATTACTGGGAAATGTGCTCGGCTTTCTTGCAATTAGTGAGCTTGGGATAGCTACTGCGATCGGGTTCAGTCTTTATAAGCCGTTGGCTGAAAAAGACTATAAGATCGTCAGCTCCTTGATGTCCATTTATAGGAAAGCTTATTCTGTTATCGGCACGATAGTGCTGTTTTCGGGAATCGCGCTTTTCTTCTTCTTAGATTTCTTTATTCCGGTCGAACAACAACCGGTTGGCACAGATTTTGCCTATTTTGCATTTTTAATCAATACAGTTATAAGCTATTTTCTGGCGTACAAGACAACGCTTATATCGTCAGATAATCAAGCGTTTCGGCTTGTGCCAATCAATATGTCGGTGAATGTGGTCCAAACTATTCTCCAGATTATTGTCCTCATCATTAGCAGAGACTATGTAGCATACTTGAGTGTTCAGATTATCTGTTCGATCATGTTGATGGCACTTCAGAATGTGTACATCTCCCGCAGATACAAGGAAATTGATTTCAATTCAAAGGATAAGCTTCCTGACGAGAAGAAGAGAGAGATCAAGCGAAATGTCTCCGGCCTGATCATTGCAAAAATTGGTGATTATTTGGTAAACTCAACGGATAATCTCATTATTACAAAGCTGGTAAGCCTTGCGGCAACAGGTATTTATTCCAACTATCTTTTGATTCGAAATATGATTAACGGTTTTATATCAACGCTGTTTAGTGGTATCACTGCCAGTATGGGAAATGTGGTAGCCGTTGAGAGCGACGAAAAAAAGTTGGAAGTGTTCGATACCATGTTTTTCTGCGCGTTTCTTATATACAGTACAGAAGCCGCATGCTTTATGAGTCTCTACAATATTTTTATCGGAGATATTTGGATTGGACGAAACTTTATATTCGGCACAGGAACAGTAGCAGTTATTGTTTTAAATAATTACCTTACGGGGCTAAGAATTCCTCTTATCACCATGAAAGGCGCCGCAGGAAAATATCTGGAGGATACATGGATTCCATTTGGATTTGCCATAATCAATCTTGGTGCATCCATTCTACTGGTGAAACCTTTTGGTGTCGCGGGCGTATTCCTGGGCACGATTATAGGAAGCTTATTTACTGCGGATTGGTATCGACCGTTTGTTATTTATCGCACTGTATTTCATACCCCAGTGCGAAAGTATTTTAAGAAATATATTCTGTATTTAATAATAGGTGTTGGCTATATTGCACTTACATATTGGTTGGGTGAGCAGATTCGTCTTTCAAATGCCTATTTAGCGTTTTTAATCAGAGCGATGATATCCGTATGCGTTCCGGGTCTGATCACTTGCGTGATCTTCTATAAAACGCCCGAGTTTACAGCGGTAAAAGGTTTGACAGTAAGGCTAGTAGGGGGAATGGAGCAAAAATTTCGGGCAAGAAAAGAGAAAAAATCATGAATGATTTAGTCAGTATCATAGTTCCGTGCTATAACGGAGAAAAATTTGTAGACCGGTGCTTCAACTCAATTTTGAAGCAGGACTATGCTCGTATTCAGATCATTGCCGTTAATGATGGATCTACGGATCAGAGTGAACAGCGTATCCTTGCATGGAATGATCGCTTTAAAAACGCAGGGATGCAACTTGTTTATATCGCGCAGGAAAACAAAGGACCCGGCTGTGCGATAAATACCGGATTGAAAGCAGTAAGCGGAGAGTTTCTTTCACTGCTCGATGTTGATGACGAGTTTTTGGAATCAGCTATTTCATCAAGGGTCGCTTTTTTAAATGAACATAAGGATATCGATGTTGTTCGCTCAAATGGTTGGTACAATCGCAAGAGTGGAAAAAACCTATTTATGTATGATGATGCAGAAAAGAAAATTGGCGACGTTTTTTCTGCATTGATTGTGGGAAAAACGAATAACTGGGCAGGAAGCTATATGGTCAGGACATCTGCACTGTTCGCGTTTTATCCGGATAGAGAGATCTACCAGTCCCGCTATGGACAGAATCTTCAGCTTTTGTTGCCGCTGACATATCAAAAAAATTGTGGCTTTATTGATGAGCCGCAGATGAAATACAACATTCAGGAGAACTCGCTATCGCAAACCTCAGATCCTCAAATGGAGATGGAGCGACTTTTGGAGAACGGATCTGGGTATCGCGATATCCGAATTCATCTGATAAAACAGGTAGTCAATAATCCCGAAGAACTTCAAAAATATATACGGATGGCAGACATAGCCTACTACAGGTTGGTATTAAACAAGGCTGTCAACTTGAAAGATAAAGAAGCTACAAAAAAAGTGTATGTGGACTTGAAAAGTATCCACGCAATTACAATCAATGATCGAATAAACTATTACTCAGTTATTTGCCCGTATGCAGCACTCACACTAAGGTGTATAAGAAAACTCGCGTCGATTCTGAAAATCCGAAAGCAATAAGAAGGGCTCTTTTATGAACGTCACTCAAAAAACTAATATGTGTACCGGTTGCGGTATGTGTATGGCAATCTGCCCGTCGAGCGCAATTCAAATGCAGCCGGATGCGCATGGCTTTTTGCACCCGGCCGTTGATGCCGCAGTGTGTACCGACTGCGGGCTTTGCGTGCGGAAATGCCCCGCTTCTATGCCGCCGCAGGTATCTGCATACACTGATATCCTTGCTGGGTATGCCAAGGATGCAACGCTGCTAACAAAATCTTCCTCCGGCGCGATTTTTCCTGTGCTGGCAGCAGAGATCATCCGTCGGGGCGGCATCGTGTTTGGCGCGGCGTTCGACGGAAATTTCAATGTGGTACATACTGTTGCTGAGACACTTTCAGAACTTCCTGCTCTTTGCTGCTCCAAATATGTTCAAAGCCGCATGACAGATGGCTGTTATTCGCAGGTAAAGAGGGCGTTGTCTGCTGGACGTTGGGTTTATTTCAGCGGAGTGCCGTGCCAGGTAGCGGCACTGAAAAACTATCTTGGCAGAGAATACGAAACGCTGGTCACGCAGGATACCGCCTGCCACAGCGTCCCCTCTCCTATGGTATGGAAAGACTACATGGCGGCGCTGGAGAAGCAACATGACGGGAAGCTGACCAGCTTTTCTTTCCGCAACAAGGCAAATGGCTGGGAGGCATATCACATTTGCGCCGCGTTTGAAAATGGCAGAGAGTTTGTCCAGCCCGCTGCCGAAAACCCCTATCAGCGCGGTTTTATCAAGGGACTGTACTCCCGCAGCTCCTGCTTTGTATGCAAGTTCAAGGGGATTGAACGTTGCAGCGATATCACACTCGCGGACTATTGGGGTGTCAAGGGAATCCAGCCGGATGCCTACAACCCGCAGGGCACATCCCTCATTTTGATTCATAGTGAAAAGGGAAGTAGTCTGTTGGCGAGCTGTAAGGATTGGCTGAAACTCCAGCCCGCAGCCAAAGATGCGTTTGCCTTTAATTCGGCGGTGCTTACCCCCGTTGAAAAGCCTGCCCGCTATGATGAGTTTTGGGCAGAGTATGGTCAAACTCCGTTTAATGCCCTTGTTTTTGCTTGCTGCGAACCGACCAAAGAAGAACTGATGAGGGAACGTCGAAGCCATAGTTTCTTAGCGCGCGTAATTCGCCGCCTAAGTCGGTAACGCAAAGTGTTTCAGTATGTTTATGCGACGAAGCCGTTGATGGGGTGTTTTTTGCTGCTGGTCCTACTGCTGTTTTGGACCGTTTTCTGTCGTCGCCTTGTGGATCAGGCTCGAACGGCAGTCAACGCAGTGCTTGTCGGCTTCATTGCCTTCATCATCCTCTATGCTACCATCCTGACCCGCACCCCCAGCGATTACGAGGCCATCCTCACCCCCTTCGCCTCCCTGACCGCTGCGCGGGTGCAGCCGGAGCTCTACCGCGAGATGCTGATGAACGTCTTCCTCTTCTTCCCGCTGGGGCTGACGCTCTCGAATGCGCTGCCGCGGCGATGGAACTACCGGCGGCGGATCGGCGTCACAGTACTTGCCGGCTGCCTGCTCAGCGCGGGGATCGAGTGCGCGCAGTATCGCTTTGCGCTGGGACTTGCGGAGACGGATGACGTGCTCTGCAACACGCTCGGCGCGCTGCTCGGCGCGGCGTCGCTGCTTGCCGCACACGCCATCGAATCACACAAAGAAAGGGCTCGGCACACGAACATGACCCTGACCGCTACCGAAACACAATTTCTGCATATCGCCAAAGTGGCCGTTTCCGGCGGGGAGATACTCGCTGAAAACGTGGACTGGTCTGCCGTTTTTGCGCTGGCGGGACAGCAGAAGCTGCTGCCGCTCGTGTTTGAGGCCGCCCGCACAACGCCCGCCGCAGCGGAAAACGCCGCGCTGTTCGCGTCCGTCAAGCAGCAGGTCGTCGCGCAGGTGCTGAGCCAGACCGTGCGCGCGGCAGAGTTTGCAGCCCTCTACCAAAAGCTCCGCGTGGCGGGACTGCACCCCGTCGTGGTCAAGGGCCGGCTCTGCAGCCGTTTGTATCCGCTGGAGGATCACCGCATCAGCGCTGACGACGACCTCTGCATCCCGGACGGCGAATTTCTCGCCTGCCACGAGGCGCTGCTCGAAAACGGCCTGACCACCGACACGCCCGGGAACGAGCTGGCCACGGCGGACGAGGTGTCCTACACGAAAAAGGGCAGCCCGCTGTATATCGAGCTACACCGCCGCCTGTTTGACTCCGCCGAGGACGCGCACGACGACCTGAACCGGTTTTTTTCCGACCTCCAACCCACTGAAATTGACGGTTTTCTTGCCATGCCGCCGCATGAGCATCTGCTGTACCTGATCCTGCACGCCTACAAGCACTTTGTCGGCTGCGGCATCGGCCTGCGGCAGTTTTGCGACATCGGCCTGTGGGCGCGGGCGTACCACGACCAGATCGACTGGCAGCGCCTGCACGCGCAGTGTGAGCGTGTGCACGCGGCGACGTTTGCACGGGCTGCGTTTTGCATCGCGCGCGATGGGCTGGGCATCGCGTTTGCCCTGCCCGCGCCGTGGGATGCCGCCATCGACACAGAACCCCTGCTGCACGACACGCTCTGCGGCGGCGTGTACGGCTCGAACGACTACACGCGGCTGCATTCCTCCACCGTGACCATCAACGCCGTCAAAGCCAGCCGCACCGGTGAGCGGAGCGGCGTGCTGCGCACGGTGTTCCCGAAGCGGGCCTATCTCGAGCGCCGCTACCCGTACCTGCAAAAGCGGCCGTATCTGCTGCCCGCGGCGTGGCTTGCGCGCATGGTGCATTACGCCGCCGAGAAGCGCTCCGGCGCAGACAACAGCGCCGCGGGTTCGATCCGCCTCGCCAGGGAGCGGATCGCGCTGATGCGGTACTACGACATCCTCGGCGGCCGGCGCGAGCCGTGAACGCTGCGCATACCCCAAATCCTCAGAGAAACCGGAGAACCGATATGAACATCACTGTAGCCGGCGTGGGCTATGTCGGTCTGGCGCAGGCGGTGCTGCTCGCGCAGAACAACGCCGTCACCGCCGTGACCACGACCCCCGCCAAAGCCGAAAACATCAACCGCGGCGTCTCGCCGATCGCCGACGCCGAGATCACAGAGTTCCTGCGCGCAAAGCCGCTCACGCTCACGGCGACTGTGGACGCCGGGCAGGCCTACCGCACGGCGGACGTGGTCATCATCGCCACGCCGACGGACTACGACCCCGAGCGGCAGATCTTCAACACCGCGACCGTCGAGGCGGTGCTCTCGCTCGTGGGCAGGGTCAATCCCGGCGCGCTCGTGGTCATCAAGTCCACGGTGCCGGTCGGCTACACGGAGCGCGCCGTGGGGGCGTTCGGCTGCAGGCGGCTGCTGTTCTCGCCGGAATTTCTGCGCGAGGGCAGGGCGCTGTATGACAACCTGCACCCGAGCCGCATCGTGGTCGGCCGTCCGCACGGCGGCACGGCGACGGAGGCGGACGCGCGCCTGTTTGCGGCCCTGCTGCAGCAGGGCGCGGCGGAGCAGGACATCCCGACGCTGTACCCGAATGCGACGGAGGCCGAGGCCATCAAGCTCTTTGCCAATACGTATCTCGCCGTGCGCGTGAGCTACTTCAATGAGCTCGATACCTATTGTGAGCTCAAGGGGCTCGACACGCGGCAGGTCATCGACGGCGTGTGCCTTGACCCGCGCATCGGAGCACATTACAACAATCCGTCGTTCGGCTACGGCGGCTACTGCCTGCCGAAGGACACGCGCCAGCTGGTGGCGAACTTCGGCGATATCCCGAACCGGATCATCAGCGCCGCCGTCACGGCCAACGACGAGCGCAAGGATCACATCGCCCGTCAGATCCTGCGCAGGGCGGCGGGCGGCGTCGTCGGTGTGTACCGTCTGACGATGAAGGCCGATTCGGACAACTTCCGCGAGTCGAGCATCCGCGGCGTCATCGAGCGGCTGCGCCGCGCAGGCGCAAGCGTCGTGATCTATGAGCCGACGCTCAAGGAGGTCTCCTTCGCCGGTTTGCCGGTGATCGCATCGCTGGCCGAATTCAAGCGCATGGCGGCCGTCATCGTGGCCAATCGCGCCGAGCCCGCGCTCGACGACGTGCCGGAGAAGGTATACACCCGCGACCTGTACCGCAGAGACTGAAAAGGGAGGCACAGACGATGAAAGGCATCATTCTCGCCGGGGGCTCCGGCACACGGCTGTACCCGCTCACGCGGGTCACGTCCAAGCAGCTGCTGCCCGTGTACGACAAGCCCATGATCTACTACCCGCTCTCGACGCTCATGCTCGCGGGCATCCGTGACATTCTCATCATCTCCACGCCGGAGGACACGCCGCGCTTCGAGCGCCTGCTCGGCGATGGCAGCCAGTTCGGCATCCGGCTGTCCTACGCGGTGCAGCCGCATCCGGACGGTCTGGCGCAGGCGTTTCTGATCGGGGCCGATTTCATCGGCGATGACACGTGCGCCATGATCCTCGGCGACAATATTTTCTACGGCAACCGCTTTCGCAGCAATCTGTGCGAGGCGGTCAAGGATGCCGAGGCGGGCTATGCCACGATCTTCGGCTATCATGTCAAGGACCCCGAGCGCTTCGGCGTCGTGGAGTTCGACCAGAACAAGCGTGTGCTGTCCGTCGAGGAAAAGCCCCAAAACCCGCGCTCGAATTACTGCGTCACGGGGCTGTATTTTTACGACAACCGCGTCGTGGAAAAGGCGCGGCAGGTGCGTCCGTCGGCGCGCGGCGAGCTGGAGATCACGGACCTCAACCGGCTCTATCTCGAGGACGACCGGCTGAAGGTGCAGCTGCTCGGCCGGGGCTTTGCGTGGCTCGACACCGGCACGGTCGAGAGCCTCATGGACGCGGCGGTCTTTGTCCAGACGGTGCAGAACCGGCAGGACGTCATCATTTCCGCGCCGGAAGAGGTGGCCTATCACATGGGCTGGCTCACGAAGGCGCAGCTGCTGGCTGCCGCCGCGCAGTATCAAAACGCGCCCTACGGTGCGCATCTGCGCGCGGTCGCGGAGGACAAGCTCGTGTTTGAGAGGGAACTGCATGATTAGATTCGTAACCGGCGGCGCCGGCTTCATCGGCGCGAATTTCCTGTTTTACCTGCGTGAGCGCTATCCGGACGACCGGCTCGTGTGCATCGACAAGCTCACCTATGCCGGCAATCTCTCCACGCTCGCGCCGCTGCTCGGTCAGCCGAATTTCCGCTTTGCCAAGGTGGATATCTGCGACCGTGAGGCGGTCTACGCCCTCTTTGCCGAGGAGCGCCCCGACGTGGTCATCAACTTCGCGGCCGAGAGCCATGTGGATCGCTCGATCGCCGACCCGTCGCTGTTTTTGCAGACGAACATCATCGGCACGTCCGTGCTCATGGACGCCTGCCGCGAATATGGAAACATCCGCTTCCATCAGGTCTCGACCGACGAGGTCTACGGCGACCTGCCGCTTGACCGGCCGGAGCTGCTGTTCACCGAGCAGACGCCGCTGCACACGAGCTCGCCCTACAGCAGCTCCAAGGCCGCGGCTGACCTGCTCGTGGGCGCGTACGGACGCACCTACGGTCTGCCGGTCACGATCTCGCGCTGCTCGAATAACTACGGGCCGTATCAGTTCCCGGAAAAGCTCATCCCGCTCATGATCGTGAGCGCCCTCGCTGACCGGCCGCTGCCGGTGTACGGGCGGGGACTGAACGTGCGCGACTGGCTGTATGTCGCCGATCACTGCAAGGCCATTGACCTTGTGGTCAGCCGCGGGCGCATCGGCGAGGTGTACAACATCGGCGGTCACAACGAGATGCGCAACATCGACATCGTGCGCCTGATCTGCCGCAAGCTCGGCAAGCCCGAGAGCCTCATCACCTACGTCGCCGACCGGCAGGGGCACGACCTGCGCTACGCCATCGACCCCACGAAGATCCACGCGGAGCTCGGCTGGCTGCCGGAGACGAAGTTCGCCGACGGCATCGGGCGCACGATCGACTGGTATCTTGCGCACCGCGCCTGGTGGGAGGAGATCGTCTCCGGCGAATATCAGACTTACTACGCGCGCATGTACGGCGACCGCCCCATGGCGTGAGCACAGAAATCAAAGACCGCAGGCCCCGGAGTGTGCTCCGGGGCCTGCGGTCTTATGATATGTGCCTGCCGTTACGGCTCTGCGTCCAGCCGCTTTTCCAGACAGGCGAGCTCTACGCCGGCGATGCCGTTGAAGGTGCACGGCACGATGGCGGCCTCGCGGAAGCCGAGACGGGCGTAGAGCCGGCGGGCAGCGGCGTTTTTTGCATTCGTGTCGATGCGCAGCACCGTGCAGCCGAGCGCGCGGGCGCGCCGGGCATAAAAGCGCACGAACTGCGTGCCGTAGCCGTGCCCGGCGATCGTCGGGTCAACGACGAGCGTGTGCAGCACGAGCACCTGCTCCGGCGGCGCTGCGTATTTCCACGGCACCTGCGCATATACCGGCACCTGCACTTGGTCGATGCGCCCGGCGGCGACGAGCGCACCGCCGTCAGTGAGCACAAACAGTGCCCCGGCATCAAGCGCGGCTTGTGCGGTCGCGCGCGTCGGGTAGACGCCGCGCGCCCAGCCGACGCTGGCGGCGCCGGTCTCCTCTGCGGTGTGGATCGCATCGTAGATCTGCTCGATGCGCGGCAGATCGTCTGCGGTCGCGGGACGGATATCGGTCATGGGTGTACCTCCTTTGGCGTCTCCCGGAAGATGTCCTCCGGGATCAGGGCTGCGAGCGCGCGTTGTCCGGCGGGGGTGTGGTGCACGCCGTCGGTCGTATAGGACGCGATGAGCGCGTCCGGGTCGTTGGGGTCTGCCAGAGCGTCGAGCGGGATGTAGCCGTCAGCGGGGCAGTCCGCGCTCTGAAACCACGCGTTGAGCTCCGGCCGCAGCGTGTCGAGCTCCGGCGACCACTGAATGTCGTCCCCGCGCCCGAAGAGGTTTCGCGTATAGCCCTTCCACGGCGTGAGCTCGCAAAACCAGATGCGCACGCCCTGCGCGTGCGCCATGTCGGCGAGCGCGCGGTAGCCCGCTGTCATCTGCGCGAACGTGACCGGGGTCAGCAGCCCCTGCTTGCTCCGGCAGTGCGGGTGGATGAGATCATTGGCCCCCAGCTTGACGAGCACCATGTCCGTGCCCGCCTGCGCGAGCACGTCGCGTTCAAAGCGCTTCACGCCCGCGCCGCCGAGGAGCTTCGCCGCGCGGCCGACGCCGTCGGCCACCAGCCGGTCGCCCTTGATGGCGGCCTGCGTCACGCTGACGTTTTCGATCCCGTCGGCGCGCAGGCGCGCCGCCAGCAGACGCGGCAGCTCGTTTGCCACGGTCGAGTCGCCGAAGATGACGCACGCGTGCGTCCCGGGCGCTGCCAGCACGTCGATCTCCGTGAGCGCGGGGATGACCTCATATGCGCCGGTCTCCGCCGTGTGCTGCATCGGTATGGCCAGATGCAGCTGGGGGCGGCGCGTGCAGTTGCCGATCTCGGCGTAGCTGCACCCGCCGATGAGCCCGATCGTGCGCATGGCGTTGATGCCGCGGTAAAAGACCGTGACGGTCAGCGTCTGTCCGGCGGCGACCGGCAGCGCGGCGGCATCGGAGGTGCAGCTTGTCCCGGCGGCGATGCGGACGCAGCGCTCGCCGCCGAAGGTCACGGTGTGCAGTGTGGCTGGGTCGATGCCGCGTGCATCGTCCGCGCCGATGGCGACGGTGCAGGCGGCCACGTGCAGCGGCAGCACGCCGAACACGTTCGAGAGCGTCAGGCGCACGTGCGTTCCGCCGGCCGTGAGCTGCACGGCCGTGCGCGCGGACACGTCCGTCACGGCGACGCCGAGCCGGTCGAGCACGCCGGTCTCGGACAGGCTCGCGTCGATGGGGCTGGTGCTCCATGCGCTGACCCAGCGGTTTGATTTCTTGTCTTCGCCCATAGATAGCAGGACCTCCGGAATTTCGTATGCTTCTGCCTTTAAGATAGGCGCGGGGCGCACAAAAGTCAACCGCAAACGCTGTGCCCGCCTTTACAACACAGGCCAAAACGTGGTATCATGCGCAGAGAAATATCTGCAGGACGAAGGAGGGGACAGCTGTGCCAGACGAACGTCAGACACCGGCGGAGCGCCCGCCGAAAAAGCGCATGAGCCGCGGTACGCGCGTGCTGGTCATCATCGTGTGCGTGCTGCTCGCCATCGCACTGCTGCTGGTCGGCACGGTGCTGATCCTGTCGGCGATCGGCCGCAATGCGCTGACCGACGATGACGGGATGAACATTTCCCGGGACGATGTGGAGTCGCTCGGCTCGGGCACGGTGCGTTACCACGATCAGCTCTATCGCTACAACACCGATATCGTCACGATCCTGCTCATGGGCGTGGACGAGCAGGTCAAGCAGGATGCCAGCGGCATCTACGGAAACGCCAACCAGTCGGATGCGAACATCCTTGCGGTGCTCGACCTGCGCAACAAGGAGATGACGCTCATCTCCATCTCGCGCGACGCGATGTGTACACTCGATATTCTCGACAGCGCGGGCGAGCATGTCGGCACGGCTACGGCGCAGCTGGCGCTTGCCTATGCCTACGGCGACGGGGCGGAGCGCAGCTGTGAGCTGACGAGCGCGGCTGTCTCGCGCCTGTTTTACGATCTGCCGATCCCGGTCTACGGCTCGATCTATATGCAGGGTATCCGCCAGCTCGTCGACAGCGTCGGCGGCGTGACGGTCACGCCGGACACGAGCATCCCCGGCTTTGCCGCCGGGCAGCCCGTGACGCTCACCGGCCAGCTCACGGAAAGCTATATCCGCTACCGCGCTGACTCGACCGAGGGCAACAACCAGCGCATGCAGCGGCAAAAGCAGGTCGTGCTTGCGCTCGTGCACAAGATGCTCGCGCAGGTCAAGGAGGATCCGGCAAGCATCCTCGCGCTCTACAACAACGTCCGGCGCAACACCACGACGAACATCAACACCGCCATGATGGTCTATCTGGCGCAGCAGGCGAGCGGGATGCACTTCTCGGACGACATCGTCAATGTCCCCGGCACGTCGGTCATGGGCGAGCAGCGGCACGCGGAGTATCAGGTCGATTCGGACGCGCTGCTGGAGCTGATCCTGAGTATTTTCTACGAGCCGGTGGAGGGGTAACCGGGAAACGGATATTTTTTGCAATTACCCTCTTGCAATTTATGTGCGGTTGGTGTAAAATCATACTGTCTTTAAAATTGCTGAAATATGAATGGAGGAGTTCACAATGAAGCGTTTTGTGGCCATTCTTTTGATACTCGTTCTCGTGTTCGCCCTGTCGGCGACGGCGTTTGCCGCCGGCGCGGTCGTCAGCCCCGAGAAGAACAATACCGATACAACTGTCACGCCTGACAAGGGCACGACCTCTCCGCAGACCGGTGAGTCCTTCAGCATCCTGTGGGTGATCCTTGCGGCCATCGCAGCGGTCGGAGCGGTGCTGTTTTGCGGCAAAAAGCTGATTCGCGTCAAGTGAACCGGCGGTCACATGGATAACAAAGCCCCATGATCTTCATGGGGCTTTTGCTTTTATGAGGTGAGCGATGAAGAAGAAAAAGATCCTTGTGCGCAGCGTGCTGGTGCTCGTGGCGCTCGCGGCGCTGTGCGCGTGCGCGTGGTGCGTGTGGTACATCGTGCAGTACTATCAGGGGCAGGCCTTCGGCGACCGGATGCGCACCAACATTTCCGACGACGGCGGCAGCTTTCAGCTTGAGCGCGTGAAGATCCCGGTCGATTTTGATGAGCTGCAGGCCATGAATCCGGATATCTATGCGTGGATCAAGATCCCGGATACCGACATCAGCTATGCCGTGCTGCAGCGTGACGGCGATGACGATCAGGAGTATTACTCTAAGCACAGCGAAAACGGCGCCTACTACAGCGGCGGCAGCATCTTCAGCCAGAGCTACAACCGGAAGGACTTTTCCGACCCCATGACCGTGCTCTACGGGCACAATCTGCGCAACGGGCGCATGTTTGCCCAGCTCAACAGCTTCTCGGACGCAGAGGTCTTTGAGTCGCACCGCTATATCTACGTCTATCTCCCGGACCGGATGCTCGTGTATGAGATCTTCGCGGCCTATCCGCACTCGAGCGAGCACCTGCTGCTGTGCCATGATTTTGCGGACGCAGAGGATTTTGCGGCGTATTTTGACAATGTGCGCGCGCAAAAAAGCCTGCAGGCCAATGTCCGCGAGGACGCATGGCCGCAGCCGGGCGACCGCGTGCTGACGCTCTCGACCTGCTACCGCGGGGACAATCACCAGCGCTATCTGGTGCAGGGCAAGCTCGTGGCGGAGGCCTACGCCAAATAATCACATAGAACTGCAAAAAGCCCGACCGGTTTTCCCGGTCGGGCTTTTGCGTTGTCGGAGCGGATCGCTCAGCCGTGCAGGCCGTTTTCCTGACGCTCCATGTTTTCGATGACGATGTCGTGGATGTCGCCGAGGCCGGCGCAGTATTCGAGCACCTTCCAGGGCGTGTTCGTGTGAAAGTGGATCTTGATGAGATCCTCGTCACCCACGGCGAGCAGACAGTCGCCCGCGATGTTGGCGAGGATGTAGTCGTGGATCGCGTCCTCGTCGAGGTCATGGCCTTCGATGAGCAGCTGGGTGTCAAAACGGAATTCGAGCATGGTGCAGCCTCCTTAGTCATCGAGCTTGAGCACGGCGAGAAATGCCTCCGTGGGGATCTGGACCGTGCCGAGCTGGCGCATTTTCTTCTTGCCTTCCTTTTGCTTTTCGAGCAGCTTTTTCTTGCGCGTGATGTCGCCGCCGTAGCACTTGGCGAGCACGTCCTTGCGCAGGGCCTTGACGGTCTCGCGCGCGATGATCTTGCCGCCGATCGCGGCCTGCACCGGGATCTCGAACAGCTGCCGCGGGATGTTCTCCTTGAGCTTCTCGCACAGCTTGCGCGCCCGGCCGTAGGCCTTGTCCTTGTGGGCAATGAAGCTCAGCGCGTCGACTTGGTCGCCGTTGAGCAGCATGTCCACCTTCACGAGCTCGCTCGGGTGATAGCTGGAAAATTCGTAGTCGAGCGAGGCGTACCCCTTCGTGCGCGCCTTGAGCGTGTCAAAGAAGTTGTAGACGATCTCGTTGAGGGGCATCTCGTAGTGCATCTCCACAAGGCGGCTGTCGAGATACTGCATGTTCTTATACTCGCCGCGCAGATCCTGACACAGCGGCATGATGTTGCCGACAAATTCCTGCGGCGTGATGATCGACACGTTCACATACGGCTCCTCCGCGACTTCGATGGATGCAGGGTTCGGGTAGTCATGGGGGTTGTCGATCATGAGCACCGTGCCGTCGGTTTTTGTGATGCGGTAGATAACGCTCGGCAGCGTCGTGATGAGGTCGAGGTCGAACTCGCGCTCGAGGCGTTCCTGAATGATCTCCATGTGCAGCATGCCGAGAAAGCCGCACCGGAAGCCGAAGCCGAGCGCGACCGACGACTCCGGCTCGAACGAGAGCGAGGCATCGTTGAGCTTGAGCTTTTCGAGCGCGTCGCGCAGATCGGGGTACTTCGAGCCGTCCTCGGTGTAGATGCCGCAGTAGACCATCGACCGCGCCGGGCGGTAGCCGGGCAGTGGCTCGGCGGCGGGGCGGGCCGTCTCGGTCACAGTGTCGCCCACGCGCGTGTCCTCCACGTTTTTGATGCTTGCGGTGAAGTAGCCCACGTCGCCGCAGCCGAGCTCGTCGCACGGGTCAAGCCCGATGGGACGCAGATGCCCGACCTCGAGCACCTTGTAGGATGCGCCGGTGGACATGAGCGTTACCTCCATGCCGCGCCGGAGCGTGCCGGCCACGATGCGCATGAGCACGATGACGCCGCGGTAGCTGTCATACTGGCTGTCGAACACGAGCGCCTGCAGCGGGGCATTCGGGTCGCCCTGCGGGGCGGGGACATGGTCGACAATGTCGTCGAGCACGGCCTGAATGTTGATGCCCTGCTTGGCCGAGATCTCGGGCGCGTCCATGGCCGGGATGCCGATGATGTCCTCAATCTCGGCCTTGGTGCGCTGAGGGTCAGCGGCGGGCAGGTCGATTTTGTTGATGACCGGCAGGATCTCCAGATCGTGGTCGAGCGCGAGATAGGTGTTGGCGAGCGTCTGCGCCTCCACGCCCTGCGAGGCATCCACGATCAGCACGGCGCCTTCACACGCGGCGAGCGAGCGGCTGACCTCGTAGTTGAAGTCCACGTGGCCCGGCGTGTCGATGAGGTTGAGCGTGTAGACCTTGCCGTCACGGTGATAGGTCAGCCCGACGGCACGTGCCTTGATCGTGATGCCGCGCTCGCGCTCGAGATCCATGTTGTCGAGCAGCTGGTCCTCCATTTCGCGCTGATCCACTGCGCCGCACAACTCGATGAGCCGGTCGGACAGGGTGGACTTGCCGTGGTCGATGTGCGCGATGATCGAAAAATTGCGGATGTTTTCTTGTGGGATCATAGGGAAATCTCCTCCAGTGCGGCCTCGGCGCGGTCAGCGGCTGTGCGCACGTCCTGCACGAGCGCGCGCAGTGCCTCGAGCTGTTCGGGTGTGCAGGTCGGGCTCGGCGCACGGCCGAGCAGAAAGTCGGCGCTCACGCCGTAGTAATCGCACGCCCTGCACACGAACGCGAGTCCGGGCTCACGCGCACCGTTTTCGTAGTGGGACAGCAGCGCCTGACTGATCTTCAGGTCGGCCGCGACCTTGCGCTGGGACAGCCCGCGCGCGTGGCGCAGCTCCGACATGACGGCAGCAAAATTGCGTTCCATGCCGCACCTCCTGTAACGTTCTGATAACGGTCTGTATTTTACCACGCCTGCGCACAAACGGCAACAACCTCTTTTTAAAATTGTGTGCGGGGGTTGAAAAACGTCGGAGGTGGTGTTACACTATTTAATTGTGAAACCATGTTCACAGAAAAACAGAAAATAGATGAACATATTGGAGGAAAACACCATGTTTGAAAATCTGGTTGAAGTTCTCAAAGCCAATCCGCGCAAGATCGTCTACACCGAGGGCACCGATGCCCGCATCCTCGAGTCCGCTGCCCGCCTGAAGCAGGGCGGCTTCCTGACGCCGATCCTCGTCGGCAACGTCGAGGACGTGAAGGCTGCGGCCAAGGCCGGCAACTTTGACATCGAGGGCCTCGAGATCATCGATCCCGCCAACTACGACAAGATGGACGAGATGGCCCAGTGCATGTTCGACCTGCGCAAGGGCAAAATGACCATGGAAGAAGTCCGCGCCAACCTCCAGAAGGGCAACTACTTCGGCACCATGCTCGTGAAGATGGGCGTGGCCGATGCCCTGCTCGGCGGCGCGACCTACTCCACCGCGGACACCGTCCGCCCGGCGCTGCAGCTCATCAAGACCAAGAAGGGCGCCCACCTCGTGAGCTCCTGCTTCATCATGGTCCGCGGCGACGAGATGCTCGCCATGGGCGACTGCGCCATCAACATCGACTATCAGGACAACGTCGACAAGGCCACCGGTGAGGTCACGTTCTCTGCCGCGCAGAAGCTGGCCGAGGTCGCCATCGAGACCGCCAAGACTGCCGAGATCTTCGGCATGGATCCGAAGGTCGCCATGCTGAGCTTCTCCACCAAGGGCTCCGGCAAGGGCGGCACGGTCGCGCTCAGCCATGACGCCACTGTCATCGCCAAGGAGCTCGCGCCCGAGCTGAAGCTCGACGGTGAGATGCAGTTTGACGCTGCCGTCTCTCCGGTCGTCGGCCAGCTGAAGTTCCCCGGCTCCCCGGTCGCGGGCCACGCCAACACCTTCATCTTCCCGTGCATCGAGGCCGGCAACATCGGCTACAAGATCGCGCAGCGTCTGGGCGGCTTTGCGGCCTACGGCCCGATCCTGCAGGGTCTGAACGCGCCCATCAACGACCTGTCCCGCGGCTGCGACGCCGAGGAGGTCTACCAGATGTCCATCATCACGGCGGCTCTGGCCTGATCGGTTTTCGTCCAAAACGTGTTTCCGGCGCTGTTATTTTAACAGCGCCGGTTTTTTGAAAGGGGAGAGCGCCTGTGGAGCGCGAGGAATATATGCGCGCGGCGCTCACGCTCGCGCGCGAGGCGGCGGCCGACGGGGAAGTGCCGGTCGGCTGTGTGATCGTCGACGCCGGGGGCCGCATCATCGGCCGCGGCCGCAACCGCCGCGAGCGCACGCACCGCGCCGATGCCCACGCCGAGATGGAGGCCATTGCCGAGGCGTGCCGCGCGCGCGGCACATGGCGGCTCGACGGCTGCACGCTCTATGTCACACTTGAGCCGTGCCCCATGTGCGCCGGTGCGATCATCAACGCCCGTGTGCCGGTCGTCGTCTACGGCGCGAAGGAGCCGAATTTCGGCTCGTGCGGCAGCGTGCTCAACCTCTTTGAGGAGCGCTACGGTCACCACCCCGCCATTTACGGCGGCGTGCTGGCGGACGACTGCGCGGACGCGCTGCGCGCGTTCTTCGGCGGCCTGCGCGGATAAAAAGCATGCGTCCCGAACAATCGGGACGCATGCTTTTTATTTATTTCTGAATCTCATCCATCAGCTCGTGGTAAAACACGTCGAGTACGCCGACGTAGTGCGGCTTCCACGGTTTGAGCCGGCCGCAGTAGTGGATGATGACCGTGTGCGCACGCACCCAGTCGAGATCGACCGGCTCAGCAAGCAGCTGCGCGTTGTGCAGCGCAAGGATGCGGTCGCTGAGGTTGTAGACCATGCTGTCGAGCAGGTGCACCCGGTCGCCGTAGAGCGCGGTGAGAATGTCCTGATCCGGCAGCAGGAACACGTCCTGCTTCTCGTCGGCGAAGGCGCGCACGCGGTCCATGTCCAGGTCGGCACGCAGGGCCGGGAGGTTATACAGCAGCACGCCGGTGTTGATGTAGGGCGCGGCCTCGTCCATGCCCAGACGCGCGGCGTTGAGCTTTTCGAGCAGCTTGCGCGTGTGCGTGCAGGCCATGAAATACGCATCTCCGAACGGCGCGGCATACAGCTGCGTGAGGGGATTGATGATGACCGTGTCCGCATCGAGGTAGAGGATGCGCTCGAGCGTGTCCGGCAGCAGCAGGGGCGCTGCGATGCGGTAATAGATCTGGCGCGGGTAGCGCTTCGACTCCGGAAAGCCGTCGAACATCGCAGGGTCGACGAATACAAAGTGCAGTCCGACCTCGGGCAGCGCCGCGCGCACGCGCTCCTCATCGGCGGGCGTGAGATCGGAGTGCAGGATAAAGACCTCGTAATGGCTCGCGCCGCCGTGCAGCAGCACGCTGCGCATACAATTTAGAAATGTGGGGATATAGCCCCCGTTGATCGCAAAGAGCAGGTTCATACGCGTTCCTCCCGAATGCGCTGCAAAATGCAGACGGTCATATGACGCGCGGGCGCTGCCGATGCAGCGCCCGCGAAAGTCTGTGTGTTATTATGCCTTCGGCGTGCCGTCGGGGTTAAACAGCGGCAGCTTGCCGAGTACCGTGATGTCGGGGCGGTTGTTGGCGTCGCCCTCGGCGAGTACGGCCATCTTGCCGACGATGATGCCGCCGGCCTCATTGACGAGCTCCTCCATCGCGCGCAGCGACTCGCCGGTCGAGATCACATCGTCCACGATGACGATGCGCTTGCCGTGGATCAGCTCCGCGTCCGTCTGGTCGAGCACGAGCGTCTGCACGCCCTGCGTCGTGATGGACTTGACGTGCACCTGAAACACACTGCTCATGTAGGCCTTGGCCTTCTTGCGGGCGACGAAGTACTTGTCCGCACCGCTCTGACGGGCCATTTCATACACCAGCGGGATGGCTTTCGCTTCGGGGGCGATCAGATAGTCATATTCCGGCGTCAGCTTGAGCAGCTCGGCCGCGCAGTGCACGGTCAGCTCCACATCGCCAAACATGACGAACGCGCCGATGTACAGGTCATCGGAGACCTTGCACAGGGGCAGATCGCGCTTTAGCCCGGCGATATCCATCTCATATGTCATTTGAAATTCCTCCTAATCATAATCACAGGGTAACAAAGACATTATACATGAACGCCGGAAAAATGCAAGACTCCCGACGGCAAAAGATGTCTTTGTGTATGTGTCATATGGACGAATGTGTTTCGAATATATTTCAGTAAAGTCAACCATTCGAAAACAGAATATCAAAATAATGGGAGTTGCCATTTTCGTGACGCCGTCAGAATATCTAAAAAGTGGTCAAGTTCAGCCGGGGCAATCTATGGCATCGTCTAAAATGAACAGTTTATGAACGAAATTCACGAAAAACGGTTGCGAATTTCGGGTTTTTAGTGTAAATTAGCAATAAGTTCATCGAGAATTTCCCACTTGCGGTTATGGATGCCCGGACGAAGCGGTTATCGTCTGGCACTATGGGGGGAGTTCCGGGGAAAAGCAATTTGAAATTGGAGGAAAAACAATGGACGAAAACAAACGTGGTTCATTTGGCAGCACTATCGGCTTTCTGCTCTCTGCCATCGGTTCCGCCGTCGGCCTCGGCAACATCTGGGGCTTCCCGTACAAGATGGGCAGATGCGGCGGCTTCACCTTCCTGATCGTTTACCTGGCTCTGGCGGCATTTGTCGGCTTCGCGATCATGCTCTCTGAGTTGGCGATCGGCCGCAGCACCGGCTTCGGCCCGGTCAATGCCTACAAGAAGATCTCGAAGAAGTTCAAGTGGATCGGCTGGCTGGCCATCATCGCCCCGTTCCTGATCATGACCTTCTACTCGGTCCTCGGCGGCTACTGCATCTATTACATGGTCATCAACGTCGTCGGCATGTTCAGCGGCATGCCGGACAGCAGCTCCTTCGGGGCTCTGCTCACCAACCCGTGGGCCAGCATCGGCTGCATGGTTCTGTTCATGCTCATCTGCTATCTCATCAACCGCGGCGGTGTCGGCGGCGGCATTGAGAAGTTCAACACGATCGGCATGCCCGCACTGTTCGTCATGCTCGTCATCGTCATCATCCGTGCCTGGACGCTTCCGAATGCGGACGTCGGCCTCAAGTATATGTTCGTCCCCGGCTACGCTGTGAAGGCGGGCTTCTTTGACAAGGCGCCCGGCTTTATGGAAGTTCTCGCAACGGCCGGCGGCCAGATGTTCTTCTCCCTGTCGCTGGCGATGGGCGCCATGATCACCTACGGCTCCTATCTCGGCAAGGGTGAGAACCTGCCGAAAAACTCCGTTATCATCGTTATCTCCGATACCATGGTCGCCATCATGGCCGGTCTCGCCGTTATCCCGGCGGCCGTCGCCAACGGCATCGCCAAGGGCATGGCCGTCTCCGAGATCAAGCTCGGCGGCCCGAACCTCCTGTTCGCCACGCTGCAGGACGTGTTCCATGACATGGGCACCATCGGCGGCATCTTCGGCCTGATCTTCTACGCCCTCGTTCTGATCGCGGCCATCTCGTCCGCCATCTCCCTGATCGAGGCGGTCTCCGTCACCTTCATCGACCACGCCAGCGCCAAGGGTCACGAGCGTGACCGCAACAAGGTGCTCGCCGTCGTCTGCCTCGCCATCACCCTGCTGGCCTGCCTCGTCGCGGTTGACGGCCTCGGCTCCAACGGCATCGCGCCGAAGGATCTGTTCCACATCAACTCCAAGGCTGACTGGTGCGCTGACTGGCTCGACTTCATGGATATGATCTCCGAAGGCATCGCCATGCCGCTCGGCGCCATGCTCATGTCCATCATGGTCGGCTGGGAGATCAAGCCGAAATCCCTGTACGGCGAGATCGACAGCGGCTACAACGGCCACATCCACGGCTTCTACACCTTCTGCATCAAGTATCTCTGCCCCGTGATCATGTTCTTCATCCTGCTTGTGCAGATCAGCACGTTCTTCGGTCTGGGCTGGTTCAACTGATCGCAGCAGCGTAAGCTTGCAACCCAACAAAACAACCGCAACCGGCAGCCTTCTGGCTGCCGGTTTTTGTTGTGCCGTGCGCTGCGGCGGTCACCGTGCAGCCCTGCGTCCGGACATGGAAAAAGCGCCGTGCAGATCGCTCTGCACGGCGCTTTTCCGCTGGGGGGGAAAAGAAGATGGAGAAAGAAAAAGAGAGGATGCATAAAACGCTCGGCGGCGGGGCGGTCACCCGCCGCCGGAGTTGAGGAGAAGCAAATTATTTTGTGCTGTCGCTGGCGCGGTCAAAGGTGACGGTCAGCTTCAGCGTCTCACCGCTGCGCGAGACGGTCAGCGTAGCGCTCTCACCGGCGGAGTACCCGCGCAGCGCACTGCGCAGCGCATCGCCGGAGGAGACAGCCGTGTCGTCGATGGCGGTGATGATGTCGCCCGCCTTCAGGCCGGCCTTCTCGGCGCAGCTGCCGCTGTTGACGGCGTTGACATACGCGCCGTCCGGCATGTTGTAGTACTGCGCGGCGCTGTCCGGAATGGTCTGCAGCGTGATGCCGAGCTGGGCGCGGTCGGTCACGGTGCCGTTTTTCATGAGGTCGTTTGCGATGGCCACGGCGTCATTGACCGGGATGGCAAAGCCCAGACCCTCCACGCCGGAGGAGCTGTATTTCGCGGTCACGATGCCGATGACCTGACCGGAGGTGTTGTACACCGGGCCGCCGGAGTTTCCGGCGTTGACGGCGGCGTCGATCTGGAACATGTTGATGCCGCTGTCGGTGCCGTCGGAGGTGGTGATCGTGCGGTCGAGCGCGCTGATCATGCCGCTCGTCATGGTGAACTCCAGCTCGCCGAGCGGGTTGCCGACGGCGTAGACCGTGTCGCCGACAGACATACTGTCGCTGTCGCCGAAGGTAACGGGCGTCACGCCGGTGGCGTCGATCTTGAGCAGGGCGATGTCGTTGTCCTCGTCCACGCCGACGATGGTCGCCTGATAGGTCGTGCCGTCGTAGGTGAGCACGGACACGGCGTAGCCGTACTGGTGCGCGGTGGAGATGACGTGGTAGTTTGTGAGCACGTAGCCGTCCTCCGTGATGAAGAAGCCGCTGCCGCAGCTCGCCTGCGAGCTCGTCTGGCCGAAGTAGTTGGTGTAGGTCACTTCGGTCGTGATGGCGACGACCTGCTTGCACGCCAGATCATAGATCGACGAGGCGGAGCTGGTGTCGACTTTGACCGGCTGCGTCACGAGCGTGCCGCTCGAGGCGGAGGCGGCGCTTCCCGCGCTCTTGCCGGAGCGGTTGATGAGTCCCGCGACTGCGCCGCCGCCGAGCCCGCCCAGCAGCGCGCACACGAGACACAGGCACGCGATGCGTGTGATGAGCCGTTTCTGCTCGGGCGTGCGCGCGGTCCTGGGCCTGCGGGCACGGCGCTTGCGTTTGGGCTTTTCCGCCCATGCGTCGGCGTCCGGCGTGTAGTAGCGCGGCGGGGTATTGGCCGCGTCGTCGCTGGGCTGGAAGTTCGCGTCTTCATAGCTGCGCTCGGCCTCTGGGCGGACGATGTGGTAGGTCACGTCGTCGCTGCCGTCGACCGGCGCGCCGCAGTTTGCGCAGAAGCTGGCGCCCGGCTTGAGTGCCGCGCCGCACTGCGGGCAGGTGCGCGCCGCGGCGGCGGTGTCGTCGGCAGGTGTCTGTGCCTGCGCGGATGTGTTCGCGTCCGCCTCTTGGGCTGCGTCCGATGCTGCGGGGTTTTGTTCCGGCTGTTCGCTTTCGGGGAAATTGGAAGCGTCGTTCATGTTGTTTGCCTCCCGGCTGTGTTGTTTTTTGAAGTGTCTATATCGTAGTCGATATTTGTAACACACGCATGAACAAAGGGCGAAGATTTTTCGAATATTCCCGAAAGCATTTGTGAACACTGCGTCTGATTTGTGAACGCGCGGCGAAAAACCGCCCGCACAGATCCTGTGCGGGCGGTGAGCGTGATTTGTGCGGACGTTACCGGCCGTAGCTGCTGTCGCCCGTTTCATAGGCGTTGGCAGCCGGCTGGGTGCCAGGCTCGCCGCCGTACTTGGTCGAGTCGCCCTCGAGCAGCGGCTTGATGTCGTGCGCGCGTAGCCATGCGAGCGTGCGCGCGGAGTCGGTCAGCGGGGTGTAGTCGACATTGGCGTAGGTCGTTTCGCCCGTTGCTGGGTCATATTGGCTGAGCTGATAGCCGATGGTCACGGCGTAGGCCGTGCTCTGCCGTGTGCCGCTGTCGGTCAGCCAAGCGCGGCCCATGGTGCCGTCCGCGCAGTCGGGCACGATGGCGTTTTCATACAGGTCGAGCGCCTGCTCGGCCGTCAGCTCCACGTAGAGGTAGTCGCCGCTTTCGGTCTCATAGCCGATGTTGGCGTAGGTGAGGTGCTCGAGCGTCACGGGCAGCGCCGGCGTGTTGCGCGTGGTGCGCGCTTCGTCGCAGTTGAGCACCTGCTCGATCTGCTCCAGGCGTGCGCTCGTGTCGGGGAGCGTGTATTCGCGCATCAGCACCTTGCCGTTCGAGAGCTTGTAGGTCAGCTGCAGACTGGTGATGCTGGTGTCGTCCGTGATCTTTTCGCGCTCGGACACGACGGTGCGGTGAATATTCTCCACGGCCTGAATGTTCTCCGCCTCGGTGAGCGCGGAGCTGTAACCGTTGCAGATGATGCGCGCGCTTTTGACCTGTGCGGCATCCGGGATGCGGCGGGCGTAGCCCGAGAGGTCGCACTTTGCGCCGACCACGACGAGGCAGCACACGGCCGCCGTGACCGCGCAGCCGCGCCAGACCGTGCGCGGGATGCGCAGGGACTTGCGGATGACCATCTCGCTGATGACAAAGCCGAGCGCCGCGCCAAGAACGGTCAGCAGCAGAAACGGCGCCAGCTGCGTCCGGTAGGCCGGCACGTTGAGCAGCATGCCGTACACGCCGACCGGCATTGCCAGACCGGCGAAGAGCGCCACGATGTACTTCAGCACCGGCTTGAGCACCGGGATGGCGACGGTGTCGCCCGCGCTCTCCATGCGGCGGCGCCGGTAGAGCTGACCCGCGCACACGAGCAGCAGCAGCGCGAACGCCGCCCAGACGAGCGGATAGGTCCAGCCGGAGAAGTTGGCAATGGCGACCTCCGCCCCCGTGCCGCTGATCGGACGCACCAGATCGGCGTGACCGACACTTGTGCGCCGCATGAACAGCACCAGCGGGGAGAGCCAGTCGACCGGCAGATCCACCATGCCCGACATGCCGTACACGAACATGTAGAGCACGGCCTCGACGAGCAGCTGGAAGCCCACGGCGATGAAGTTCACGAGCAGGTACAGGCACGGCAGCATGACCACGTGGCCGGTGAACATGGCGCACAGCACGGCGATGCCGTAGAATACGACCGTCTCGAGCGCGAGTATGCCCAGCCAGATGAGCAGCGGCTCGATGACGAGCGTGAAGCGTGTCGCTTCGATCAGCACGGCGAGACCGAAGATCACGACCTCGGCCGACAGCAGCATCAAAAGGCCCGCCAGCAGGTGCGTGCGGAACATGCATCCGCGCCGGATCGGCAGGGACGCTGCCAGCCCCGCGCCGCGCGGCGTGTACAGATAGCCGAACATGGCGGCGGCTGCGAGCAGACCCGCGAAAAACGCCGTCAGCGGCAGCAGCATCTGCGTCTCGGAGAGAATGACGTTCGAGAGGTAGCCGATCTGCCCGGTGGACACATACGGTGTCGTCGTGCGCGCGTTGAGCAGCACACCCGGCAGCAGGATGAACAGAATGACGCCGTAGATGACCCACAGCGGCCACCAGCGCGACAGGCACTTGCGAAATTCCGTCCCGTTACAGAAGGATGTCTTTGACGGCATAGTCTGCACCTCCCAGTTCATAAATAAAGATCTCCTCGAGCGTCAGCGGCACCACATCGAGATACTGCGGCTGTGCGGTGGACAGCCGGTTCGTGACCTCGGCGGCGTCACCGTGCACGATGAGCGTGTACAGGTGGCCCTGACTGCTCTGGTGCAGGATGTCGAGCCCCTCGGGCAGCTTCGCGCCGTCCGGCAGGGCTACGAGCACCTTGACGATGTTGGCCTGCAGCTCCGCGAGCGGGTGCTCGAGCAGGACCTTGCCGCCGTTCATGATGCCCACATAGTCGCACACGTCCTCGAGCTCGCGCAGGTTGTGCGACGAGATGAGCACGGTCGTGCCGTTTTCGGCCACATCGGCCAGCACGAGATTCCAGACCTGGCGGCGCATGACGGGGTCGAGTCCGTCGACCGGCTCGTCGAGGATGAGCACGTCCGGCCGCAGGCACATCGCCAGCCAGAACGCGGCCTGCTTCTGCATGCCCTTGGACAGGCGGCGGATCTGCCGCTTCGGATCGAGCTGAAACACCTCGCCGAGCTTCTGATAGCGTTCGGCGTCGAACTTCGGGTAGATGCCGCGATAGTAGCGCATCATGTCCGGGATCGTCGCCTGCGGGAAATAGAACACGTCGTCCGGGATGTAGGCGATGCGCGCCTTGACGGCCGGGTTTTCGTACACGGGCTGGCCGTCGATGTCGATCACGCCGCTGTCCGGGCGGTAGATGCCCGTCAGATGGCGGATGAGCGTGGACTTGCCCGCGCCGTTCGGCCCGACGAGGCCGTACACCGCGCCGCGCGGCACGGTCATGGTCACGCCGTCGAGCGCGCGGAAGCCGTCAAACGTTTTGACGACGTCTTTGACTTCAATCATGGTTCGTTCCTCCTTCGGGGATGCGGCGGCGCAGCTCCTCGCAGCGCATACCGAGGTATAGCAGCTCCTGCACGGCCGCATCGAACTGCTGCAGCAGCGCGACCTGCCGCGCGGGATCGTCCGGGATCTGGGCGCAGACGTAGCTGCCGCGCCCGGCAACGGAGCAGATGTAGCCCTCCGTCTCCAGCTCACGGTAGGCGCGCTGGATCGTGTTCGGGTTGATGGTCAGCTGTGTGGACAGCTCGCGCACCGAGGGCAGCTTTTCGCCCAGCGGCAGCGAGCCGGACACGATCAGCCGGCGCAGCCCGTCGCGCACCTGTTCATAGATCGGCCGGGAATCGCGGTAATTGATCGAGATCGTAGTGCAACACCAACTTTCTGTAGCGTATCAACTGTATTAACCGTGTTGGTACAGTTAAGTTACCATGTGTCGGCGCATCTGTCAAGGGTTAAGATGCATTTCGGCACAAAAAAGTTCCCGGACGGCGTTGTGCCGTCCGGGAATGGAGAATGTCGAATATCTGCGCTGGGGTGCAGGAATCCAGATAATTTTATTTCTGCCCCTCCCGGCTCTCGAGATAGACCATCAGCGTTGCGATGTCGGCGGGGGAGACGCCGGAGATGCGGCTGGCCTGGCCGAGGCTGGCGGGGCGGATGTCGCTGAGCTTCTGCCGCGCCTCGAGCCGCAGACAGGACACCTGCCGGTAGTCGAGATCCGGCGGCAGCAGCCGCTCCTCGAGCCGGGTGAACTCCGCCACCTGCCGCAGCTGGCGCTGGATGTAGCCCGCGTATTTGAGCCGGATCTCCGCCTGCTCGGTCACGACGCGCGGCAGCTCCGGCCGCGCGGAGTCGAACGGCGTGAGATCGGCATATGTGATCTGCGGCCGGCGCAGGAGGTCGGCCAGACTCACGCCCGAGCTCGTCGGCGCGGTGCCGCGCGCGGTGAGCATCGCGGCGAGCGCGGGTGTCGGCGCGAGGTGCGTTTTCTCCAGCCGGGCGCACTCGGCGTCTACCAGCCGGTATTTTTCCTGCACGGCGGCAAAGCGTTCATCCGACACCAGCCCGATGCGGTGGCCGATGGCGCTCAGGCGCTCGTCGGCGTTATCCTGCCGGTGCAGCAGGCGGTATTCCGAGCGGGAGGTCATGATGCGGTACGGCTCGTTCGTGCCCTTGGTGACGAGATCGTCCACGAGCGTGCCGATGTACCCGTCCGAGCGGCGGAGGATCATCGGCGCGCGCCCAAGCAGCCTGAGCGCCGCGTTCACGCCCGCGACGAAGCCCTGCACCGCCGCCTCCTCATAGCCGGACGAGCCGTTGAACTGCCCCGCCCCGTAGAGACCGGGCACTTTCTTGGCTTCCAGCGTCGGCAGCAGCTCCGTCGGGTCGACGCAGTCATACTCGATCGCATAGGCGCAGCGGGTCATCTCCGCGTGCTCAAGCCCCGGCAGCGTGTGCAGCATCTCGATCTGCACATCCTCCGGCAGGGAGGAGGAGAAGCCCTGAATGTAGAGCTCCTCCGTGTCGAGCCCCATCGGTTCGATGAACAGCTGGTGGCGCGGCTTGTCGGGGAAGGTCATGATCTTCGTCTCGATCGACGGGCAGTAGCGCGGGCCGACACCCTCAATCACGCCGGAGTAGATCGGGCTGCGGTCGAGGTTCGCGCGGATGATCGCGTGCGTGCGCTCGTTGGTGTAGGTGAGGTAGCAGACGGCCTTGTTTTCGACCGGGTGCGTGGTGGAAAACGAGAACGGCTCGATCTCCTCGTCGCCCGGCTGCAGCTCCATGCGCGAGAAGTCCACCGTGCGCGCATTCACGCGCGGCGGCGTGCCGGTCTTGAAGCGGCGCATCCGCAGCCCCAGCGCCCGGCAGCATTCGGCCAGCGGCCCCGCGGCGGCCAGCCCGTCAGGGCCGGAATCGCGCAGCACATCGCCCACGATCGTGCGCCCGTGCAGATACGTGCCCGTGGCGAGCACGGCGGCGCGGCAGCGGTACACGGCGCCGTTTGCCGTCACGACGGCGCTGACGTGTCCGTCCTCCGTCTCGACGGCCACGACCTCCGCCTGCTTGACGCGCAGGTTCGGCTGCAGCTCGAGTGTGTGCTTCATCACGGCCTGGTACTTGCGCCGGTCGGCCTGCGCACGCAGTGAGTGCACGGCCGGGCCCTTGCCGCGGTTGAGCATCCGGTACTGGATGCAGGCCTGATCGGCCGCGCGCGCCATCTCGCCGCCGAGCGCATCGAGCTCGCGCACAAGGTGGCCCTTGCCCGTGCCGCCGATGGCGGGGTTGCAGGGCATATTGCCGATGGCGTCCATATTGATGGTAAAGCAGACGGTGTCCAGCCCGAGCCGGGCGGCGGCCAGCGCGGCCTCAATGCCCGCGTGCCCCGCACCGACGACGGCGACGTCACAGCTTCCGGCGTCATAACGCATGACGAGATCCCTCCGGATTCCTTTTAGAATAACAACAACTTTTTATTTTACCTGTTTTACGCCCGGATTGCAAGACGAGGCTGGCTGAAAACGGCGGCTGAGCGGCAGAAAACGGTTGTGCAGTATCTGCACAGCAAAATGCGAAAAAAGTCTTGCTTTATCGTGCTAATGTGGTAATATAACAGCGTGCTAACAAGCAAAACAAAAATTTGAGATATGAAGGAGAACCGACATGAAAAAGATGACCAAAGTGCTCGCGCTGGTGCTGGCGCTGGCAATGTGCCTGGCGCTGTGCGCCTGCGGCAAGGACGGAAGCAAGGATACGGCCGGCGATAAGAAGACGTTCATCATGGGCGTCGATCCCGAGTATCCCCCGTTCAGCTATCTGGGCGACGACGGCAAGTTCACCGGCTTTGATGTGGAGATCTGCCAGGCGGTCTGCGACTTGCTCGGCTGGGATCTGCAGGTGTTCGGTGTCAACTGGGATCAGAAGCTCGTGCAGCTCGATTCCAAGGAGTGCGACTGCGTCTGGTCGGGCATGACCATTCTCGACAGCATGAAGGACGCCGGCTATGTGCTCTCCACCCCCTACTATGACAACTCGCAGGTCATCATGGTCAAAGAGGGCAGCGACATCAAGTCCTCTGCCGATCTGGCCGGCAAGAACGTGGCCGTGCAGCTCGGCACCTCCGGTGAGTCCCTGCTGACCGAGGGCGGCGATCTTGAGGATCTGGCCAAGACGTTCGGCAAACTCACCACCTGCGACAGCTTCCTCAAGTGCTTCACCGAGCTGGGCGGCGGCGCCGTTGACGCCGTGATCGTCGACAAGCCGGTCGCCACCGACTATGCGCAGAAGAACAGCGGCTTCACCATCCTCAGCGAGGAGCTGGGCGCGGAGCAGTACGGCATTGCCTTCCGTTCTGGTGATCAGGAGCTGTGCAACACCATCGAGAACGCGGTGCAGCAGCTGGTCGATAACGGCACCTATGCCAAGATCGCCGCGAAGTACCCCGACATCGTCAACAACCTGACCTACCTGAATAAATAAGTGTGAAATCCAGGCACATCTCCCGGAGGCCTCTGCGGTCTCCGGGAGCGTGCGCGTATCATAGAGGAACGACATGACATTACTTACTATCATCGCGAAGATGAGCGAGGGCCTCGGCAAGACCTGCGCCATTTTCTTCCTGACCCTTCTGTTCTCCCTGCCGCTGGGCATGATCATCACCTTCCTGCGCATGAGCAAGAGCAAGGTCATCTCGAGCGTGACCCGCTTTGTGGTCGCCGTGCTGCGCGGCACGCCGCTGATGCTGCAGCTGATCGCCGTGACCTACGGCCCGTACTATCTTTTCGGTACGGCGGTGTCGAAAAATAAGCTCATCCCCGTGGTCATCGCGTTTGCCATCAACTATGCGGCCTATTTCTCGGAGATCTACCGCGGCGGCATCGAGTCGATCCCGGCGGGACAGTATGAGGCGGCGAACGTCCTCGGCTACACCAAGGCGCAGACGTTTTTGCGCATCATCCTGCCGCAGGTCGTCAAGCGCGTCATGCCCAGCGTCACCAACGAGGTCGTCACGCTGGTCAAGGACACCTCCATGGCCTTCACGGTCTCGTATCAGGAGATGTTCACCATCGGCAAGCAGATCGCAAACTCGCAGACGAGCTTCACGCCGTTTCTCGTGGCGGGCGTGTTCTATTTCGTCTTTAACGCCATCGTCGATTTTGTCATGGGCAAGATCGAAAAGCGCATGGACTACTATAAGTAAGGAGGTGCTGTCATGAGCGTATTGGAACTCAATCACGTCAAAAAGTCCTTTAATAACGGCGAACTGCAGGTCCTGCAGGACATCAGCCTGAGCGTCGAAAAGGGAGAGGTCGTGGCCATCATCGGCCCGAGCGGCAGCGGCAAATCCACGCTGCTGCGCTGCGCCACGCTGCTCGAGCGCATCGACTCCGGCGAGGTCTGCTTTGACGGGCATTACGCCGCGCGCACCGGCGACGACGGCACCGCCGTCTACGCCGACAAGGCGGAGCTCAAGCAGATCCGCAACTACTTCGGGCTCGTTTTCCAGCAGTTCAATCTCTTCCCGCACTACTCGGTGCTCAAAAACGTCATGGACGCACCCATCTGCGTCCAGAAGCGCGACCGTGCCGAGGTTGAGGCCTCGGCGCGCAGGACGCTTGAAAAAATGGGCCTCGGCGACAAGGCCGATGCCTATCCGTGCCAGCTCTCCGGCGGTCAGCAGCAGCGCGTGGCCATCGCGCGCGCGCTCGAGATGAACCCCGAGATCCTGTTTTTCGACGAGCCGACCTCCGCGCTCGATCCCGAGCTTACGGGCGAGGTGCTCAAGGTCATCCGCGCCCTCGCCGAGGAGCACATGACCATGGTCATCGTCACGCACGAGATGGCCTTTGCCCGCGCCGTGGCCGACAAGGTCATCTTCATGGACGGCGGCGTCATCGTCGAGCAGGGCGCGCCCGAGGCGGTCTTCGGCGACACACAGCAGGAGCGCACGAAGCAGTTCCTCGCGCGCTACAATGAGCGTCCGTGACGAAAATGTAAGAGAAAATTCAGTTTTTCCCTCTTGCATGACCGGGGGATATTCGGTATGATAAAAAGCGCATCGGTGTTCGATGCGCTTTTTTGATTTCTTCTTTCGGGAGGGTTTCCCTTGAAATACAGCAAACGGATCGCGGCGCTGTTGCTCGCGCTCACGCTGTGCTGCTGCGCGGCGTGCAGCAAGACCGTCGGCAGCTACCGCGTGGTCAAAACGCTCAGCACGGAGCAGTTTCGCATCGGCTTTCGCGACGGGGATCAGGCGGCGGTGTATGTCAATGCCGCGCTCAAGGTGCTTGCCGCCGACGGGACGATCCACAGCCTTGCGCTCAAGTGGTTCGGCACGGATAACACGACCTTCGACAGCGATGCCGGTGCACTCGATGCGCTCGGCGACATTCCGCAGCGCACGTTCATCATGGGGCTCAATGAGGAGCGCTTTCCCATGAGCTATGCCGACGGCGACGGCTACAGCGGCTTTGACGTGGAGCTGGCGCAGGCGGTCTGCGCTCGCCTCGGCTGGACGCTGCAGTATCAGTCCATCGCCAACCGCAACGCCTATGTGGAGCTCTCGAGCGGCAATGTCGACTGCGCCTGGGGCGGCATGGTGCTCGATCAGACCGACAGCAAGGACAGCAAGAAAAAGCAGAAGATGACGCTCACCGCGCCGTATCTCGAAAACCGGCTCCTGCTCATCGTGCGCGGCGACTCGAAGTACCGCACCGGCAGCAGTCTCAAGGGCACGACCGTCCTGCTCGGCACGGACGAGACGTACATGGCCGCGCTCTCAAGCGAGGAGAAGCTCATGAAAAACTTCGGCGCTGCCCAGCGCGTCACCGGCGGGTCGAAGGCCTGCTTTGAGGCACTCGCCGCCGGAAGCTGCGCCGCGATCGTTGCCGACAGTGCGGCGCTCGCCTACTACACGCACTGATGTCTGCCGCCCGCGCGGGCTGAAGCGCGGGCGGTTTTTCGCGCTTTTTCTCACCGGACGGCAAAAAGGAATTCCGCTTTTGCCCCGACTGTGCTATACTATCTCTGTCCGCGCCTGTCGAACCGGCAGAATATTTGCTTGCGCGGGCAGAAACACGGGTACGCCTATGTCGAACAACAAATACAAAACGCTTGTGTCCAACACCATGCTCATCAGCCTCGGCACCTTCGGCAGCAAGCTGCTGGTGTTTTTCATGGTGCGCTTTTACACGAGCTATCTCACACCGGCGGATTACGGCACCGCCGACCTCATCACGCAGACGGCCAATCTGCTTTTTCCGCTCATCAGTCTCGGCATCACGGACGGCGTGTTCCGTTTCGCCGTGGATCATACCGAGCAGCGGCGAAACATTTTCTCCGTCGGCGTATATACGATCCTGGCGGGTGCGCTGCTGCTCGTGGCCATTTTGCCGCTGTTGGGGCTCTTCCCGCAGTTTGACGGCTTCCTCTGGCTGATCGCGCTCTACACGATGTGCTCGTGTCTGCACGCGCTGTGCGCGCAGTTCGTGCGCGCCGAGGGGCACACGGCGCTCTTCGCCGTGCAGGGCATGGTCAACACCGCGCTCGTCATCGGGCTCAACGTTCTCTTCCTCGTCGGCCTGCGCATGGGCATCACGGGCTATGTGCTCTCGGTCGCGCTGGCGGATCTGGCGTGCACGCTGTTTCTGGTCGTGCGCGAGCGGCTCTGGCGGCAGCTGATGCTGCGTCCCGGCTGGGCAGCCGCGCGGGAGATGCTGGCCTACAGCATCCCCATGATCCCGACGACGGTGTTCTGGTGGATCACGAGCGTGTCCGACCGCTATATGGTCACGGCCTACCTCGGCGTGGACGCCAACGGTATCTACGCCGTGTCGTACAAGATGCCGACGATCCTGTCGCTCGTGTCGAGCATTTTCATGGAGGCGTGGCAGTTTTCCGCCGTCTCCGAGGCGCAGGGCAGCCGGCGCGAGCATATCCGCTTCTTCTCGAAGGTCTGGTGCTCGTTCCAGTCGGTGATGTTCCTCGCCGGCGCGTGCATCATCGCCTTTGCCGTGCCGGAGATCCATGTGCTCACGACCGAGCAGTATTACGGCGCCTGGCTGTATGTGCCGGTGCTCGGCATGGCCATGGTCTTTTCCGCGTTCGTGAGCTATCTCGGCAGCGTCTACATGGTCGAAAAGCGCAGCAAGCGCACGTTTTTCACGTCCATGATCGGCGCGGTACTCAACATCGCGCTCAACTTCCTGCTCATCCCGTCGAAGCTCGGCGTGCAGGGCGCGGCCATCGCCACGTGCGCGAGCTATTTTGTCGTGTTTGTCATCCGCGCGGTCGATGCGCGCAAGTTCATCCCGTTTCGGTTTTATGTCATCGGCGTCACGGAAAACTGCATCCTGCTGACGGTGCAGACGCTCTTCATCGTCCTGCAGCTGCCGGGCTGGAAGCTCGCGCAGGGCGTGTGCATCGCGCTGCTGCTTCTGCTCAACCGCAAGCCGCTCATGGACGGGGCGGGGAAGATCGTCCACTTCCGCCGTTGACGACCGGATACTTTTCTCGGAGGATTCGAATTTTGAAGATTTGGAACAGCCTGTTTGGGAAGCTCTTTATGACCTTCCTCATCTCTATGGTGCCGGTGCTCGAGCTGCGCGGCGCGATCCCGATCGGTGTGGCGCACGGACTGGATTACCGTGCTGCCATCGCGGTGTCCATCGTCGGCAACCTCGTGCCGGTACCGTTCATCGTGCTCTTCATCCGCAAGATCTTCGCGTGGCTGCGCACGAAAAGCGAGCGGCTCAATGCCTTTGTCACGCGCATGGAGCAGCGCGCGCTCAAAAAGTCCGACACCGTGCGCCGTGCGCGCTTCTGGGGGCTGTTTCTGTTCGTGGCCATCCCGCTGCCGGGCACCGGCGCGTGGACGGGCTCGCTCATCGCCGCCATGCTGGAGATGCGCGTCAGGGAGGCCTTTCCGCCGATCGCGCTCGGCGTCGTCACGGCCGGCATCATCGTCGCCGTTGTGACGTATGGCGCGGCGTCGCTGCTGTTTTAGCGCCAACGAGGACCGCTCTGCCGGGCCTCATCGAGAGAGATCACAGCGCACTGCGGCACACAAAAAAATCCCGCTGTCCATGGGACAGCGGGATTTTTTATGTATCTCGTTACTCGGCAAAGGCCTTTTCCAGCGCCTCGAGCTCGTCACGCAGCTCGTGCGGCAGCTTGTCGCCGAACTGCTCGAAATACTCGCGGATGCCCGCGCAGTTTTCGCGCCAGCTCTCGGCGTCGAGCGTCAGCAGCTGACGGAGCGTCTCGACCGTTACGCCGCAGCCGTCGAGGTTGATGTCCTCGGGCTTCGGCTCATAGCCGATGGGCGTCTCGTCCGCGCCTACCTCATCAAAGCAGCGCTTGAGGATCCACTCGAGCACGCGCAGGTTGTCGCCAAAGCCCGGCCACAGGAAGCGGCCGTTGTCATCGGTGCGGAACCAGTTGACGTTGAAGATCTTCGGCGCGTTCGGCAGCTTTTTGCCCATGTCGAGCCAGTGCTGCCAGTAGTCGGCCATGTTGTAGCCGCAGAACGGGCGCATGGCCATCGGGTCGCGGCGCACAACGCCGACGGCACCGGTCGCGGCGGCCGTCGTCTCCGAGGCCATCGTCGCGCCGACGAACACGCCGTGCGCCCAGTCGCGGGACTGGTAGACCAGCGGCGCGGTCTTCGCGCGGCGGCCGCCGAAAATGATCGCACTGATCGGCACGCCGGTGCCCTTGAAAAACTCCTCGCTGATGCACGGGCAGTTTTCCGCCGGGGCAGTGAAGCGGCTGTTCGGGTGCGCGCCGCGCGTACCGTCGCTGCCGTCCCACGCTTCGCCCTTCCAGTTGCTCAGGTGACCCTTGGGCGGCTGCTTGGTCATGCCCTCCCACCAGACAGTCATATCGTCCTCGTTGAGCACGACGTTCGTGAAGATGGTGTTTTTGCTCGTGGATGCGAGCGCGTTCGGGTTGGAACGCTCACTCGTGCCGGGGGCGACGCCGAAAAAGCCGTTTTCGGGGTTCACGGCCCAGAGACGGCCGTCCGGTCCGACGCGCAGCCAGGCAATGTCGTCGCCGACGGTCCAGCACTTCCAGCCGTTTTTGCGGTAGCCCTCGGGCGGGATGAGCATGGCGAGATTCGTCTTGCCGCATGCGGACGGGAACGCACCTGTCACATAGCGCACCTCACCCTGCGGGTTCTCGATGCCGAGAATGAGCATATGCTCAGCCAGCCAGCCCTCGCGGCGGCCGAGCTCGGAGGCGATGCGCAGCGAGAAGCACTTTTTTCCCTGCAGTACGTTGCCGCCATAATTGGAGTTGACCGAGACGATCTTGTTCTCCTCCGGGAAGTGGACGATGTAGCGGTTTTCGGGGTCGAGCTTGGCCTTGGTGTGCACGCCGAGGATCACATCGCTGCTGTCACCGAGCGCCTCGAGCACCTTTGTGCCGATGCGCGTCATGATCGCCATGTTCAGCACGACGTAGATCGAGTCGGTGATCTCGATGCCGTACTTGGCAAACGGCGTGCCGATCACGCCCATCGAGTAGGGGATCACGTACATTGTGCGGTCGGTCATTGCGCAGCGCAAAATCTCGTGGAGCTTGGCCTTCATCTCGTCCGGATCCATCCAGTTGTTCGTCGGGCCTGCGGCCTCGCGGGTCTTCGAGCAGATAAAGGTCCGGCCTTCTACACGCGCCACGTCGTTCACGTCACTGCGATTGAGATAACAGCCGGGCAGCTTTTCCTCGTTGAGCTTGATGAGCTCGCCGGTTTCCACGGCGATCTTTCTCAGGGAGTCGAGCTGGGCCTCAGAGCCGTCGATCCAGACGATCTCTTTCGGGGTCGCAAGTTCGGCGGTTTTCCGCACCAGCTCCAGCACGGACGGGTTTTGTGTCAGTTCCATGTTGACAGGTTCTCCTTTTTTGCATATTAAATAAAATCTCTCGGCATCGCGCCGTATCTATACTGCATTTCGTCATGTCCCGAAAATACATTACACCATCCAGCCCTGCCTGTAAAGCCCCAAAACGGAACTTTGCCTGTCAACCTTTTCGCATAGGTGCTTTGGTGCTACAATGTGCGCAGGATATTGTTCGTGCGAAGGAGGAAACCATATGTGGAAAACCGTTCTACCGGCGCTGTCGGTGCTGGCGGCTGAGGCGGTCATCCGCCGGAAGATCAACGCCCTGCCGGCCGAGACCTTCCCGCTGCGCATCGGGCAGCGCGTGCAGCTGCGCCGCGCGCATAACCGCGGCCTGCTGTGCAGCAAGTTTGCCGACCGGCCGAAGGCGGCGACCGCGCTACAGACGGTGTCTGTCGCGGTGCTCGCGGCGATGACGGCGGTGTGCGTTTTCCGCCGGAACAGCGCCGTGCTGCAGGCCGCCATGGGGCTGATGCTCGGCGGTGCGCTGGCAAACCTCGTCGAGCGCTGGGCGCGCGGTGCGGTCACGGACTATGTGTATCTTCCGCGGGCGGTCATCCCGTTTTTCCGGCGCATCATCTGGAATGTCGCCGACCTGAGCGTGTTTGCCGGCTGCCTTGCGGCGATCGGTGCGCTGGCGTGCGAAGCGATGTGATTATGTAAACCGAGAAAAGCGGGAAATGCGAAGTTCGCAGAGCAGCCGGGGAGCACGAGGGGGCAAGACCCCCTCGGATGGAATTCTGGCTATCTTTTGCCTTCGGGCAAAAGAAATAAGACTGCGCCGGTGCTGTCTGCCGCGCTGGAAGGCGAAGTTCACAGAGCAGCCGGGGAGCACGAGGGGGCAAGCCCCCTCGGATGGAATTCTGGCTATCTTTTGCCTTCGGGCAAAAGAAACAAGATCGCGCCGGTGCTGCCTGCTGCGCTGGAAGGCGAAGTTCACAGAGTAGCCGGGGAGCACGAGGGGGCAAGCCCCCTCGTAAGGAATCTGGGCTATCTTTTATTTCGCGCGAAGCGCAAATAAAAGATAGCCCCTTGTTCCAACATCAGAACAAGGGGCTATCCTGCGGTGTTCGGTTCCATCACCTTAGAACCTCCTTTAGTTTTCTTGCCGCGCACGGGTACTGGGCGCCGCACACGGACTCCGACCGCTGTGAAGGGAAATGCTCATTCAAGATTTCACACCACTGCGTGCCGTCTCCGGAATTACAGAACCCTGTCTGCTTCCGGTCGATTCAGTACATCGGACTCACCTCCAAGGCTTCCACTGAACCTTTATTGTAAAAGCGCCGCCCCTTGCGGGGTTGCGACTCTTCCTCTTTGCATCTTCAGTATAGCAGCAGCTTCGCACTTTGTCAATGTTTTAATAAACAAAAATATAGAGCAATGTTCAGTAAAAACGCCGAATTTCCGCCGCACGCCCGTGCCAACGCCCCGTGCGCGCGGGGCATTGGCGACCGGCTGCGCGCCGGCGCGCAGCCGGAAAAACCGCCGTGCGCATCCGTCGGCACACAGCGGCAACAGCCTCGTATCAGCGGTTGCTCGGCGCGGAGCTTTGCCCGCCGAAGATCCAGTCATCCAGATCCTGATCCATGGTGCGTCACCTCCTGTTTGAGCGGCATACGGCCATTGTATGTCGGGCGGGGTGAAAAAATGCACGAACGCGGGCCCTGAAATAGAAAGAACTTGAAACCAACGGCTGTTTGCGTTATAATCAATGCATCTTTATCCGCACGCGGAGGTTCTCTTCGCGGGCAAGACATTTTTCGAAGGATCAGGTGAATCACGAATGAGTGCATCCCAAGACAAAAAGCGCCGCAGCGACGAGCGCGCGCTGGGCACCGAGCGCCGCCAGGTCGCCTCTCAGAAGGAGGCCAAAGAGCGCAAGCAGAGCAAGATCAAGTGGACGGTCGGCACGGTCATTGTCGTGCTGCTGGTCGTTGCGATCCTGCTTGGCAATTCCAGCCTCTTTTACACCGCGCGCCCCGCGCTGCAGGTCGGCGATGTGAAGTATTCCTCGGCCGAAGTCAACTATGCCTACCGCACGGCCTACCTCTCGTTCTGCAACCAGTACAGCAGCATCCTCTCCTCCATCGGCTTTGACACGAAAAAGCCGCTCGACGAGCAGAAGTGCACCATCAGCGAGGAGTTTGACACGTGGGATGACTATTTTAAGAACGCTGCCAAGCAGAACCTCGTGCAGGTCACGGCGCTGTGCGATGCCGCCAAGAAGGCCGGCATCACGCTCGACGAGGACGATCAGCATGAGGTCGATGAGCAGTTTTCCTACATTGAGCTCTCTGCCAAGCAGTATAAGTACAGCTCTGTCAGCAAGTATCTGCAGGCAGTCTACGGCAACGGCGTGACCAAGAAGGTCGCGCGTCACATGCTGGAGCTCAGCCAGCTCGCCTCGAAGTATTCGCAGCAGCAGTACGACAGCTATACCTACACCGACGAGCAGATCGCGGAAAACTACGCCGAGAACAAAAACAGCTACGACGTCTTTAACTACCAGTACTATCTTGTGCAGGCAGCGACCGAGGAGACGACGGGTGCTGACGGCAACACCAGCACCGCCACGACGGATGCTACGATGGCAGCTGCCAAGGCCACGGCCGACAAGATCGCCGCTGCCACGCACGACGCGGACAGCTTTGCCGCCGCCGTGACGGCGAACGTGCCCGCCACGACTGCCGCCGACGGCAAGACCACGACGCCGAGCGTCACGGTCAACACCAACGCCAAGGGCTCGAGCGTCAGCTCCGCCCCGTATGCCGAGTGGCTCTACAGCGCTGAGCGCACGGCCAACAACGTGACCGTTGTCGAGCAGGAGAACACCGGCTACTATGTCGTGCTCTTCCAGAGCCGCGACGACAACAGCTATCACACCGTCAGCGCCCGCCACATCCTCATCAAGGCGGAGGACAGCGACAACGACGGCACGTATTCAGACGACGATAAGCAGAAGGCCAAGGCTTCGATCGACGATGTCTATGAGCGCTGGACGCAGAGCGACCAGACCGAAGATGACTTCGCGCAGCTGGCCAACTCCTTCAGCCAGGACAGCGGCTCGAACACCAAGGGCGGCCTGTATGAGCACATCTACAAGGGTCAGATGGTGCAGGAGTTCAATGACTTCTGCTTTGACCCCGCGCGCAAGCCGGGCGATGTGGACATCGTCTTTAACGAGAGCGATTCCTACTGCGGCTACCACCTGGTGTATTTTGTCGGTCAGGGCGAGCGCTACTGCGACTACCTCGCCGATCAGGCGCTGCGCTCGGCGGACTTCGAGAAGTGGGAGAGCACGTTCTTCGACGACTGGAGCGCTACCGAGCTCAACGGCATGAAGTACGTCGGATAAATCAGACACGCGTCAGAGCCGTCCGAACAGGACGGCTCTTTTTTCAATGTCACTATGGAGGGATCAGCATGACCGGAACAAAAACACTGCGCTATGACACGACCGTGCTCGATGCGCGCGCGCTTGCCGATGCGCTCGAGGCAGAGGAGAAGGCCGGCTGGGAGGTCGCGGAGGCGGCCTACGACGGCACGGACTTTGTCGTGATCTTCGAGCGGGAGGGCGCGCTATGAGCGAGCAGACCCTGCGCTCCGAGATGCTGCTCGGCAGCGACGCGCTCGCACGTCTGCGCCGCAGCCGTGTTGCGGTGCTCGGTCTCGGCGGCGTGGGCAGCTGGTGCGCCGAAGCGCTGGCGCGCGCCGGTGTCGGCGCGCTCACGCTCGTGGACGAGGACACCGTCAGCGAGAGCAACATCAACCGTCAGTGCTGTGCGCTGCACTCCACGGTCGGCCTGCCAAAGGCGGAGGTGATGGCAGCGCGCGTGCGCGATATTAACCCCGACATCGCCGTCGATGCGCGCACCGAGCGCTATGAGGCGGCGACACGGGAACGGTTTTTTGACACGGAGTATGATTACATCGCCGACTGCATTGATCTGGTGTCCTGCAAGGTGGATCTGATCCGCACCGCGCACGCGCGCGGCATCCCCATCGTGTCGGCGCTCGGCACGGGCAACAAGGCGGATGCGAGCCGCTTCGAGCTCTGCGACATCAGTCAGACGAGCGGTTGTCCGTTCGCGCGCGTCATGCGCCGCGAACTGCGCAGCGCCGGCATCACGCACCACGCGGTCGTGTTCAGTCCCGAGCCCGCCATGACGCCGGAGGCACTGTGCGCCCCGCCGCCGGGACGGCGGAGCGTGCCCGGCTCGCTGCCGTGGGTGCCCGCAAGTGCGGGGCTGCTCATGGCGCAGAAGATCGTGCTCGATCTGTGCGCGGCGCAGGAGGCGCGGATATGAAGTTCGTCTGGATCGTGCTGCTGTGCCTGCTGGGCGCGGCGGTGCTGACGGCGCTGCTCGTGTGGTATTTTGAGCAGCGGATGCTGGCGCGATCGCTCGGCCGCGCGCCGGAGCGCGCGGATGCGCAGGCCGCATGGGAGCAGCATATGCTGCGCAAGCAGGGCTGGACGGCCGACTCCGAGCCCGGCAGCGCCGCGCTTGCGCGCGCCCGAGCGGGGCTTGCCGCGATCCGGGAGCGGCCGCACGAGGATGTGTTCACGCCCGGGCTTGACGGTGCGCGTCTGCACGCGCGGCTCTACCGCGTGCCCAATGCCCACGCGACCGTCATTCTCTGCCACGGCTATCACAGCCGCGCCGAGCACGACTTCGGCGCGCAGTTTCCGGCTCTGTATGCCTCCTGCGGCTGCAACCTGCTGCTGATCGACGAGCGCGCGCACGGCCTGAGTGAGGGCAAATGCCTCACCTTCGGGCAGCTTGAGCGTTACGACATCGCGCAGTGGGTGCACTGGGTGCGCGAGCACTCGCGTGTGCAGCGGCCGATCGCGCTCTACGGCGTGTCGATGGGGGCGGCATCGGTGCTGCTGGCTGCACAGCTTCCGGAGCTGCGCGGCGAGCTTGCCTGCGTCGTGGCCGACTGCGGCTACTCCAGCTTCGAGCTCGAGGTCACGGACGCTGTGCACCATGCGACGAACGCGCCGCGCTGGCTGCAGGGGCCGCTCGCGCGCGCCTGCGTGCGCATCCTGCGCCGCAGCGGGCTGGATTTTGACGCGGTCGATACCACGCCCGGCATGGCGGCGCTCGATATCCCGATCCTGTTTTTCCACGGCGACGCGGATACTTTTGTGCCGCTGCACCACAGCGAGCGCAACCTCGCTGCCTGCAGGCGCGAGCAGCGGCTCATTGTCATCCCCGGCGCGGAGCATGCCATGGCAGCGCAGGTCGACCCCGAGCGCTACCGGCGCGAGCTGCTGGTTTTCCTGTGGCGCAACACAAACTATCTCTGGGCGGAGCGCGACAAACCGCTGCGGTGATCACTCCCCACTTGCAGTGCATTTTTTGCGTGTTTTCAAAACGCGGAACACCACTTAGGCGCAAAAAAGCCGGATGTCACAGACATCCGGCTTTTTTTCTGTATTTTTCAGCTTTGCAGCAGCGCTGCAGCCGCAGCGCCCACGGCAGAGGCGTTGGATATGGGCTTGCACACGCAATAACGCTGCAGTTTCTGGACGAGGAAGCGGTCGAGCTCCTCGTTGACGGCGGGGTGCAGGAGCGCCGAATTGCAAAACAGCGACCCGTCCACGGCCACGACCATGGGGCGGTGGCGGTTTTGCGCGCCGCCGGTCAGCAGCACCATGGCGGCGACGTTTGCGACGAGCACCTTGGCCGCACGGCCGAACACACCCTGAATGACCATGGCGGCGGTCTTGCGGTCGGTGTCCGCAGCATCTGCCAGCGCGGCGATCGCACCGCTGTCCGGGTCTGCGCCGAAGGTGTCCGCATCGCTGGTGGAGAGCGTGCCGAGCGCGCGCAGCTTGTCGGCGGTTCCGGCGGCGAACAGGCCGTCATCCGCGGCGGCGATGAGTGCAAGGCGGCAGAGCTCGCCGAGGTAGCGGCCGCTCGTCATCTTTTCGAGGCGGTACGCGCCCGGCGCGGCAGAGGCTGCGTCGATCGCCTGATCGAAGCGGCTCTGCGGCAGCTCGGTAAATGAGCCCGACTCGAGATTTACGAGCATCGCGCCGTCTTCGTCGCGGCCGAGCTTTTCGATCGCGCGCACCGGCAGCAGGCAGCAGGTATTCGTGCCCGTGCCGTTGACGAGCCCGGCAAAGCCGTTGGCATAGTTGTTGGCGATGGTGGCCACGCCGCTCAGGTATGTGGCGGGGGTGTCGTTGACGACCGCGATGGGCAGCTTCGGACAGCCGCGGCGCGCGAGCTCCTCGGCGAGGTCGGCGCCCACGAGATGCTCCTCCCAGCCGGTGAGCTGCACCTCCTTGGTCATGCTGAGCACCTTCGCATCCAGTTCCGGCGTGTTCTGCGCAGGATAGCTGAAGCAGACGCCGATGTGCGTGGCATCTGCCAGCAGCGGTGCGAGCGCATCGGCGGTCAGGCGGATGAAATCCGTCCAGTCGGCCGCACCGTCCGCGCCGGGCATGGGCAGCTTGCGCTCGTTTTCGAGGATCGGGTGACCGAATTCATACCGCACGGTGGCGACGCGGAAATGCGTGCCGCCCGCGTCGACGACGGCGACGCGCTTGCCCTCCGTGTCGGGCAGGTGCTTGCCCGGTGCGAGGTAGGCCGGCAACATCGGCAGACCGCCGGGTTCCCCGCGCAGACCGCGCTGCATCGCGGCGAGCAGGGCGTCGGTGAGCGCCTGCGTGTCGAGCTGGTCGGGGGCGGCGTCATACTTGCGCAGGAAGGCGAGTACGCGCGCGTCGATGTGGATCGCGGGGATCTCCACCTCCTGATGTGCGGCGAGCGGATACGGCGTGCGCGCCGCGGCAGGCTTTGCGGGCGCGGCGGCGGGCTCGGCAGCCTTCTTTTTCTTGAAAAACGGAAGCTTCATGTGTTCTCTCTCTTTCTTGACGAAGACCCCGCGCCGGAACCGGCGCGGGGTCGGTGCTGATTTGGCTGTGTGTCAGGCGTTCGGAGCGTCGCCCTTGACGCTCTCGACCAGACCGGCTGCCAGCGCGGCAGCGCCCTGGATCTCGGACGGGATGATGATCTTCGTCGCGCGGCCGTCGGCGGCGGCGGCGAAGGCTTCAAGGCTCTTGAGCTTGATGACAGCGTCGGACGGCATGGACTCGTTGATGAGCCGGATGCCCTCTGCGGTTGCGCGCTGCACGGTCAGGATGGCCTCGGCGCGGCCCTGCGCCTCGAGGATCTGCTCCTGCTTTTTCGCGTCGGCGCGCAGCACGGCGGACTCCTTCTCGCCCTCGGCCATCAGGATGGCGGAGCGCTTCTCGCCCTCGGCACGCAGAATGGCTTCACGGCGTTCACGTTCGGCCTTCATCTGCTTTTCCATCGCGTTCTGGATCTCCTTCGGCGGGAGAATGTTCTTGAGCTCTACGCGGTTGACCTTGATGCCCCACGGGTCGGTGGCTTCGTCGAGGATCTGGCGCATCTTGGTGTTGACGATGTCGCGGCTGGTCAGGCACTGGTCGAGCTCGAGATCGCCGATGAGGTTACGCAGCGTCGTTGCCGAGAGGTTCTCGATCGCGAGGATCGGCTGCTCGATACCGTAGGTGTAGAGCTTCGGGTCGGTGATCTGGTAGTAGACGACGGTGTCGATCTGCATGGTGACGTTGTCCTTCGTAATGACGGGCTGCGGCGGGAAGTCCGCGACCTGCTCCTTGAGCGACAGACGCTTGGCGACCGCCTCAATGAACGGGACCTTCAGGTGCAGGCCGACGCCCCATGTGGTCTTGTAGGCGCCGAGGCGGGTGATGACGTAGGCCTGCGCCTGCGGCACGATGCGGATGTTGCGCACGAGGATGACGAGCGCGATCACGATGATTCCGTAGAGAACGTATGGCATGGGGAGTTCCTCCTTATTCATTTGCGTCTGCACGCACGCAGACGGGTGTGACGATGAGCTTGACGCCTTCGATGCGCAGCACGGTGGCGGTCGTTCCGGCGGCGATGGGAGCATCGTGCTCTGCGCGCGCCGTCCAGACCTTTCCGCCGACGGTCACGGCGCCGCGGCCGGTCAGATTGTCGATGTCCTCGGTGACGAGACATTCCTGCCCGATGAGCATGTCGGCGTTGGTCGGCTGTGTGCGGCCGTTGACGTATTTTTTCACCAGAGGCCGCGTCACGGCAAAGGCTGCGATCGAGATGATGAAAAACCACACGAGCTGCAGCCACAGCGGCGCGTGGAACATGGCGGCAATGAGCGCGGCGAGCGCACCCACGGCAAACCAGATCGTGACGAGACCGGCGGTCAGCCCCTCAATGACCAGAAAGATCACGATCAGGCCGATCCAGACGGCCGGCATGGTGAAGGGGATCCCGGCAATGACCATAGACAAAACCTCCTGTGCAAGCGGTGGAAATATGCGGTGCGGCAATGCTTTGCCATGGAAATATCATACCGTATTTATGGCCTAAAAGCAAGAAAAACCCCCGCAAACCGACGCATGAAATTTCCGGACAGTTTTCCTCTTTACTTTCTTAAACAATTAGAGTAAAATAGTGTCCGTGAAAAATGATCCTACCTGCAATACAACGGATGAGAAACAAGGAGCGCATATGAACAAACAGCATAAAAAGCCGCGCTGCGATGACATGTACCGTGCCATCCTGACGCTCAAAACGGTCGAGGAATGCAAGCAGTTTTTTGATGACCTGTGCACGGTCACGGAGCTGCAGGCCATGGAGCAGCGCTATCAGGTGGCGCAGTATCTCGACTCCGGCCTGATCTACAACGACATCCTCGAAAAGACCGGCGCCTCGAGCGCGACGATCAGCCGCGTCAACCGCAGCCTGCAGTATGGCAACGGCGGTTATGAGATCGTGTTTGCCCGGCTCAGGGAACTGGCGGAGAAAGCTTCGGAGGAGCAGGCGTGAGCGCCTATGGCGCCCTTGCCGCGTGGTACGATGCGCTGACCCGCGACGTGGATTATGCCGCGTTCGCGGACTTCTATGAGCAGTGTTTCCAGCAGGGGCGCGGCGAGAGCCATACCCTGCTGGATTTTTGCTGCGGCACGGGCACGCTCACGCGCCTCATGGCCGCGCGCGGCTATGAGATGATCGCGACCGACGGCTCGCCCGATATGCTCATGCAGGCGCAGGCACACAATGCGGATCTGCCGCCGGACGCCGTCGCGCCGCTGCTGCTGTGTCAGGAGGCGTCCGAGCTTGATCTCTACGGCACGGTCGACGCGGCCTACTGCTCGCTTGACGGCATCGACTACCTGCCGCCGGAGGAGCTGCCGGAGGTGCTGCACCGGCTGCACCTGTTCGTGCGTCCGGGCGGGATGCTGATCCTGGACATCCGCGACCCGGCGTCGTTCCGCGCGCTCGACGGCGGCACGTTCGTCGACGAGACGGACGATGTCCTGTGTCTCTGGCGGGCGGAGTTTGACGCGGCGGCGCAGACCATGCACTACGGCATGGATCTGTTCACGCGCGCGGGTGAGCTCTGGTCGCGTGCGTCCGAGGAGCACATTGAGTATGCGCACACGCCCGAGCTGCTCACGCGGCTGCTCACAGAGGCGGGTTTTCTCGATGTGACCGTCCGGCGCGACGGTCCGCAGGCGGATGCCGGACGCGTGTTCCTCACGGCGATGCGCAGTCTGGAATACGGCAGCGAAACCATGGAAAGCACAAACCCTGTTGGATAATTTTTCGAGGTGAATATAATGGATGAGATCATCCGCGCCGTCTCGAAAGACGGCTTTGCAAAAATTTCGGTCGTCACCGCACGCGATGCGGTGCAGCGTGCCAACGCCATTCATCACTGTAGCCCGACGGCCATCGCCGCCCTCGGCCGCAGCCTGTGCGCCGCGTCCATGCTCGGCGACCTGCTCAAGGAGGAAAACGGCACGGTCACGCTGCGCATCAACGGCGGCGGCGGTCTCGGCACGATCGTCGCGGTGTCGGACTGCGACGGCAACGTCCGCGGCATGGTGGCAAACCCCGCGTTCGACCTGCCCACGCGCCCGGACGGCAAGCTCGATGTCGGCGGTGCGGTCGGCAAGGACGGCATGCTCACCGTCAGCCGGGATATCGGTCTGCGCGAGCCGTACATCGGCAGCACGGAGCTCGTCAGCGGTGAGATCGCGGAGGACCTGTCCGCCTATCTCGTCGAGAGTGAGCAGATCGCAGCGGCCTGCGGCCTCGGCGTGCTCGTCGACACCGACCACAGCGTCAAGGCGGCCGGCGGCTTTCTCGTGCAGCTCATGCCCGGTGCGCCGGAGGAGCTGATCGGAAAGCTGGAGGACAACATTTTCATGATGGACCAGCTCACGACCATTCTCGACGAGGACGGAGTGGACGCCATCATCGCGCAGGTCATGCGCGATCTTGCGCCCGAGATCGTTCTGCGCCACCCGATGTCCTACCGCTGCGCGTGCTCGCGTGCGCGTGTGGAGCAGGCGCTGCGTCAGTGCGGAGCGGATGAGCTGCGCGCGATGATCGCCGAGGGCGAGGATACGCGCGTGCACTGCCAGTTTTGCGACACGGAATATGTATTTACGCCGGCGGATCTGCAGACGCTGCTGGACGCCGAAAACCCTGACGCCGCAACGGATTGAACCGTGTTCGGGGCGGCGCTGCCGCCCCGAACATGCACAATTGCCGAAAAAATTACCGAAAATCTATTGACAATTGTGTGCCCGTCTTGTATAATGAGCAAGCTGCGAAACGGGAGCATAGCTCAGCCGGGAGAGCACTTGCCTTACAAGCAAGGGGTCACAGGTTCGAGCCCTGTTGTTCCCACCAGTTTTTTTAATTTCATACGCCTCTGTAGCTCAGTTGGTAGAGCAGGGGACTGAAAATCCCCGTGTCGTTGGTTCGATTCCGACCGGAGGCACCATTTTGCGGGCATAGCTCATTTGGCAGAGCGCCACCTTGCCAAGGTGGAGGTAGCGAGTTCGAATCTCGTTGCCCGCTCCAATTTTTTGGCGCCATAGCCAAGTGGTAAGGCATGGGACTGCAAATCCTTGACCCCCGGTTCAAATCCGGGTGGCGCCTCCAGAAAAAGAGACACGTGAGAGCGTGTCTCTTTTTTTGGCGGCACCGATGGTGTTCCTTCCAATACCGCAATGTCCACCCACCGGTCAGACCGGCGGATGGGCATTTTTTGTGCATAGACCCCGGCTGAGAGGCTGCGGCAGACCGGCGCGGCGCGGTGCAGACCCTCGCCGAGGCGTGGGATTTGACAACGGATGTGTATTTGTGTATAATCACTACAAAATCACAGATTTTTTGTGAATTCTGTCCTCCGGCCATCCGGAGACAGGGAGGAAAGCAACGTGACATACACTGTGGACGACAAGATGAAGACGCTCCTCGCCGCGCCGGAGGCGGTCGCGGTCCTTGAGCGGTTTTTCCCCAAGATCCTGAAAAATCCTGCGCTGCAGATGACCGCCGCCATGACGCTGCGGCAGGTGGCCGGGTTTGCGCAGTCTGGGCTGACGGCGGAATCGCTCGCGGAGATCAACGCACAGCTGCGCGCGCTCCCGTCGTCTGAAGGCTGAACATATTTCGTGCCCCCGGTTTGTGCCGGGGGTCGTCTGCTGTCGGGACACCGATGACGCATTTTGAAAAGAACCGAGGTCATCTTATGGATAACACGTTACCGCCGCTCAAGCGCATCGCCGCCATCCACGACCTGTCCGGGCTCGGCAAGTGCTCGCTGACTGTGGCGCTGCCGGTCATCTCGGCCACCGGTGTCGAGTGTGCGTGCATCCCGACGGCCGTGCTCAGCACGCACACGGGGGAGTTTACCGGCTGGACGTTTCGCGACCTGTCGGATGATATGCTGCCCATCGCGCGCCACTGGCAGCGCGAGGGCGTGCGCATCGACGGCATCTACTCCGGCTATCTGGCCTCACCGGAGCAGGCGGAGCTGCTCGCACAGACGATCGACTGCATCGCAGCGCCCGACACGCTCGTCATCGTCGACCCGGTCATGGCGGACAACGGCATCTATTATTCGCAGATCGATGATCGGATGTGCGCCGCGTTTCGCCGCCTGCTCTCGCGGGCGGACGTGATCACGCCGAACATCACGGAGGCGGCGCTGCTGGCGGGCCTGCCGTATGAGCCGGGCACGCACAGCGACGCCTATCTCGCGCAGCTGTTCCGGGCGCTCGGCGCGCTCGGCGCCGGCGTTGTGACGGTGACCGGTGTGCGCCCGCAGCCGGATGTGATCGGCAACGTCGCCTGCGACTGCCGCACGGGGGAGATGTATGCGAGTATGCGCCCGGCACATCCGGGGCTGTTTTACGGCACGGGCGATGTGTTCGCCTCCGCGCTTTCCGGGCTGCTCGTGCGCGGCGCACCGCTGAGTGATGCGCTCGAGACAGCCACCGCGCTCACGGATGAGAGCATCTGCCGCTCGCTCTGGCGCGACACGCCCCGCCATTTCGGTGTGGACTTCGAGGGCGCACTGCCGGCGTACATCCGCCGCGTGGAGAAGATCTTTGGAACATGAAAAAGTTACAAAATTCGACCTGCCAGGGCGCGGTTTCGCCCTGGCAGGTCGATTTTTGTTACTATTTTTCAATATGATTTTCTTCAAATATGTTACCCACGTAACCTGATACATGAAATTTCCAATAGGCGAATTCTTTCCACTGATTCACAAAATGCTGCGAATGTCGCGAGGAAACCCGCACACAAGCGCGAAAGTGTGGGAAAAAACCCTTAAAAAACGCGGAAAATTCCATTTTCGCGGTTGACATCGTGTTATGGATATCGTATGATACAAAAGAATCCATAATTGTTTATGTTAACTTCGCGCAGGTATGCCCAAACAGGATGCAAGAGACCGATTTGTTACACTTTTTTAACTGTTTATGTAACCGGTTCTGATTGGACGCGCAGAGAGATTCCGGACGGGGGGAAGCCGTCTGATGAGGGGCTGGGGTATGAAGAAATCGTTTATGGAACGCATGGCGGCGTTCATCGTGGATAAGCGGCGCCTGTTTGTGGTCCTGTTTGCCGTGGCGTGCGTGCTGTCGATCTTCTCGGTGAGCAAAACGGACGTCAACAACGAACTGACCGACTATCTGCCGGATTCCACGCAGACACGTCAGGGTCTGGAGATCATGAACCGCGAGTTCATTACATACGGAGACGCCAAGGTCATGGTGTCCAACGTGACATTCGCGCAGGCGGAGGAGCTTGCCGAGATGCTGCGCGGGGTAGACGGCGTCAAGAGCGTGGAGTTTGAAAAGGACACGCAGCACTACAACAGTGCCTCGGCGCTGTTTGTGGTCACGTTTGACGGGGAAAAGCTTGACGAGATCAGCATTCAGGGCGTGAAAAACGTCCGCGCTGCGCTCGACGGCTATGATACCTATATTACAACGGAGATCGGCAACCCGACCGGCGAGATCCTCGAGCGGGAGATGCGCATCGTGCTCATCATCCTCATGTGCTCGATCTTTGTGGTGCTCTTGCTCACGAGCCATACGTATGCCGAGGTACCGGTGCTGATCATCACCTTTGCCGTGGCCGTCTGGGTCAACAAGGGCACGAACTACTGGTTCCACGAGGTCTCGTTTATCACAAACTCCATCGCGGCGGTGCTGCAGCTCGGTCTCGGCATCGACTACGCGATCATCATGTGCCACCACTACACGGAGGAACGCGAGCGTATGGAGCCGCGCGAGGCGACCATCCGCGCGCTCACGCTGGCCATTCCGGAGATCTCAGCCTCGAGCCTGACGACGATCTCGGGTCTGCTTGCGCTCTCGTTCATGAAGATCAAGATCGGCGAGGATATGAGTCTGGTGCTCATCAAGGCGATCCTGTTTCTGATGCTGACGGTGTTCTTCCTGATGCCGGCGCTGATCATGTACATGAGCCCGTGGATCGACAAGACGCACCACCGGCAGTTCCTGCCGCGCATCGATGCGCTCGGCCGTTTTGCGATCCGCAGCCGTTACATCGTGCCGCCGATCTTTCTGGTCATCATCATCGCGGGCTTCGTGCTCAGCAGCAAGTGCCCGTATGTGTTCGGGTACAGCACGCTCGACACCATCAAGCAAAACGACTACAAGATCGCAGAGAAGAAGATCAACGCCACCTTCGGCGAGACGAATCAGGTTGCGCTCATATTCCCGTTCACGGACTATGAGAGCGAGGCGAGCCTGCTCGACGATCTCAAGGAGCTCAAGGGCGTGGACCGCGTGCAGGCGCTCGCAAACGAGGAGGCCAAGGACGGCTACATGGTCACCGACTCGCTCACGCCGCGCAAGTTTGCCGAGCTCACGGATATCGACATCGGCGTGTCGCGCGCGCTCTACACGGCCTACTGTACCGCGAACGACGACTATACGAAGGCCCTCGGCCAGCTCGTGGATCTGAGCAACATCGACAATTGCTCCGTGCCGCTGATCGAGATGTTCAAGTTCCTGTACGAGCAGCGCGATATCTATCGCTCGAAGATCGCGGCCTCGACCATGAAAGACCTCGAGGAGATGTACGACCGCCTGATCGACGGCGAAAAGCAGCTGCACTCCGAGAAATATTCGCGCATGATCCTCTATCTCAACCTTCCGGTCGAGAGCGAGGAGACCTATGATTATCTGACGGTCATCAAGGGCGTCGTCGGCAAATATTATAATGAGTCCTATTTCGTCGGCGAGACGGCAAAGGACAAGGATTTCTCCGACGCCTTCAGCACCGACAACACGCTCATCAGCATTCTCACGCTTGTGTTTGTCATCCTGGTGCTGCTGCTGACGTTTAAGTCGGTCGCGCTGCCGCTGCTGCTGATCCTCGTGATCCAGGGCAGTGTGTGGATCAACTTCTCGTTCCCGACGATCTTGCATAACAATCTGTATTTTCTGGCGTACCTGATCGTCAGCGCCATCATGATGGGCGCAAACATCGACTATGCCATCGTCATCTCGAGCCGGTATCTCCGGCTCAAAGAGGAGATGCCCTATAAGGAGGCCATGATCGAGGCGCTCAATCAGGCGTTCCCGACGGTCGTCACCTCCGGCACCATCCTCGCCGCCGCCGGCATGTCCATCGGCTTTTTGTCCTCGGAGAATACGGTCGCGTCCATCGGCGTCTGCCTCGGCCGCGGCACACTGCTGTCGATGGTGCTGGTCATGTGCGTTCTGCCGCAGATCCTGCTGCTGGGCGACTCACTGGTGGAGAAAACTTCGTTTACAATTGGCCTGCATCCCGCGACGCAGCAGCTGCATGGGGCCATGCGTGTCAACGGACACGTTCGCGGATATATCAATGGCTACGTCGATGCCGAGATCCATGGCCGTGTCAACGGTACGGTCAGCGCATCGATCGATATCGGAGATGTGCAGATGGAGGAGCTGCCGGCACACGTTGCACCGCCGGCGCAGCTGCACAGTGAGGAGGGTTCCGATGAAGAAACATAACGTTCGCCGTCTTCTGGTGCTGGTGCTGGTGGTGGCGCTGTGCCTGCTGTGCGGTGCGGCTGCCCAGCCCAACCCCAAGGAGATCCACATCTACTCTGCCGATGACTTTGTGCAGCTGAGCAAAAGCTGCAAGCTCGACACGTATTCGCAGGGGAAGACGGTGTATCTGGACAGTGACGTCGACCTGAGCGGGTCGAAGTTTGTGCCGATCCCGACCTTCGGCGGTACGTTTGAGGGACAGGGGCACACGGTCAGCGGCCTGGAGCTCTCGGGCGATGCGTCGCACATGGGCCTGTTCCGCTATGTGCAGGCGGCCGGCACGGTGCGTGATCTGAAGGTCACGGGCAACATCGACGCCGCCGGCACGCTCAACGAGATCGGCGCCATCGTCGGCACGAACTACGGCACGATCTCCGGCTGCTCGTTCAGCGGTACGATCTCCGGCCAGAACAATGTCGGTGGCATCGCCGGTACGAACGAAGGCAGCGGCATGATCTACAACTGCAAGACCGAGGGCTCGGTCGAGGGCGACCACTATGTGGGCGGCATCGTCGGGCAGAACGTCGGCACGATCTCCTACTGCTCGAACACCACGGGCGTGAATGTCAGCGCCAGCGAGGCCGTGGACAATGTGGAGGATCTCGACTCCCTGACGCTCCCGACCGCGTCCGACGACGATGACGACGACATCCCGAAGAAGGCCAACACCTCCACGGACGTGGGCGGTATCTGCGGCTTCTCGTCCGGCGTCATCATCGGCTGCACGAACTGGGGCGGCGTCGGCTTTGAGCACGTCGGCTACAATATCGGCGGCATCGTCGGCCGCCAGAGCGGTCTGGTCTCCGGCTGCACGAACTGGGGCACCGCCTCCGGCCGCAAGGACGTCGGCGGCATCTGCGGCCAGATGGAGCCGTTCATCACGCTCGATGTCGAGTCCGGCTCGATCGGCGCGATGGCCAAGGAGCTCAACACGCTCCACGGCCTGATGGATACACTGCTCAACCACACCGGCTCTGCGACCGCGTCGCTGGCTGCCACGCTCGGCGTGCTCAGCGACAGCGCTGCACACGCCACGGAGAGCGCGCGCTATGTGGCGGAGCGCACCACGGACTATGTCGACAGCACGGTCTCCACCGTCAACGAGGTGTTCATCCGCATCAACACGGCGGAGAAGATGCTCGCGCCCGCGATCACGGAGTTTTCCACGGCTGCCGTGTCGCTCGACAAGGCGATCAACTACTTCAGCAAGGGCTTTGACTATCTCGACATCGTCGATGAGATGACAGAGGCCGACAAGACGGCATTTAAGGATGCGGCCAAGGATCTGAGCGTTTCGTCCGACCAGCTCAACGCGGCCATGGACTACTGCGCATGGCTCATGAAGGTCATGGATAACTCCTATGGCACGGGCTCTTACGATCTGCTTGCCAGCCGTCCGGATAACTGGCAGCAGATGTCCGATAAGTACGGGTATGAGTATAACCCGGACAACCTCGGCACGTATGAGGCGCAGCGTGACGCGATGCTCAAGGGCGCGGGCGACGCGGCCAGAGCCATCGGCGCGATCTCCGGCGATATCTCGACGATGACGAAGATCATCAACACCTACTACCTCACCGAGGACTCCACCGGCAACACCCGTCTGGACTACATGAGCGCCGCATTCAAAAATGCATTTGATGCGCTCAAGTCCTCCAGCGGCAACTTCTCGACCGGTATGAGCTATCTCGATCAGGTCACGAAATACCTCGCCAGCAACGATCCGCTCAACCTGCCCGACATCAGCAGCGATTACCGCACCGCGATGGAGCAGATGTTTGACGACCTCGGCAGTATCTCGGCAGGGCTCTCGCGCCTGAGCGTGGAGACCGCGAGCTACAGCGCCCAGATCATCAGCGACATGAAGGCCGTCAACGACCAGTTCAACGTCGTCATGATGCGCCTGTGCGACATTCTCGAGCTTGCCCTGAGCAAGGACAAGGACGACATCATTCAGGACGTCTCGGAGGAGGAGCTTGCGAGTACGACCGACGGCAAGGTCTATAACTGCGATAACTACGGCAAGGTCGACGGCGACGTCAACGTCGGCGGCGTGGCCGGCACGATGGGCATCGAGTATGACTACGATCCCGAGAGCGACTCCAACATTATCAAGGACGCTACGCTTACGGCCAAGTACTTTACCAAGTGCGTGCTGGTCGACAGCAGAAACTACGGCAATGCCACCTCGCGCAAAAACTGCGTCGGCGCGGTCTGCGGTTACGCCGACCTCGGCGTCATCAGCGGCTGCGAGGGCTATGGCACGGCCGAGAGCACGGCAGGCGATTATGTCGGCGGTGTCGTCGGCCAGTCGAAGGGCTCCGTGCGCAACAGCTTTGCCAAGTGCGGGCTGACCGGCCGCAACTATATCGGCGGCGTTGCGGGCTACGGCATGAATGTCAGCGGCTGCAACACGCTCGTCAACCTCAATGGCTCCGGCAACTGCGTCGGCACCATCGCCGGCGAGATCGACAAGGACGGCAGCGCGGCCGACAACTACTTCGTCCACGAGACGGAGGCCGGCATCGACGGCATCAGCTACGCCGGCAAGGCCGAGGGCATGAGCTATGAGGCCTTCATGGCGCGCGACGGTATCCCGGCGGAGTTCTCCAGCTTTGCCGTCACGTTCACGGCCAACGGCGAGACGGTCAAGACGATCACGTTCGCCTACGGCGGCTCGATCGATGAATCGCAGATCCCCGACTGCCCGACGGTGGAGGGCAACTACGGTTCGTGGCCGGAGCATGACTACAGCCATCTGACCTTCGACCTCGAGGTCAAGGCGGAGTATACCGCCGTGTCGACGGTCGTGGCCGGTGACCTGTATGCCGACAACAGCCGCACGCCGATCGTGCTGGCTGAGGGCGTCTTTGACCCGGCAACGGACGTGCACGTTACGTCGCCCGATGCCGAGGGGCCGACGCTGCGCGGCAACCAGCAGCTGTACATGAAGTACCGCGTCGAGGTGCTCAACGACACCATTGACGACGACACGGACAACACCGTCTCCCTGCGTGTCTACGCGCCGGATACCGGTGCAAACTACACGGTCTACACCCACCAGAACGGCACCTGGGCGAGCACGTCCAGCACCCGCGACGGCAGCTACCTTGTCTTTAAGACCATGGAGCGTGACCTGCAGTTCGCTGTGGTCAAGTCGCACCACGGCCCGCTGTTCTACATCCTCATCGTGCTCATCGTGCTGGCCGTGATCGTCACGGTGCTGCGCCTGCTGTACTACCGCAAGCTGAAAAAGGCGGTGGCAGCCGGAACGATGACCGAAGAAGAGGCCGCCGCGCTGCGCAAGCGGGGCTGGCGGATGTGGCTGGCTGAGGAGCACACGAAGCTTCAGGCCAAGCGTGCCGCCGCACACGAGGCCAAGGAGGCCAAGCGCGCCGCCGAGGCGGAGGCCGAGGCAGCAGCGGCTGCGGCACAGGCTCAGACAGAGCCCACGCCGGACACGGCGGCGGACGACAGCGCCCCCGCTGACGAGACGGCAGCGCCGGAAGAGACGCCTGCCGATGAAGCGCAGAGCGATGACGCCGACACGCCGCAGCACCCCTGATGTTTTCTCATCCCTTACCCATAACTGCAAAGCAAGAATCCCCGATTGGTTTTCCAATCGGGGATTTTTGTATCTGCCGGAAACTTTCGTGGTTTCCGGTCAGAGCTTGTGTGTTTGTAATGCAAGACCGCCCCGGCCAGA